>Ga0335084_10004876_pt1 | contig 13248 bp, 11 predicted proteins | sample Lox_Sample_44_FD_206721 | JGI IMG/M metagenome (GOLD analysis project Ga0335084, IMG submission 206721) | Soil microbial communities from Loxahatchee National Wildlife Refuge, Florida, United States - Lox_Sample_4.4 | ecosystem: Environmental > Terrestrial > Soil > Wetlands | place: USA... | reverse complement strand
CTGATCATCGGCGATCGCCAGACCGGCAAGACTGCGGTCGCGGTCGACACCATCATCAACCAGAAAGGCAAGGACCTGTTCTGTGTCTACGTAGCGATAGGGCAGAAAGCGTCGACCATCGCCAACGTCGTGCGCAAGCTGGAAGAGTTCGGGGCGATGGAGTACACGGTGGTCGTGGCGGCCTCCGCTTCCGAGTCGGCGGCGATGCAGTACATCGCGCCGTATTCTGGCTGCACCATGGGCGAGTATTTCCGCGACCGCGGGCAGGATGCGCTGATCATCTACGACGACCTCACCAAGCAGGCGTGGGCTTATCGTCAGATCTCGCTGCTGCTGCGTCGGCCGCCCGGCCGGGAGGCGTATCCTGGTGATGTGTTCTACCTGCATTCGCGCCTGCTCGAGCGCGGCGCGCGCGTCAACGAACAGTGGGTCGAGCGCTTCACCAAGGGGGAGGTCAAAGGCAAGACCGGTTCGCTCACCGCGCTGCCGATCATCGAGACGCAGGCGGGCGACGTCACCGCTTTCGTACCGACCAACGTGATCTCGATCACCGACGGCCAGATCTTTCTCGAAACCGACCTGTTCAACGCCGGCATCCGTCCCGCCATCAACGCCGGCATTTCGGTCTCGCGGGTCGGCGGCGCGGCGCAGACGAAGATCATGAAGCGGCGCGATACCGGCGGCGGCGTGCGCCTTGCGCTCGCCCAGTACCGCGAGCTGGCCGCGTTCGCGCAGTTTGCGTCCGATCTCGACGAGGCTACCCGTAAACAACTCGAGCGCGGCCGCATGGTGACCGAGCTCATGAAGCAACCCCAGTACGCGCCGCTGCAGGTGTGGGAGATGGCGCTCACCCTGTTTGCGGTCAACAATGGCTATTTTGACGACGTCGACCTCAAGAAAGCCTTGGCCGCCGAGCGCTCCATGCGCGATTACATCAAGGGCAAATACGGCGAGCTGGTGGGGCGCATGGAACAGACGAAGGATCTTTCCAAAGAGGATGAGGCGAAGCTCAACGACGCCATCAAGGACTGGAAGAAAAACGGCAGTTATTAGTGCGAAGGTAGGCGGACGACGGGATTGTTATGCCAGGCACCAAAGAAATCCGGATGAAGATCCGCAGCGTGCAGAACACGCGCAAGATCACCAAGGCAATGGAAATGGTAGCCGCCTCAAAGATGCGCAGGGCGCAGGAACGCATGCGCGCGGCCCGGCCCTATTCGGAAAAGATCCGCAACGTCGCGGCCCACATCAGTCATGCCAATCCCGAGTACCGGCATCCGTACCTCGTCGAGCGCGACACGGTCAAGCGCATCGGCATTATCGTCATCAGCACCGACAAAGGGCTGTGCGGGGCGCTGAACACCAACGTGCTGCGAATGGTGCTGAACCAATACAAGGAATGGCGCGCCGAAGGCGAGGAGATCGACGTCTGCTGCATCGGCAACAAGGCCTTCTCGTTCATGCAGCGACTCGGCGCCGACATCCTCGCGCAAGTGACCAACATGGGCGACAGGCCGCATCTCGAGCGCCTGATCGGTGCGGTCAAGGTGATGCTCGACGGCTATGCCTCCGACCGGTTCGACCGCTTGATGTTGTTCTATACGCGCTTTATCAACACCATGCGGCAGGAACCCGTGATGGAGCAGCTTCTGCCGCTCACGGGCGAACGCCTGGGAGCGCCCGAGGGCAGCTGGGACTACATCTATGAGCCCGAGGCCAAGGGGGTGCTGGATCACGTGCTGATGCGCTACGTCGAAACTTTGATCTACCAGGCGGTCGCGGAGAATATGGCTTCGGAGCAATCCGCGCGGATGGTCGCTATGAAGGCCGCCTCGGACAACGCCGGCACCCTCATCGACGAGCTGACCCTGATCTACAACAAGAACCGTCAGGCCGCCATCACCAAAGAGCTTTCGGAAATCGTCGGCGGCGCGGCCGCTGTCTAGAGAAACGGGAACGGACATGGCACAGACACAAGGCACGATCGTTCAGTCCATCGGCGCGGTCATCGATATCGAGTTCCCGCGTGAGCACATGCCGAAGGTCTACGACGCGCTGCTCCTCGAAGACACGAGCGATAACACGCTGGTCGAAAAGGGTCTTACGTTCGAGGTCGAGCAGCAGCTGGGCGACGGTGTGGTGCGCTGCATCGCGCTCGGGTCTTCCGACGGGCTGCGCCGCGGCATGAAAGTCAAGAACACGGGCGCGCCGATCTCAGTACCGGTGGGAAAGGGCACGCTCGGCCGCATCATGGACGTCCTTGGGCGGCCGATCGACGAGGGCGGCCCGATCAAGACCGAGGACCGCCGTTCGATCCACCAGCTCGCGCCGAAGTTCGACGAGCTCTCGCCGTCGGTCGAGCTGCTCGAGACCGGCATCAAGGTGATCGACCTGATCTGTCCGTTCGCCAAAGGCGGCAAGATCGGCCTGTTCGGCGGCGCGGGTGTCGGCAAGACGGTGACGATGCTGGAGCTGATCAACAACATTGCCACCAAGCACGGCGGCCAGTCGGTGTTCGCCGGCGTGGGCGAGCGCACGCGCGAAGGCAACGACTTCTATCACGAGATGATCGAGGCGGACGTCATCAAGAAGGACAATCTCACCGAGTCGAAGGTGTCGATGGTGTTCGGCCAGATGAACGAGCCGCCTGGCAACCGCCTGCGCGTGGGCCTCAGCGGCCTCACCATGGCCGAAGCGTTCCGCGACGAGGGGCGCGATATCCTGCTCTTCATCGACAACATCTACCGGTTCACGCTGGCCGGCACCGAGGTGTCTGCCCTCCTGGGCCGCATGCCTTCGGCGGTCGGCTATCAGCCGACGCTGGCCGAGGAAATGGGCAAGCTGCAGGAGCGCATCACTTCCACCAAGACGGGCTCGATCACGTCGATCCAGGCCGTGTACGTCCCGGCGGACGACCTGACCGACCCGAGCCCCGCGACGACTTTCGGCCACCTCGACGCCACCGTGGTGCTGTCGCGCGACATCGCCGCGCTGGGTATCTATCCGGCAGTCGATCCGCTCGATTCCACTTCGCGCCAGGTCGATCCGAACACCATCGGTGAGGAGCACTACACGACGACGCGCGCCGTACAGGCGACGCTGCAGCGCTACAAGGAGCTGCGGGACATCATCGCGATCCTCGGCATGGACGAGCTGTCACCGGAGGACAAGCTGGCGGTGGCGCGCGCACGCAAGATCCAGCGCTTCCTGTCGCAGCCGTTCACGGTGGCGCAAAACTTTACCGGCACGCCTGGCAAGTACGTCGCATTGAAAGACACGATCAAGGGCTTCAAGATGATCGTGAACGGCGAGTGCGATGCCCTTCCCGAGCAGGCGTTCTACATGGTCGGCGAGATCGAAGAAGCGGTCGAAAAAGCGAAGACGCTGAAGTAGGCGAGGATCCGCCGCGATGGCAGCCCCGACCATCCACGTAGACGTCGTCAGCGCCGAGGAATCGATCTTCTCCGGCGAGGCAGAGTTCGTCGTTCTGCCCGGCGAAGCGGGCGAGCTGGGTATCTATCCTCGACACACGCCGCTGATCACCCGCATCCGGCCGGGCTCGGTGCGCATCAAGGTGGCGGGCGAGCCCGAGGAGCAGCTGATTTTCGTGGCTGGGGGAATTCTCGAGGTCCAGCCGCACATGATCACGGTGCTCGCCGACACCGCGATCCGAGGACGCGATCTCGACGAGGCCAAAGCGCTCGAGGCGCTGCAGCGAGCCGAGCAGGCGCGGCGCAACGCCACCGGCAAGCAGGAGATCGCAACGGTCGAGGGTGAGCTTGCCACTCTGGCCGCTCAACTCGCAGCGATTCGGCGGTTGCGCAAGAAGTAACGGCAACCCGCTTTGTGGCCGGCTCCCGTTCACTATGCCGGTCGATTCCAGACTACTCTCACAGCAGCGCGGCGCTCTGCTAGCGCAGATCCGGTCGCGGACCGCCCGCGTTGACAAGGACCGCGCAAGCCCATAGCCTCGGGATAGCGCAGCGCAGGTTTAGGGCGGAGAAAGGAGACAGTGTGAAGGCAGCACGGGATGCGGTGGAGTTGACCCGCCAGCTGGTGCGCATGAACACAGTCAACCCGCCGGGAAGCGAGGAGGCGTGCGCGCGTTATCTGGGTGCGCTGCTGGAAGACGCGGGCTTCCAGACCCGGTATCACAGCTTCGGGGAAGGCCGCGCCAACCTGATCGCTTCCCTGGGCGGTAGCGCGGGTAAGCCGCCGATTTGCTTCACCGGGCATATCGACACGGTGCCGCTCGGCATGGCGCCTTGGCGCATGGATCCGTTCGCCGCCGACAGCGATGCCGGCAAGCTGTACGGTCGCGGCAGCAGCGACATGAAGAGCGGTGTAGCTGCTTTCACCGTGGCGGCGGTTAACCTGGCGCAGCATCTTGGCGGCACCTGCGGGGTCAGCCTGGTGATCACCGCCGGCGAGGAGACCGGCTGCGAGGGTGCCTTCCACCTGTATCGCGCAGGTATGCTGGGTCAAGCGGGTGCAGTGGTGGTCGCGGAGCCCACGTCTAACTATCCGCTGGTCGGACACAAGGGCGTTCTGTGGTTGAGGGCCAAAACGCGTGGCGTGACGGCGCATGGTTCGATGCCCGAGCGAGGTTTGAACGCTGTCTATCAGGCCGCGCGGGCCGTGGTGAAGCTGGAACAATTCCGTTTCCCCGACCCGGCGCATGAGCTCATGGGGCAGGCCACACTCAACGTCGGCACGATTCGCGGCGGCCTCAACATCAATTCGGTTCCGGACGCGGCCGAGATCGGCATAGACATCCGCACCCACCCCAACGTGGACCATGCATCGCTGGCTCGTCTGCTCGCGCAGCAGCTGGGTGCCGAAGTCGAGCTCGAGACGTTGATGGATCTGGATGCGGTGTACACGAAACCCGACGATCCCTGGATGCAGAGCGTCTTTGAGCTGGCCACCCCGATGGCCGGAGAAAAACCGCATCCGCGCGCCGCGGCCTACTTCACCGATGCGGCGCCGCTGAGCCGCGCTTATCGCAATCCGCCTACGGTGATCCTCGGGCCTGGGGAGTTGCAGATGGCCCACCAGACCGACGAATACTGCGTCATCGAGCGCGTCGAACAGTCGGTTGCGTGCTACGAGCAGATCATGCTGCACTGGTGCCGGCCCTGAATGGAGCGCTTCAGCACCGCAAGCGCAGTAGCGCGTGTAGACGGAGTTCTCGACGCCGCGAGCTTCCAGCCGCTGGTGCGGGACGCTGGTGCCGCGGCGCTGCTCGCGGGAGAGGGTCGACTCGGCGGCGAGCCCGTATGGGTGGTGGCCACGGATCCGCGCAGCGCACGTGGTGCGCTCGGCGTACGCGAGGCCGAGTTGCTGTGCGCGCTGTTCGAGATCGCGCGCCGCGAGATGCGCCCGCTGCTGCTCTTGATTGATTCGGCGGGGGCGAAAGTGGGCGAAGGCTTGGCCGCTCTCGGTGCTTTCCGTCGGCTGTTCCGGCAGGCTTTGCTGACGCGTCTTGCCGGTGTCCCGATGCTGGCGCTGCTCGGCCGCTCCTGTTTTGGCGGGGCCAGCATGCTCGCGTGTGTGTGCACGGCGCGTGTGTACTCCGCCGAGACTTTGCTGGCGGTGTCCGGACCGGGCGTCATCCAGGCGCTGGGCGGCAAGGACGAGTTGGACGTTGCGGACGGCGAGCAGGTGCGCGCGCTGATGGGCGGCGCAACGCGAACGCGACTGGGCAAAGAGGAAGCGCTCGCGGCGGATGGTATCAGCGCCTTTCGCGATTGTGCGTTACAACTGCTGCGCGATCGCGGACGTTGGGCCGCTTCCGCTGATTGGGGCGCGCAGCATGCCGTGCTGGGCGCGCGACTGTCGCAGAGCGACGCTAGCGCCGGTCAACCACTGGCTGACGGCGATTTCTCGATTCGTCTCGATGGATTGCTGCCTGCGGGATACGTGCCCGCCCTGCGCTCGGGTGTCTATGTCGCAACACCGCCGCCTGGCGCTGACGGCCCGGCGTTCGTCGGGCTGCTGGGGGGGAGCGCTGTGGGCGCGGGCGCCTGCTGGCAGCTGAGCGACGTGTTGTTGGAGTTGCACCGCTCGGCGCTGGGCAAGCGGATCGTGCTCCTGCTCGACGCGGTCGGGCACGCGGCCACGCGACGCGACGAGACCTTGATGCTGTCCGCCTATCTAGTGCACCTGAGCCTTGTTGCGGCATCGCTCGGTCAGCATGGGCATTCCCTGTCACTCTGCATTCCCGGCTCCGCTGCCGGCGCGGTATACGTGGCCTTTGCCGCACCTGTCGAGCGCGTTTCCGCGCTACCCACCGCTCGCATCCGCATTCTGCCCGAGGCTGCGGTACGCCAGATTCTGCGTGCACAAGAGCCGCCAGCCAGTGATCCCGAAGCGCTGGTCCGCACCGGCGTCATCGACGCGTTCCTCGATCCGCGGCCGGACCACTATGCCGCGGCCCGCGCGGGCTGATCATGGCGGCGAGCGGGCTGTACGGAGCGCTCGAGGACTGCTTCGGGAGACATGCCGAGCAACCTGTACTCGAGATTGAATCGCGTCAACGCGCTACCTACCGGGAGCTCGATGCGGAGGTCGCCCGCTGCGCGAATGCCCTGCGCGACTTCGGATTGCGGCGCGGCGACCGGGTGGTATCTCAGGTTGAAAAATCGCCGCAGGCGCTGGTTCTGTACCTTGCCTGCCTGCGCTCGGGCTGCGTGTATGTCCCGCTGAACACCGCCTATCGCCAGAACGAGTTGAGCCATTTCGTGTCCGACGCCGAGCCGTCGCTGCTGATTTGCAGCCCTTCGGCCGAAGGCGAGATCGGGGGATTGCTGCGGGCTTTGCGGTCGAGCGCGCGCCTCGCGACGCTCGATGCCAGCGGCGGGGGTTCGCTGGCGGAGGCGGTCCGGCAGTCTTCAGGCCAGTTCGTGACCCGACCGGCTGAACCGGACCAGCTCGCTGCGATCATCTATACCTCCGGCACGACCGGCCGCTCCAAAGGCGCGATGCTGACCCATCGCAACCTCTTGTCGAATGCCATGGTCCTGATCAAGACCTGGGGCTTCAGCAGCCGCGATGTACTGCTGCACGCGCTGCCCATTTTTCACGTCCACGGTCTGTTCGTGGCCACCCACTGCGCGTTGCTGTCCGGCGCGACGCTGCTGTGGCGGGCGAAGTTCGATGCGAGGGCGACGTTGGCCGACCTGGCGCGTGCGACGGTGATGATGGGCGTGCCCACGCACTACACGCGGCTGCTGGCGGAAGCGGGGCTGACGCCGTCCGCCTGCGCCGGCCTGCGCTTGTTCGTTTCGGGATCGGCGCCGCTGCTTCCCGATACGTTTCGGGCTTTTCAGCAGCGTACCGGTCATGCCATTCTCGAACGCTACGGCATGTCCGAAACGGGCATGATTACGTCCAACCCTCTCGACGGTGAGCGGCGGGCCGGCACCGTTGGCCGACCTCTGTCGGATGTGTCGGTGCGCGTGACCGATGCCCAGGATTACAGCTTGCCCATCGGCGAGACAGGCGGAATCCAAGTCCGCGGCGACAACGTGTTCGCCGGCTATTGGCGCGACCCGGTGAAGACGCGGGAAGAGTTCACCGCCGACGGCTGGTTCCGGACCGGCGACGTGGGCGTGTTCGACGGCGACGGCTATCTCTCGATCGTTGGACGTGCCAAAGACCTGATCATCACCGGCGGCTACAACGTCTATCCGAAGGAGGTCGAAGCGATACTCGACGCGATACCCGGCGTAGCGGAGAGCGCGGTGGTCGGTCTGCCGCACTCTGACTTCGGCGAGGCGGTCACCGCTGCCGTCGTCCTGGCTTCGGGCCGTCAAAGCAGCACGGAGGCGGCGATTATCGCGCACCTGAAGACTCAGCTGGCCAATTACAAGGTGCCGAAGCGCGTGTATTTCGTTGCCGATCTCCCGCGCAACGCGATGGGCAAGGTGCAGAAGAACGTGCTGCGGCAGAAGCTCGCCGAGCAGGCCGCGCAATCCCGGAATCGGCGAGCGTCCTGACTCCCGCATGGTGAGTGCGTCGGCGTCGACCTCCCGCTTCGCAGCCCTTGTCGGCGTGACTGGCCTGGTGGTGTTGCTCGGCGCCGCTGGCGCCTTGGCGTGGGCGCTGTTCTTCGGCGAGGCGCCTGCGCTCGATCGTCTCGAGCACGTGAGCGGTCAAGTCAAGAGCGCCACTTTGAGCGAGGGTGGAACGTCAGGACGCAGTCTGCGGCTGGTCGTCGAGCGGGGTACTGGCGAGTATGAGTTGACCCTGGTGAGAGCCGACCAGTTGCCAACGCGCGACTGGCCGCTGGAATCGGTTCGGGCCGGAGATCGCGTCATCGCCTGGTACGCACCGGACTTTGGGACCAAACAGCGCGGAACGCTATGGCAGCTGCTTCGTGGCTCTCAGCGCGTGGTAGCGTTCGAGGACACCGCTTCGCGCTACAGCCAGTGGGTCCGCTACGTCGTGCCGTTCAGTGTGGCCGGGATCCTTGCGGGGGCTGCTCTCGTCGCCGTGGGATGGGTCCGGCACAAGCGATCCGCCGCGCCGGCTCACCCGCAAGGTTCGTGAGCGTGGATTAACGGCACGCCGGTTTGTCGAGCAGTCTCAGGATGAGTTTCCAGTGCCGCGCCTCGACCGGTGTGATGGACAGACGGTTGCCCTTCTGCAGCACGCGCATGTCAGCGAGCGCGGCATGCTCGCGCATCTCCTGGATTTCGAGCAGCCGCGTTTTGCGCACCAGCTTGACATCGACGTTGAACCAGCGCGGCTTCCGCGGCGTAGCGGCGGGGTCGTAGTACTCGCTGGCCGGGTCAAACTGCGTGGCGTCGGGGTAGGCGAGCGTACAAACCTCGACAATTCCGACTACACCGGGCTGCGGACAGCTCGAGTGGTAGAAGAAGGCCTGATCGCCAAGCTGCATCTGGTCGCGCATGAAGTTGCGCGCCTGATAGTTGCGCACGCCCCACCAGGCTGTCGTTGCCCCGCGGGCGCGGCCCAGGTCGTCGATGCTGAACACGTCCGGCTCGGACTTCATCAGCCAATAGCGCATGGGGGCGAATCACCGTGCTACAGAATGCCGCGCCCGGTTACGCACGCAGCCGGAAGAGGGTCGCGGCCATCGGGCCGCGATTGCGAAAAGGGCCCCCCGCAAATGTCGTCAGGCCGGATTCTTGAACCGGAGGTTCAAGGCGGTCGCTTTCCGAGCACATCAGGCGCTTCCGAGTCGGACGCGCACAACAGCGCTACATTGGGCCGCAACCTGGTTTACCACATTGGTTCACAGAATTGACAGCCTGGGCGAGCACCGCAGGGGGTGACTCTTGGGCGGCCACGCAACGCAAGGCCGCGCGTTGCACGGAACCTAGAACAGGTCCTCTTGAGCGGACATGGCCTCGTCGATTACTGCCGCCATATTTTGCATTCTACGCTTCAGCTCCCCAGTGTCAAACCCGCTCGCGAGCGGCGTGGTGAGCAGTTCATGCGCGATGTTCAACGCGGCGAGGATGGCGATGCGTTCGCCGCCGATGACTTTGCCGCGGTCGCGGATCTCGCGCATTTTCGCGTCGACGTAGCGCACGGCCCTCAGGAGCTCCTGCTGCTCGTCCTCGGCGCAGGCGACGCGCAGTTTCCGGTCGAGGATGCTGATTTCGATGCCGGCCCCGTCGGGCTTCACCCTCCGTCCTCTGGCAGCCGGGTCAGGAGATTCTCCAGGCGTGCCCGGGCGTTCTCGATCTTCTCGGTCAGCTGCTTGCTTTCGTTGGTTGCCGCGGCCAGCTGCTGGCGTAACTCGTGATTGTCTTTGCGAAGACGGTGGCATAGCTGTACGAGCTGGTTGATCTTGTCGTCGAGGGAATCGAGCTCCGCTTCCATCGGCACACTATAGTGATAAAAATCTTGCTAAGTCAACTCTTAACAGATTTTTCTGAATGTTCTTTGATACCTTTTGGGCCGCCCCCGAACAGCTCGTATCGAGAGTGCGGCACGTTCACCGCAACAGACCGCCAAGATGATCGGCAGTCCGGATGACAGCTTTAGGAGCAAGCCTGAATCGCGTCGGCAGCGCGTGCAGCGCCGAACCCTCCAGATCGAAACGTATCTGACTACGCTGCACGAGTTGCGCGTGGCCCTTCGACCGAGGTGGCGCAGCTTGTTACAATTTGTCCCCTTCGTCCGGCAGGCGCAGGCGGAAGGCGTTTTTGGGTCGCTTGACCACATCTCTGGGCGCGGAACCGCGGCGCGTTTGTCGCTCAGCACCCCAGGCCCGCGGTTTCGCGGGGCGTGGACAGCGCAGACCAGGCCATAACAACACTGAGAAGGCTCGAGGTGGGATCTGATTCGTCGCGCACCGCTTGGCGCATAACGTGCGTTGTGCTGGTTGTCATCCTGGCTATCCAGACACCCGCGTTTGCCCGGATAGATAAGCTCGGCAAGCCCGAGGGCGCAGTAGACATCCTGGCGTGGCCCAGTTACATCGAGCGCGGTGAAATCGACAAGGCGTTCGACTGGGTGACCGAGTTCGAAACCAAGACGGGTTGCAAGGTGAACGTCAAGACGGCCACGAACTCGGACGAGATGCTGGCCGCCATGAGCGATGTAAGCTTCGACCTCGTCGTGGCATCGGGAGATGCCAGCCTGCGTCTGATCGCCAGCGCACTGGTGCAGGAAATCAACACGGCGCTCATACCGAGCTATACGACCATTGACCCGCGTCTGCAGAAGGCGCCCTGGCACTACGTCAATGGCAAGAACTTCGGCGTTCCCTATCAATGGGGGGCGACAGTGCTCGCCTACAACAGCAGCGTGTTCAAGACCGCGCCGAAGAGCTGGGATGTCGTGTTCACCGCGATGCAGCTGCCCGATGGCAAGCCCAACCAGGGTCGAGTTGAGGTTTTCGACGGACCGATGTCCATCGCCGATGCCGCGCTGTATCTGATGACGACCAAGCCGGAGCTGGCGATCAAAGATCCCTACGCTTTGGACGAAAAGCAATACCTGGCCGTGCTGGAGCTCATGCGCGAGCAGCGCAAGCTGGTCGGGCGCTATTGGCGGGACGCGCGTGCTCAAATCGAAGATTTCAGGACGGCGGCGGCGGTCGCGGGATCATCCTGGGCGTTCCAGGTGAATTTCCTGCGTGCCGAAGGTCGACCCATCGCCAGCGTCGTGCCGCGGGAAGGGTCGACAGGCTGGTCCGACACGACGATGATGCATGTGAACGCGAAGCATCCCACCTGCGCTTATTTGTGGCTGGAGCACACGCTCGACCCCAAAGTGCAGGGTGACCTTGCCGCCCGGTTCGGTTCCGTGCCGGTGGTGCCGTCCGCCTGCAAGGGCAACAAGCTGCTCGGCGACAAGGGCTGCGAGACCAACGGGATGAACGAGTTCGACCGCCTCTGGTTCTGGCGCACCCCGGTGGCCGATTGCGGCGGAGGGCGCATCTGCGTGCCCTACCCCCGCTGGGTGGCGGACTTCGCCGCCGTCGTGGCCGGGCGTTGAGGCGCGGTGCCCACGCGCCTCGCGCTCGACCTTGAAATTCCTAGATTGAGTACTATGGTGCGGCTATGAGCAGCACCCGCCTCTATCTGCGTCTGCTCGGCTATCTGCGCCCGTACCGGCGCATGTTCGCCGTCTCGATCCTAGGCATCCTCATCGTCGCAGCGACCGAAGTGGCGTTGCCAGCGGCGGCTCAGCCGTTTCTGGACGGGACCTTCCTGCACAAGGATCCCCTGCTGATGCGCTGGGCGCCGTGGGGCATCGTGCTGCTGTTCGCGCTGCGCGGTCTCGGTGCGTTCCTCGGCCAGTACGCGAGCAATTGGGTGTCGCTGCGCGTGATCATGGATCTGCGTCAGCAGATGTTCGCACGCCTGCTGGCGCTGCCGCTCGGCTACTTCGCCGACAACCTGAGCGGGAAGCTCATCTCGAAGTTCACCTTCGACGTGATCCAGATCGCGGTCGCGGTAACCTACGTCGTGACCGTGCTGGTGCGGGATTCGGTTACCATCGTTGCGCTGCTCGCCTACCTGCTGTGGCTGAACTGGAAGCTGACCCTCATCACCTTCGCCATGATTCCTCCGATCGCGATCGTGGTGCGCCTGTTCAACCGCCGTCTGCGCGGGCTGACGCGGCAGACGCAGCACGCCATGGGCGATGTCAACCATGTGCTGCAGGAGAGCATCGACAACCAGAAGATGGTCAAGATATTCGGCGGCCAGGCTTACGAAGTGCAGCGCTTCGGCGCGGCAGTCAACCGCGTGCGCAGGCTGCTGGTCAAGGAGCAGATCGCGGCGGCGGCCAACGTGCCGGTCGTGCAGCTGCTCGCCGCCATCGCGGTGGCGGTCGTCCTCGCCAGAGTTACGGTCGACGTGCAAGCCGACCGCACCACGGTCGGCGGCTTCGTGTCCTTCATTGCGGCGATGCTGCTCGTCACCGCTCCGCTCAAGCGCTTGACCGGGATTTTCGAGCACCTGCAACGCGGCTTGTCCGCGGCGGAGAGCGTGTTCGCGCTGGTGGACCAGCAGCCGGAAGACGACCGTGGCGCAGTCGAGCTCGGGCGCGCCCGCGGGCAACTGCGTTTCGAGCACCTCACCTTTCGCTATCCTGGCGCCGCGCGTGCAGCGCTCGAGGACATCGACCTGGAGATCCGTTCCGGGGAGACCGTGGCGCTGGTGGGTCAGTCGGGCAGCGGCAAGACGACCCTCGCGAACCTGGTGCCGCGGTTCTTCCATGCCAGCTCCGGCCGCATCCTGATCGACGGTCACGACATCGAGAGCATCCGCCTCGCGAGCCTGCGCGCCAATATCGGGCTCGTCAGTCAGGATGTGACCCTCTTCAACGATACAGTGGCGGCCAACATCGCCTATGGCGTCAAAGCCGGCGCGAGCGGGGAAGAAATCGTGGTTGCCGCGAAGGCCGCACATGCCTGGGAGTTCATCCAGGCGCTGCCCAACGGACTCGACACGTTGGTGGGTGAGAACGGAGTGAAGCTGTCAGGCGGGCAGCGCCAGCGGCTTGCCATCGCGCGTGCGCTGCTGAAGAACGCGCCCATCCTGGTCCTCGACGAGGCCACGTCGGCGCTCGACTCGGAATCCGAACGGCAGGTGCAGGCCGGACTGGAGGCACTGATGCGGGGCCGGACCACCATCGTCATCGCGCATCGCCTGTCGACCATTGAGAACGCCGACCGCATCGTGGTCCTGGACCAGGGCGCGATCGTGGAAATCGGCAACCACCGGGACCTGCTGGCGCGGCAGGGGCTGTACGCCCGGC
>Ga0335084_10004875_pt1 | contig 13248 bp, 8 predicted proteins | sample Lox_Sample_44_FD_206721 | JGI IMG/M metagenome (GOLD analysis project Ga0335084, IMG submission 206721) | Soil microbial communities from Loxahatchee National Wildlife Refuge, Florida, United States - Lox_Sample_4.4 | ecosystem: Environmental > Terrestrial > Soil > Wetlands | place: USA: Florida... | reverse complement strand
GATTTCCGCGCGGGCTCTATCCCCCGGAGCGCCGCGCCCGCCGTTGGGTCATGGCGCTACGGGCCTATGACGCGGTCCAGGCGGGGGCCACTCATCGCGAAATTGCCGCCGCGTTGTTCGGCGAAAGCGTCGTGAAGGAAGACTGGGGCAGCCGGTCCGACTACCTGCGCCTGCGGGTCCAGCGGCTGGTCAGAACAGCGGACAAGCTGGTGAACGGCGGCTATCGCAATCTCTTGGGGTGAGCCGGAACGCAGGACGGACTGGGCTTTGGGAGGCGGTGGGAGTGAGAGGGCGGTTGGGTCTTCCGTGACGGGTTGAGGAGGTGAGAGAGAGGCTCTCGCCGGCCCGTCGCGGAGATCCGCGATGCCACGTTCAACCGCGCTCCCTCGCTCCGGTCAGGACCGGGCGAGCCTCTATCAGGAAATCACTGACAAGATCATCGCCGAGCTGGAGGCCGGCCGCGTGCCCTGGGTCCAGCCCTGGGGCACCACAGCCGCGAGGGCATCGCTTGACATGCCGAGAAATGCCGCGAGCAGCCGCTGCTACTCTGGGATCAATGTGCTGATCCTCTGGGGTTCGGTCGTAGAGCACGGCTTCTCGGGCCAGCGCTGGCTCACGTTTCGCCAGGCGCTTGGGCTCGGCGGCCATGTCCGCAAGGGCGAGACCGGTACGACCGTCGTCTATGCCGACCGCTTCGTCCCGGACGAGGAGCGCCAGCGGGCCGAACGCGACGGGGACGAGCCGGGCGCCATCCCCTTCCTGAAGCGCTTCACGGTGTTCAACACCGACCAGTGCGAGGGCCTGCCGGCGGAGCTCTCGACCACGCCGCCACCCGTCGCAGAGGGCATGATCCTGCCGCAAGCCGAGGCCTTGATCTCGTCCACGGGTGCGGACTTCCGCATCGGTGGTGACCGCGCCTTCTACAGCCCCTCGCATGACTTTGTACAGGTTCCTCGGCCTGAAGCGTATTTCGAGCCGATCAACTGGCACCGCACGGCGCTCCACGAGCTCGGCCACTGGAGCGGTCATGCCTCGCGGCTCGGCCGTGACCTGTCGGGCGGGCTCGGTTCGGCGCCCTATGCCAAGGAAGAGCTCGTCGCCGAGATGACCAGCGCCTTCGTCTGCGCCACGCTCGGCATCGTGCCGACGGTGCGCCATGCCGACTACATCGGATCCTGGCTCAAGGTGCTGCGCGAGGATGACCGCGCCATCGTTCGCGCTGCCAGCACCGCGTCGAAGGCCGCCGACTATCTGCTCGCCTTCCGGTCTCATCCCGACGAGCCAGTCAATGTGACGGCCGACGGAGACGAGCGGGAGGCGGCGTGATGCGCTTCCGTCGCTGGCCGCGCGTGTCGGCCTATGAGGACACGTACCGGAAACGCGCCGCCCTGGCTCGCGCTCAACAGGCCCAGCGCAACAACCTCCCGCTGCTCGCTCCGCTTATCGCGGAACAGCAGCCAAGCGCTGATGCCGAGATGGCCCGCCGCTCCGCGTGGTGGCCAAGGGTGCAGCAGCGCCATCGCGACCGCCGTGCCCATGATTGGCGACGCGCCCGCGCATGGCTCGCTGGCTATGGGGACAATCTACGCCCGGTGCTGATCCAGCTCTGGAGCGGGTGCCCGTATCCGGCCGATCCCGTCTATCTGCTCGACATGCTGCACAGCATCGACACGGGACGGATCGACCCGGAACGTCCGCCATGGATTCCCCGACACTCTGATTGTTCAGGCAAGCTGGTCCCGGCGGTGGCTCCAGAGGGAGAGGCAGGAAGCGGACTTTGTGACGGGTTTGGAGGTCGAGAGAGAGGCTCCCGGCCGGCCCGTCATGGAGAACCGACATGGCAACCGCCAATCCCAAGATCGTCCTGAGCCGGTCCCAGGACATTCCCTTCAACAAGCTTGTGCTGTCCCAGGCGAATGTGCGCCGGGTAAAGGCCGGCATCTCGGTCGAGGACCTGGCCGAGGATATCGCTCGACGCACGCTCCTGCAGAGCCTGAGCGTGCGGCCGGTGCGCGACGCCGAGGGCGTCGCGACCGGCATGTACGAGGTTCCGGCCGGCGGCCGTCGCTTCCGGGCGCTGGAGCTGCTGGTCAAGCAGAAGCGCATGACCAAGATCCAGCCCGTACCTTGCGTGGTGCGGACCGATGGCCTCGCTGAAGAGGATAGCCTGGCCGAGAACGTGCAGCGCGTCGCCCTCCATCCGCTTGACCAGTTTCGGGCCTTCCAGACCCTTCGGGACTCCGGCCTGGGCGAAGAGGAGATCGCCGCGCGCTTCTTCGTCAGCCCCAGCGTCGTCAAGCAGCGCCTGAAGCTCGCTTCGATCTCGCCGAAGCTCCTCGATATCTATGCCGAGGACGAGATGACGCTCGAGCAGCTCATGGCCTTCACCGTCACCAATGACCATGGACGCCAGGAGCAGGTGTGGCAGCAGCTCGCCAGCTCCTATAACAAGGAGCCCTATTACATCCGCCGCCAGCTTACCGAAGGCGCCATCCGTGCTTCCGACAAGCGCGCGCAGTTCGTCGGCATCGACGTCTACGAGGCGGCCGGCGGTGCCGTCATGCGCGATCTCTTCCAGCAGGACGATGGCGGCTGGCTGCAGGATCCGGCGCTGCTCGATCGGCTTGTCGTCGAGAAGCTGACCAGCGAGGCGGAGGCGCTCCGCGGCGAGGGCTGGAAGTGGATCGAGGTCGCGGCGGAGTTTCCCTACGGCCATACCTCCGGTCTGCGCCGTCTTGCCGGAGAGACGGCATCGCTCACTGATGAGGAGCAGGCGAGCCACGACGCGCTGCGCGCCGAGTACGACAAGCTGGAGGCGGAGTACGCCGAGTCCGAGGAACTCCCCGACGAGGTCGACCAGCGCCTCGGCGAGATCGAGGCGGCGCTGAAGGCTTTCGACGATCGTCCGACGATCTACGATCCGGCCGACATCGCCCGCGCCGGCGTCTTCGTCAGCGTCGATGGCGACGGGCGGCTTCGCATCGAGCGCGGCTATGTCCGTCTCGAGGACGAAGCGCCGGACGAGCCCGCGGCCGACGGCGAGGAGTCCGAGGGTTCCGATCCCGACGGTGCCGTTCAGCGCACGGTGATCACTATCGGCCGGGACGGATCGTCGGCGGGGACCGAGGCCGCCGACGAGGAAGACGGCATCAAGCTGCCCGACCGTCTCCTCGCCGAGCTCACCGCCCATCGCACCCTGGCGCTGCGCGACGCGCTGGCGAACGATCCCGACACCGCCTTCGTCGCGGTTCTCCACGCGCTCTGCCTCAATGGCTTCTATCACTACGTCTCGGAGACGTGCCTGGAGATCACGGCGAAGAGCGCGAGCTTCGGCACGCAGGCGCCAGGGCTCAACGACAGTGCTTCGGCCAAAGCGATCGAGAACCGGCGCGCGCAATGGGCTGGGCGGTTGCCGAAGGACGCCGGCGATCTCTGGAACGCGCTGATCGCCTTCGACGGCGACAGCCGCACATCGCTCTTCGCACACTGCGCGTCGCTTTCGGTCAACGCAGTCCATGAGCCGTGGAACCGCAACCCGCGCCGCATCGTCCACGCCGGACAAGTCGCCCGGGCCGTCGGTCTCGACATGGTCGCAGCCGGTTGGACGCCGACCGTCGACAACTATCTCGGCCGGGTCACCAAGGCGCGCATCCTCGAAGCCGTGCGCGAGGCCAAGGGCGAAGCCTCGGCCCAGCTGATCGACCACCTCAAGAAGCCGGACATGGCGAAGGAGGCCGAGCGCCTGCTCGCCGGATCCGGATGGTTGCCCGAGCCGCTTCGCCTACCCGATGCCGAGGCGGCCGCCGACGAACCGGCCACGACCGAACATCTACCGGCCTTCCTCGATGACGACGAGGACGCTTCCGCGGACTTCGATCCGGAAGAGCCGCAGCCGCCCGCGATCGCGGCCGAATGACGTCACCCAGCGGGGCGGCACTCGTCGCCCCGCACCCTCCCACACCAAGCTCGGTCATCGCACCGGGCTCTTGCATTTCAGGAGATTTTCGATGGACTGGTACAGCTCCTGCTCCTACGAGCCCGACCGGAAGCGCCGCTTCCATACCGTCGCCCGGGCGCGGCTTCGTCGTCTCGCTAGGGAAATCGGCTTTCCACCCGCCTCGTTCGATCTGCGCTCGAACCAGGGCGGCATCGCCGTCTCGGGCGAGATCACGCTCCATCATGAACGCGTCTATGTGCAGGTCTCCCAACCGGCGACCCGCGCCGACAGCGGCATCCTCATCCGTACCTGTGAAGGTCGGCGCGACTATACGGGCGGACCCAACCACTTCGCGCCACTGTCGATGCTCGACGACCTGCCGGCGTTGGCGGCCGGAGTTCGGATGGTCATGGCGACGCGCAGCGGGATGGTCCGTGTCGCCTGAGAGGCAGAGCAGGGCCGGGACGGGGTGAGCCGAGGGGCATGAGAGAGAGCGCCCTCGCGGCTCCTCCCGCTCCCCGCGCTCTCCCGGGAATCCTCAGCCATGAACGTCGTGACCGCATCTTCCGCCGTCGCCGCGGCGGCTGGCCAGCCTATTGCCCTCGCATCCGCGCTGTTCCACGCCGCCGGGCATCTGCTGCCGGATCTGGAGCGAGGCCGCATCGTCGATGCGCGGCGCCTGCGCGTCGCCATGGAACAGGCCTTCGGCGGCTCCGATGCCGAAGGCGCGTGGGGCTGGAAAGACGCCTATGAAGCCTGCGAAGCGGCGCAGGTCTTGTTTCTGCGCAAGTTCGGCCCGGCCATGCGCGCTCGGGCCGAAACCCCGATCGCGCTCCTCGCGATGCTGGCCAAGCTCGCCGCCCTCCTGCCATCGCAGACACGCCGCTCGCAGGAAAGCCAAGCACTTCAGCAGTTCTCCACACCGATCGCGCTTGGATACGTCGCCGGCGTCGCAGCCGGCATCACGCCTGGCGACCTGGTGCTGGAACCTTCGGCCGGCACGGGACTGCTGGCCATCTTCGCCGAACAGGACGGCGCGTCGCTCGTCCTAAATGAATTGGCCGAGACGCGTGCTGGCCTGCTCTCGCACTTGTTCGTCGGCACGGCCGTCACTCGCCATGACGCGGCACATATCCACGATCATCTCGACGCAAGCATCCGGCCGAGCGTCGTGCTGATGAACCCGCCTTTCTCGGCGGCGGCGCATGTAGACGGCAAGGTCGCCGACGCCGCCCTGCGCCATGTCTCATCGGCGCTGGCGCGCCTCGCCGTGGGCGGCCGCCTGGTCGCGATCACCGGCGCCAACCTCTCCCCCGACAATCCGACTTGGCGCAACGGCTTCGTCCGGCTCCAGGAGCGGGGCCGTGTCGTGTTTTCGGCCGCCGTCGACGGCCGCGTCTATGCCCGCCATGGCACCAGCGTCGAGACACGCCTGACGGTCGTCGACCGCATCCCTGCCGACGATGCGACGGTGTTCCCACCTTCGCCGGGCATCGCACCTGACGCCGCTACGCTTCTCGACTGGGTCATTCGCTACGTTCCGCTGCGTGCCACTATCGCGGCTTCCCCGGCGATGCAGCCTGCGGCGCCCGCAGGGCGTTCGGCATCCGCGCGTTCGGCGCCGCGGGTGTTGGCGCCCCAGCCCATCGGACCCGCTCCGGAAGACGCCGTCGAAGTCGCCCATGAACCTTGCGACTGGGCGCCGGCCGAAAGCGGGCGCATCAGCGAGGCGCTCTATGAGAGCTACGCGCTTCAGTCGATCCGCATCCCGAATGCCAAGCCGCATCCGACGCGGCTGGTGCAGTCGGCGGCCATGGCGTCGGTCGCACCGCCCAAGCCGACGTATCGCCCGCATCTGCCGGCCGCCGTTATTGTCGACGGCCTGCTGTCGGATCCCCAGCTCGAGAGCGTCATCTATGCCGGCGAGGCCCATGCCGGCTTCCTCGCCGGGTCGTGGACCGTCGACGAGACCTTCGACATCGTCGCGGCCGCGCCCGACGATGCCAAGACCGCCGTCCGTTTCCGTCGCGGCTGGATGCTCGGCGACGGCACCGGCGCCGGCAAGGGCCGCCAGGTCGCCGGCGTCCTGCTCGACAACTGGCTGAAGGGCCGCCGCCGCGCGGTCTGGGTATCGAAGTCGGACAAGCTGATCGAGGACGCCCAGCGCGACTGGTCTGCGCTCGGCCAGGAACGGCTGCTAATCACGCCGCTCGCCCGCTTCAGGCAAGGCACGCCGATCAGGCTGGAACAGGGCATCCTTTTCACTACCTATGCGACGCTGCGCTCAGAGGCGCGGGAGGCGAAGGCCTCGCGCGTTCAGCAGATCGTCGACTGGCTGGGCCGCGACTTCGATGGCGTCATCGTCTTCGACGAGAGCCACGCGATGCAGAATGCCGCGGGTGGCAAAAGCGAGCGCGGCGATCAGGAGCCGTCTCAGCAGGGCCGCGCCGGACTTCGCCTGCAACATGCCCTGTCCAATGCCCGCGTGCTCTATGTCTCGGCGACCGGCGCCACCACGGTCCACAACCTTGCCTATGCCCAACGGCTCGGCCTCTGGGGTGGCGAGGACTTCCCCTTCGCCACCCGCGCCGAGTTCGTCCAGGCCATCGAGGCCGGCGGTGTCGCCGCGATGGAGGTCCTCGCCCGCGACCTGAAGGCGCTCGGCCTCTATGCGGCACGCTCCCTCTCATATGAGGGCGTCGAATACGAGCTGGTCGAGCACCCGCTCAGCCCAGAGCAGATCCGCATCTACGACGCCTATGCCGGCGCGTTCCAGATCATCCACAACAATCTGACCGCGGCGCTGGAGGCAGCAAACATCACGGGCGACGGCGGCACGCTGAACAGTCAGGCCAAGTCCGCCGCCCGCTCGGCATTCGAGAGCGCCAAGCAGCGCTTCTTCAACCACCTCATCACGGCGATGAAGACGCCCACGCTGATCGCCGCCGTCGACCGCGATCTCGACGCGGGCCACGCCGCAATCATCCAAATCGTCTCAACCGGCGAGGCGCTGATGGAGCGACGGCTCGCGGAGATTCCGACCGAGGAGTGGAGCGACGTGCAGGTCGACATCACGCCCCGCGAGTACGTCCTCGACTATCTCGTGCATTCCTTTCCGACGCAGCTCTACGAGCCCTTCACCGACAGCGAGGGCAATCTCTCCTCTCGCCCAGTGTTCCGCGACGGCCAGCCCGTCCAGTGCCGCGATGCCATCGAACGGCGCGACCGTCTGATCGAGAAGCTCGCGGCACTCCCGCCGATGCAGGGCGCGCTCGACCAGATCGTCCAGCGCTTCGGCACCGACATGGTCGCCGAGGTCACTGGCCGGTCGCGACGCATCGTCCGCCACGCAGATGTCCTGCGCGTCGAGAGCCGGGCCGGATCGGCCAATCTCGCCGAGGCGCAAGCCTTCATGGATGACGAGAAGCGCATCCTCGTGTTCAGCGACGCCGGCGGCACCGGCCGCAGCTACCATGCCGATCTCGGCGCGAGGAATCGCCGTCTGCGCGTCCATTACCTGCTCGAAGCCGGCTGGAAGGCGGACACGGCGATCCAGGGCCTCGGGCGCTCCAACCGCACCAACCAGGCGCAGCCGCCGCTGTTCCGGCCGATCGCCACCGACGTGAAGGCGGAGAAGCGCTTCCTCTCGACCATCGCGCGCCGCCTCGACACGCTCGGCGCCATCACCAGGGGGCAGCGCCAGACCGGCGGGCAGGGGCTGTTCCGCGCCGATGACAACCTCGAATCCGTCTATGGCCGCGCCGCGCTGCGCCAGCTCTACGTCCTGCTCTATTCCGGCAAGGTCGACGGCTGTTCCCTGCAGGCGTTCGAGGACGCGACCGGCCTCCAGTTGACGGACGACGATGGCAGCCTGCGCGAGGAGCTGCCGCCGATCACCACCTTCCTCAACCGCCTGCTGGCACTCACCATCGACCTGCAGAACGTCCTGTTCGGCGTGTTCGAGGAATTGCTGCGCGCGAAGATCGAGGGCGCCGTTGCGTCCGGCACGTACGATCTCGGCGTCGAGACGGTCACGGCGGAATCGCTGCGCATCACCGACCGTCGCACCATCTACGTCCATCCGGGAAGCGGCGCCGAGACCCAGGTCTTCACCGTGGCCCGTCGCGATCGCAACCAGCCTTTCAGTCTGGACGACGCGTTGGACCGCGCCGGCGATTCCCGCGTGACGCTGCTGGTCAACCGCCAGTCGGGCCGCGCCGCCGTCCAGGTCCCCGCTCCCAGCCTGATGCTCGATGACGGCGAGGTCGAGCGGCGCGTCCGTCTCCTGCGGCCGATGGAGCGCACCGCCGTTCCCCTGGCGGCGATGCCGCAGACCCATTGGCGGGAAGCCGACCGCGACACCTTCATCGCCGCCTGGAACGCCGAGCTCGCCGATCTGCCGGAGTTCACCGACAGCCGGATCCATATCGTCACCGGCCTGCTTCTGCCGATCTGGAAGCGGCTTCCCAACGAGGGATGCCGCGTCTACCGGCTTCAGACCGACGAGGGTGAACGGGTGATCGGCCGTCTCGTCTCGCCCGCCTGGGTCGCGCAGGCCGTCGCGACGGATACGCCGACGATCAACCCCGGCGACGCCTGGACCGCGGTGCTCGACGGCCGGACCGTGCTGGGACTCGCCGATGGCCTCCAGCTTCGGCGCGCCAAGATCATGGGCGCGTTCCGCGTCGAGCTCTCCGGTTTCACCGACGGCATGGTCGACCGCCTGAAGGCGATGGGGCTCACCTCCGAGATCATCGCCTGGAAGCTCCGGCTGTTCGTGCCCACCGGCGCGACCGGCCCCGCCATCCTCGGCACGCTGCTTGAGCGCCATCCGCTCGTCCGCATCGCCGACCGTAGCGCGGCGTGAGGGGAGGCGATCATGCCCAGCCAAGCCGCCGACCTGGCGCGGCGTCTCGCCCGCGACGCCGAAGCCGTCTGCCGCCACTATCTTCCCAACGGCCGCCGCCACGGCCGCTACTGGCTGGTCGGCGATGTTCGGAACACCCCCGGCCGCAGCCTCTATGTCCGCCTTACGGGACCGGACTTCGGTCCCGGCGCCGCCGGCAACTGGACCGATGCCGCCACGGAGGAACATGGCGATCTCCTCGACCTGATCGCCCTCAATCGCGGGCTCGACGCCTTCCGCGACGTGCTCGACGAGGCGCGCTGCTTTCTCTGCCTGCCGCGTTCCAAGCCTCCGCATCCGACCCACGAGCCGCCTGCGCCCGGCGGATCTCCCGACGCCGCCCGCCGTCTGTTTCTCGCCGGCCGCGCCGTCGCCGGCACCCAAGCCGAAGCCTATCTGCGGGCGCGCGGCATCACCGCACGGCTCGACTGGCCGTCGCTGCGCTTCCATCCCGCGCTCTGGTATCGCGCCGACCGCGATGCGGCCCGCGAGTCCTGGCCGGGTTTGCTCGCAGCGGTGACCGACGCCGACGGCAGCATCGCCGGCGTCCACCGCACCTGGCTCGACCGCCAGCGTCCCGGGAAGGCGCCGCTCGCCGATCCGCGCCGCGCGCTCGGCCAACTGCTGGGCAACGGCGTGCGCTTCGGCCTCGCGACCGACGTGCTCGCCGCCGGGGAAGGCATCGAGACCATGCTCGCGCTCAAATCGGTGCTTCCCGATCTGCCGATGATCGCCGCGCTCTCGGCCAACCATCTCGCCGCCCTCGATCTCGGCGCGATGCTCGTCCGGCTCTATGTCGCGCGCGATCGCGATGCGGCCGGCCGGATGGCGGCGGAACGGCTCCATGCGCGCGGGCGTGACGCCGGCATCGAGGTCCGCGACCTCATGCCGGCCAGGAGCGATTTCAACGTCGATCTGCGCCGGCTCGGCCCGGACGCCATGCGGGCCCGGCTGGCGGATCAGCTTGCCCCGACCGATGTCCTGCGCTTCCTGCGCCGTCGCGATGCAGCCTGAGTGGAGGGTCGAGCGCGGCACTTCATGCGGCCCGGTGTCGGCCGGAACGGGATCGGGAGCGGCGTGGCGGACTCATTTGCCGGCCAGGGGGCCGCGCCGGCGGCCTTCCCGAGCGGCGATCTGCCAGGGCCGGTCCCGGTCCCGCAATGGCGGCCGGCGGCTATTTTCCGCCGCCGGGCGGAAGGTCGCCCGGCTTTGCATCGCGAAGCAAAATAGCCGCCTCCCGCCATCCTCCGCTGGCGCTCCGGCCCCTTGCCGGCAGGCCGGCGGCGGGGTGCAGGCCCGGCTCCGTCCCCGGCGGGCGATCGCCGTGAAGGCCGCGATGGGCGCGGCCAGACCGGCAACAGGAGCCCGCCATGACGCACGATCCCACGCCCTTCCGCATTCCCGACACCGAGCCCGCCGACGAGCTGCACACCGCCTCGCCCACCGCGCATCTGCTCGACGAGCTGGCGCTGTACGGCCATCGGCCAGGCCGGGACGAGCCCGATCCGCGTCCGCTGCCCGCGGCGGATGCCGTCCGGGCCGAACTCGGCGCAATCATCGACGGCTTCGCCGCGATGCTGACCGACACGCGGCTCGAGGACGATCTCGACGACCTGCTCTGGTCCCTCGTCAACCTGTTCCACCGCAAGATCGACCGCATCGAGCGCGATCTCGACGCCAACGAGCAGGCGCAGTGCCGCTCGCAGCGGGAGCAGAACGGCTCCGAGATCCGCTCGGTCGAGTTGGAGCGCCTCATCGATCAGGGTCTCGGCCTGGTCGAGCGCCGCAACGCCTTCGAGTTCTGCCGCGACCATGCCGCCGAGCACTACGAGGCCGTCACCGGCTCGCTCTGGCGGCCCCGCACGGGCTCGATGGTCAACCATCGCGCGCTCACGTCCGCGATGATCGACAGCCGCGAGTTCATCGCCGCCCAGCGCCGCGTCGAAGCGCAACTGCTCGTGCCCACGGGCAGCCGCATCGCCTTCACCGGCGGCTCCGACTTCAACGATCACCAGCGCATCTGGGCCGCGCTCGACAAGGTCCACGCCAAGCATCCCGACATGGTGCTCCTGCACGGCGGATCACCCCGCGGCGCCGAGCGCATCGCCGCCTGCTGGGCCGACAACCGCAAGGTCGCGCAGGTCGCCTTCAAGCCCGACTGGAACCGCCACCGCAACGCGGCACCCTTCAAGCGCAATGACCAGATGCTCGAAGCCGTGCCGATCGGCGTCATCGTTTTCCCCGGCTCCGGCATCGCCGCCAACCTCGCCGACAAGGCCCGCAAGATGGGCATCCCGGTGTGGCGGTTCAGCGAGGAAGGCGGCGCGTAAGCGCCGCTTTCCTCGCATCTGGTATCAGATCTGATTCACAGGCTATCTATACTTTTCCGCGTGCTCCTGACAGTGCGCGCGCACGCGGGCAATCCACCCGTCATACCAGATCCAGGTATTTTTATAGTCGCCTGTGCGCCCGAAACCCTTGTCTGGGTCTTTGGCCTTGAGTGCCTTCCAGAGATTGGTGTGGCTCTGCTGGTTGAAACGCAAATATCCCTCTGCGTTCATCAATGCAACAACCTCCGTGGCGGTATACCGTCGCTTATCCACTTCCTTAAGCAAAACGCGGTTTATCTCGCGGGCCTCGTCAGAGTCGGGCTTGACGAACTCCACGGCAAGATCGGCGCTCGACGCGCGATTGCCGGTCTTGGGCACGAATGCCACCCGGTAGGCGAAGTGTGGATCAGCCTGTTCTTCTGCCGTCAGACCGTCGTGAAACGCGTCCATCATGGTTTCAATATGCGCTGGCAGTGCGCTCGCCTTCTTGAGCACGGCACGCTGATCCGAGCTGAACGTGACGAACTGCAGTGCGATGGGTAGCCGTCTCTCAAGCCCGTATTGCGGGCCGAACAGCGCCTTGATGGCGTCATTAAAGTTGATGCAGCACGCTTGCAGCTTGGCGCTGACCGCATCGTCTATGCGGCTTGTTGAGCGATGCTCGATCTCGTGCCGAAGCTCACTGAGGAAGTCGAGATTCTTAATCGCGCCAGGGGGGATCGGGCAGCGCGCGTGGCGGAGGCACTTTCCTAACTCCCAATAGCAGTCCTCGCCCTGCTTTGTTTTTTGCACGGTGCCGTCGGCCTTCACATATCGGTAGTCGATACCCTCACGGCGGAACCACGCATGCAGCAGGTAGGTCCACGCAATGATACTAGTGACGATGAACAGCTCCGTGCGGAACGTGAGGCCAGCGCTGTTGAAAAGGTGCACGGCGGCGATCATCGCTTCTCGCGCCTTGATAAGCAGTTCGTCGCCACGAACGCTTAGCCCCGTTTGTGGATCGATGTCTGGCCACGTGGCAAGAAAGTCGTCCAACTGTTCGACGGTGCAGGCTTTCAGCGCTTTGTGTTTCGTCTCGGTGCGGATCTCTCCAATAGCCCGATGATTCACTGACCGTGTGGGCCGGGTGAAATACGCTAATATGTCCTGATCGTTGTAGCCGCCACGTATCAGCATCGCCTTGATGAGGGCGATTTCCCACCTCTCCAAGGTGTTCCCGCGTCTGCGCTTTACCATGACGCTCCCAGCAAATGATGGTCTTCGGCTAAAGTTGCCTGCCATTCGACTTACGTCTGTAAGTCGAGGTGGATGCCAGAAAAGAGCCCAAGACCAGACCGGCCACTTCGACCAAGATGCATCGCTGACTGCATTCTAGCGATGCAGAGTGGCCGTCTCAATTTCTTGAAGAAGGGATGGCGCTCGCGCGAACTAGGCCGCGCGCCGGGCTCTCGTAAACCAAGCCGCCTTGCGGCGTCTCGGCCCAGGCGGGCTTCGTTCCCTGGCGCATCGCTCGCAGGCGCCGCCCTCAAGAGACATCAAGGCTGGCCGCGGCGGACCTCCTTCTGAATCGCTCCGACAGATCGGCGCGCAGAGTCTTTTCTTCAGCGCAAGACACCGTCGCGCGCGGTGATCCGCTTTGCGGGGGTTGTTCGGTATCGCTCCCTGCAGGCGGCGAGCGTGGAGTGCGTCCGTCGTTATGCCGATCATTACGCCGGCGAGGGACGAACCCGGCCCTGCCATCGTCGCGTTCGCCATGAGAATCAGCCTGTCTCGCCGCTCGGCGCCATTGTCGTGGCAGCCCGTCACCGTCCCCCGCACCGCCGTCTTGAACGCCCGTAACATGGCGCCTGGCGGACACCGTCGAAGCGGGCCTGGAGGGTGCCGGCGACGAGTGTCAAGGGTGTCCGTTCCGCCACGGTCGAGACCGAGGTGAAGGCCCGCGGGTGCTTCGGCCAGGGTCTCCTTGCATGCTGAGATTCGCAGACCGTCCCTGCATGTCTCTCAGAGCGCTAGAGCCCGCGTCGCCCCTCTCCAACCTGTCCGGCGAAAGAATTTCCCCGGCCCGCAAGCGG
>Ga0335084_10004872_pt1 | contig 13250 bp, 7 predicted proteins | sample Lox_Sample_44_FD_206721 | JGI IMG/M metagenome (GOLD analysis project Ga0335084, IMG submission 206721) | Soil microbial communities from Loxahatchee National Wildlife Refuge, Florida, United States - Lox_Sample_4.4 | ecosystem: Environmental > Terrestrial > Soil > Wetlands | place: USA: Florida... | reverse complement strand
CCATTCGGCGGACTTACAGCGATCTTGATGGCCGGCGATCGCTCTCTTGAAAGACAAGTGTCAACAAGCGGGCAGCGGCGGAGCCAGAGCATCTCGAACTACGCGACTTTCTCGCTCGTAGCGGGTGCTGCGAGTGCCTACGCGCTCGGCCGACTCACCCACAATGAACATCTGCGCGAAACCGGCGTGCTCAGCGGCGAAGCCATAGTCAACGACATTCTCATTACGTCCGCACTCCGGCGAGCCCTCGGGCGAGAACGTCCCTTTGATGGCGATGGAAAGGGAGCATTCTTTCGAGGTGGTACTTCTTTTCCTTCGCAGCATGCCGCAATCGCCTGGTCGGTGGCGAGTATCGTAGCCCACGAGTATCCGGGTCCACTGACAAAGTTCCTGGCATACGGGTTGGCTTCAAGCGTGACGGTGACGCGTGTCAGCGGAAAGCAACACTTCGCTTCCGACGTATTTGTTGGAAGTGCGCTCGGGTGGTACCTGGGACGACAGGTCTATCGGGCACGGCATGAGGCCAGCCTGGGGGGCACTTCTTGGGGTGACCTTGACACTAATGAGGCGATCGAGCAAAGTCCGCGTTCCCCCGAACGGATGGGTTCTGACTACGTCGCGCTCGATAGCTGGGTGTATCCGGCCATCGAAAGACTGGCTGCTCTTGGCCACATTCAATCGGCGTTCCTCGGCTTGAAGCCGTGGACTCGGATAGAGTGCGCTCGACTCGTTGAACAGTCCCTGGAAGCAACGCAATCGACTGACGGTATCGAATCCACGGAGGCTGAGCTGCAAGCCCGCTTACGGCGGGAGTTTTTTTCCGAATTTGAGCTGTTCCGGGGTGAGCGGAATCGCACGGCTCGGATGGACTCCGTGTACATGCGCACCGTCTCACTCAATGGCCCACCATTGACCGACAGCGTTCATTTCGGTCAAACAATCGCCTATGATTTCGGGCGCCCATTCCGAATGGGCATCAATGCGCAAGTAGGCGCGTCTTTTCGTGCCGCCATGGGTCCAGCAGCTGTCTTTGTGCGCGCCGAGTTTCAGCATTCGCCCCCGGGACCGCCGTTGTCCGATCGTGTCCGAGATTTCATCGCGACTGCCGACCGGGTGTCCACTCCTGCGGCGACCGCTTTTGCCGCAATCAACCGCCCTCGCCTGCTGGATGCGTACGTTGCCATCAATTTGCGCGAGGGCTGGCAGTTCGCGTTCGGCAAACAGAGCCTATCCTGGGGCCCAGGCCGAGGTGGGTCATTTTTGTTTAGCGACAACATTGAACCGATTCCAATGCTTCGTCTGAGCCAATCCGCAACCCACCTCCCCGGACTCCTGCAAGTCTTGGGACTGGTACGGGTAGAAAGCTTTATCGGGCGGCTCGAAGGACACACATATATCCCGCATCCTTATGTCTACGGAAACAAGATCAATTTCAAGCCACTCCCGAATCTGGAGCTCGGTTTCGGGCGTACAGTAACCATCGGAGGCAAAGGAGGCGATCCCCTCACTGCCAAGAACTTCTTGTTCAGTTTCTTTGGACAAACCAGCTCCCAACTTCACTCCGTGCCAGGCGACAGCAATACCAGTTTTGATTGGACGTTCAATGTCCCCAAAGTACGAAACCACCTCGTGTTCTACGGCGACTGGTATGCGGATGATGACTTTGTGCCCTTCCAAAATCCCGCGAAAAACCCGTTTCGACCGGGGATCTACCTGACCCGCGTCCCGGGCCTGCCGAAACTCGACTTTCACATGGAGGTGGCTTCGACCGAGTCTCCATGGTTTCGGAACCACGGGAACCTGAACTACTGGAATTACACATACCGGGATGGATACACCAGCAACGGCAATCTCATTGGCAACACGGTTGGGCGCATGGGCCGCTCGATCCAATGCTGGTTCAACTATTGGATCTCTCCACGTAACGTTCTGCAATTCACCTACAAGCACAACAGCGTGAGCGCTGACTTTGTTCCTGGCGGCGGAGCCTGGCAGGATTACGGCCTGCAGCACGAAATCAGTCTGCGTTCTGGTTTTTACCTGAAGAGCCAAGTTCAATATGAGCACATCTCGCGTTATCCACTGCTGTTTCAGACCCCCCCGGGCAACGTGGCAGCCATCATTGAACTAGGTCTCCTTTCCCATCGAATTAAGTAATTTGCGTGCCCAGCGGACACCACGTGGAACTTGTGCGAGCCTTGCTCCATCGAGCAGTGTCGGCCCGGTCGCCGGAATGAGGCGATTGACCTTGATCGTGGAAATCTGGACATGCTTGCCCCCACCGCAGCGTGCCGTCGCATTTGTCGACCATCCAATTCAAAAGTGCGTTGCTGAAACTCATCATCTACAATCTCAACCCAAGCGGACAGGTGCTTCGCGGCCGCTGTAGGTGACTTGGAGATCGAGCCCGGACAATGAAACCAACGCCTGTCTCGAATGACGCGGTCCCTCCCGCAGTCGTCACAGAGCCAGACACGCATGCGTTGCCGCCAAGAGCTGGATACTTTCGCTGGGTGATCTGTGCCCTCCTGCTCCTGGGCACGACCAAGAACTACATGGACCGCCAGGTCATCAGCTCTTTGAAGCCGAACCTGCAGCTGGCTCTTGGCTGGAACGAGATCGACTATGGCCACCTCGTGTTCGCCTTCCAGGCCGCATACGCGTTGGGAACGCTTCTCCTCGGCCGGCTCATCGACCGCCTAGGAACCCGGCTTGGTTATGCCGTCGCCATGGTGGGATGGAGCCTGGCCTCCATGGCCCATGGCTTGGTCACATCCTTGCATGGTTTCTTGGCCGTGCGCTTCGCTCTCGGGTTTGGTGAGGCCGGCGTTTTTCCCGCCAGCCTGAAGGCCACGGCGGAGTGGTTTCCGAAGAAAGAGCGCGCGCTGGCGACAGGCATTTTTAATGCCGGCACAAATCTGGGCGCAGCCGTGGCGCCCACGCTGGTCGTGTGGATCTACTCCCAATGGGGATGGAGAGCTGCTTTCTTCCTCGTGGGCGGACTCGGTTTCGTTTGGCTGGTCTTGTGGCTTTTGGTCTATCGCAAGCCTGAAGACCACTCCATGTGCTCGGCCGCCGAGTTGAATTACATTCGGAGCGACCCGGCGCCAACTCCCGCAAGAATTCCGTGGCTCGGCTTGTTGTTGCACCGGCAAACATGGACCTTCGCCGTCGGCAAATTCACGATCGATCCCATTTGGTGGTTCTTCTTGTTCTGGATCCCGGACTTTCTGAAGCGTGAACACGGTTTGGACCTGATGCAGGCCAGCCTCCCGATCTTCGTGATCTACGTCGTTGGAGACACCGGCAGTGTCGTGGGTGGATGGCTGTCGTCGACCCTGATCCATCGCGGGCGCACCGTCAACGCGGCCCGCAAGACCGCGATGCTGATCTGTGCGTTATGTGTGTTGCCGATCGTTCTCGCGCCGACGGTTCGATCTCCCTGGACCGCCGTTCTGCTCCTCGGGCTCGCCGTCGCCGCGCATCAGGGTTTCTCCGTCAATCTCCTGACTTTGCCCTCGGACATGTTTCCATCCAGGGCCGTCGCATCCGTGGGGGGAATCGGAGGAATGGCGGGTGCGGTTGGAGGCATGTTGATTGCAATTGTCGTGTCGCACCTTCTGCAATGGACGGGCAGCTACGCGATTCCCTTTCTCATGGCCGGCTCTGCTTACCTGCTCGCATTGGGCGCAATTCAAGCACTTTCCCCCAGGCTCGAACCAGCACATATCGAAAGCGCTCGATCATCGAACGCCGCCTAGACGCAATGTTCGAAACTCCCAGCCTCAGCAACCTTGCTCCTCGCCTGCAACTTTCCTTCCCGGGCAGGGTTAATTTTCATCGGGAATCCCCTGTCAGGAGACGTGCCATGGCAAGAAACCGGTTTCTCCCCCTGGCGTTGCTGGCTGGCGTCGTCGCCGCATTTCCGCAGTCCACGACACAACCCCCAAACCGCTCCCGGAACTCGTCGCAAAACACGGTGGGCGTGCCCGCGCGCACTCCCACGGGAGTTCCTTCTACGACGGTTCCGGGTACGCGCCCAAACCGCACCACCAATCGCCGTGAGCCGTGCTGGGAGGTAGCGGGTGTTTCGAAGGCTGCAATGCAGCAGCGTCGTGCTCTCGCACAGCAGTTTCATCAGGAAGTCGAGGCGGTCTGCGCGAATGCGTCACTCACGCCGGCCCAGAAACAGGAGCGTATTCGCGAGATTCACCAGCAGGAGCGTCAACAGATGCAGGGCCTGATCACGCCGCAGCAGGAAGAGGCCATGCGAGTTTGCCGTCAGCAGCGTGGAGGCGGTGCTCATGCAGGTGGAGGAACCGGCGGACACGGCGGGCCTTGCGGTACACTGCCCGGCATTGTGAATCGTCAGAATGAATCGGACTGGAACGACGAACCGCCGGAGAAATGAGCGGCCTCACAGGACTTCGCGTGCGCGCGAAACAGACTCGTGCCGGGACCCGCGAACCTCTCGCTTATGCTGATGCCGCTTCGCGGCTGCGCTCCGGCACCGGCGATTTCGTCGCTGCAACCGGTTTGCGCATGGGAAGGATTTCCGCGTGAGACTGCAGACGATGTTCAATCCTTCCGATCACCGGGAGACCCGCTGTTCCGAGTCCCGGCATCGAGGCGTATCCGTTCTCTTCAGACAACCGCTCCACGAAGCGTTGCTCTCTGCGGCTCAACACTTGTTGCGGCAGCGAAGGAAAATTGCGGAACATCCACATCAGATATACGCGCTGTTTGAGAGTCAGTCGAACGTAACGAGGGCCAATTGGCGTTTCAATTTGAAGAACGCCATCGGCAAGTTTGTCCATCCACATGACCAGCCTGCCCTGGGAAGAGGTCAACTTCGCAATGTTCTGCAAAGCCCGACATTATTGCACCAGATATGGAGCATGGGAAGAGGAACTTTCAGTTTTTTGTAGGAGATGTCGGGCTGGTGGGTCTCCCCCAGCCTCCAAAACGGGCCAGGCGGGGGGGCAAGGGACTCTTCGCCCCGGGCCGACGCGGAGCCTTTATGAGAGTTCTGGCAGAAGTTCGATCCGGTCCAGCGTCGCCGCCACGCCCAGCCGTTTGCCGTCCTTCTGCTCCACCCGTACCACGGACGCCTCGCACAGGGTCCACCCGCCGCCTCCCACCCCCAGTTCCGGGGGCAGCATGACTACGAGTTCCAACTTGGACCCAGCTTCCAATCCTGTGTCCGAGTAGAGGAAGATACCGCTGGAACTCAAGTCGCGGCTCAGGCCTGAGGTCTCGGTCCCATCCGGCTTTCGCACTTTGACCGGAACCGCGACCCGCTTGCGCTCCTTTGACCGCCGCTCGGATCTCTCATTTCCCATGGCTTCGGCAGTGTATCGCGTTTTGAGACAGAAAACGTCCTGCAAGCTTCACCGGAGTCGACGGCTACGGGGCCGCTAGTTTGCAGCGACCGGCTCTTTGGCTTGGCTTGGCTTGATCTCGTTCCCGCCCAGGGCCAGAACCCGTTCCAGGCTTTGCAGGTTCGTGCCCCGCAAACGGTCCTGCGCCTCACGGCTCTTGTCCGCCGCGCCTGTCTCCTGGTAGGCCTTTGCCAGAATCGCCAGCGTTTGCGGGTTGTCCTCGTCCTCCTCCAGTTCCGCAATTGCTTCCTTGAAATTCGCCCGTGCTGCCAGCGATTCTCCCACCGCCCCATGCCAGCATTCCTGGACCCTGCGGCTGTGATTCCCAGCCGCCAGTTCGCCCAATCGGTTCAGCGTGGCCTGCGCATCTTCCGCCTTGCCGGCGTGCGCCAGTCGAGTTGCGCGTACCCGCAGGACCCGGGCCAACTCCTCATCGCGGTCCGACGGGGAGAGGTTCTGCCGATGGGTCAGGGCGTCCTCCGCCGAGACCAGTCGCTCCAGGGCTAACTGGTCGTCGGCCGCATATTGGGCCATGCGCCGCAAAGCCTGTGCTTCCTGCAGTTCGTAGGATAAGCCGTGCGCTTCCACCGAAATCCGCCAGAACTCACGATCCGCCTCGGTGTAATTCTTCTCTGTCACCCAGGTGATTGCTTTCTGCATGCGGTAGTCGAAGCGGTTTGCAGGATTCGGCTCATTCTGGATCGCCTTGTCATATTCCTGGCGCGCCCTCTCCTGATCTCCCATAACTGCATAGGTGTCTGCCAAACCGGCCTGCGAAGTATTGAAGTGCGGATCAATCGCCAGCGCGGCGCGGTAATGCTCGATGGATGCGTCAAGTCGGCCCGCCAGGCGCAGGATCTCGCCATACGAGTCCTGTGGGTTCGCCTCTTTAGGCAGCAAGGCCGCGTAGTGATCGATCGCCTGCAAGGCTTCGTCGAATTCACGGTTCCGTGCGTGTACGTATGCTAGATCGTTCAACGCCGGAGCAAAGTCCGGATCAATCTCCAGTGCTTTGTGCAGCAGGTGATGTGCCTGCTCATTGCCCCGAACGCCCATCAGCCAGTTGGCGGCCAGAAAGTACATGTGTTTGTCGCGCGGGAACATTGCGATCATGTCGTTCATCGCCATGATGCCTTCGAGATATTTCCCCTCCTCGACTGCCGCCACCCACTGAATCATGAGTTTCTCACCCGGCGACGCCTTTGCCGCCAGGGCCTTAGCCTGTTCGCGTGCCGTACGCATCTCTTCCGGATCTCGGCTGTTCAACGCCACCATGGCAAAGGCGGCTGCAAAGTTCGGGTCCTCCTTGGTTGCCGCTCGCCACCCGATGTTCGCCCGCTCGAGGTAGAGCAACTCATAGTCCTGCACTGCGCGTTGATACAGGTCCTTGGCCTTCAGTGACGAAGTTGTCAAGGGCATCGTCCTGACCGGCAGATTCCTGGCCTTGGCAGGCTTCGACGTGTCTGAGGCCGGCGCCGTCTTCGAGGCACCTTGGGTAGTGCTGCCTGTCTTCGCGTCCGTGTCGTGCCTTTCGTGGGTAGCCGCCAGCCCACACCCTAGAACTGCAACCATTGCCACGGGCAATGTCCAGCCTCTGCGCAGCATAAGGCACTCTCACCAACTTCAGATTTTGGGGGAGATAGCCTGAGACTAGCACCGGCCACGAGCCACCCCAAGACACGTCGGGTCACCATGGACGTAGCACCTCCGCGCACTTCAGGCCGATGGCCAAGAGACGTACCCACTTGGTGGGGGATAAGAGAGAAGTCGCGCGAGGGATTGAAGGGGGCCTGCGTCCGGACCAAAATTAAGGTCTCAGGGCGCTTAAGTGGCTCCCTGAGACCTATGATCTGACAAACCTGTACCGGTCCTCTAGAACGTAATCTTGGCCGCTAACTGGATCCCCCTGGGCCCGCCCCCTCCAAGAAACGGGTTGCCGATACCGACGTCGCCCGTGGCCGTGATCTGGTACCCGCCGTTTCCAACTTCTTTGCCATTTCCGTTCAACTGGAATCCGCACCCGCAATCCCCGAGGTTGGAGGCGGGATCGGCGATGAACGCCGGCAGCAGCGGGCTGGAAAAGTTAGGGTGATTTAGCAGGTTGAAGAACTCGGCACGGAGCTGCAGGGTGACTCGTTCCGTAATCGGAGTGTTTTTGTACAGGGCCAAGTCCCACTGCTTGTAGGTTGGACCAACAAGAGAATTGCGGCCGAGGTTGCCGTAATGACGTGTCCCAGGCACGCAGTCAGAGGCGAACCCCGAAAGTTCGCCATTATTGTCGCAAGGCATGGCAAACGCGGTGAGGTCGAGGTAGTTCCGCGGATCCCGCTTGTGATACACAATCGGTCCGACGACATCCGGACGGTCAAAGCAGTCGCCGCCGCCGCTGAAGTCATCCTCGCAGCTGTAGTTCAGCGTGAACGGCTGTCCGCTCTGCAACGATACTGTGCTGTCGAAACCCCATCCGTTCTTCAGCTTCCGCAGTCCACCGCCCATTTTCGGAAATTCGTAACTGAGCACCCAGGTGAAGCGGTGCGGAATGTTGAAATTGGACGGGCCATATTCCAGATGCGGCCGATTGCTGTCCTGAGGCTGTGCCGCGTTCACGACAAAGTCCTCTCCGTCGCTGGAGTTGTCCAACGATTTCGACCACACGTAGTTCACAGCCGAGGTGATACCCCTCCACGAATTGATCTTGTAGCTGACTTGCAGAGAGTTGTAATTGGACTTCCCGGTAGACTTTTCCTGGAAGATGTAAACTGCGCCGGTATCCGTCGGATTGCCGTACGGGCGCGGCACGCCGAAGTCATTAATGCAGTCGCACTCGATGTCGGCGGTCGTGATTGCCTCTTGGGTGGGCTGGTTGATGTCATAAAACCGGAACAACCGGTGCCCTTGGGATCCTACATAACCCACCTGCAGCGTCATCCGGCTGGTGAGTTGCCGTTGGATGTTGATGTTGTAGTTCTCCATGTACGGCGTCTTGATGTGCCGGTCTACGCCAAAGATATCGCACTCGACAAAACTGAAATCTGTCGACTGGCAGTTCGACGGCCCATAAATCGGGACGCCCGCGTTGACCGTGTCGACGTTGAGCCCAGTTCCGGTAATCGGGCTTGGACCGAAGTTCGCGTACGCCGGACCCGGGGCATAGAACGCCGGATACGGCAGGTGCCCCATGAAAATGTCCTGGGAGAAGGCGTCGTAGAACAACCCGCCGCCGATGCGAATGACTGTCTTGCCTTTGCCCGTCACGTCCCAGGCCAGGCTGGCGCGCGGTGAAAAGTTCTTGTAGTCCGGCTCATACAGCCGGCTCAAGCCGGAACTCCCCACCTGCTGGAGTTCGCCCGTGGCTGGATCGAAGTTGGTAAAGAGATTGTTCTTCTCTGACACGACGCCGTAGTAGTCCCACCGCAACCCGTAGTTCAACGTCAGGCGCGGACTGATTCGGAAGCTGTCCTGGAAGTACAGTCCGTAGCCGTTCTCCCGCGTGTGCCGATTCGAATCTCCTGAGTACTGCAACCCGCCAGAGAGAAACCCGTTGAGGAAATCGCTCAGGTCCGCAAACTTCAGCCGCCCGCGGAAATATTTGTTGAAATACTGCTTCACGCTTGTGCGCCGGAACTCAAACCCGACTTTCATATCGTGCTTGCCCAGCTTCCAGGCGAAGTTTTCGATGAACTGGTTGTTCGTATCCACGCGAGCCCGCGGATCGCCCGATGTCGCCCCCGGCTGTGCAAAGAAGCTGGTTCCGCTCGGCGTGCCCGACACCAGAATGATCGGCAAGCCCGAATCGTGCGGCCCCGAGCCCGAGCAATCTTCTGTGGAACTGGCCGCGCACAGCCCGATCGAACTCGGATGGAAGCTCTGGTCCTGCGCGAAGAATCCTTCGGCAAACCGGTTCCAGCCGTAGCGCAGCTCATTCACCTTGTTGTTGCCCATCGCGTGAACATAGGACAGCGACACTAACTGCACTCGCGTCGGAGTGACCGTATTGAACCCCGGGAGCTGCCCGCCTGACGCGGTCAGCGCAAGAGGAAACGATTGCGTGCTGTCGCCGAAGAAGTAGCGTCCCGTCAGAATGTTGTTCTGATTGAAATTATGGTCGATCTTCCCGATCACGCTGCTCAGGTTGTTGGAGGATGGAGTAACCAGAGAGGCGTTGGGCCCCCGTGGACATCCGAAATCGAAAGCACCGAAATCTTCGTCGGTCTCCACCGGCCGAGTTCCGATATTCGGCTGCGGCCAATACTTCAACATTGCCGCCGTCACGGGATTCGGAGTCTCGTCGCCGATGTCGAACGCGACGCGGTTCGGTTCTGGCACGCAGGCGAGAGTCACGGTGCCCACGCTTTCGCGCTGGCCTTCATAATCCAGGAAGAAGAACGTCTTGTCCTTGATGATGGGACCGCCGAGAGAACCGCCAAACTGATTGTTGTGAAACGGCGCCCGTTGTTGCCCGACTTCATTGAAATAGTTCCGCGCATCCAGCGCGTTGTTGCGGAAATACTCGAATACTTCGCCGTGTAGGCTGTTCGTGCCGCTCTTGGTCACGATGTTCACGACCGCCCCGGCGTTTCGGCCGTACTCTGGCTCGAAATTCGACAGCACTTTCATTTCGGCTACGGCCCCGATCGGCAGAATCGCCGACGGCACCGCGAATACTCCGCCCTGGTTGATCGCGGGATCGTTACGATATCCGTCATTCATGTCGGTGCCGTCGAGCAGGTAATTGTTGGACCGCCCGCGCGCGCCGTTCATGGAAAACTCGCCGAACGATCCCGGCGAATCCGTGATCTGATCGGGCGAGCCCGCAACCCCGGGGTTCAGGAAGATCAGTTTCGTATAGTCGCGCCCATTGATCGGCAGGTCTTCCACGGTCTTGCTCGTCAATACTCCGCCCAACTCGTTCGATGTCGTTTCAATCTGCGGCAGATCCCCGCCCGACACCTCCACCATCTGCGTCACTTGTCCCAGCTTCAATTGCACATCCACACGCCGTTCCGTCGCGACGTTCACTTCCACTTCGCTGGTGATCGCCGTCTGAAATCCACTCTGCGTCACGGTGACGGAGTATTTTCCAATTGGCAGTTCCGGAATCGCGTAACTGCCGTCGGCGCTTGTGGTCGTGCTCCGCTCCAGTCCCGTCCCGCTGTTCTTCACTTTCACGGTCGCTCCTGCCACCAGGTTTCCCGACGGGTCAGTTACGGTTCCGAGAATCGTGCCGCGGAATGTTTGCGCCACGAGCGTGGCTGCAGCCAACAGCACAAATACTGTTGCCAAGCGCAGCTTCATATTCAGTTCTCCTTTGTCGCAAGTTCTCTTCCCCACGCCCCACTCGGCGACGCGTTCACAAGCTTGCTCTTTTGAATTCGGGCATTATAGACGGTCTGGCTTGGTTGTTAAGCAGAACTTTACGGAGAGAACCATCGAAATTCCCGATGACGGTTCCAATTGCGAACTCGCGAAGGGAATGAGAGGTGGAATGTCAGCCTGAATCCAAAATCGCAGAACAGAGATTACCAAATTACATATTCTCGTTCCGCGAAACGGTGCCACGAGCCAGCCTCAGTGAGGTTCGAAGTCTGAGACCCGACCCCGGGCGCTTGAGACCTAGAAGTTAAACGCAACTCCACCGCGAACCGAGCGAGCCGATTGCACCAGGTACACTGTGTGTCCGTCCTTGCCCAATACCGGCACGTATCCTTGCGCCAGAAGGTTGCGCAGATCAACCAGCACCTCCACGTGTCCCGACAGGAAGCTGGTTGGAATCGGTTGGCGCACGAACAGATTCAAATAGGGATCCGACTGCCCCGCAGAAGTGTTGAACCAGTCCACCGGCGTCAGGGTTGAACCATTCGTCCAACGATAGGAAGCGATCCAGTGCGTCTTCGCGCGTGGAACGGTTCCGCTGAATTTTGCGGCCACCGCGTGACGACGCTCCGCTCGAATCCACTCTCGCGCATCCTGCAGTTCAACGTCGGGACGAGTCAAATCGAGCGCGCCACCGTAAGCATAATCCAGCGTCGCAGTCAGATCTGAGAGCAGCTTGCGCTGCAACACCAGCCGCAAGCCGTTCGTCTCCAGGTCGCTGCCCTGGTAGCTGAAAGTCCCCGAATAAACATCGGGCAGCACTTCGCCCGTCTCCGCATTCAGGTCCCCCACGCCGGTCAGCGCCGGATCGACCACGCGGTCGGAATAGAACGCGACCTGCATATTGGTCTTCCCGACGCGCTGGGAAACCGAAACTTCCTGATGGTGCGCGCGCTCCACCGCCGGGGCAAAGTTCGTGATGCTCATGCGCGGCCCGGTTTCGCTCAAATCCATGGGCGCCGAATCAAAACCTTTTTCCATGCGCGTATTCGGAATCGAGCTGGCGTACTGATACTCGACCACGGTATGTGGCGAAAGGTGGAGATCCACGGTCCCGAACGGACGGAATGCATTCACCCGTCCCATAAACTGGATCGTCTGCAGTTCGCTCCCGAACTTAAGCTCCAGCACCTGGCCCAGTGTCATGCGATCCGACGTCATGAGTGACAGGGCCTGCAGCGACGCGCCATGCAGGCTATTCACGTCCGGAGAATTCAGTCGGCGGACCGTGAACGCCACGGTCGGTTCGAAACCGTTGTTCAGGCGGTTGGTGTAGGACGTCCGGATGACGGCCTCGGGAAGCCCTGTCCCGTAGGCCACATTCCCATTCAGACTCAACGTTCCCGAGGACATGATCGAATGCTCGACGGAGAATCCCGTGCTCACATCCGAAGCGCTGCCGAAACCTTGCGAGGCCGATCCCGCCATGAACACCAGCGTTCCCTTCAGCTCGCGGTCTGAGGTGTCTCCATTCTGAACGACAGCGGTCGTGCCATCCGGCAGCACGCGCAGCACCGGGCGGTTCGCCACCGAACGCAGAGTCCATTTCCAGTCGTCATCGTCCCCGGGACCACGAAGCGGACCTAGCTGAATGGCATCGAACAGCGTAGTCAGTGTGACATTGACCATCAGCTTCGTGCCGGGTTTCAAACCGATTTTTTCGCGCAGAGAAGGCAGGAACGAGGGCGCGCTGACCCTGATGCTGTAGCTTCCCGGCATCAGCCCTTGGATGGAGTAAAAGCCGCGGTCGTTGGTGAATACCCTCGAACTGAGCACGGCCGAGCCCAGGATCTCTACCGCCGCCCCCATCTGCGGCACTCCCCTGGCGTCGCGAACGTATCCGGAGATCGTGCCCGCGTCTTGCTCGGACCACGCCGGAAGCGCCAGGCTCATGATTGCCACGAGGAACCCGAGCTTTCGGATCATCTCTCCCACCACCTTTGGGAACCGCGCAGCGGCTTTACTCGACGGCAAATGTCGCCGAAGGATCCACCGTCTGCTTGGAAAGGTTGTCGTTCACCTTGATCTCGATCTTGTACAACCCCGGCTGCAAATTCGCGGCGGACAGCGTCTTCTGCAGCGTCACCTGGTCGCCCACGTTGCCCATCGTCTCCGTCGATTCCACCGTGTGGATGATCGCCTTGTTCGTCGCCGCATCCGTCACATTGTATTCGACCGTCGCCGACGGCTTATGGGTCTTGTCGTCTATGGTCAGATTGTAAACCTGCATCCAGAAATTTAGCTTCTGATTTCGCTTGAACGAGACGGGCTTGCCGTCCGAGGGTGCTACCCGTGGCCGCACCTTCGTCGTTCCAATCACGAAATTGCCCGTCCCCACGTTCTTCGCGGCCACCGGTTCCATCTGGTCGGCCACGATCAGCGAGGAATTGGTCAGGCGGTCGTCGCCGAAATCCGGAACCGGAAGCGCCTTGCTCCAGGTTCCAACCCGGTCGCCGTTGACGTCCTTGACCACGATGTCCATGCGATAGCGGCCGG
>Ga0335084_10004871_pt1 | contig 13252 bp, 17 predicted proteins | sample Lox_Sample_44_FD_206721 | JGI IMG/M metagenome (GOLD analysis project Ga0335084, IMG submission 206721) | Soil microbial communities from Loxahatchee National Wildlife Refuge, Florida, United States - Lox_Sample_4.4 | ecosystem: Environmental > Terrestrial > Soil > Wetlands | place: USA... | reverse complement strand
GCTCGCCGTTCCCGGCCTGATCTCCGCGGGCATCTTTGCCTTCACCCTGTCATGGAACGAGTTCATCTACGCGCTCACCTTCATCTCCTCGTCGGAGAACAAGACCGTGCCGGTCGCCGTGGTCACCGAGCTGGTGGAGGGGGACGTGTACCATTGGGGCTCGCTCATGGCGGGCGCGCTCCTCGGCTCGCTGCCGGTCGCGATCCTCTACTCCTTTTTCGTCGAGTACTACGTCTCCGGCATGACTGGCGCGGTGAAGGAATAAGAATGGAACTTCCACAGAACACCTTCAAGCGCGCGCTGAAAGCGGGCAAGCCGCAGATCGGCCTGTGGTCGACGCTGTCCTCCGGCTACTCGGTCGAAGTGATCGCCGGCGCCGGCTTCGACTGGATCCTGATCGACACCGAGCACTCGCCGGTCGACGTCGAGAGCCTGCTCGGCCAGCTGCAGGCGGCGGCGCCCTATCCGACCCACCCGGTGGTGCGCGTGCCCTGGAACGACATGGTGACGATCAAGCGCGTGCTCGATATCGGCGCCCAGTCGCTCCTCATCCCTTATGTGTCGAGCGCCGAAGAGGCGGCCGCCGCCGTGTCCTATACGCGCTATCCGCCGAAGGGCGTGCGCGGCGTGGCCGGAACGACGCGCGCCACGCGCTTCGGCCGGATCAAGGACTACGCCAAGCGCGCCCACGAGGAGATCTGCGTGCTGGTGCAGGTTGAGACGCAGAAGGCGCTCGACAACCTTGAGGCGATCGCTTCCGTCGACGGCGTGGACGGCGTGTTCATCGGTCCGGCGGACCTGCACGCTTCGATGGGCCTGATCGGCGAGATCGCCAACCCGAAGATCGTGCCGGTCATCGAGGAAGGAATCCGCCGCATCCGCAAGACCGGCAAGGCGCCGGGCATCCTGACCCCGAACGAAGAGCAGGCGAAGAAGCAGCTCGGCCTCGGCGCGCTGTTCGTCGCGGTCGGCAACGACATCGGCATCCTGGCGCGCGGCGCCGAAGCACTCGCAGCGAGGTTCAAATCATGAAAGCGGATTTGGTTTTCACGGGCAAGGGACACGCCGGCACGCAAGCGACCCTCGAGAAGGAATTCGCCGTCCACAAGCTCCACGAGGCGCCGCAGGAGGACGCGTTCCTGAAGGGCGTCGCCGGCAAGGTGCGCGGCATCGCGAGCTTCGGCCACCGCAAGGTCGACGGCAAGCTGATGGATGCGCTGCCCAAGCTCGAGATCATCGCCAACTTCGGCGTCGGCGTGGACCAGATCAACCTGGACGACGCCAAGCAGCGCAACATCATCGTCACCAACACGCCGGACGTGCTGAATGAGTGCGTCGCCGACACCGCTTTGGCTCTGGTGTTGTGTACTTTGAGAAGATTCCCGCAATCGGACGCCTACCTGCGCACTGGCGCCTGGGCGGCCAAAGGCCCCTACCCGCTCACCACGTCGCTCGGCGGCAAGACGCTCGGCATCCTCGGCCTCGGCCGCATCGGCGAGGCGATCGCCAAGCGCGCCATGGCCTGCGGCATGACGATCCGCTACCACAACCGCCGCAAGAAGGACTCGCCTTTCCCCTACGATGCCGACCCGGTGACGCTGGCGAAGAACAGCGACGTGGTCATGGTGGTGACCCCCGGCGGCGCGGAGACGAAGAACCTGGTGAATGCCAAGGTGCTCGATGCGCTCGGGCCCGAGGGCTTTCTATGCAATATCGCGCGCGGCTCGGTGATCGACGAGCCGGTGCTGCTGCGCTACCTGCAGGAGAAGAAGATCGCCGGCGCGGGCCTCGACGTGTTCGTCGACGAGCCGAAGGTGCCGCCCGAGTTTTTCAAGCTGGAGAACGCGGTACTGTTCCCGCACGTCGGCAGCGCGACGGTCGAGACGCGCAAGGCGATGGGCGACCTGCAGATCGAGAACCTCCGGCTCCACTTCTCGGGGAAGCCGGTCAAGACCCGGGTCGTCTAGCTGGACGCTGCCCCGTTCCAGCTCTGCAGCCAGTTCTGCAGGCCGACCTGCTTCAGAAGGTCGAGCTGGGTCTCGAGGAAGTCGATGTGTCCCTCTTCCGACTCGAGGATGTCCTCCAGCAGCTCGCGTGACACGTAGTCCTTGACCGTCTCGCAGTAGGCGATGCCCTCCTGCAGGTCGGGGCGCGCCTTCTGCTCGAGCTTGAGGTCGCACTCGAGGGCCTCGGGGGCGGCCTCGCCGATCATCAGCTTGCCGAGGTCCTGCAGGTTCGGCAGCCCCTCGAGGAACAGGATGCGCTCGATGAGGCGATCGGCGTGCTTCATCTCGTCGATCGACTCCTTCTTCTCGTAGTCCTCGAGCTTCTTCAGGCCCCAGTTGCCGAACATGCGGGCGTGCAGGAAGTACTGGTTGATCGCAGTGAGCTCGTTGTACAGCACCTTGTTCAGGTGCTGAATGACCTTCGCGTCGCCCTTCATCCGTTCTCCTTGGAGGAAGGGAGGATTAGACGACGATTAGGCTGCGGCTGCCAGCGCGGGAAGGCCGGAACAATCCGCGCCGCACTCGCGGAGCACCTCTGCGGCGCAGTCGCGGCAGCGGCCGCAGCAGGTTCCGACGCCGAGCTCGCGCGCGAGAGCATCGACCGAGTCCGCGCCGGTGCGCGCGCATTCCTCGACCTGGCGGAGCGTGACGGCGTTGCAGATGCAGATGTACATGCGGCTCCAATAATACGAACGACTATCAGTCATCCGGATGCGGCTTTGCATCCGCCGCGCAGCATTGTTAGTGCCTACTTACGCTAACTGGACTAATTTCTTTTTTGAAACAGTTGCCGACGCTGCGTTGACGCATATAATGAGAACAATTATCGTTTGTGTCAAGCATGAACATGAATCCGCCCGCGCCGAAAGCCCCGCCCCAGCCCGAGCCCCAGAAAAGGGTCTCGAGCGAAGCGCTGCTCGGGGACAGCCGGGAGCTCGTGATCCTGCACAACGGCCGGGAGTACCGGCTGCGCCTGACCCAAAACGGAAAGTTGATCCTGACCGCGTAATGGTCGCCATCGCAGCCAGCTTGGGAGCGCGCCGCCGCGGCGCACGAGCGCGCGAGCGGAGTCGTCCACTAAGACCAGGGAGGACAAGAACCATGAAACGACTTCTGACCGCGATTCTGCTCCTCCTTTCGACCGGCGCCTTCGCCGGCGCGAACTGCCCGAAGTATCCGAAGGCCGAGTGGATGCCCGAAGCCGACGCCAAGGCGAAGATCGCGGCGCAGGGCTACAAGATCCGAAAGTTCAAGGTCGACGGCAACTGCTACGAGATCTACGGCGAGACCAAGGACGGCAAGAAGGCCGAGGTCTATTTCGACGTCAAGACGCTCGCCATCGTGAAGTCGGAGATCAAGTAGCGATGACCACGGCGCGAGCCTGGCATCCGGTGGTACGCACCATTCACTGGGGCGTGGCCGGGCTCGTGCTGGTCGAGCTTCTCAACGACGCCGGCGCCAATCCCTGGCACCGCTACCTCGGCTACGCCGCCGCCTTGCTGGTCGTCGCTCGCCTCGCCTGGGGTTTCGGCAGCGTGGGGCCGGCGCGCCTGCAGGCCATGGCCGCCACGGCGGGCGGCGCGCCGCGCTACCTGAGGACCCTGCTTGGCGGCGGATCCGTCGAGCTGTCTTCCGGGCATACGCCGCCGGGGGCCCTCATGGCGTTTCTGCTCTGGGGCTTGCTGCTCGTCGTGAGCCTGACCGGCTGGATGTACGGCCTCGACGGTCTCTGGGGCGAGGAATGGCTCCAGCGGCTCCACGCCTGGCTTGCCTACGCGCTCGCCGCGTTCGCGGCCGTGCACATCGCTGCCGCTCTCCTCACCAGTCGCCTGCACGGCGTGAACCTGGTCAAGGGAATGATCACCGGCGGGAAAGCGGATCCGACGTGACGCTGGCGCCCAACCGGATCGGCGCGGCCTTCGCCCTAGGCCTGCACGCGGTCGCCGGTGCGGCCGTGCTCTCCTATGAACCCGCACGCACCGCGCTTCTGACTGCGGCGCCGATCATGGTGGACTGGATCGCCGCGCCGAGGCCGGAGCCCGTGGTCGAGCCGCCGAAGCCCAAGCCGGTGCACCGGCCGGTGCCGCGCCCGGTCGAGAAGCCGCACCTGGTCACCGCGCCGGCTGAAACCCCCTCGCCGATCGTCGCCCCGGCGCCGCCGCCTCCGCCGCCGGAACCCGTCGCCGCGGCCGAGCCGCCGCCACCTGCCGCCATCAGTGCGCCCATCTTCGACGCGGCCTATCTGCAGAACCCCACGCCCTCCTACCCGGTGGTCTCGAAGCGACTGAAGGAGCAGGGCCGCGTAATCCTGCGTGTGCGCGTCAACCCGGGCGGCACCGCGGACGAGGTGCAGGTGCGCACCTCGAGCGGCTTCCCGCGCCTGGACGAGAGCGCGCGCGAGACCGTCTCGCACTGGAAGTTCGTGCCGGCGCGGCGCGGCGAGCGGGCGGTCACGGAATGGGTGCTGATCCCGATCTCTTTCAAGCTCGAAGGCTGATTCATGGAACCCACGCAACTCGGCTTCGCCAGTTTCATCACCCACACGGACACGATCGGCAAGGGAATTCTCGCCATCCTGCTCGTCATGTCGATCGCGACCTGGTACCTGATCACCACCAAGGCGCTCACGGTGTGGACCGAGCGCAAGCGCAGCGCCGGCTTCCTCGAGACGTTCTGGAACGAGCCCTCGAGCGCGGCGCTCGAGTCGCAGCTCGAGGAGCGGCATCCGGACGAGCCGTTCGCGCACCTCGCCTGGCACGCGGTGGCCGCGCGGCGCAAGGGCACCGACGAGTTCCTGAGCCGCGCCATACGCCGGGTGATCGACGAGGACACCGCGCGCCTGGAGTCCGGGCTCACGGTGCTCGCCTCGGTCGGCTCCACCGCGCCGTTCGTGGGCCTGTTCGGAACCGTGTGGTCGGTCTACCACGCGCTGGTCAACATCGGCCTGTCCGGCCAGGGCACGCTCGACAAGGTGGCCGGCCCGGTCGGCGAGGCGCTGATCATGACCGCGCTCGGCCTCGCGGTCGCCGTGCCCGCGGTGCTCGCCTACAACGGTTTCGTGCGCTCGAACCGGCTGGTGCTCGCCAAGCTCGACGCCTACGCCCATGACCTGTACGCGGTGCTCACCACCGGCTCCTCGATTCCCGCGCCCGGCGCCGTGGTGCAGCTGAAAAGCGCCGAACTGAAGACCGCGGCGAAGGGTAGCTGACATGGCGTTCGGCGGCTTCAAGCAGGAAAGCCAGCCCGCGGCGATGGCGGAGATCAACATGATTCCGCTCATCGACGTGATGCTGGTGCTGCTGGTCATCTTCATCATCACCGCGCCGCTGCTCACTCACGCGGTGAAGCTCGACCTGCCCAAGGCGTCGAGCTCGCCCAACCTCACCAAACCCGACCACATCGCGATTTCGATCGACGCCCAGGGCGGGCTGTTCTGGAATGGCGAGCGGATCGAGCGCAAGGGGCTGCGCGAGCGGCTGTCGGCCGCCTCGACGCAGCACCCGCAGCCGGAAGTACATCTCAGCGCCGACCGCGCCGCGCGCTACCAGTCGGTCGCGGAAGTGATGGCCGACGCGGCGAACGCCGGCATGAGCCGGATCGGCTTCGTTTCGGACCCGGAGACCAAGTAACCATGGGCCAGATGCTCGTCGTCACGCTGCGCGAGGGAATCGAGATGTTCCTGATCGTCGCCATCGCCGCGGCCTATCTGCGCAAAACGAACCGCGCCGCGCTGCTCCCGGCGGTCTGGTGGGGCGCCGGAACAGCCGCGGTCGTTTCCGCGGTGCTCGGCGTGTGGCTGGCCGAGGTCGCGGTCGTTCCCTTCTGGGAAGGCGTGCTGGCGTCGGTCGCCGCCGTGCTGGTGATCTCCATGGTGATCTACATGCTGAAGGCGGCCAGGCACCTGCGAGCCGAGATCGGCGCGCGCCTCGAGTCGGCGGCGCAGCGCTCCGGCAGCTGGGCGTGGCTCGGAATCTTCCTCTTCACCGTCCTCATGATCACGCGCGAAGGCATGGAATACGCCTTCGTCGCCGCGGCGCTCGCGCAGCAGGCCGGCAACGCCGCGCTGCTGATCGGCGGCGTCGCCGGCCTGGTGGTGGCGGCGTCTCTCGCGTACGCCTGGATCCGCTATGGCCACCGCGTGAACCTGGGGCTCTTCTTCCAGGTGACGTCGATCTTCCTCGGCCTGTTCGCGCTGCAGCTCTTGCTGTACGCGTTCCACGAATTCACCGAAGCCGGCGCTCTGCCCCTCGACAATGCGTACTGGCACGTCGCCACCGAAGAGTGGGCCGAAGGCACCTATGCCAACGCGATCAGCGTCGCGCTGGTGGTGATCCCGCTCGCCTGGCTCGCCTATGCGGCGTTGCGCCGCCCTGCGGTGCCGCCGACCGCCGCACACAAGACATGAACAACCACTGACGTTTCTTTCGTCCGCAAAGCCACCCAGCCTTGTAGCCAGGTCGCCGGCGGTACCAGCAACCACGACTACAAGGGGATAGAAGATGAAGTCGAGCATCAAGCTGCGGCCGGCCGCCGCGGCGATCGCCGCGCTGTTCAGCGCCCTTCCGGCGGCAGCGTTCGCGCAGACCACCGAAGCCCCGAAGGACGCCACGCTACCCGAAGTCAACGTTCGCGATACTGCGACCGGCAACGACTACAACCCGGGCGTGTCGACGGTCGGCCGCGTGCAGACGCCGATCCGCGACATTCCGCAGACCGTCACCGTCATCAACAAGGCGGTCATGGAGGCGCAGGGCGCGACCAGCCTGGCCGACGTGCTGCGCAGCGTCCCGGGCATCACCATCGGCGCCGCCGAAGGCGGCACCATCGGCAACAACTTCAACCTGCGCGGCTTCTCCGCGCGCACCGACCTCTACCTCGACGGCATGCGCGACCGCGGCCAGGTCTACCGCGACGTGTTCTCGCTCGACTCGGTCGAGGTGCTGAAAGGCGCTTCGTCGATGCTGTTCGGGCGCGGCTCGACCGGCGGCGTCATCAACCAGGTGAGCAAGGTGCCGACGCTCACGCCGCTCAACGAGGCATCGGTGACGCTCGGCACGCAGCCCTCGGTGCGCGTCACCGCCGACCTGAACCATCCGGTCAACGAAACCTCCGCGTTCCGTATCTCCGTCATGGGGCAGGACGTGCACTCCACCCGCGACGTGATGGAAAACCAGGACTTCGGCGTCGCCCCGTCGTTCCGCTTCGGCATCGGCACCCCCACCGAGGTCACGCTGTCCGCGCTCCTCACCCACTACAAGGACATGCCGGACTACGGCCTGCCGCCGCTGAACGGCGGCCCCGCGCCCGTCGACCGCCACAACTTCTACGGCCTGACGGACGACCGCACCATCCAGGACGTCGCCCAGTTCGGCGCCAAGATCGTCCACAAGCTCACCCCGGACACGACCCTGCAGAACAACACGCGCTTCTCCAGCTACCGGGTCGATGCGCGCGAGTCCGGCCCGAACAGCGTCGGCACGCGCAACGGCGCCGGCGTCTATACGGCTTTCCCGACCGCCAACGCCGCGAACAACACCACGCTGCCGACTTCGCAGCTGTTCGTGGGCCTGGGCAGCCACGACCGGCAGATCGAGGACAGCTCGATCTACAACCAGACCGACGTCATCAGCAAGTTCTCGACCGGCTGGGTCGGGCACCAGCTGCTGACCGGCGTCGAGCTCGGCCAGGACTACAACGAGGTGCGCAACTCGAGCCGCAACGTCGGCACCAGCGCGTTCTTCACCTCGGTGCCGCTCGACAATCCCACGCGCATAGCGGGAGCCGACCTGCCCTCGACCAACGGCAACAACGTCAAGGCCAAGGCCACCACGGTCGCCCCTTACATCAACGACACGATGAGCCTCGGCGAGTACTGGAAGGCGGTCGCCGGCCTGCGCTACGACTCCTACAGCGCCAGCCTGTCGAACACGATCAACTCGACCAACACCGCCGGCAACACTACGGTGCCGTCCGCCAGCCAGTCGGTGCATTACACGAGCGTGCGTACCGGCCTGATCTTCCAGCCCACCGTGCAACAGTCGTACTACGTGTCCTACGGCACGTCGTTCAACCCGTCGCTCGAGCAACTCACGCTCACCACGGGCCAGCAGTCCCTCAGCCCGGAAACCAACAAGTCCTACGAGGCCGGCACCAAGTGGGACCTGCGGAACGGCGACCTGTCGCTCTCCGCAGCGGTGTTCCAGACCGACAAGCAGAACGCGCGCACCCAGGTTTCGCCCGGGGTGTTCGAGCTGACCGGCGACGTGCGGGTGCGCGGCTTCGAAGTCGGCAGCGCCGGCCGCATCACGCGCAGCTGGCAGGTGCTCGCCGGCTACACCTACCTCGACGCCAAGATCCAGAGCGCCTCGCCGACCGACCCGACCAACCTGCCGGGTAACACGCTTGCCAACACGCCGAAGCACAACGCATCGGTCTGGACCACCTACAACATGACGCAGGAATGGGAAGTCGGCACGGGCATCACGTACCTGTCCGAGCGCTTCGCCAACAACCAGAACACGGTGCAGGTGCCCGACTATATCCGCTGGGACGCGACGCTCGCTTATCATCAGCCGAAGTACGACATCCGGCTCAACCTGCTCAACATTACCAACCGCCTCAACTACGAGGCAGTCATCCCGTCGGACCGCGGCCGCTCGGTGCCGAGCATCGACCGCACCGCGCTCCTGACGCTCACCTACCGCTACTAGGCATGCTGACCCGGATCGCGAACCTGCTGGATGCCGCCCAGGTGCGCATGCTGCGGGAGCGGCTGGAGCGGGCCGGCGCCGACTGGGTGGACGGGCGGGCGACCGCCGGGCATCAGGGCGCCCAGGTCAAGCGCAACCTGCAGATCGCCGAGGACTCGCTGGTGGCGCGCGAGCTCGGCGCGGTGGTGCTCGGCGCGCTCGAGCGCAATCCGCTCTTCATCAGCGCCGCGCTGCCCAACCGCGTGTACCCGCCGCTTTTCAACCGCTACGAAGGCGAGATGCACTTCGGCGAGCACGTCGACGGCGCGGTGCGCCTGGTGCCTGGGACCGGCATGAAGATGCGCACCGACCTGTCGGCGACGCTGTTCCTGTCGGCGCCAGAGGACTACGACGGCGGCGAGCTGCTGATCGAGGACACCTACGGCGTGCAGAAAGCGAAGCTGCCGGCGGGAGACCTGCTGCTCTATCCGGCGACCAGCCTGCACCGGGTGACGCCGGTCACGCGCGGCGCGCGGCTCGCATCTTTCTTCTGGGTGCAGAGCATGGTGCGCGACGACGCGCAGCGCGCCCTGCTCTTCGACCTCGACATGTCGATCGTCCGCCTCACGCGCGACGCGCCCGGCAACCCGGCGCTGGTGTCGCTAACCGGCTGCTATCACAACCTGCTGCGGATGTGGACAGAGGTATGACCCTGGCCAGGCGCGCCTGGGTGCAGATCCACCTGTGGCTCGGGCTGACGCTCGGCGCGATCGGCATCGCGATCGGCCTGAGCGGCAGCTTCCTCGTCTACGACCGCGAGATCGACGCCTGGCTCAACCCGCAGCGCTACGCGACCAGCGGCTCCGAGGCCTCGCGCAGTCTCGCGGAGTACTCGGCGAGCGTGCGCCAGGCCGTTCCGGGCTCGCGCATCGTCGGCATCCGCATGCCCGAGCAGGAGGGCGGCCCGGTCGTCGTCACCGCGCGCGCCCAGGGCGCCACGTTCCATCGCGTGTACGTGGATCCGCCGAGCGGAGAGGTGCTGGAGGCGGTCCCCGGCGGCGGCCTGGTCGGCTGGATGCACCGCTTCCACGAGAACCTCACGCTGCGCGATTACTGGGGCCGGGAAATCGTCGGCGCGGTCGGCATCGCGATGCTGATTTCGTCGCTTTCGGGCCTGTACCTGTGGTGGCCGGCGCGCGGCCGCTTCAGGGAAGCGCTGGGCATGCGCAGCGGCTTCACGACCTCGCGCAACTTGCACTACCTGCTCGGCTTCTACGGCTGCATCGTGCTTGCGTTGCTCTCCTTCACCGGCATCTGGCTCGCCTACGTGGATGCCGGGCGCGCGGTGGTGTCGGCCTTTTCTCCGGTGACGCCCCGCTCGGTCGAAGCGAGCGCCCCCGGCGGCAAGCCGGTCGCGCCCGACGCCGCGGTGGCCGCCGCCCAGGCGCTGTATCCCGGCGCCCGGCTGGCCGGGCTCGGCTTTCCGAACGGCGAACGCGGCGTGTACCGCGTGAACCTGCGCGACGCCACCGGGCCGGTCACCGTATTCCTGGAGCCGGCCGGCGGCGCCGTCCTGCGGCGCGCCCACGCCTCCAACCGCAGCGGCGGCGACCGCTTCCTCGCCGTGCAGCGCGACCTGCATACCGGCGAAATGCTCGGCGCGGCGCGCGTGCTGCTGTTCCTCGCCGGCCTGCTGCCCGCGGTGCTGGTTGTCACCGGAACGATGATGTGGCTGCGACAGCGCCGCAGGAGATACGTCGCGACGTCGAGTGGCGACGTCGCTGCGCCTGCCGGAAAAAATCTGGAAAACGCGACAGCGCCCAGCGCAACGCGGCGATAGCGGCAGGCGGTCCGTTCGGGAACCGCTAGGACTACGCCTTGGCCGGACGGGCCTTGTCGAGCACGGTCATGGCCGTGGCGACGAAGCCGCCCACATCGGAAACATTTCCCGGAATTATCAAGGTATTGGATTGCTTCGCGAGGCTCGCGAACGCCTCCACGTACTGCTGGGCCACCTTCAGGTTGGCCGCGTCCATCCCGCCCTTCTCGCCGATCGCCTCGCCCACTGCGCGCACTGCCGCGGCATTCGCTTCGGCAATGACACGGATCGCGGTCGCCTCGCCCTGGGCGCGGTTGATCGCGCCCTGCTTCTCGCCCTCGGACTTGAGGATGGCGGCCTGGCGCTCGCCGTCGGCGATGTTGATCTCCTGCTGGCGCTCGCCCTCGGACTTCGCGATCAGGGCGCGCTTTTCGCGCTCGGCCGTGATCTGCGCCTGCATCGCCCGCAGGATGGTTTCCGGCGGCGTGAGGCTCTTGATCTCGTAGCGCAGCACCTTGATGCCCCAGTTGCGGCCGGCCTCGTCGAGCTCCGCCACGATGTGGCGGTTGATGTCCTCGCGCGACTCGAAGGTCTTGTCGAGCTCCATCTTGCCGATGACGCTGCGCAGGGTGGTTTGCGCGAGCTGGCTGATCGCGGCGATGTAGTTGGCCGAGCCGTAGGAGGCAAGCCGCGGGTCGGTCACCTGGTAGTAGAGGATGCCGTCGACCGCGAGCTGGGTGTTGTCCTTCGTGATGCAGACCTGCTCCGGCACGTCGAGCGGCACCTCCTTCAGCGAGTGCATGTAGGCGATGCGGTCGAGGAACGGGATGATGAGGTTCAAGCCCGGCTCGAGCACGCCGTGGAACCGGCCGAGGCGCTCCACCACGTAGGCGAACTGCTGCGGCACGATGCGCACGCCCTCGATCACGAACGCCACCACCGCGCCGAGGAACAGGATCCAGCCGGCGAATGGCCGCGTCTGCGGCACCAGATAGGCCGCGACCGACAGCGCAACGACGATGATCAGCTTGCCGAACATTGAGATCCCTCCCCTGTTGTGCGACAGCGCGCTCGCCAGCGCTTCCGCCAGGTCAGGCGGGGCGCTTCGAGGCGACCTGGAGCGTGTTGCCATGCGTATTGACTACATAGAGCAGGCTTCCCGGCTCGAGCGGCTCCGCGCCGTCGACGCGCGCATCCCAGCTCGCGCCGCGGTAGCGAACGCGCGCCAGGCGCTCGGCCGGATTGATCCATTGCTCGAAACTCGCCGGCATGCCGGCGTCGATCGGCGGCATCTGCTGGGCGCGGTTTTTCGCGCGATAGGCGTGCACGCCGTAGCAGCCCGCGGCGGCCACCGCGGCGGCGACCACGATCTGGGCGCCGAAAGCCAAGCCGAGCCAAGCCGCCCCGGCGGCGCTGAAGGCGGCGATGCCGAGCATGAGGAGGTAGAACGTCCCGCTAAGCAGCTCTGCGATTACCAGAGCGAGCCCCAAGATCGCCCAGGCCAAAGAAGGGTCCATCGGGCTGAATACTACAATTCCGGGCATGCTCGCGGACGAACTGATCGCCGTTCACGAAAACGCGCGCACCGTCGCCCCCTACACCGACCGTGACCCCGGGTTGACGCCCGCGGAGGCCTACCGGGCGGCGGCGGCGCTGCACGCAAGCCGCCTGAGGGCCGGGTGGCGGCCGGTGGGGCGCAAGATCGGCTTCACCAACCGCACCATCTGGGCGCGCTACGGCGTCTACGAGCCGATCTGGGGCACCGTCTATGACCGCACGCGCGCCGCGGATCCTTCGGCCGTTCCGCTTCGCGGGCTGGTGCAGCCGCGCATCGAGCCGGAAATCTGCTTCGGCCTGAAGGCCGCACCGCGCAGCGCCGCGATCGGGGATCTGCTGCAGGCGATCGAATGGGTTGCGCATTCCATCGAGATCGTGCAATGCCACCACCCGCAGTGGAAAATGAAGCTCGCCGACTGCTGCGCCGACAACGGCCTGCACGGCAGGCTGTTGGTCGGCCCGCGCCTTCCGATCGCAAAGTTCAGCAATCTCGAGAACGACCTGCCGAAGATCGAAATCGTGCTGAAGAAGGCGGGCGTCGAGGTCGATCGCGGAGTGGGCGCGAACGTGCTCGGCAGCCCGCTCGCGGCGCTCGGCTATTTGGTCGGCGTGCTGCGCAAGCAGCCCGGCGCGCCACCGCTCGCGCCCGGCGAGCTGATCACCACCGGGACAATTACCGATGCGCACCCGGTTGCGCCGGGCGAGACCTGGAGCACCGAGATCCGCGGCCTCGCACTCGACGGCGTGACGATTCGTTTTGTCGACTAGGTCCGCTTTGTCGACCAGGCCCCTCGACGGCATCACGGTGGTGGCGCTCGAGCAGGTGATCGCCGGGCCGTTCGCCACGCGCCAGCTGGCGGAGCTCGGCGCGCGCGTCATCAAGGTCGAGCGCCCCGACGGCGGCGACGCCGCCCGCGCCTACGATACGACCGTCAGGGGCCTTTCTTCGCATTTCGTCTGGGTGAACCACTCCAAGGAAAGCCTCTGCCTGGACTTGAAGCGTCCGGAGGCGCGGCAAGCCTTGCTCAGGCTGGTCGGCAAAGCCGATGTCTTCCTGCAGAACCTCGCTCCCGGCGCGGCCGATCGACTGGGGGTGGGTAGCGACATAAGAAAGAACCATCCGCGGCTCATCTGGTGCGGCATTTCCGGCTATGGCCCCGCGGGGCCGTACGCGGCGAAGA
>Ga0335084_10004870_pt1 | contig 13253 bp, 11 predicted proteins | sample Lox_Sample_44_FD_206721 | JGI IMG/M metagenome (GOLD analysis project Ga0335084, IMG submission 206721) | Soil microbial communities from Loxahatchee National Wildlife Refuge, Florida, United States - Lox_Sample_4.4 | ecosystem: Environmental > Terrestrial > Soil > Wetlands | place: USA... | reverse complement strand
CCGGACCGCGCCATCGCCCTGGTTCTGGCCATCTCGCTCGGGGTCGTGTTGCTGCTCGGGCTCTGGCTGCTGCGCGGGGCGCGCCCCGACGCGGAGCCGCGCGCCGATGCGCCGACCATGGGCCCCCCCGCCACCGAGCCGCCGCCGCCCACCGCCACCCCGGCGGTCGGCACCGTTCCGGTCAGCGCGCGCGGATTTCGTCTCGCCGGAACCGTCGTGGGCGACCTGTCGTACGCCATCATCGAAGACCCGACCGGGGCGAACCAGCTATACCGGCCGGGCCAGACGGTGCCGGGCCTCGGGGAGATCACGGCGATCGACGCCGACCGCATCACGTTGTCCGGCAGCGGCGGGAGCTTCACGCTCCTGCTCGGGCCCGCCCCGACCACCACCCCGACCCCGCTGCGGCTCGACGCATCCGGTTCGCGGCCCAGCCCCGTCGTCACGCCTGCGCGGCGGCTGCCGCACGACCGGTCAGGGTCCGAATCATCGCCTTGAGGCGGGCCGGGTCGATCGGCTTCTTGAAGATCACGCTCTCGAGCCCTTCCAAACGGCTGCGTTTGATGACGTGGTCGCGGTCGTAATAGTAGCCGGTCATCAGGATCACCGGCGTCGAGCCACGGCGCCGCACTTCCATGAAGAGATCGTAGCCGTCCAAGTCGGGCATCACGACGTCGCTGATGATGATGTCGACCGTCGTGTGGTTGAGGACCTCGAGGGCGCGCAACCCGTCGCTGGCGACCACCACGTCACAGCCCTCGGCGCTCAGCAGGTCGCGCAGCGAGCGGCACACGCCGAGGTCGTCGTCGACCACCAGCACCCGCAGGTCTTCGAGGCCGCTGCGCGAGCCGCGCGCGGCGGCCGGCGTGCCGCGCTGCACGTCGGTCATCTGCTGGCCGGTCAGGTACTCGCGGGTGCCATAGCGCCCGTCGCGCGACATCTCCACCAAGCGGTTGACGATCTCCTGGATCTTCAGCACTTCGCGGCGGACCGCCTCGACCCGTTCCTCCTCGACCACCGCTTCCTCGTCGGTCGCCTTCTGGCGCACGAACCCGCCGAGCAGCTCGACGTCGTTGAGGATCACCTCGAGCGGGCTGTTGATCTCGTGGCAGAGTGCGACCGCCACCTCGCCCAACGTGGCCAGGCGGTCGTGCTGGCGGATCTCGCGAATGTCCTTGGCAAAGCCGATCGAGCCGATCTCGAGGCCGTTCTCGTCGTAGAGAATGGATCCGGAGATGGCGACCGGCATCTGCTCACCCCAGCGGGTCACGAAGGTGGTCTCGAAGTTCTTCACCTTGCCCGGTCCGCCGTGCTCGTCGCTCCGCATCGCCACCATGACCCGGTGGGCTTCCTGCATCGACGGGTAGAGGCGGCCCACGTTCTGGCCCAGCATTTCCGCGGCCGTGTAGCCGAGGCCCTTCTCGGCCCCGTCGTTGTAGTAGATGATCGCTCCCGATCGATCGACGGCGATCACGATGTCCGGCGAGCTCTCGACCAGCCGTTCGAAATAGGAGCTGGGTAACCGGGCGAGGCGCGGAGTGGACGCGCTGGCAAGACGCTGTGAGGGCATGGGCACTCAGTGCGGATTGTTGAAACCCGGCGGACGGACGAAGGTCTCGCTGCGCCCGGGCGGCACCGGCACGCGCTGGCGCTGCTTGCGCGCCAGCCGGAGCAGGACCCGCATCGAGGTTTCGAACTCGTCCATCGGGCGGACCTCAAAGACGCCGTCCGCCGCGGCGCGGTCGAAGATCTCCTCGCCGCGCGGCGTGCGCAGCACGACGATCGTCCAGTCCATCGACCCCACCCCACCACACGAGATGTCGGCCAACTCGGCCGAGAAATCCCCGCAATGGTGGCACTCGGGGCGCGCGTACTCCTGCGCCTGCTTGAGGTTCATCTCCACCAGCTCGCCGTCGCGCTTGTAGATCAGGACCTTCCCCTTCACGTTGAACTTCTTGATCTCGGTCAGCGGGATGCCCATGTCGCCGGCGATGACGTCGCGCATCAGGCCGTCGAACGTGAACACCTCGCTGCACAGCAGCCCGATGTTCAACGCGACGCGCTCACCGAACCCCTTGAGGAACTTGCTCTGGCGCTCGATATGCTTCTCTTTCTTGCGGCCGTTGTTCAGGTAGCTGGCGTCCACCGTCTGCATCTTGCGCACCGGGGTGATCTGGCAGGGCACGCCGACGAACGCGACGCGGGTGAGCTCGAGCTTCTCGGCCTCGGCCAGGGCGAGATTGTTCGCACAGTACGTGTACCAGGAGCTCGCGCTGGCGATGATCTCCTCCACGCTGGTCACCGCGCGCGGCACCGGGGCGCAGGGCGTGGCCGGATCGATGGTAGACACGACCGCGCCGTCGATGACGTCGTTGCGCCGCGCCCACGCCAGCAAGCCGGTGACCACGCCACCGTCTTCGCAGCGGGCCAACACCTCGGGATCGGTGCAGCGCGCCGCCACCACCCGCCGATAGACGCCGAAGGCGCCGCGGTACGCATCGTTCGGATCGCCGAACACCCGCTCGGCCAAGTGATGCTCGCGTTCGCCGAGGCGCGGGCAGACCTGCGCGCAGACGTCGCAGCCGATCCCCTCGCTGATGCCGCAGAAGTCGTGCGCCGCCGTCGCCTTCGCCACCTGCTTGGGCTTGCCGTCGATGTAGTCGATGACGTTGTGCGGGCAGACCAGCACGCAGGAGCCGCACTCGCAGCAGCTCCCGTAGCGGACCACCTCGTTCATCATCTGTTTGAAGCTGGGATGCATCCGCGGCTCACAAAAAAAAAGCAGGGCTCACGTTCGCCCCGCTTCGGTCACGCATAGTCCCCAGACTCCGGAGAGTCAACGTCCGTCTCGGCAGGCGGCGCCGCCGTCTCGTCGTTGCCTCGCGCCCCTGCTCCACCGCCCCCATCCACCGGCTCCATCGGGACGGCTACCAAGCGGCCGCGCCCGCTGTCAACGGCGCGCTCGCCGTCGGCCGGCAGGCGCGCGAGCGCCGCATGGATGCTCGCCGCCAGCGCCGCCGCGATCCCCGGCACCGCGGCCAGCTCGTCGACGGTCGCGGCGCGCAGGCGTTTGACGCTGCCGAAGGCGCGCAGAAGCCGGCGGCGGCGCTCGGCGCCGACGCCGGGAATGGTGTCCAGCACGGAGCGCAGCCGTTCCTTCCCGCGCAGGCTGCGGTGATAGGTGATCGCGAACCGGTGCGCCTCGTCGCGCAGGCGCTGGAGCAGAAACAGCGCGTTGGAGTTGCGGCGCAGGACGACCGGGTTGACGCGCCCGGGCAGGAACACGCGCTCGTCGCTGCGCTCGATCTCGGCGGCGCGTGCGGCCCGCGTCACCCGCATTTTCGCCAGGCCCACGGCGTCGAGCTGATCGATGTCGAGCTCGCGCAGGACCTCGAGCGCGACGTTGAGCTGCCCCTTGCCGCCGTCGACGATGAGCAGGTCGGGGTACTCGCCGTCGCGTTTGGCGCGCGCAAAGCGCCGGCGCAGCACTTCGAACAGCATGCCGAAGTCGTCCTGTCCGACCACCGTCTTGATGCGGAAGCGCCGGTAGCGGTTCTTGTCCGGCTGGCCCTCGTCGAAGGTGACCATCGACCCCACCGCCATGCCGCCCTGGAAGGTGGAGATGTCGAAGCACTCGATGCGCTTCGGCGCGTTGCGCAGGTGCAGCTTGCGCCGCAGCTCGTCGCTGATGCGCTCGTACTGCCGCTCGCCGTCCTGGCGCTCGCGAAAGCCGTGCTCGGCATTCTCGCGTGCCATCTCGAGCAGGCGCACGCGATCGCCGCGCTGCGGGCACAGCACCTCGACCCGCCGCCCCTTGCGCTCGCTCAGGTACTCGGCGCGCACCGCCTGGTCCTCGAGCTCGATCGGCAACAGAACCTCGTCGGGGAGGTAGCGCTCGCCCTGATAGAACTGGGTGACCAGCGCGCGCACGACCTCCTCGTCGGGCAGCTCGAAATCGGCCAGCTGATAGGCCTGGGTGCCGGTCAGTTTCCCCTGGCGCACGAACAGCACCTGGGCCTCGATGAAGCCGCCTTCGCGGTAGAAGCCGAAGATGTCCTGGTCGCCCCCACCGTGCGAGACCGCCTGCTGGCGCTCCTGGGTCTTCTCGATGGCGCGCAGCCGGTCGCGCAGGGTCGCCGCTTCCTCGAAGCGCTCGGCCGCCGCCGCCGCCAGCATGCGCTGGCGGAGCTGACCGATCAGCTCGACGTGCTTGCCCGAGAGCAGCAGCATCGCCTCGCGCAGATGGGAGGCGTACTCGTCGCGGTCGACCGGCAGGCAGCACGGACCGAGGCAGCGCTTGATCTGATACTCGAGGCACGGCCGCGAGCGGTTCTTGAACACCGCGTCGCTGCAGGTACGCAACGGGATGGCTCGACGCAGCGCATCGAGCGTCTCGCGCACGCTGTAGGCCGAGTGGTAGGGGCCGAAGTAGCGGCTGCCGTCCTTGACGATCTTGCGCGTCACCAGCACGCGCGGCCAGGGATCCTGCACCGTGACCTTGACGCTGACATACGACTTGTCGTCTTTGAGCCGGATATTGTAGCGCGGCTTGTACTGCTTGATCAGGTTGTTCTCGAGGATCAGCGCTTCCTTTTCGCTCGCCGTCACCAGGGTCTCGACATCGGCAACGCGCTGCATGAGGAACACCACCTGCGAGCGCTCGTCGCCGCCGCGGAAATAGGTCCGCACGCGGCTGCGCAGGCTGCGCGCCTTGCCGACGTAGATCACCTTGCCGTGCTTGTCCTTCAGCAGGTACACGCCGGGCCGCGCCGGGAGCGTGTCGAGCTTGTCGTCCAGGGGCTTCGCCACGGCCGGCGCCTCGGGGTCGGGATCGCTTGCCATGCCCAGCCGGCAGTATAGCGCCGCCCCGCCCCCATGGTCGACGGGGCATTCCGCCTTGCTGGGCGCCGAAGCCCTCTGCTAGGCGTCCCGCACCATGCGGCGGGAGCAGGTCTTCGCGGTCTTCTTCTTCCTCGCCTTCTGCTTTCTGCTCTATCAGTTCTATCTCATCCTCTCGGACTTCCTCGGTCCGCTCAGCTTCGCGGCGCTGCTGGCGTTCGTCTTCCACCCGCTCTACCGAGGCCTGCGCGGCCTGCTCAACGGCCGCGAGGCCGTCGCCGCCGCGCTGATGACCTCGGCGGTCATCCTGCTGGTGGTGGTCCCGACCTTCTACTTGCTGGCGATGATCACGACCGAGTCGGTGGCGCTGTACGACAACCTCAGCACCTTCGTGCGCTCGGGCCGCATCCACGAGGTCATGGACCAGATGCGCGCGTCGCGCCTCGGGCAGCTGTGGGCCGATCTCGGGCCGAAGCTCGACCTGTTGAAGATCGACATCCCCGACTTCGCGCTGCGCGCCAGCCAGACGGTGAGCGGGTTTCTCGTCGCGCAGGCGCCGGCCGCGGCCGCCAACGTGTTCCGCTTCGTCGTCAACTTCTTCTTCATGGTCTTCGCGCTGTTCTTCTTCTTCCGCGACGGCGAGCGCATGGTCGACGGCGTGCGCACGCTGATCCCGATGGAGGCGGCCAACAAAGACGCCGTGATGACGCGCTTCTCCGACACCCTGTCCGCCGTCGTCCTCGGCTCGGCAATCACCGGGGCCGCGCAAGGCGTGCTCGGCGGCATCGCCTACTGGGCGCTCGGCGTGCCCTTCGCCGTGCTGCTCGCCGGGGCGACGGCGTTCCTCTCGTTGATCCCGTATGGCGGGCCACTGGTGTGGATCGGCGTGGTCGTCTATCTGTCGATTCTCGGCGAGTACGGGCGCGCGGTCATCATGTTCGTTTGGGGCACGGTGGGCATCGGCACCGCCGACAACATCATCCGCCCGCTGGTGATCGGCGGCCGCACCGAGATTCCCACCATCTTTCTCTTTTTCGGGATCCTCGGCGGGCTGCAGGCGTACGGGTTCATCGGCATGTTCCTCGGCCCGGCCGTCATCGCCATTCTGGTGGCCTTCGCGCGCATCTTCCGCGAGCAGTATGCAACCGACGCGCGCCCGCTCGGGCCGGACCTGTCCGCATGACCGGCGACGAGAGGGCGCGGCGGGGAGAGGAGCGCGAGGTGAGGCGAGCGATCGAAAGCCCCGGCGTGCGACTGTGGCTGAGCCTCGCCCTCGTCGCCGCCGTAGCGAGTTGCTCGCAGTCCGAGTCCGGACCGCCGACGCCGCGCGGGACGGTCATCCCGGTCGACGAGGCGACGGCGGGCTCGATCGTCGTGCAGGTCTCGTACACCGGGACGCCACCGGCGCCGAGGGTCATCAACATGAGCGGCACGCCAGCGTGCGCGGCGTTGCATACGGCCGAGGTCGTCGACCCGGCCCTGGTCGTGACCAACGGCCGCGTCGCCAACGCCGTGGTGTACATCCAGAGCGGATTCGGCAACCGCGGCTTCGCCTCACCGACCACGCCGGTCGTCATCGACCAGAAGGGCTGTCTCTACGATCCACACGTGGTCGCCTTGATGCTCGGCCAGCCCCTCGAGTTCCGCAACAGCGACCAGGAAGCGCACAACGTGCACGGCCGGCCGCAGCAGGCCGACGGGTGGAACTTCCTCATGAGCCGCCCCAACTCGACGCGTCAGATCACGCTCGGCAAGCCCGAGGTCGGCATCCCGGTGAGCTGCGACGTCCACCCTTGGATGCGGGCCTACGTCTCGGTCTTCGACAACCCCTACTTCGCGGTGACCCCGGCGGACGGGACGGCGACGCTGCGATCCGTGCCCCCTGGCGACTACGTCGTCGCCGTCTGGCACGAGACGCTCGGCACCCTCACCCAGCCCGTCTCCCTGCCCGCTAGCGGGGCAGCGCACGTCGACTTTGTCTTCCAAACCGCCCAACGTGGCGGGTAAACGAGGGAAATCGCGCTTTACGGCTTGTCTAGCCGCCCCTCGGAAGCTACGGTGGAGGCGTGGTTGCCGGCGCGTGCGAAAGCGTCGGGTGTGGTGGAAGGGAGGGGACGTGCGATGAAGACGAGAATCTGGCTGACTTTGGCCGCCGTGCTGGGTCTCGCGTCCGCGTTCGCCGGCGCGTACTCGGTGACCGCCATCTACCGGGAGGGCAACCTGTTGGCCTGGGGGCTCGCCCTGTTTCTGCCGGTCGCCGTGCTGGTGACAATCTACCGGGATTTCGGCAAGCGCGTCCTGGCCGCCCTGCTGGCGACCTTGCTGGTGTCCGGGGTGACCTGGCTCTGGCTGGCGCTCGGTGACGACTTCGGTCTGTTCGCCCTGCTCAGCATCGTCCTGCTCGGTCTCCTGGTGCCCATCGGCGTCGATCTGATGGTGCTCGACAGCGGCCGCCGCTTGGCCGTCAGTCGAGCCCTGGCGGGCACGGCCCTCGGCACCTTCGTCGTGACCTTCACGCCGCTGGCGGCGTGGTTGATCAGCCAGGCTCATTGGTCGGTCGTGCAGAGCGATCACGCGCTGATCCGCGAAGTCGTGCAGCACGTGCAGGTGAACGACCACGCCATCGTCTTCGACCACGTCGACCCGAAGCGGAAAACCGAGCTCAAGAACCGCCTGGCGGTGCGCAGCGAGGGCAAGACCTACCCGCTCTCGAACGCGCACTTCGAGTCGGTGTCGCGCGAGAGCACGGTGAAGAAGCAGACCGAGAAGCGCGGCAGCAGCGAGACGACCGTCGTCAGCCGCCAGCGCGACGAGGAGATGCGCGTGGTGGTCGACGTCGACCGCAAGCCGACCAACATCGTGCTCTACTCGACGCGCGGGCCGGTGACGATCTGCGAGGAAGCCGTTTCGGTCCTCGACGACGAGCCGCTCGACGCCCCGGTCAGCTGAACCGGCTGGGCCGACGCGCGCGGACGCCGCGTGCCCGATCGGGCGTGCGGCGCTGCGCGTGCATTCGCGCTGCGCGGATCGTCAGAAGCCCTTCACCGTCTTCGACTTGTCGTAGAGCCAGTAGACCGCACCCCAGCCGATCAGCACCACGATCGCCAGCGTGATCGGGTTGGCGCTGAACACCGCGTGCTGCGCCATCATCATGTAGACCAGCGGCACCGACATGTAGGTGTTGTGCTTCGAGCGCGTGCCGGCCAGCGCCACCAGCGCGGCGTCCGGCGGCTGCCCGTCCTTGGTCGCGCGGATGATCTTCTGCTGAGCTGGCCAGATACGAAACCACACGTTGAAGGCCATGATGGTGCCGAACATGGCGCCGAGGTGGATGGCATAGGCACGGAAGGTGAAGTTGGCCACCGCCGCCATCAGGAACAACATGACCGCGGCCAGGACCCATCCGGCCACGAACCCGGCCTTCGGATCCTTCAGCACCGTCTTGTAGAGCGCGTCGTAGATGAGCGGCGAGACGAACACGAGCACGATCATGACGATCGCGATCGGACCCCAGCTGCCGCCGAGGTCGAACATGATGCCGCCGTGGTAGTACACCAGCAGCAGTAGCAGCACGCCGGTCACCCAGGTGTACGCCGCGCCCCAGCGGAACCAGTACAGGGCGCGCGGCATGAGCTCGGGAACCACCTTCTTCTTCGTCTCGCCGTCCATGGTCGGCGCAAACTGCGCGTTGACCCAGTTGAAGAAGTACAGATGGCCGATCCAGGTGATGCCCGCGACGATGTGGATCCAGCGGAACAATGACTGCAACAGGTCCATGGCTCCCTCCCGTGGGTAACCGCGCCCCGCGTTGTCTCGCCGGAGAAACGCGCGTGCTACGCGGACACAAGCACAAAAGCTTGCCGCAGCAATTAGGCAGCAGCCGGGTCTTTGTCAAGATGACTTGGCTCACCGGCGCGCGGCAGTTCGCGCCCTCGTAGCGCGTCCGATATACTGACGGGCACGCGTGCGGATGACGGTCCAGACCTCGACCCCGAGCGGCGGCTGATGCCGGCCCGCACGTACCAGCGCTGGCTGGTCGTCCCCGCAATCATCGGCCTCGCGGTCGCCGGCTACCTGGTGTGGCGCGGCTCCGGTCTTGCGGGCGCGCCGGCGCCGCCGGCCAGCTCACCCACGCCCGGGGGCCCCGCCGCGTTTGCCCGCTGGCTGCAGTTCGAGCCCGACAGCGTGCGCGCGAACCCGCTGGTCGGCGATCAGTACATCGACGCGATGCTGGGACATCAGGTCTTCCGCATGCCGCCGGCCGGCATCCACCCGCAGGTGGCCCGCCAGCTCCTGCTCGATGACGACAAGCTGCTGCTCTCCTCCGGGCGGCGGCTGTGGACGCGCGAGCTGGCGCACCAGCCCGGGCTGGCGGGCGAGTTCTGCTACGCGCACTCGACCTACTGCCTGCACCGGCTCTTCGATGTCAGCTTCTCGGTCGACGGCCAGCCGGTGGTGCTCTACGACAACCAGTATTGGATCGAGCGCTATCCGAGCCACACCACGGTCCACTACCAGCTGCCACAGCTGTCGATCGACGAGACCAAGTTCATCACCTACGACGACCGCGCCGTGGCCGTTTACTCCGCCACGTCGAGAGACAAGCAAGCTCACATACTCACCCTCGAGGTGCTCGCCCCGTTTCCCCCCACGCCGGGTAACGGCGAGCCGCCGGCGTACCCGCTGCTCGGTGCGGGGACGTTGCAGGGAACCCCGCTGTTCATCTATCTCGATGCGCCCGGCTTCACCCGCGCCGACACGCCGACGGTCCACCTCCGGCGTGACCTGGCGGTGCCGGCGAGCGGCGTCTCCGACAGCGCCACCGTCGCCGTGCGCTTCGACACCGTCGCGCGCGCCACCCCGCCGGTGCCGCTCGGTTCCGATCCCGTGCTCGAGCAGGCGCGCGCCTACAACCGCTGGTTCGCCGACAACGTGCCGTACTTCGACGCGTCGGACCCGGCGTTCAAGAAGATGTGGTACTATCGTTGGTGGATCGTGCGCTTCAACCTGGTTGAGATGAACGCGCCCGACCTGAAGGGCGTCGCCTTCTACGAGGGCAAGCTCGGCTTCGACAACGCGATCGGCTTCGCCGCTCCGGTGCAGCTCAAGGAGCTGACCTACCTACGCGACCCCAGCTTCGGTCTCTCGCAGGCCGAGAACAACTACCGCAACCGCGCCGCCAACGGGGCGATCGTCGATCCGCCTGGCAGCCCGTACTGGGGCGAGACGTACTCCCACTGGCTCGGCATGGCGCTGGCGGAGTTCAACCGCGTCCATCCGATCCCGCCCGAAACGCTTCGCCGCCTGCTGCCCGAGATGGCGGCGGACGTGCGCGCCTGGCTGAGCGACTACGACGCCGACGGCGACGCCCTGCCGGAGCGCGACCGGCCGCGCGTCACCGGCTACGATCTCGACATCCTCTCGTACTGGTACTTCAACGGGCTGCACCTCGATCTGCGCGCCGACCCGCCGGCGCTCGAGCGCGTCGACTTCGCGAGCTTCGTCTTCGCCAACGCCAGCGCCGTCGCCGAGCTCGCCGCCGCCGTGGGAGATACCGCGCTGGCCACCGAGTTCACCGCCATCGCCGAGCGCATCCGCGCCGCGACGCTCGCCAACCTCTGGGACGACGACTCCGCGTTCTTCTACCCCAGGCGCGCCGACGACCACGTCCGCGCACCGTTGCGCGAGATTCACGGCTTCTTCCCGTTCATGACCCTGCTCGCACCCGACCAGCCCCGGTACACCGCCGCGCTCGCCGCGCTGGTCGATCCGAACGAGTTCTGGGCACGCTATCCACCGGTCATCACCAGCATGCGGCACTACCGCACCTGGACGTGGGAGATGGACGGCCTCAGCCGGAACATCGCCCCCAACCCGATCAGCATGGGCGCGCGCACGCTGCTGCAAATCCTCAAGCACTACCGGCAGAACGCGGTCACCGCCGGGCACTTCATGGAGCTGATGAGCCGCTACAACGACCTCGTCTATCCCGGCGTGAACCCCGCCGACCCGCTCTGGCGGCCCAACGTGCACGAGTACTATTCGAAGTGGGAGCCGTACTCGCAGGGCACCCGCCCCAAACCGTCGGACATCTCCCACGACTTTCACTCGATGTACGTCTCGCTGGTGGTCGAGGGCGTGGTGGGCCTGACCCCGCGCACCGACGAGCGCATCGAGCTCCAGCCCATGGCGCGGGAATGGTCCTACTTCCTGCTCGACGGGCTGCGCTACCGCGGCCACGATCTCACCATCGTCTGGGACCGCCCCGACGGCCGGGTGCGCTACCCGGGCTACCCGGAGGGGTTCTCGCTCTACATCGACGGCGCCTTGGCGTTCACGCGGCCCGACCTCGGGCACGTGCTGTACGACCCGGCGACGCGGACGGTCACGGCGCTCTGAGGCCCCATCCGCGGCCGGCGCGACCCGGCCGCGCTAGCGCTGCAGGGAACGGAGCTCGGCTTCGGACGCGCGGTCGGACGGATCGATGTGCAGGGCGTGGGTGAACTCGCCGATGGCGAGGTCGTCGAGCCCTTTGAGCTTGTAGTTCAGCCCGAGGTGATAGTGCGCTGCGGCGTCGTTCGGGTTGCTGGCCGCGACGCGGGTAAAGGCGTCGATCGCCTCATCGACGTTGCCGAGCCGCTCGTGCAGAACGCCGATGTGGTAGAGCGCGATCACGTACCCCGGATCCGACCGGACGACGTTCTCGAATAGATCGAGCGCTTCCTCGAGGTCGCCGAGGTGGAAGAGCGAGCGCGCCAACCGGTAGAGCGCCGGCACCGAGAACGGATTGTACTGCAGCGCCTTGCGGCAGCGCTCGGCGCACTCGGCGAAGCGGCCGCGCCGGTAGTAGCTGACCGCGAGCTGGAAGTGCGCATGGGCGAGTGTTTCGTCGAGCTCGACGGCGCGCTGAAACGCGCCGATCGCCTCGTCGAGCTGCCCGAGGTGGTAGTAGGCCTGTCCGAGGTTGAAATAGGCCTCCGGGCTCTCCGCGTTGTGCTGGACGATCAGCAGGCAACGGTCGAGCGCCTTCTCGGCCGAGCCGATCCGCAGATCGCGCTCGAGCGCATGCGATTGTAACGGGAAGCCGCAGTGCTTGCAGTAGTTGTGGTCGGCGGCGTTCTCGACTTTGCACTCGGGGCACTTCATGGCGGCCTCCGATGGCCTGCATTCTCGCGCCATCGGGCGTCCCGATGCAAGGCAGAACGGCGGTCTGCGCGGCCGCCAACCCGGCGGTTCCACAAGCGGATTCAGCCCGACCGCCGAGGCTCCGGAGATAAGCTATTTTCATCTTGACACTTGCGGTGCGGGCTTTTTTGTGGAAAGACACGGCTGCGGTGCTGCGTTGACCACTACCCTTGTGAAGAAGGAGGAGGAACAATGTCGAAGAAGGGAATTCTCGTAGCCTTGGCCATGACCGCCGGTCTCGCCGGTTGCACTGCGAAGCTCGACCCGGCCGACCTGCAAAAGATCGACGCGGCGGTGAGCCGAGCCGAGGCGGCAGCCAACAAGGCGGATGCGGCCGCCCGGAGCGCGGCTCAGTCAGCTCAGAGTGCGGATGCGGCGGCCCAGAAGGCCGAAGCGATCGCAGCCAAGTCGTACCGCAAGTAGTCGTGGCCCGAACGGCTGCTGAGAAGCCTTGCACCGGCGATCAACGGGCAGGAAGGAACGGGGAATGAAGCGGTCAATCATGCGAGTCACGATCGGGATACTGTGTCTGGGGGTGCTGGGCAGCGTCTCCGGTTGCACCCAGAAGGTGCCCGTCCCACCCGACCAGATGGCGCGCCTCGAGGCGGCGGCCAACAAGGCCGAGGCAGCGGCCAACAAGGCCGAAGCTGCAGCCAAGAGCGCATCGGACTCGGCAGCGCGCGCGCAGGCCGTGGTGGCGAAGATCGAGTCCGGCTTCAAGGGCGGCCTGCACAAGTAAGCCCGGTCGCAGCCGTTTCAGATTTCACGCACTGAATGGGGGGCGCTCGATCGAGCGCCCCCTTTCTATTGTGTGGCGCGCCCGCGCCGACCGGGACGCGTCGGTTCGCGCCCGGCCCGGACCGCACGCCCGCGGTCGCGTTGCGCATCGACCACACAGAGGAACCCGAACGGTCGCTGCTGGTCGTTGTGCAGCTCGTGCGGGGTGTCGGGCGCGACGTAGCACGCGTCGAGGCGTCGCATCCGCAGCCAGCGCCGCCCCAGGCGCACCCGGCCGGCACCGCGGAGTCCTACGACTACGTGGGCGTGGCGGTGGCGTTCGAAGTTCGTGCGGCGGCCGGGCGCGAGCTCGAAGTAGCGGACGTCGAAGCGCACCGCGGCCCCGGCGCTGCCGGCGACGAGGATCTGGCGGGAGACGCCGGCAGCGGCTGCCCCGGCGAGGTCGCGGTACCGCCCGCGCCCCGCGCCGCGCCAGCGGAAGGCCCGGGCGG
>Ga0335084_10004869_pt1 | contig 13253 bp, 12 predicted proteins | sample Lox_Sample_44_FD_206721 | JGI IMG/M metagenome (GOLD analysis project Ga0335084, IMG submission 206721) | Soil microbial communities from Loxahatchee National Wildlife Refuge, Florida, United States - Lox_Sample_4.4 | ecosystem: Environmental > Terrestrial > Soil > Wetlands | place: USA... | reverse complement strand
AACAAGATTGGCCCACGGGCGCTCGTTGCTTTGCCGCGCCCACGGTCGCGCCGAACAACCACGACCAGCGGCGTTCATGGTAGAGACGTGGCGGTTCCGATAGTGCTCATGGCACCAGAATGACCTTCCCTCCCTTTCCCTCTTCGAGGAGCGCCATGCCCGTGGCGCAATCGGCGAGGGGCATCTCGTGGGTGACGACAGGATCCACGCTGAGTTTTCCGCTGGAAAGCATGTTCTCCATGTGCGTCCAGGTCGCATACATCGTCCTACCATGGATCCCGAGGATCTTGGCTTCCTTGAAAACGACGTCCACACCCAGGTTCAGACTGACGGGAGTCGACGGCAGACCGATCAAGGCGGCCTTCCCCCCCTTGCGCAGACACTTGAATGCCATTTGAATGGCCGTTTCGTTCCCTGACGCATCGATGAACGCGTCGGCCCCGACCCCATGCGTCATAGCCAACACCTCGGCGACGACATCGGCCTTGGTGGGGTCAAGCGCGGCATCCGCACCCAATCGTCGGGCCAAGTCTAGCCGGTCAGCCCGGACATCGGTGGCCAGGATCAAGAAAGCGCCCATGGCTTTCGCCGCTGCGATGGCGAGCAATCCAATTGGGCCGCAGCCGGTCACCGCCACGACCTCACCCGATACACCCAATTCCAGGACAGCGCGAAGTGACGTCCCCAGCGGCTCCAGGATGGCCCCGATCTTTGGAGGAATGGAGGCGGGAATCCTCCGGGCGCAAAATGCCGGGATGGTCGTGTACTCGGCGAAGCTGCCGTCGCGGTGAATCCCGAACATCTGGAGCCGTCCGCAGATGTGCTGCAACCCGTTCAGGCACTGATAGCACTGTCCACACGGGATATGGGTCTCGCCGGCGATGTAATCCCCGCGCGCGACGTCCCGGACGTTCCGCCCCGTCTCCACGATCTCACCGCTGAACTCGTGCCCCAAAACGAGGGGAAGGCGGACACCCATAGTCTGTGCCATTCCGCTCCAATGCGCGATGTGCAGGTCCGTACCGCAGATCGCCGTGGCTTTGACCCGCACGAGCACGTCATCCGGACCGGGCTGCGGTACCTGGATCTGCTCCAGACTGATCGCAGAGCGCTGGTCTCGCTTCAAGATCGCTTGCATGGTCACACCCCCTTTGGGGCTGCGTCCAATGCCCAATGACCAATTCCAATGGCCAACAGGACGGAAGCACACGAGGCAGCGTCGCAGACGCTCCGCACGGCTTCCACCGCCATTGGTCCTTGGTTATTGGAAATTGGACATTCCCGCCTGATCGCGAATCTCTTCGCGAATCAGGCGGACTAAGGCGCAAAGACGGCGGTGAGGCCACCGTCCACCGTCAGGGTGGTCCCGGTGATGTACCCTGCTTCCTCCGACGCGAGGAAGAGCGCGGCCTGCGCCGTATCCCAGGCATCCCCCTGCTTTCCGCTCGGGCACATCCGCGCCCGTCGCCTCAGCATCTCTTCCACGTCTCCGCCGTAGGCGCCGGTCAATTGGGCCTTTACCATCGGCGTGTCCATCAGGCCAGGCAGAATCGCGTTGGCCCGGATGCCTTTGGCCGCGTATTGCACGGCGATCTCGCGCGTCAGCGCAATGACGGCAGCCTTGGAGGCCGCATAGGCAATGGCAATGACCGGCGCACTCCGGATGGCGTTGACCGAAGCGATGTTGACGATCACGCCGCCCCCTCGCCGCTCCATGTGGGGAAGCACGTGCTTGCTGGTGAGGAACATGCTCTTCACATTGACCCGCATGATGCGATCCCAGTCCTCCTCGGACAGCTCGACTGGGCCGCCGGGGATCGTGATGCCGACGTTGTTATGCAGCACGTCGATGCTCCCGAAAGCGTCGAGGCATACCTGGACCATCCGCTGGCATTCGGGAGAGGAGGTCACGTCGCAGGCGAACACAATGGCCTTGCCTCCCTCGTCGGCGATCAACCGCCGCGTCTCTTCGGCCGCGGCCTGGTCTCGGTCAACCAGAAGCACCCGGCCTCCCTCGCGCGCGTACAGGATGCTCGCCGCCTTCCCGTTTCCCATTCCCGGCCCGATCGCGCCTGCGCCCGTCACGATGATGGCCTTACCTTCGACCCGACCTCCCATCTTGCGCTTCACCTTTCTCCGAGCTGATGGCATCGCCCGACGATGCGCTGCGCCCGTTCGGCTCGCTACCCGGATCTGTTGCGCTCGCAGGGAGATCGGGTACGAAGCCCTTGCCTCGCGTTCACTGGCCACTACTTTATGAGCGGTTGCTTGATATCAAAGAGGTCTAGCTGTGTCAAGAAGCTGGATCGGGACGGCGGTGGACCATATGGGTCATCAAAGAAAAGGGGGTCGCGGGCTCCCCCTCCCGAAGCCCGTGACCCCCCTGGTAGCTCCGACCCACGCCCCATGTATCACAGGGCTCAGGCGGAGTCCCTCTTTGCGGCGCTCGCCCTTCTACCGTTACACCATTCGGCTTTCTCGACTGGCCAACCCGGCAAACGAAACCGAGCGACGCAATTCCTACCAACTGTGTCCTGAATGTATGTAAGATGACATAGTAAGAGGGTTTGTCAATGAGGAAAATCTCCACGCTTTTGCACGCCTCCCGAACCCGCGCGCATCGGTGAGATGCGGCACGCAGAATTCTTCTCTTGCGCAACAAAATGGGTCTGGGGTACATAGTGGCGTGCCCCATCTATCGCGTGGAGGCAACCAACCTATGTGCCTCACCCCGTTTCGTGCCGCTTCTTTTCGTGAAGCGAGAGTCCCCGCTCGACCCCACGCTTCCACAACCACCGATCACGCGACCGCCGAGGGTTCCTGGTCTCACGCGGCTGAACATCGGGACGCGCACAGCGGAGCGGAAAGGACCGACCATGTCAGAACTGAAAGGTAGAAGCACCTGGGTGATCACGCTGTTGTACGTCGGCTTTGTCGCGTGGTCCCTGTATGGGGCGGTGGTGCCGGTCGAGACGTACTTGTTCCGTATGGTACATATGGCGTTCATCTATGCGTTGGCTTTCCTCGTTTTCCCGACCTCGGAAGAGGCCAAAGGCTGGACACGCTGGCTGGACATCGGCCTTGCGGTCCTCGGCGTCGCCACCATCGGCTACGCCCTGCTCGACATGGATCAGTTCGTCCGACGTTCGACGCTGCCCGAACCTTTGGACTTCTGGCTCGGCCTCGCGGCCATTCTGCTCCTGGTCGAGATCTCGCGTCGGACCGTAGGGATGCAGTTCACGTGGGTCCTGATCGGGATCCTCCTCTACTCCTACTTGGGCCACTGGATCCCCGGCCCCCTGTCTCACAAAGGCTACGAACTCGACCGGATCGTGGGTCACAACTACATGACCCTGGAAGGGATTTTCGGAGTGCCTCTCTCCGTCAGCGTCTCCTTTGTGACGCTCTTCGTGGTCTACGGCACCTTCATGGATGCAGCCGGAGCGGGCAACTTCTGGCTGGAGCTGTCCCTGGCCGTGATGGGACGCGGCCCGGCCAGCGCGGGGCGCGGCGCCCTGATCACTACGGCACTCCTGGGCGGCCCGCAGGGCAGCGGGGTCGCCACCACCATGTCGGTGTCGCCGGTGATGTGGCCGGTCCTCCGGAAGGCCGGCTACTCCCCGAACATGGCCGCGGGCCTCATCTCTGCCGGTGGGATCGGGGCGGTCCTTTCGCCACCGCTCATGGGCGCCGCCGCCTTCCTCATCATGCAGTTCCTGGGTGTGTCCTTCTGGGATGTCGTGGTCATGGTGACGATGCCGACGTTGCTCTATTACGCCGGCACCTTCTTCATGGTCGAGTTCGAGGCCCGCAAGCACAACTTCGTGCCGCCCGAGTCCTCCGGCCTGACGGTGTCCCAGGTCATGCGCACGCGGGGCTACCACCTGATCTCCCTGGTCATCCTGGTCGCTTTGCTGGGATGGGGTCGCTCCCCGGAGGACTCGGCCATCTGGGCCATCCTCGCGACCATCCTTACCAGTTTCTTGAGCAAGGACCGGAGCGAGTGGCTGATGCCGCGGCGGCTGCTGGAGGCCACCAAAGAGGGTGCCGCCAACATGCTCCCCGTGGCGGGCCTCCTGGCGGCGGCTGGCTTGATCGTGGGCACGTTCTCGTTGACGGGTCTCGGCCTGAAGATCTCCAGCCTCATCATGTCCATGAGTGGAGGTTCCCCCCTCATGGCTCTGATTCTCGCCATGGTAGCGTCCTTCATCATCGGCCTCAGCTTGCCGATCACGGCCACCTATATCATGACCGTGGTCATGGTGGCACCGGCCCTGGTCAAGGTCGGGATGCCGCCGCACGTGGCCCATCTGCTGGCATTCTATTTCGCCGTCCTATCCGAGGTCTCTCCGCCCGTCGGCCTGTCGCCGTCCGCCGCCGCCGCCGTCACCGGCGGCAACCCGTTCGGCGCCATGATGCAGGCCTGGAAGTACTCTCTGCCAGCGTTCCTGGTGCCGTTTCTCTTTTCGGCCAGCCGGATGGGGGCGAATCTGCTGATCGTTGGGGCAACGCTCTCCGGTTTCGTCGTGGCGACCATCAGCAGCACGGTGGCGCTATTCCTCCTGTCCCTCGGGATCGTGGGGTATCTGTACGGCACCGTGCCTCTCGTGGAGCGGGCGCTCCTGATCGTGGCAGCATGCGTGATGGTGGTCTACCCTCTCGGCCTGTCCGTACTGGGCCTCTTGCCCACGGCGGTCGGGGTGGCTCTCTTCCTGCACAACCGGATGCAGTTTCGCCGGAGGGGTCCGGCCACTGCGTAGGGTGAAAGGCCGGAAGCGAGATCTCCCTGCACTCCTATCCTGGAGGTGGATCATGATGGGTCGGATCGGGCAAGCCGCGCTCGTTCTTGTGCTCGCTGCTCTCTTACTGCCAGGGCTCACGGCGGCTGGCGAGAAACTCTCCTTCAGCATCGTCACGGGTGGCACCGGCGGCGTGTGGTATCCCTTGGGCGGGGCCATCGGAGGGGTCATCGGAAAGAACGTCCCCAACACGGATGCCACGTCCGAGGCCACTACCGCCGCCATCGATAACCTGAAGCTCCTCGCGGCCGGCAAGGCCGGAATGGCGTTCGCGTACGACTACCACGCGGTCTGGGCCAACGAAGGGAAGATGATGAAGGAGCTGGGCAAGAAGCAGCCCGTGCGCGTGGTGCTTAGCTTCTACGAGCAGCCGCTCCACATCGTGACCAAAGAAGGCACCGGCATCAAGTCCGTCCTGGACCTCAAGAAGCGGCGGGTGTCGGTCGGCGCCCCCAACAGCGGCACCGAGGAGCAGGCGGACTACGTGCTCAAGGCGCTGGGCATCGACTGGAACAAGGATATCACGCGGGAGAAGCTGGGGGTCGGGGAGTCTGTTGGCGCTCTGAAGGACGGGAAAATCGACGCCTTCTTCTGGAGCGGCGGGCTGCCCACCGCCTCAATCATCGATCTGGCCACCACGCCCGGCCTGAAGGTAGTCCTCCTGCCTGTGGGCGGAGAGGTCGCTGACAAGATCATGAAGGCGAACCCGGCCGTTTTCCACAAGACGGTCTTCCCCAAGGGCTCGTACAGCTCCGTGGACAAGGACGTGGATGCCATCGCCATCACCGCCGTACTGAACGCCATGGAGAATTTCCCCGCAGACAGGATGTACCAGATTCTGGGCGCGATCTTCGCCAACCTCAAGGAGATCTCCGCCGTATGGAAGGAAGCCACGGATCTCACACCCGCGAAGTCCTTGGCGCAGATGACCCCGGAAGCGATCAAGTACCTGCATCCGGGTGCGCAGAGATTCTTCAAGGAGAAGGGTGCGCTGAAATAGATGGGACGTGGATGGCGCGCCCTGGTGGCGTGTCTGATTCTCCTCCCGGTCATAGGCCTGTCGGCAGGGTGGCTGGCCCGTGCCGGGCCCACCTGGCTCGGGCTGACGGACGCGGGGACCGGGAGGAGGATCGCCTGCTGGCTGCTGCCCGACGGCGAAAAGGCGGTCCTCACCTGGACGAATTCCCTGTTCCGTCTCCCGGTCACGGAAGTCTTCGTGGCGGGAAACGGACGCCTGACGCTCATCGAGATCACGTTTGGCGACCCCACAGGCCGGGAGCCTCCGCGAGTCAGGGTGGAGGACGTGGACGATCTCTACCACACGGGCGGGCCGTTTCGGGCGGTGGGACTTTCGCGGCCGGTCAGCCGGGTTGTTTTCCGCGTCGGGGAGATCGGCCAGCCCACGCTGAGGGTCGGGGATCGGATCATCCGCTTCACGCAAGAGGTGGGATTCGGTGGCGCAGTGCTCTTGGTTGCCCGGCGGGCGGGCCTCCGCGAACGAATCGTAGGGTGCAGGATCCCCTGATGGCGCAGGAAGTCGGCGATTTCAACTACGCGAGCGAAGAAGCAGCGCAGCCCCTAATCTTCTTCCCAGGCTGCTCAAAAATGTCCAGATGCAAGGCGGCAAACGATGCGAGGCGCGAGGCGTACTTGGCTCGTACGTCGCAGCGCCGCGCGAGCGCGCCAACGTCGCAGATGGGCCTTTTTCAGCAGCCTGCCAATGCTTTTCGGCTCAATCCGGGGGAAGGTGATACTCGATGATCTGCCGCGAGTTGAAGCCCGGGATCTGCAGATAGTAACTCACGACTTCCTCCAGGGCCTCGATCGGCACCATCCCCACCAGCTCGCATTCCTTCACCAGGACGCCGTAGCGGGCCGCCTCGGCCTTGACCAGTTCCAGCGCCCGATGGATGGGGGTCTTGTGGTGGTTCAGGAGGTTCATGGACACCTGGACAATCCCCTTGTCCTCCAGCCGCACGCCGATGGCCCGCACGAAGCGGAGGCCGCCGCCGACGTGCCGAACGGCATTGGCCACCTTGCGGGCGATCTCCACATCGCTCGTGTGCAGATTCACGTTGAGGGCGACGAGGGGCATCCGAGCGCCAACGGCGGTGACCCCGGACTTCTCGTTCGGTCTTTGCGGGCCGGCATCCACGGTCCACACCGCGTCCTGGAGTTTCTTGGCCATGCCCTCGTACTCGCCCTTCCGGATATCCGCCAGATTCCGCCGCGCCTCGCGGGTGCACGCCTCCTCATAGAAGAAGACCGGGATCCCGTGTTTCTCGGCGAAGGCTTTGCCGAACCGTCGCGCGATCTCGACCGCCTCGACCATGGTCATGCCTCGCACCGGGATGAAGGGGACCACGTCCACGGCACCCATGCGCGGATGGCTGCCCTTGTGCGTCCGCATGTCGATCAGTTCCAGGGCTCGAGACGTGACGGCCATGGCGGCGGCCTCCACCGCCTCGGGCGCGCCCATGAAGGTGGCGTCCGCCCTGTTGTGGTCCTTGTTCATGGAGACGTCGAGGACCTTGACGGGGTATCGGGCGAGGACGGTCTTCAACTCGCGGAGGAAGCTCGGATCACGCCCCTCGCTGAAGTTCGGCACACATTGCAGGATGCTCATTGGCTATCCCCCGTCTTCCACGGTCCCGAGGCTCAGTAACTCATCGTACCGAGCTTGACCTTGCCCCGGAAGATGTAATAGATGCTCCCGGTGTACGCCAGAACGATGGGGACGCCGATGACGGCGATCATCAACATGATGAAGAGCGTCTTGGGCGACGAGGCGGCGTTGTAGATCGTCAGGCTGAGCTCCGGATTCGGTCGAGCGAGCACCAAGTTCGGGAAGATCCCAACCGCTACCAGCGCCATGAGGCCCACCATGGTCGCGCCGGAGGACAGGAAGGCCAGGAAATCTCGGCCGTGATGTATCTCGCGGGGAATGTTGGCGATGGCCAGCATCGTCAGGACGGGCACCACGAAGAGGACGGGATACCGCTGCATGTGCTGGCCCATGTGCGGCAGGTACAGGAGCGTTGTCATGGTGGTAATGCCGTAGCAGATGATGAAGAAGATGATCGTATTGTTGATCCATCCTCGGGCGATCTCGTGCAATTCGCCTTCCGTCTTCAGGACGACATAGATCGCCCCGTGCATCATGAACAGGGCCACCGTCGTGATGCCCACCAGCAACGCGTATGGGTGCAGCAGGCCAAGGAACGAGCCGGCGAACTCGCGCTGCGCGTCCAGCGGCACCCCCCAGATGACGTTGCCAAAGGCCACTCCGAACAATAGGCTGCAGCCGATGCTCGCCACCGAGAAGCTCACGTCCCATGTCTGGCGCCACCAGCGCATCGGCTGTTTACTGCGGAACTCGATGGCCACGGCGCGGAAGATCAACAAGCAGAGGAGCAGCATGAACGCCAGGTAGAAGCCTGAAAAGACGGTCGCGTAGACCTCCGGGAACGCGGCGAAGAGCGCCCCACCACCCGTCACCAGCCAGACCTCGTTCCCATCCCACACGGGTCCGATGGCGTTGATCATCATGCGGCGGTGTTCGTCCTTCGTCGTGAGCAGATGGAGCGCACCCACACCGAGGTCGAACCCGTCCAGGATCGCGTACCCTGTCAAGAGCACCCCGACCAGTCCGAACCAGACAGTATTGAGATCAAGCGGGATCATCGTCTATCTCTCGTGGTACGCGACTTCCAGGTCATCGGCCAAGGGGCCGCTCCGGATTTTGTGGTCCAGCAGATAGATGAACAGCATGAAGAGCGCAAGATAGATCATCAGGAACATCACCAGGGATGCGAGCACCTGGGACGCGGTCACCGTCGGGGAGACGGCGTCGGTCGTGCGCATGAGTTCGTAGACGATCCAGGGCTGCCGCCCCACCTCTGCCGTGAACCATCCAAGCTGGTTCGCCGCCTGGGGGCCAAGCACTGCAAAGACGAATACCCAGAGCAGCCAGCGCGTCTCAAAAAGCCGGCCCCGCCACCAAAGAAATGCCCCAAGCAGGCTGAGGCCGATGAGGGCCGTTCCGATGCCGACCATCGCGTGGTACGTCTGGAACACGGGGTTGACCGGCGGGCGATCCTGCCGTGGAAAAGCGTGGAGTCCGGTCACTGGTTTTGAGGCATCGCCGTGGATGAGAAAGCTCAAGAGGCCCGGGATGCTGACGCCCACAAACCGTTCCCGCTCCTCGTCCACCCAACCGAAGAGGGTGAGGCCTGCCGGCGCCGAGGCCGGATAGTGCCCCTCCATCGCTGCCAGCTTGGCCGGCTGGTACTTGCCCACCACCAGCCCGCTCTCGTGCCCCGTGATCAGAGATCCGAGCGAGGCGAAGAGCGCCACCACCAGCCCGATCCGTATGGAAGCCTTCGCGAAGTCGACGTGCCGCCTCCGGAGGAGGTAGTAGGCGCTCACGGACAGGACGAGAAACGCGCCGGCCTGCCAGGCCCCCAGAACCGTGTGGGCGAGCCGGATCATGCTGGACGGATTGAACACCATGGCCCAGAAGTCCGTGATCTCCGCGCGTGATCGGAGGGCCCCCTGCACGACGTGGAAGCCGGCGGGCGTCTGCATCCACGAGTCGGCCACCACGATCCAGATGGCGGAAAAGTGCGCGCCCAAGGCCACCATGACCGTGGAGAACATGTGCATCCGGGGGCTCACCTTTTCCCACCCGAACAGTAGGATCGCCAGGAAACCGGACTCGAGGAAGAAGGCAAAGATGCCCTCGGCGGCGAGCGCGCTGCCGAAGACGTCACCCACGAATCGCGCATAGTTCGACCAGTTGGTGCCGAACTGGAATTCCATCACCACGCCGCTCGCGACCCCGAGCGCGAACGTGAGTCCGAAGATCCGCGTCCAGAACCGGGTCATCTGTTGGAAGAGCGGGTCACGGGTCTTGAAGTAGAGCGCCTCCATGAGTACCAGAATCACGCCGAGGCCGATGCTGAGCGGGGGATAAATATAGTGGAAGGAGATGGTCAGACCGAATTGGATGCGGGACAGCAGGATGGGATCCATGAGCCGGTGAGATCCTCCCTCAGGCTTCTATATCAGAACCCCGGAGGGCAGGCAAGTGCTTCCTGTGAACCGACCGGTGGAGCGCCGTCAGTCATCACCTCGCCTTGCTGCTGCGGAGGCTGCGCGCTCGGCCTTCCAGAAGGGGCAGTGATCGGCGTGCAGCGGGTGATGGAGGACGCGGCCGAGCCAGGAGTCGGGGTTCGCTCGCGCGTGATTGCAGACAGGGCAGTGACTGCAGATCGCCGCGAGTGTGCGTTTCAGGACCCCCGGCTCTGGATTGTCCATGTGACGTTTCCTCGCCCCTACTTCTTCGGATAGCCGACGGACTGCGCCAGGATGATTCGCTGCTCCGGCCGGAGCTTCAGCGCCTTGGTAAGCGCCGGACGATCCATGTTGGCCCGGACACCGGTGGCCAAGCCCTCGGAGGCACAAAAGAGGTACACGTTCTGGCTGATGTATCCCGTGTCGGCAGGGGCAAAAAAGTCTTTCTGCTCCGTCGTGGCTTTCCCCATCCGTGCGTAATCCGCCACGAACACGAGCGTCACCGGAGCGTCCTTCACGAACGCCTGGGTGCCCGCCAGCGCCCGGATATCCTCCGGCGCGAGCGGCTTCAGTGAATGCGTCTTGGCATCGTACAGGGAAACCCCATCAGCCGCGACCACGTAGATATCGATTTCCTGCCAGTTCTGCGCCGAGGGCGCTGTGCGCCGGCTAGAGTCCGGTCGGTTGATCCCGAAGGCCGCCCAGAGAAGATTGGAGAGTGTCTGATCCGGCAGCTTCTCCGGGCTGAAGGCTCGCGCGGTCGCCCGCTCCTTCAGCGCTTGCATCAGTGGCTTCCCACCGGTCATCTGCGGAGCGGCAAGCGGGATGGACTTGGGCTCTTGAGTCATCCCCGGCGCCGCACCCAGGGCAAACGCGAGAATGATCCACAGCGTCAGCCGCGTCGTTTTCATGTGTGTCACCTCCCGCATCCGCCAGTCGCCACACCCACACCCCACTCGTCATGGCAGGGGCGCACGTTATAATCCGAACACTCCCATGCCCCACACAACCAAGGCCGGCGCGATGGCCAGAAAAACGACGGCTCCCCGGCCTATGCCCGGCGTGCGAACTTTTGCAGCGTGCGGGCGCCGCGGTTCAGCTTTGCATGCGTCATGGCGACTTCTCCCACATACAGGTCGCCCCGGTCGTCGACGGTGATCACGTGAGGCGCCACGAACAGACGATCCTCGCCCATCTTCCCGTCATTTCCCCAGCGCGCCAGGAGCTCGCCCTCAATCGTAAAGACGCTGATCCGCATGCAGAGTTCGCTGACGTAGACGATGTCGTCCTTGTCGATGCAGACGCCCGTGGGCCGGAAGAGGTCCGTCCACTGCGTGAGGAACTTCCCGTCCTCGCGGAAGATCTGGATCCGATGATTCTCCCGGTCGGCCACCCAGACTCGACCCGATCTGTCCACGCACAGGTGGTGCGGCAGTCTGAACTGCGAGGGGCCGGGACCCGGCTCGCCCCAGGACGACAGGAGCCGGCCGTCCGCACTGAACCGATGTACTCGCGCATTGCCGTACCCGTCAGTGATGTAGATCTCTCCCGACGGTGCGAAGGCGATACCGGTCGGTCGGTTGAAGGGCGGGCCCCCGTGGGTAATCGTGGCGATACGCTCGAAGAGGTCCGCGGCGTCGTGGTATCCCGTGTCGGACGGCTTGTCCTTCGTCCCCAGCGTCTTGAGGAGCTTGCCCTCCGGCGTGAACTTGGACACCGTGTGGTTCCGGTCGTCGGTGCACCAGATCGAGCCGTCAGGTCCGCTGCAGCTTCCATGCGCTCGCACGAAGACACCTTTTCCCCAGCGGGACACCAGGTTGCCGTCGCGATCGAACACGGTGATCGGATACTCGCTCCGGCTCAGGACGTAGACGTGTCCTTGCGGGTCGGTACACACGCCGCCCACGTCCATGAACGACTCTCCTGCCGGAAGCTTCGCCCAGCCCTCGACCAACTCGAATCGGTACTTGCCCTTTCCGTACAGCATACCTTTTGTGCCTCCTCATGTGCGAGCCTTGTTGCGTTCTCGTGTTTACGGGACGACCCAGCGATCAGTGGGGTGCCCCAGGAACCCTTCACCGTTCGCTCCAGGTCTGCGGAGCGGACCGACACTACCGCTCACGTGTCGTGACTGTCAACCTGGATTGCGCCCCGTTTGCGGTTGACGCACATTCTCGGCCGGGACTATGCTTCGGCACGGCAACGAGGTATCTCTAAAGAAACCGTGCGGGTCCGGGAAGGTGGGAGCCAGAAATGACGATGTTGCTCTTGGATGGCGAACGGTTGACGCTGCCGGACGTGGAGCGCGTCGCGCGCGGCGGGGAGTCGGTGGCGCTCGACCCCCTGGCGCGGCCGAAGATTGTGGCCGCCCGTACCGTCATCGAGGAGGCCTTGACGGCCGAGCGCAAGATCTACGGCGTGAGCACGGGCTTCGGCCCGCTGAGCGACGTCTTTATCAGCGGAGCCGATCGCGACGCCCTGCAGATGAATCTGCTCCGGAGTCACGCCCTCGGCACGGGAAATCCCATCGGTGAGGCCGATACGCGGGCCACGATCCTGCTCCGGGCGAACGTCCTGGCCAAGGGACACTCGGGGGTCCGGCCGGAGGTGATCGAGCTCCTCTGCGAGCTGCTCAACCGGCGTGTCCACCCCATCATTCCCGAGCGCGGGTCGGTGGGTGCGAGCGGCGATCTGGCACCGCTCGCCCATCTGGGCCTGGTCCTGATCGGCGAGGGTGAGGCCACATACGCAGGGCAACGCCTCCCGGGCGCCCAGGCCCTCCAGCGCGCGGACCTCGTCCCGCTCACCCTCAAGGCCAAGGAGGGGCTGGCCCTCATCAACGGGACCTGCGGCTTGACCGCGATTGGCGCCATGGCGCACGCGCGCGCGGCACGCCTGCTGACGCTCGCGGACGTGGCGGGCGCCATGACGCTGGAGGCTCTGCGCGGCTCCTTCGTCCCGTTCGACCCGCGTCTCCAGGCGGTGCGTCCGCATCCCGGGCAGATCGTCACGGCCGACAATCTCTGCCGCCTCTTGCGCGAGTCCGAGATCAATCTCTCCCACAAGGATTGCGGGAAGATCCAGGACAGCTACACGCTGCGCTGCATTCCACAGGTCCACGGCGGCGTCCGTGATGCGCTCACCTTTGTGGCCGAGGCGCTCTCACGCGAATTGAATTCCGCCACCGATAACCCCCTCGTGTTTCCCGAGGGCGGCGACGTCCTGTCGGGCGGGAACTTCCATGGTCATCCCGTGGCTGTTGCGCTGGACCTCTTGGCAATTGCGCTGGCGGGGCTCTGCGGTTTTGTCGAGCGCCGGATCGAGCGCCTGGTCAACCCGCAGCTCAGCGAGCTGCCCGCGTTCCTGGTCCAGGCCAGC
>Ga0335084_10004868_pt1 | contig 13254 bp, 7 predicted proteins | sample Lox_Sample_44_FD_206721 | JGI IMG/M metagenome (GOLD analysis project Ga0335084, IMG submission 206721) | Soil microbial communities from Loxahatchee National Wildlife Refuge, Florida, United States - Lox_Sample_4.4 | ecosystem: Environmental > Terrestrial > Soil > Wetlands | place: USA: Florida... | reverse complement strand
TAGTCGTGGTCGACGATGACGCCTCGGTCCGTGAGTCGCTCAAGGAGCTCATTGGCTCGGTGGGCCTAGCCGTCGAGGTGTTCGCCTCAGCTCAGGAGTTTCTGCGGAGCGAGCGTTCGGAGGTGCCCGGTTGCCTCGTGCTCGATGTCCGCCTAAAGGACCTGAGCGGCCTCGATCTGCAGAAGCGAATGGCCGAGCGCGGCATCGAGATTCCCATTGTCTTCATCACTGGGCACGGTGACATTCCCATGACGGTGCAAGCGATGAAGGCCGGCGCGGTCGAGTTCTTGACCAAACCCTTCCGCGCCCAGGATTTGCTCGACGCCGTTCAACAGGCGCTAGAACGCGATCGCACAACTCGCGAACAACGAGCGAATTGCGAGGAACTGCGTAGCCGGTACCGTTCATTGACGCCGCGGGAGCGGGACGTGATGACGCTCGTGGTTGCGGGGCTCCTCAACAAGCAGGTAGCGGGAAAGCTGGGCACAAGCGAGGCATCCGTCAAAGTTCACCGCCAGCACGTGATGGAGAAGATTGGCGCCCGTTCCCTGGCCGAACTCGTCCGGATGGCTGATCAGCTCGGTCTCTCGCCCCCAAAGTAATTACCTTTACCAAAGTACAAAAACCTTCACCATGGTCTAATAGACAATCATGGCCGTCCGAGTGTACATTGCTTTTCAGCGGCCGATGATGCTCGCCGCAGCATGGGGTGACGTAACGTGGGTTATTGTGCCCCTGCCGGAACATAAGGCAGGTAGAGGAGGTCCTTGCTGTATGCCCCGGGTTCCGCTCATTGCGATTGTCGACGATGACGACGCCCTCCGGAATTCGCTCGACGATCTGATCCGCTCGGTCGGATTGCGGACGCAAGCTTTCTCTTCCGCGGAGGCGTTTGTGAAGTCGAATCAGGCGGGCGACACGGCATGCCTAATTCTCGACGTGCGAATGCCGGGCATGAACGGACTCGAACTGCAGCATCAGATCATTGCGGCCAACGGGCGAATCCCGATCATCTTCATTTCGGCGCACGCAGATGACGATGCGCGGGCGCGGGCGCTCGCAGCTGGCGCGGTGGCCTTTTTGTACAAGCCGTTCCACGAGGAAGAACTACTCGCTGCGATCGAGGGGGCTCTCCAGAATTCGTGAGCCCAAGGGGTTCACATTGTTGGTGCTTATTGGGTGGTCGGACTCGCGGAGGAAGTGAAGCCATGGATGAGAAGCGCCCATTCGTCTTTGTCATCGACGACGACGCGTCAACCCGTGACAGCCTGAGCGATCTGATTGGTTCGGCTGGGCTGAACGTCCAGACGTTTGCCTCGGCCCAGGAGTTCTTGGCCCGCCCGCGAACGGACGCGGGGAAGTGTTTGGTGCTGGATGTGAGCCTCCCCGAACGCTCGCTCCGCAGAAACTCCTGAGCTGAGGCGAACACCTCGACGGCTAGGCCCACCGAGCCAATGAGCTCCTTGAGCGACTCACGGACCGAGGCGTCATCGTCGACCACGACTACCACTCTGTCTGGCTCCGTTATGCTGCCCTCTCGCCGCCAATCGGCAAGGTGAACTGAAAGACAGCGCCACATGGCTCATTGGCTGTCGCCCATAGCCGTCCACCGTGGGCCTCTATAAGCGAGCGGCTGATGGCTAGGCCCATGCCCAAGCCTTGAGGCTTGGTCGTATAGAAGGCATCAAAGAGATGGTCGAGACTCTTCGGATCGAGCCCGGGGCCCGAATCCAGCACTGAGACCAAGACGCCCTGCGATTCATCCGTGGCGGACCGAACCACCAGCTCGCGCGGGCCATCGCCGGCTCCGCTCATCGCCTCCATGGCGTTCATCATCAGGTTCAGAATCACCTGTTGCACCTGGATTCGGTCTGCACAAATGCGTGGCGCATCATGTGAGAGTTGCGTCCCTAGGGTTACGCCGGACCGTCGCGCCTCGCTCCGCGCCAGGGCAACGACTTCATGAATCGTCTGGTTCATATCGAGCCAGTCCTTCCGCGGAGGCGCTTTCCTAACCAGCGCGTGTATTCGCTGGATGATTTCGCTGGCTCTATGCCCTTCTGCAATCACCCGCGCGATGGATCGCCGAGCTGCTTCGAGCTTGTGCGCATCAAGCCAGCGCACACAGGCACTGGCGCTATTGACGATCGCCCCGAGCGGTTGGTTGATTTCATGGGCGATCGAGGCCGTCAGCTCCCCCAGCGTTGCCACTCGTGTAACATGGGCGAGCTCCGCCTGCGCGGTGCGCAGCGCCTCCTCGGCTTGCTTCCGCTCGGTCACATCTGCCGCCGTACCGACGTATTCAATGATCTCTCCATCCTTCCCGAGGACCGGATGCCACACCACGTGGAGGTGTATGACAGTCCCATCGTGCAATAGCACCCTGTATTCTTGCACAAATTCAGCTTTCTCGCGGAATCCCTGCAGACAGGTTTCGGAAACCCTGTCGAGATCGTCGGGATGCACAAGTCGACGAGTCTCGTCATAATCGGGGATTCCGCGCTGAGGATCCACTCGAAACATTCGGAACAATTCCTCGGACCAGTAGAGCGTCTTCCGCCTCCCAGGGTCGTAGGCGAAACTGCCGGTGCGACTCAGTTTCTGCGCTTCGGCCAGGTAAGCCTCGCTCCGCCGCAGGGCCTCTTCGGCCCGCTTGCGCTCGGTCACATCGAGCACGAACGCGACACCCTGGCTGCCGCCTTCTTCGAGGCTCGCCGCGCCGAGCAGCACGGGCACGCGGGTGCCATCCTTCCGGAAGTATTCCTTCTCGAACGGTTGCGCGGTTCCGGTCGTCTTCACCTCTTCAATGGCCTGTGCGTCGCGGTCGCGCCATTCCGGCGGCGTCAAGTCCGTCCAGCGTAGACCGTGCGCTACGAGATCCTCACGGTCGTATCTCACCGCGCGGAGAAACGCGTCATTGGCCTCGAGGATCCGGCCGTCCAGATTCCAGATGAAGATGCCGATGATGTCGGCGTCGATCAGGCGGCGGATCTTCGCTTCGCGTTCCGCCAGCTCGCGGTACAAGCGGGTATTCTCGAGCGAGATCGCCGCCTGCGAGGCGAGCAGCTTCAGCATCGTGGTCCGGGCCGGCGCGAAGACCCCGGGCGCCAGGTTGTTCTCGAGGTACAGCACCCCGGTGAGCTTGGCCTGATTGAGCAGCGGCAGGCAGAGTACGGAACGGGCCTGGCGCTGCCGGACGTACGGATCCGCGGAAAAGAGGCCCTGGACTGCGGCATCGTCGAGAATGACGGTCTCCCGGGTGCGCAGGACATAGTGGAGCACCGACTCCGGCAGCCTGGCCTCGGCCACAGCCTCGTCGCGCCGCTGCACGAGGACCGTGTCGCCGCGGGTCGTGGCTTCCGCCTCTATCCGCTGCTCGACACCTCGCGGCAGAATCAACAACCCTCGCTCGGCACCCGCCTCCTCGATCGCCGTGCGCATGAGTGTGTCGATCAGTCTTTCGAGGACGATCTCGCCCGACACGGCCTGCAACACTTTGATCACCGTCGCGAGATCCAGCTGCTCCACCGCCGTTCCGATCATGCCCGTTGCACTCGGCGCTGACTCTTCCTGCCTGAGGTGCGGATAGAGCCGATCGAGTTGCCGCACCTTGCCATCGGCGCCCCAGCGGACATAACAGGCGCGGGCCTTCCGCAAGTACGTCTCGGCGAACTGGTCGAATCCGCGCGCCCGGTAGAAGGCGGAAGCGCGCTCATAGGCGATCGCCTCGTTGTGAACGAAGCCGTTGGCGCGAGCCGCGCGGATGGCCTGCTCGTAAAGCCGCTCGCCGTCGAGCTCGCGGCCTTCGAGGCGGGCGATCTCGCCGCCGACCAGCGCGGCGCGGTCGGCGAAGTTCTCCGGGCAGTTGCCAGCCCACTCCTGGAGTCGGCGGTGGTGGCCCGCCAGGGCCTCGAGATGCCGAGCCCGCTCCGCGGCAGGGGCCGTGTGGCCGAGCGCGGCCCGCGCCAGCGCGGCGTAGAAATGGTAGTCCGCCCGCTCGAAGAGGGCTGATGACGTCCAGAGGACGCGGTCCGCCTGCGCCGCCGCCGCGATGGCGGCGACGTGGTCGTCGACGAGGACGCGTGCCTGCAGCTTGCGAATCCAGTACCAGCAGGCGGCGTGCGCCAGGCGCAGATCCGCCTCCAGGTGCCGCTCGAACCGCTCCTCGTTGAACCCGACGTCATCAAAGCAGCCGAACTTCAAGGTCAGGCCGCGCAAGGTCCGGATCAGCTGGAGCTGCCCGGTAATCCTGTCGACAGCCAGACGGACCCGCGCCTGGTGCGCGAAGTCAAGTCCGGTCTCCGCCTCCCGCTGCACCTCGTTGAGCGGATCGCCGCTGGCGAGAAGGTTCGTGAGGAGGTGGTGGTAGCTGAAGGTGGCGAAGTTGAAGTCGCCGGCCTGCTGCGCCGCGTCAAAGGTCTGCCGCACCAGCAGGCGGCCCGTCCGGATATGCCGCTTCAAGGGATTCGCGACGCTCCCGAAGCCCATGTAGACGCGGCCCTTGTAGCGATCCAGCCCGCGCTTCTCCACCAGGTCGAGGCTGAGCTGGCCGAAGCGATACGCCGCCTCGTAGTCGCCGAAGGACAGCCCCAGCACGCTGACCATCTGGACGTAAGCGAGGCACGACGCGTCGGAGTTGCCGTGCTCCAGGCTGAGATTCACCATGCGGCCGATGATGAGCGAGCGCAGGTTCTCGCTGGTGCACCAGGGCCCGAGCGTGGTGAGGACCTCCATCGCCCCGCACGCGACCGGATCGGCCATCTGGGGTAGGTCGACCAACGCCTCGATCGGACGATCCCCAATCTGCCGCCACATCCGGTCGAATTCCTGCCGGACCTCCTCAGGCGTCGGGTGCGCCGACAACGTGATACCGGCGCGGCGCAGGTAGTCGAGGACCACCTCGAGGCCGCGGTCGCTACGGTTCAGGGTCGTGGAGAGTTCCACCTGCAGCCGGGTGACGGCGGCCAGATCGGGGAGGTTGGCGGCACGGGGTGCCAGCTCGGCAAGGCGCGCCTCCGCCGCCGCCTGCTCTCCGGTCAGGAACTCGCACTCGGCGCGCTGCAAGGCCAGCGCGAAGCCGAGCGCATAATGCCGCTCCCAGCGGTCCTCGGGCAGCAATGCCTCGCCCGCTACGAAGTGGGCCAGCGCCATGGCATAGGCCGTCGCCGCCTTGGCGCGCCGGCCTGCTCTGAGGCTCAGCTCGGCGACCTGCTCCCGCTCCGCTGCCGCGGTGATCAGGGCAGCGCCGCGCTTATACTGGCTCAGGATCTCGAAGACGTTCTCCTCGATCGCCTCGGGGGACGTCCGCGCGGCGAGCAGCCGGCCGATCCGCAGGTGCTGGGCGGCTTGCTCTTCCGCGGGGATAAGCGCATAGGCCGCCTCCTGGACGCGGTCGTGCAGGAACCGGTAGGCTCCGTCCCGCCGGAACACCAGCCCGGCCCGCAACGCCTCCCAGAGCGCCGCGTGGAGCGCCGCCTCGCTCCCGCCCTGGACCAAGCTCAGGGTGGCGATCGCCGCGCTGTTGCCCAGGCATGCGAGCTGCCGTAGCGCCGCCTGGGTCGCCTCGGGCAGGCGGCTGAGCTTGCCAAGCATCAGCTCCACCACATTGTCGGTAAAGCCCTTGGCCTGGATGCCCTCGAGGTCCCAGGCCCAGCGCGCCGTGCCATGGTCGAAAGCGAGCAGGCCCTCCTCGGCGAGCGCGGTGAGGAACTGGATGGTGAAGAAGGGATTGCCGCCGGTCTTTTCGTGCACCAGCCGGGCCAGAGGCTCGGCGCGGTCCAACGCGCCATGCAGGGCATCGGCGATGAACCGGCCCACATCCTCGAGCCCGAGCGGCGCCAGCACGATCTCCTGCACCCGGCCCCCAGCGCTGCGGATCGCCGCCAGCCGTCGCATCAGCGCGTGCGCGGGCGTGACCTCGTTGTCCCGATAGGCACCGATCAGCAGCAGGTGCTGCAGATCCGACCGAGTCAACACATCCTCGAACAGACCGAGCGTCGCGGGATCGACCCACTGCAAATCATCGAGGAACAGCGCCAGCGGATGTTCGGGTCGGGCGAAGACGCCGATGAAGCGCCGGACCACGAGTTGGAAGCGGTGCTGCGCGTCCAGCAGCGGAAGCTCAGGGACCGGCGGCTGCTCGCCGACGATAAGCTTGAGCTCGGGAACGAGATCGACGACGAGCGCCCCGTTCGGGCCGAGCGCCTCCCGCAGGGCGTCGCGCCACGGCGCCAGGTCGGCTTCGCTCTTCGCGAGAAGGCCTCGGATCAGGCTCTGAAGGGCTTGCGCGAGCGTGGCATAGGGAACGTCGCGCTGGTACTGGTCAAACTTTCCGGCCGCGAAGAGTCCCTGCGACAGGACGAGGGCCCGGTGCAGTTCGTTCACGACCGAGGACTTGCCGACGCCGGAATAGCCGGAGACCAGGACCAGCTCGGGCGTGCCCTGCGCCACCACCCGGTCGAACGCCTCCAGGAACCGGCCGACCTCCGCCTCGCGCCCGTAGAGCTTTTCGGGGATATGCAGCGCGTCGGGGATGTCGTGGGCGCCCGGAGTGAAGGGCGCGATGGTTCCGGTGGTCTCCCAGTCAGCGAGGCAGTGTGTCAGGTCGCCCGCCAGGCCGGCGCTGGTCAGGTAGCGGTCCTCGGCGGTCTTGGCCAGGCACTTCATGACGATGGCCGAGATCGCCAGGGGCACGCCGGGGAGGCGCTCGGCGGGCGACACCGGCTGTCTGGCGATATGGCAGTGCACCCATTCGATCGGATCGGACACCGTGAAGGGAAGACTCCCGGTCAGCATTTCGTACAGCGTGACGCCGAGGGCGTACAGGTCGCTCCGCGAATCGATGGAGCGATTCATGCGGCCGGTCTGTTCGGGCGCCATGTAGGCGAGCGTTCCGGCAATGACCTCGGGCGGTTCAGGCGCTTGGCGCTCGCGCGGCAGCCGCGAGGCGAGGCCGAAGCCCGTGAGGCGCACTTTTCCGTCCGCGCAGTTCACCAGGATGTTGCCGGGCTTGATGTCCTTGTGGATGAGGCCGCGCTGGTGGACCTTGCCCAGAGCCATCGCGATACTGATCGCGACACGCAAAAAGCGTCCCACCTCCATGGGCGCGCCGAGCATCCGCTGGAGCGGGTCGCCGCCGGAATCCTCGAGCACCAGTATGGTTCGACCACCTTCACGGACGAGATCCAGCGGCAGCACCGCCCATGTACCATCAAGCTCGTCTTTCAAGCCGTATTCGTGCGCGAGGCGAGCGAGGTTGGAGGGCGTCGGGTGCTCCGCGACGGGCACCACGGTCAGCACAGCCGTGGGCTTGCCATCAACGCCCCGTCGCCATCCGCGGGACAAGGCGCGCTCGCCGTCCTCCCACAAGACCTGAGGGCTGCCTTCCGGATATGCGCCGTTCAGTGAAGATGGCATCATTTGTCAGACTCCGGCGTCGGGCTGCTGGCCGCCATGCGGGTCCGGGTGGACCGGCAGTGGGAATTGCAAGATGGCCCCGTGATCCGCCGCGGATGAGAACCACCGGAGTCTCAACCATCGCCTCCTTCCGCAACACGAGTCATCACACCCGACGATCCGATGCTGACGGGAGGGCCGCTGCATGAACTCGAATGTGAGGCGGTGACGCGCAGCCCGCGATTAAAGGGCCCTTGCGCAGGCGAAACAAGACTACGCTTTGAAGCGATAGAAATCAATCGGGCGTCTCGCGGCTGTCTCGCGGCGCTCGAAGGATGCTCTTTGTGGGAAGCATGGCTCACACCACGATGCGGCGATCCCACACCGCACAGCATCCTGCATGCCAGAGCGTAGGCCTTCCAACATTTCGTCATCCACCTCGCAGTATATTGCGAGCTCCGGCCTAGCTCCCCCATGGTGGCGAAAGGCACCCGCTCGTAGAACCTCGCATGTTTGCCGGACGAGTCTCCCGTGGGCCGGATTCCCCGGTTGGCCGGCACGGATCCTGCCTCCCATCGGGGTGCACTGCGAGAGCGTCCGACAAACAACCGATCCGGGGGGTGCGTAGCGCGCCCGCGGTCAGTTTTACTGCCGATGCTTCGAACTCTCGCCGACCGAGATGGACAAGTGGTCGCGCTCGGGGCCATCATCCAGTTCAGTGCCACCCTGGATGCGCGGATCTGCCGGTTTGTGAACGATCAGGAGGACTCGCGATGAAGAGGCTGTTGGTAGTCTGATGGCCAGCGTGTTCACGGCCTCGGCGACCTTCGCCGAGGAAAGGCCACCCGTGCCGGCGACGGGCACGGAGGGGCACGCGCAACGGGGGGGCCCGCTCCCACAGGAGCAGAGAATCGTGCGAACCTCTCCATGGCTCGCCGGGGTGGCTCTGCTCTGGGCCGCGGCGGCGGGGGCGAGCGAGCCCTCGGAGTCCGCTGTGCTCGCGCAGGTCGCGGCGGTCCGACACGACGAAGTTCGGCAGATCCTGGCCGACCCGACCTTCGTGAGACGCCTGGGGCTGGAGGCCGTCGCGAGCCCCCAGGTCTTCCTCTACCTGCTGGACCACCCGGACATCACGACCGCCCTGGGGCGCGCGCTCCAACTCGCGCCAACCCGGCTCTGGCGGGTGGGCCCCGGGCACTACCAAGGGGACGATGGCGAATGGAACTCGGGCACCCTCGAAGTGCTGGCGGCGGCCGGGGATCGGCGCGTCTTCTTGGAACAGGGCGTCTCCCGTGGATGGTGGTTTGGCGCTGTGGCGGGCCGGGTAGTAGCCGCGGTGGACTTCTCCCGGGAGGGCGACCGCATCCGCGGCGAGGTCGAAGTGTGGGCCAAGATCGACCAGGGCGCCGTGGATCGGCTCCTGCGGATGGCCGCTCCCGTCCTCGGGGGATTCCTCGACCACAAACTCGAAGAACAGTTCGGCATCACGTTCCGGGTGGCCGAGCACGCCCGCCGGGAGGCGGCGCGGTTCTGCCAACTCTTGGCAGTGACCCCAGATGGATCTCTGGAAGAGCGGCAGACCCTGACACGCGTGGCAGCCTGTCCGGGGGCCGTCCCGGCCAAGGGGACGGAAGGGCCCGACATTCGGTAGAGACTTCCCTGTGTCGTGGTTCGTTTTGCCCTCGTGGTGGGAGCATCCTTCTGTCCGGGCTCGCGGCGTGGGCAGCGCGGGTGGCGCCTCCGCCCGACGTGCCACGAGACTGGCAACTGCCAGTCCGCTACCCCCCAAGTTGGCACAGACCGCGCCCTCCCCCGCGACATCGGCTAATGCCTTCGCCCTCACGACTTCGCCTGGGTCGCGCTCTCGCTGAGGTAATCGATAGCCAGCTTCGGAACGACGAGGCCGACGCTCATCGCCAAAATGATCGTGAGGGCGGTCATGCCGTCGGCGATTGTCGCGCTGAGGAGCTCCACTGTCGTATGCGAGCCGTCGGCCAGTTGCAGAAGGCCGCTCGCCATCCGAAAGAGGAAGACGCCCGGCATCATCGAAACCACAGCGGCGAAGCCGATGGCCGAAAACGGCATGTGCCAATGGCGCGCGACGGGCGTCAGGATCAGCCCGACGGTGAGACAAGCGACCAAGGCGCCAGTCGCAGCGCTGGAACCAAGCACGGTCAGCACCCCCCACCGGAGCGCATGGGCCAGCATGCCGACCGCCACCGGCCACGCTACCATCTGCAGCGGCGTGGAGAAGAAGATGCTGAAGGCGGCAACGGCGACGCCGGCAGCGATCACGTCGTGCCACAGGGGCACGGCCCTGCCGGCCGGGCCTACCGGTAAGGAGACCCCGAGAAGGGCGAGGCCAAGGAGCAGTCCCGTCGAGATCGCCACAATCAAGAGCCCCGCATAGATCAGGCGGGCGGCGCCGAGATGGACACGGCCCTTGAGGAGATCCACCGCGCCATTGAGCACATGCGGTCCCGGCACCAGGACCATGCAGGGGCACACCGCGACCAGGCGCAGGGACGAACTCAGCTGGTACCGCACTGCCAGCGCGCCGATCACGCCAGCGAGCAACGCCGCGCAGAATGGTTGTAGGAACACGTTGGCGCTGTACCGCGCCAAGCTGCGGCGCAGCATGGCACCGACCGCCGCGCTCACGAAGATGAGCGCCGCCGCGGGGAGATGTTGGACACCGAAGACCACCGCTAACGCCACGGCACCCGCCGCGGCCGCGAACGTGAACAACCAGGTCGGCGCCGGCGACGCGTGCGAGATCGCACTGATGGCCTCCATGGCGGCGGGTGGCGCAAGCCGACCTGCGCCGATCTCTTCAATTGCCCGCATGGCGCAGTCCACACGATGCATGTTCACGCCAGTCGGATCGGCCGCTGCCGCTGAGATGAGGCTGGCGTCCCCGTCCTCGGCCTGCAGTTGCAGCTCACCCCAGCGCGGCAGGACCGTGGCGCGCAGACCGAGCGTGGCGCCGAGCCGCCCGGCCGCGGCCACAGTCTGGTCCGTGGATTGGCCGTTGACGTACAGAACTCGGGCGAAGGCCAGGGCGAATTTGGAACGTTCCTCCAGCGTCATAGCCGCTCCTCGCACGCCTGGCTTTCGAAAGCGGCGACCGTCTCCTGATCCAAAAGCGCGCCGCCCCGGCACAATGGAGCCGGCCCGAATCTACCCGAGCCGGAACCAACCTCGGACATATCGATGCTCACTAATGGACCCATGGTCAGTCTAGGCGCCGGTCGGCACATAGGGCTGAACCATTTTTCTCGGGCCGACAACGCGATCGAACTGCTCTTCCGTGACAAAGCCGAGCTTCAGCGCGGCAGCCTTGAGCGTGAGGTCGTTGTCCATCGCGTAGTGGGCAATCTTGGACGCCTTGTCGCAGCCTGGTAGCCGATGACCCGCGCGGCAAGGAAGGCCAAGTTGGCTTCATAGCCGTGCCCCTTCCTCGGGGTGAGCGCCCAGTTCATAAAGAACCCACCGGTGAGCGCTATCACCCGCTTTACCTGCTTTGCTCGGCAACCAGGGTGCTGGACACGACGCATATTGGGGGTTCGATCGCGTCCAGCACCTCGTCGATATGTCCGGACAGCACCAGTTTCCCCTCGCCAGCGCCATCAGCTACGGCACATCGTGATATGCCCGACCACCAGGCGCCTTGTCTTCAGTGGATGCAGAGAATAAGCGTTCGCAATTCCGTAAAAGATTGTGTCGGCTTACCGGAAAACATTGACCCTTGCGAGATCGACGATTTCGTCACCACGTCCGCTGAGAACTGCTCTGAGCATAAAGAGGCTAAAGCCCTTCGCCTCCTCAAGCGTAATCGTCGGGGGCATGGAGAGTTCCTGCCGACTCACGAGGACCTCGACGAGGGCAGGCCCGTCATGCTTGAGCGCCTGCGCAATCATCGGTTTCACTTGTTCCGGTGTTTCGGCCCTGAGGCCGACAAGACCTGCGGCCTCCGCCATCTTGGCAAAATTTGGGTTGTTTAGGTCTGTTCCAAAATCAAGGATGCCGGCAGCCTTCATTTCCAACTCGACAAAGGCCAGCGAGCTGTTGTTGAGCACGATCATCTTGACCGGCAAGTGCAACTGCCGAAGCGAGAGCAGATCGCCCATGAGCATCGCGATACCGCCGTCTCCGGACAAGGAAATCACCTGACGGCCAGGATGACTGACCTGCGCCCCAATGGCTTGCGGGAGCGCGTTCGCCATGGAGCCATGCGTGAAGGAGCCAAGTAACCGTCGTTTGCCGTTCATCTTCAGGTAGCGGGCCGCCCAGATCGTCGGCGTGCCCACATCGCAGGAAAAAATCGCATCCTCGGTGGCAAGCTCGTCGAGCATTCTCGCGACATATTGCGGATGGATCGGCTTTCGTCCGGGTTCGCCCGTCGCCAAATCGTCCAGGCTCTTGCGGGCCTCGCGGTAGTGGCCGAGCGAATCACTCAAGTGGGTCCCATCGGTCTTCGCCTGGAGCTTGGGGTTGAGCGCGACCAACGTGGTTTTCACGTCGCCGACCAGGCCCAAATCCACCTTCGCCCGACGGCCAATCTGTTCCCCTCGGAGGTCGACCTGGATGATGGTCGCGTGTTTCGGGTAAAACTGCTGATACGGGAAGTCGGTGCCGAGCATCAGGAGCGTGTCGCAATTCATCATCGCGTGATAGCCGGAGGAAAAACCCAGCAGTCCCGTCATGCCGACATCGAACGGATTGTCATACTCGACGAACTCTTTGCCCCGCATGGCATGCACGATCGGTGCTTTCAGCGTCCCGGCCAGCGCGATCAATTCCTGATGCGCTCCGGCGCAGCCAGCTCCAGCAAGGATCGTTGTTATTTTCGAATCGTTCAGAAGTCTTGCCAACTCTGTGAGTTCGTCATCGGAAGGATGCACCGTTGGCCTCGGTTCCGCAAAGTGCAGACGTGGCCCTTGTTCGACGGCATCGCGGAGGCCGATGTCGCCAGGCAAGGTTACGACGGCCACGCCGCGCCGCGCGAGTGCGGTTTGCATGGCAATCTCCAGCACGCGGGGCATCTGCTCCGGTTGAGACACCAGTTCACAATAGTGGCTGCACTGCGCGAAAAGATGTTCCGGGTGGGTCTCCTGAAAATAGCCGCTCCCGATTTCATTGCTGGGAATTTGCGCCGCGATGGCGAGGACGGGAACCCGGCTGCGGTGACAGTCGTAGAGCCCGTTGATCAAATGCAGGTTCCCGGGACCGCAACTCCCCGCGCAGACCGCCAAACGTCCCGTGAGATGCGCTTCCGCTCCCGCCGCAAACGCTGCCGTCTCTTCATGTCTCACATGAATCCATTGAATCTGTTTCCTTCCGCGAATCGAGTCCGTGATGCCGTTGAGCGAATCGCCGGACACCCCATAAATTTGCCGAACGCCTGCTTCCGCCAAGACATCCACCAGCACGTCCGCTACTCTTTTCTTGGCCATGACGCCTTCCTCTCTGAGGGAATGGTGACAGAATTCACTTCGACCCTGAAGTGGTCGTGGGTTCCCTCTCCGGCCACACCCACGCCAATATCAACGCCACCCCGATTCCGACGGACACTTCGGCGAGCCGATGCACGGCGATTTGCCAGGCCGGACCCGTCCGCGGCACCAACAGCACAATCGCCAGCGTCACGCCCGCGAACCGATAGGCGCTTCGATCCGAGTGCGCCGCGGCGCAAAGCAGCCCGAGGATGAACACGCTGGCACCGAATACCAGCACGTGCGGCCCGAAGTGCGTCACCACAATCGCGCCAACGATCGCTCCCAGCAGCGTCCCGACAACACGCTGCCAGGAAACCGTGAGCGCCGCACCCAGGGATGATTGCGTGATCACTACGGTCGT
>Ga0335084_10004867_pt1 | contig 13254 bp, 11 predicted proteins | sample Lox_Sample_44_FD_206721 | JGI IMG/M metagenome (GOLD analysis project Ga0335084, IMG submission 206721) | Soil microbial communities from Loxahatchee National Wildlife Refuge, Florida, United States - Lox_Sample_4.4 | ecosystem: Environmental > Terrestrial > Soil > Wetlands | place: USA... | reverse complement strand
AATTCAGGCCTGCTGACCTTCGCCGCCGCCGCCGGCGCGCTCTTCATGAAGATCACGGCCGGCCCGATCCTGCGCCGGTTCGGCTTCAAGCGCACAATGATCGCCAATGCAATCATCAGCGCCGCCTTCCTCGCCAGCTACTCCTTCTTCCAGCTCGGCACGCCCGGTTGGATGATCCTGGCGCTGCTGCTCGCCGGCGGCTTCTTCCGCTCGCTGCAATTCACCGCGCTCAACACCATCGCCTATGCCGACATGCCGCCCGAGAAGATGAGCCTCGCCACCAGTTTCGCCAGCATGGCGCAGCAGCTCTCGATGAGCCTTGGCGTCGGCGTCGGCGCCTTGGCCCTCCATATTTCCGTGTCGATGCATGGGGGCCAGCTCAACGTTGGAGACTTCACCTTCGCCTTCTATGTGGTGGCGGTCTGCTCCGCGGCCTCGGCCCTCACCTTCATCGCCCTGCCTGCCAATGCCGGCGACGAGGTCAGCGGCCATGGCCGGCGGCGCATCTCCCAGCCGGCGCTGGCGCCGAAGGATTCCTGAGCAATACCAAGGCCGAACCGGTGCAGGGCTTGTGTCGGGGGCCTCTCCTCTCCGACAATCGCTCCCGTGGCCGGCGCTCTTCGCGGCTAGCCATGATGTCAATGCGCAAGAAAACTCGAGCCATGCCGACCAACCGCAACCTCTTCGCCATCCTTGCGCGCAACTTCCCGAAGGACCCGGCGGCGCCGCTGCTCGAGACCGCCGATAGCACGGTTCATAGTTATGGCGAGGTGCTGGAGCTGAGCGCCCGGATCGGCCGCGCCCTCATCGCCGCCGGCGCCAGGCCCGGCGAGCGCGTCATGGTCCAGGTCGAGAAGACCCCGGAGGCGGTGGCGCTCTATCTCGCGGCTTTGCGGATCGGCGCGATCTATCTGCCGCTCAACACCGGCTATCGGCGCGACGAGGTCGAGTATTTCCTGACCGACGCCGCGCCCAAGGTGGTGGTGGTGACGCCGGGCTCGCCCTTGGCCGACGAATCGCTGGTCAAGGATCACGGCGCGAAGATGCTGAAGCTCGATGCCGAGGGCCGCGGCAGCCTGATCGACGCGGCCTCGCGCCGGCCGGCGGAGCTCGAGGACTTCGTTTGCGACGACGATGCGATCGCCGCGATCCTCTATACCAGCGGCACCACCGGCAAGCCCAAAGGCGCCATGCTGAGCCACGGCAACCTCTCCTCCAACGCCGCGGCCCTGCACGAGATCTGGCGCTTCGACCCGCGCGACCGGCTGTTGCACGCGCTGCCGATCTTCCACACCCACGGCCTCTTCGTCGCGCTCAACACCACGCTCCTGAACGGCACCAGCATGATCTTCCTGCCGCGCTTCGATGCGGCCGAGATCGTCCGGCTGTTGCCGCGCGCGACCGTCATGATGGGCGTGCCGACCTTCTATACGCGCCTCCTCGCGAACGCCGAGTTCGGCCGCGACTGTTGCCACCACATGCGGCTCTTCATCTCGGGCTCGGCGCCGCTGACGGTCGAGACCTTCAACGCTTTCAAGGAACGGACGGGCCACACCATCCTCGAGCGCTATGGGATGACCGAGGCCAACATGATCACCTCGAACCCTTATTTGCGCGAGCGCGTCGCCGGCAGCGTCGGTTTCCCCTTGCCCGGCGTCGAGTTGCGCATTGCCGACGAGCACGGCAAGGCGCTGAAGCCGGGCGAGGTCGGCGGCATCGAGGTCAAGGGCCCCAACATCTTCAAGGGCTATTGGCGCAATCCGGAGAAGACCAAGTCCGAATTCCGCGCCGACGGCTTCTTCATCACCGGCGATGTCGGCCGCATGGATGAGCGGGGCTATATCCATATCGTCGGCCGCTCCAAGGACCTGATCATCTCGGGCGGCTTCAACGTCTATCCCAAGGAAGTGGAGAGCGTGATCGACACGCTGCCGGGTGTTGCGGAATCGGCCGTGATCGGCGTGCCCCATGCCGATTTCGGCGAGGCCGTGGTGGCAGTCGTGGTCGGCAAGCCGAAGGCGGCCCTGGCCGAGGGCGAGATCATCGAGGCGACAAGGGACCATCTGGCGGCCTATAAGGCCCCAAAGGCGGTGTTCCTGGTCGAGCAGCTGCCGCGCAACGCCATGGGCAAGATCGAGAAGGCCAAGCTGCGCGAGACCTACAAGGCGACCTTTGCGGGCCAGGGCAAGGGCCGCTGAGGCTGCCATCATTTTGCCCCGGAATTCGGGGTAGAGAACGGCTGGCGCCCGGCTATCTTGGTGCGGGCGTAGCGGCCCTGCCGGCGGGCCTTCGACGGGAAGACGGCGACGTGGAGCGATCATCATGGCCGCACCTCTGATCGGTGGCATTCTCGACCAGATCATCGAAGCCGGTCGGCGGCTGCTGTCGCAACAGGGCAGCAGCGCCTTGCCGAGCAACGGCCTCGAGACCCTCGCGACCCGGGTGTTGGCCCGGCGTGGCGAAGCGACGGCGCTCGCCTCAGCGAGCGAGCTCGCGGCACGGCTAGAGCATCTGACGCCGGCCGATGAGACCCGCTTCTTCCAGATGCTGTCGGAACGCTTTGGCATCGACCGCGACAAGGTCCTGGCAGCGGCTGAAGCCTACCTCAAGGACGACAGCCCGGTGCATCTGCGCCGGCTCGCCGAAGCGGTCGAGGCACCGCGCCAAGAGTTGCTGCGCCGGCTCAACATGGCGCCCGGGGGCACCCGTGTCATCGTCAAGTTGCGCGAGCGGCTGCTGAGCCATCTTGCCGGGAACCCACCCTGGCGCACGGTCGATGCCGACTTCCAGCATCTGCTAGGCTCCTGGTTCAACCGCGGCTTCCTCTATCTGGAACGCATCGACTGGAACTCGCCGGCCTCGCTCTTGGAGAGGATCAAGCAGTACGAGTCGGTTCACGAGATCGCCAACTGGTCCGACCTGCGCCGTCGGCTCGCCCCCGACCGGCGCTGCTTCGCCTTCTTCCATCCCGCCCTCGAAGCAGAACCGCTCATCTTCATCGAGGTGGCGCTGGGGCGCGAGCTGGCGGCCTCGATCCAGCCGATCCTCGATCCCGAAGCCTCGGCTTCCGACCCAGCCAAGGCGACCCATGCAATCTTCTTCTCGATCAACAACTCGCTGACAGGTCTGCGCGGGATCTCGTTCGGCAATTTTCTCATCAAGCAGGTCGTGGTCGAGCTGCAGCGCGAGCTGCCGCAACTGAAGACCTTCGCGACCCTCTCGCCGATCCCCTCCTTCCGGAGCTGGCTCGCCGGCGCGCTGAAGGATGCGTCGGCGCTCGATCTGGAGGCCGCCGACCGCGAAGCTCTGACGGCCCTGTTGCAGCGCCTTTCGATCGATGCCGCGGCGCTCACCCCCTTGCGCGAGACCTTGACCGGGCTCTGTGCCGGCTATCTCGCTGGCACTGCCGGCGGCCCGAAGCCCGCCGATCCGGTCGCCCGCTTCCATCTCGGCAATGGCGCGCGGCTCGAGCGCATCAACTGGCTGGGCGACGTCTCGGCCAAGGGCATGCAGCAATCTTTCGGCATGTTGGTGAATTACTACTACGATCTCGATAATCTGGAGCTCAATCACGAGGCGTTCGCCGAGGAAGGCAAGGTCGCTTTGTCCAAGGAGCTGGCGCGCCTCGCGGTCGCCAAGCCGCGGCCCAAGGCGCGACCCAACGACAAGACGCCGGCGATCGTCACCGGACGCTAAGGGCAGGAAGGCCGGGCCGGCACGCATGCCGGCAGGTCATTTGCGGGGGAACCGACATTTCATGAAGGGCATGGATGAACTCGTGCGGCTGACCGCCTGCGCGGCGGTCGATCTCCTCGAGCGCGGGGAGGTCTCGCCGCTGGAGCTGGTCGAGGCGTCGCTCGCGCGCATTGCCGCGGTCAACCCCGCCGTCAACGCCATGGTGACGCTGGCGCCGGAACGGGCCCGCGACCAGGCCCGGCGCCTGATGGCAAGGAAGGAGAGGCCGGCCGATGCGCGCGGCTGGCTCGCAGGATTGCCCTTCGCGGTCAAGGACCTGAACGATCTGGCGGGCGTGCGCACCACCTACGGTTCGCCGATCTTCGCCGACAACGTACCCCAGCGCTCCGACATCATGGTGGAGCGGCTCGAGGCCAAGGGCGGCATCCCGATCGGCATGAGCAACACGCCCGAGTTCGGCGCCGGCGCCAATACCTTCAACGAAGTCTTCGGCGAGACGCTCAATCCCTGGAACACCAGCCTCAATGCCGGCGGCTCCTCGGGCGGATCGGCGGTGGCGCTCGCGACCGGCCAGGTCTGGCTCGCGACCGGCTCCGATCTCGGCGGCTCCTTGCGTACGCCGGCGAGCTTCTGCTCGGTGGTGGGCCTGCGGCCGAGCCCCGGCCGCGTGGCCGCGGGCCCCGGCGAGATCCGCTTCGACACGCTCTCGGTCAACGGCCCGATGGCCCGCAATGTCGAGGATGCGGCCCTGATGCTCGACGCCATGGCCGGCTGGCACATCGAGGACCCACTCTCGCTCGAAGCGCCTGCGGTCGGCTTTCACGAGACGGCGCGCCGGCGCCTGGCGCCCAAGCACGTCGCCTTCTCGACCGATCTCGGCATCACGCCGGTGGCGCCCCAGACCCGCGCGATCTGCGAGGCGGCGGCCGAGCGCTTCGCCGCCATGGGCGCCATCGTCGAGGAAGCCTGCCCCGATTTCCACGGCGTGCCGCAGGCCTTCCAGACGCTGCGCGCGGTTGACTATGCGGCAACCATGAAGCCGCTCTATGATCGCCATCGCGACAAGCTCAAGCCCGACGTGATCTGGAACATCGAGCGCGGCATGAAGCTCGAGATCGAGGAGATCGGCAAGGCCCTGATGCGCCGCGGCCGGCTCTATGGCCAGATCGCCGAGTTCTTCCAGACCTACGACATCCTGGTGGTACCGGCCGCCTGCACCCCGCCGCTCGACGTCAAGATCCGCTGGGTCAAGGAGGTCGACGGCCAGAGCTTCGAGAACTATGTCGACTGGCTCAAGATCGCGAGCGTCATCACCATGACCTCCTGCCCCTCGATCGCGGTGCCTGCGGGCTTCACCGCCGATGGGAGGCCGGTGGGCGTGCAGATCGTGGGCGCCCCTCGCGGCGAGGCGGCGCTGCTGTCGGCGGCGGCGGCCTTCGAGGAAGCGACCGGCCTCGCCAAGCTGACACCGATCGATCCGCGGCCGGGGCCGGCCTTCACGCGCTGATCGGATGGGAAGCGAGGCGCTCTCTCGCTAATCCTTGCGAAAGCGCCGTCACCGCTTCCACGCCACGCATTCCTGGCGCTGCTCGCCGAGCCCTGCGATGCCAAGTGTCATCACATCGCCCGGCTTGAGATAGCGCGGCGGCTTCATGCCCATGCCGACGCCCGGCGGCGTGCCGGTGGTGATGACGTCGCCCGTCTGCAGCGACATGAACTGGCTGACATAGCTGACGATATGGGCGACGCCGAAGACCATGGTGCGGCTGTTGCCGCGCTGCGCTTTCTGGCCATTGAGGTCGAGCCACATGTCGAGCGCCTGCGGATCCCTGATCTCGTCGCCGGTGACGAGCCAGGGTCCGAGCGGGCAGAAGCTGTCGCAGCCCTTGCCCTTGTCCCATTGGCCGCCGCGCTCGATCTGAAAGGCGCGCTCGGAGACGTCGTTGCAGATGAGATAGCCCGCAACATGCGCGAGCGCCTCCGCCTCGGTCACATAGGAGGCCGGCTTGCCAATGACGACCGCAAGCTCGACCTCCCAGTCCGATTTCTCCGAACCCTTGGGAATCACCACGCGGTCGTTGGGACCGCTCAAGGACGAGGTCGCCTTCATGAAGATGATCGGCTCCTTCGGCACCGGCAGATTCGATTCCGCCGCATGGTCCGAATAGTTGAGGCCGATGGCGACGATCTTGCCGATGCCGGTGACCGGCACGCCCAGGCGTGGGCTTCCGGGAACCAGCGGCAGCTTCGCCGGGTCGAGCACCTTGAGCTTCGCCAGGCCCTCGGGGCGCAGCGCATGGCCGCCCAGGTCGTCGACAGCGGCGCTCAGATCGCGCAGCTTCCCGCCGGCATCGATGAGACCCGGCCTCTCGCGGCCCGCTTCGCCATACCGAACCAGTTTCATTTCTCGAGATCCTCCGTTGGGCGCCCCATTCTAGCGCCTGGCGTCAGCGCCAGTCGATCCGGGGGCGCCGTTCAATAGGTGGCGCGGCCGCCGGACAGATCGAAGGTGAAGCCTGTGGTGAAGCTGCAGGCGGGCGACAGGATCCAGGCGATCATTGCCGCACATTCCTCGAGTTCGCCGCAGCGCCGCATCGGAATCTTGTCGGTCATGTATTTGACGGTGGCCTCGGGCAGCGCCTCGACCATGGGCGTGCGGATCACGGCCGGCGCCAGCGCGTTGATGGTGATGCCGGTTTCCGCATAGTCCTTGCCCAGCGACTTCACCATGCCGATCAATCCGGCCTTCGTCGCCGAATAGGCGGTCATTCCGGCATTGCCGTCCTTGCCGGCGATCGAGGCGATCTGCAGCAGCCGGCCATAATTGAAGGGCAGCATATGGCGCAGGATCGCCTGGCTGACGATCAAGGCGCCCCTGAGATTGATCGCATAGACCCGGTCGAAATCGGCGAGCTCGACCTCGTGTCCCTTGATGTTGGTCTTGCCGGTGATGCCGGCGCAATTCACCAGGCCATGGATCTGGCCGAAAGCCTTCGCGGTCTCTGCGATCGCGCTCTCGACCGACGCGACGTCGGTCACGTCGGCCTTGGCGGAGATCACGGTTGCGCCCTTCTCGGCCAATGAATTCGCCACCGCCGCTGCGCCCGCCTCATTGGCGTCGAGGCAGGCGACGTTGGCGCCTTCGGCTGCCATGTAGCGCGCCGCCGCCTCGCCGATGCCGCTCGCCGCGCCGATCACGACGATGGAGTAGGGGCGGCTGGGGAAATAGCGCATCGGCAAAACCTCGTGATTTCGTTGTCTTGGACCAGATTATGAAATTGCGGGCCCGAACCTTATCCGACTAGGATGCCGGCCGCAAACGACGGCCGGCCCGGGCTTCGCGCCACAGTTCCATCACGCGCGCCGGTCGGGCGCCATCCTGCGATGCACGGACCGTGAGCATGAGTTCGAAATCGACCGCCGCGAAGCCGGGGCGCCTCGCCGGCAAGACCGCCTTCATCACCGCCGCGGCCCAAGGCATCGGCCGCGCGACGGTGGAGGCCTTCGTTGCGGAAGGCGCCAGGGTCTGGGCCACGGACCTCGCACTCGACAAGCTCACCGGCTTCGCTAGCCCGGATGCGATCCGCACCCGCGCTCTCGACGTGACGAGCGACCAGGCCGTGGCCGCCATCGCCAAGGAAGTCGGCGCCATCGATATCCTCTTCAACTGCGCCGGCTGGGTGCCCGCGGGCACGCTCCTCGACACGGACGAGGCCGATTGGCTCAAGGCCTTCGACATCAATATCCACAGCATGTATCGGACCATCCGGGCCTTTCTGCCCGGCATGCTCGAGCGAGGCCACGGCGTCATCATCAACATGGCCTCGGTGGTCTCCTCGCTGAGGGGCGTTCCCAACCGGGCCGCCTATGGCGCCTCCAAGGCCGCGGTGATCGGCCTGACCAAGGCCATCGCCGCCGACTACGTGACGCGGGGCATCCGCTGCAACGCGCTCTGTCCGGGCACGGTCGAGACCCCCTCGCTCCAGGATCGGCTCAACGCCTTCGCCGATCCGGCGGCGGCGCGGCGCGAGTTCGTCGCCCGCCAGCCGATGGGGCGCCTCGGGAAGCCGGAGGAGGTCGCCGCGCTTTGCGTCTATCTCGCCTCGGATGAGTCTGGTTTCGTCACCGGCACCACCCAGGTCATCGATGGCGGCATGACGATCTGAGCGTCAGGTCTCGTCGGAAGGGCCGAACAGCTCGCTGTCGCCCAGCTCCTCGCTGCGCCGGCGCTCCAGCTCCTGATTGTAGCGCTTGAGGACATAGGCCTCCGTGACGAATCCCACCACGCGCCGGTTGCTGAGGTCGTTCACGATCGCCAGCGTCTCTGCCTCCTGCTGCTCGAACTGGCTCAGAATCGATCGGATCGGCGTGCTGGGCAGAATCGGCTGTTGCGGCGCCGGCAACAAGTCGCCGACCCGCTTCGCCGCACCTTCGGTCGGCGCGGGCGCCAGGTGCAGCGCCGCCGTGTCGATGACCCCGCGGAAGGCGCCGGTCTCCTCGAGAACGAACAGCCGCTTCACCGTTCCGACCGCATAGGTCTGGCGGGCCGCTTCGAGCGTCTCGTTGACCGAGACGAAGACCGGATCGCGCCGCATCAGATTGCGCGCGGTCAGATCGGCGAGCCAACCAATGTCGTAGGCGCCGCGCAGCCGCAAGCCGCGCTGATGGAAGCGCCAGGTCGAGAAGGAATAGCCGAACCATTGGCGCGAGGCGAAGGAGGCGAGAACGACCGAGACGATAACGCCGATGGTGATGTCGTAATTGCCGGTGGTCTCGAGCACCAGCAGGATCATCGTCACGGGCGCGCCGATGATGGAAGCCCCGACCGCGCCCATGCCCGCCAGCGTGAAGGTGATCTCGAAATTGGCGACGCTCGGCGACAGAAGGGCGGCACCCTTGCCGATCAAGGCACCAAGAAGGCAGCCCAAGAACAGGGACGAGCTGAACATGCCGCCACGCATGCCGGTGCCGACCGAGAGCGCCGAGGCCGCGATCTTCGCCAGCAGGATTCCGAACAGCGCACTGGTGGCGAAGACGCCGTCGACCGTGAGCTGGATCGCGCCATGGCCGGCGCCCAGCACCTCCGGATAGATCAGCGCCATCGCCGCGAGGCTCAGACCCGCAACGAGAGGACGCAGGCCGCGCGCGATCTTCAAGTTCTGCAGGACGCGCTCGACGCCGGTCACGGCGCGCATGGCGGCGATGCCCACGCCGGCTCCGGCAAATCCGATGACGACGAAATAGAAGAAATCGATGTTGGTCGGCGGCAGCTGCTGCGGCACCAGAAAGATTGAGTAGGTGCCGAACACCGATCGGCCGACGAGGGCGGCCGAGACGCTGGCCAAGCCGACGGGCGCCAAGGCCGCCAGCGAGTAGCTGCCGATCACCAGCTCGAAGGCGTAGAAGGCGCCCGCCAGCGGCGCGTTGAATGCCGCGGCGATGGCGGCCGCCGTGCCGCAACCGACCAGCGTGCGCAGATCCGAGCGGCGCATGCGGAAGAGTTGGCCGAGCTGCGAGGCGAAGCCGGCGCCGCTCTGGGTGTAGGCGGCCTCCATCCCAACCGAGGCGCCGACGCCGGTCGAGAACAGCGTCATTGCCGTCAGGGAGAGGCTGTCGCGCAGCGACATGCGCCCGCCATAGAGCGCATTGGCCTCGATCGGATCGACGACGTCACGTCCGCGCCAGCGCCGCTCGGCCGCGGCGACGAGGCCATAGAGAAAGCAGCCTATGACCGCCACGCCGATGAGGCGAATCGGGCCCTCCGCATCGCCGGCACTCAAATGGCCGATGACCGGCGTGCCGAACAGGAGCAGATGAATCAGGCTCAGAAGGTGCTGGAGAACACAGGTCGCGGTGCCGACCACGACTCCGATGACAACGGCCAAGGTTACCGGCGCGGCGCTGCTGTCGCGGACACGCTGAGCCAGGGTTCGCAGCAGCGCGATCTTGACGCGGGTCAGGAGTCTGGATTTGAACGGCCAGCGAAGCCGAAGACTCCGCGAGGTGACTGACGCCATATCGGTCGAATTCGCTCTCTCATGCGGATCCGACCCGATGCCTCCGATCGCCCGCCGCAAGGGCCGCAGCATGCGCGGATCCGCATGACTTGGCTATTGCGCCAGCGCCGCCCGCTTTCGCCTCGGCGCCACGCCGGCGCCGGCAACGTGGCAACATTACGAACCCTTCATGTGGTAACGAACCTCGCAGGCCTACCCCGGGGGCGGGGCAAATGCACCAGGGCCGCCCAGCCTACCGCTTCAACTCCTCCGAGAACTCGGCCTCGAGCTCCTCCTCGAGCTCCAGCAGATCCCGCGGGATGGGCTGACCGGTCGCGCGCCACTCATTCAGCTTTTCGTGGAGCTGCAGATAGAGCTCGTGTTTGTCCTCGGGCTGGTTCTCCATCTGCTCGAGCAGCGTCTCGATCTGGGCCTTGAGGGCTTCGAAAGCCATGAGACGTCCTCCACCATGCGTTCAAGGGGCCTTCGCCCGCCACAGGTGGGGAGTCTAGCCGCTATCGCCTGCCATCGCCAGTGAGGCGCTTTATCGCGCTCGAAGCTGGCATTGCGATGCCGTTCAGTCTCCCAGGGTGTTCAGCACCAGGCTATGGAAATGATGGATCGAATGCTCGCTGATGTCGCTGCGCTCCGCATCGACGACATACCGGCCCTGGTGGTAGCCGCGCGACCGGAGGCCCCGCTGCACGCTCTCGACCAGACCGATATCCTCGGGCTGCAGTACCTCGTCCACATAGGCGACGGCGGCCCGCTCTTCGTCGTTCGGTTCCTTGTTCGCGAAATAGAAGTCCCAGTATTCGCGGCAGGTCTCGGGGCCGGTGGGGATGATCTGCAGAACGCTCAGATTCGCGCAGCCGGGGAAGATATTGAGGGTGATGTTGGGCCAGAGGTACCAGCCCACGAAATGCCTGGCCGCGCCTTCCCGGGACGCGTCGAATCGATAGGCCTTGTTGTCGCCCCCGGTCATCGGCGCGATATGGGTCGAATAGATGCCATGCGTGATCGAGTGATACTTCTTGATATCGACCAGGTCGACGAAGGCGGGATGGGCCGGAGGGCAGTGGTAACATTCAAGATAGTTATCGACGACGTTCTTCCAATTGGCCTTCACCTCGAAGGTCAATCGGCGCGAGAGGGTCAGCTTCTCGACGTCGGGAACATACTGGCGAACCTCCTGCGCCAGACCGCCCGACTGGAGCGCAAGCGGCGACGCCGCGGGATCGAGATTGATGAAAAGGAATCCAAGGAAACTCTCGACTTGGACCTCCTTGAGACAGAACTCGCTCTTGTCGAAGCCCGCCACCTTCTCGCTGCCGCGCGCCGAACGCAGGTTGCCATCGGCATGGTAGGACCAGGCGTGATAGGGACAGGTGATGACCTTGGCGTTGCCCTCGCCCTGCAGCAGTTCGTGCGCGCGGTGTGAGCACACATTATAGAAGGCCCGAATCAGCTGATCCTTGGCGCGGATGATCAGGATGTTCTGGTCGAAGAGCTGGACCGTGAAATAGTCGCCGATCTGGGCCACCTTCTCGCTGTGGCCGACGAAGATCCAGCTCTTGAAGAAGATCGCTTCCTTCTCGCGCTCCAGGGTTTCTGGCTGCCGGTAATAGGGGGCCGACAGCGTGTAGGAGCGCGCGGGGTCGAGGCTGAAGCCGGCGAGCTTCGGCTGGCGCAGCGCGGGTTCGTCTCTTGGCATGGCATCCTCTCCCAGGAGCGGGCGGCCGATTGCACACCGCCTTTTCGACGCCTGCCATTATCGAGAGCGCGGCGCACGCCACAATGGTGCCTCGGGGAACCATGATGGAGGAGAAGGAGCCTAGCTTTCGGTTGCTGCGCGTACCGGCGGGATGTCCGGCATCAGCGCCCGCATGAACAGCAGAAACACCTCGCGCTCCGAGGTGATGTCGAGCTTGTAGTAGAGCCGCCGGCGATGGTTCTTCACCGTTCCGCGCCCGATCTTGAGCTTGCGGGCGATTTCGCTCGACGGATAGCCCTGCAGGATGAGAGCCACGATGTCGCGTTCGCGCCGCGTCAGATCGGCGCCCAGCATGGAGGCCAGATCGCTCGCGCGGGGCACGGGCTGCGGCGAGAGCCCTTGAGTCTCCAACGCGATCATCCGTCCCGCCGGCGCCAGGGGAAAATCGGCGCTCAGGCTCTCCGCATGGAGAATGCGGCCATCCGCAAGAAACAGCCGTGTCTGCGCGCCGGCCACGAGCCCGCCGATCGCCTTGGCGATCTCCGGATTCTGGTGCTCGGCCTCCTGCCAGTCCGCGTCCGCATAGACCCGGTGGCCCGACCTGTCGAGGAGCAGCGTGGCGCGCGGCAGATGCAGGCCCGGCTTGCCGGCGTTGAAACGCAGATCGAGGAAGATCCGCCCGATATGGGCGTCATGCAGGCCCGCCGCCGCCGGATAGATCGCCCGCGCCCGCTCGATCTCGCGTGGGCTGAAGCGACCCTTCGAACGCTCGATGAAAAGACCGATCGCGGAATGGCCGACATTGGGCAGGAACAGGCCCAGCTCGTCGGCGATATGCGCCCGACGCTGAAAGAAGCGGTGATAATCGCCCCGCCGGAGATCCGCCGAGGCCACCGAACGGTAGGGCACCACCCCGCAGCGCCGGCGCTCGTGCCAGTGGCGATAGAAGGGATCGAAGCGGTAGAAGCCGGTGAGATAGAGGTCGGCCAGCCGGCTGGGGAACCTCTCGCGATAAAGGAAGTCCGGCGCCGCATAGCGCGGATAACGCAGCACCATCGCCATGTCGTGCGGGATGGCGTGGCCCAACAGATGGAGCAGATGGCGATAGAAGGCGTCGGTGCCGATCGCCCGTGCGGCCTTGCCCACCAGATCGAGCGTATGAGAATCGGCGATACGCGACGACATGGTTTCCGCCCCGCTTGATGGCGTCGATCCTCGGGGATCGGACAGTGGCCGGTCAAGCGCATCAAGATTGAGGGCCGGCCAGCGAGTCGATGACTCGGCCTTACCCGCATGATACCGTTTCGCCTGACGGCGCAACCTTGACGGCACAGTCGGGAGAAATCCGATGCGGGCAGGAATAAGGTCGCTGGGACTGGCCGTGCTGATCGCAGCGCTGGCCATGCCGCTCGCGGCGCAGCAGCTCTATGTCTATCCCAGCAAGGGACAGACGCCCGAGCAACAGGCCAAAGACACGCAGGAATGTCAGGGCTGGGCGGTGCAGCAGGCGGGCAATCCCTATGCCTCGACCGGCAGCCAACCCAGCGGCGGCTTGATCCGGGGTGCCGCGGGCGGTGCCGCCCTGGGCGCGGTCGGCGGCGCCATCGCGGGCGATGCGGGGCAGGGCGCCGCGATCGGCGCCGCAACAGGCGCCCTCTTCGGCGGCATCCGCCAGCATCGCCAGCGGCAGCAGCAATACGCCCAGCAGCAGAATCAGGCCGACGCCTATAACCGCGCGCTCGCCGCCTGCCTGCAGGGCCGCGGCTATACCGTCAACTAAGGGAGCGGAGAAAGAACATGCGACGCAAACAAATCGCGCTGTTCGCCACCGCCCTCGCGTCGATCGCC
>Ga0335084_10004866_pt1 | contig 13255 bp, 8 predicted proteins | sample Lox_Sample_44_FD_206721 | JGI IMG/M metagenome (GOLD analysis project Ga0335084, IMG submission 206721) | Soil microbial communities from Loxahatchee National Wildlife Refuge, Florida, United States - Lox_Sample_4.4 | ecosystem: Environmental > Terrestrial > Soil > Wetlands | place: USA: Florida... | reverse complement strand
GCGACTACGACGTCGAGAAGGCGCAGACCGGCATCGTCTACATCGACGAGATCGACAAGATCTCGCGCAAGAGCGACAACCCGTCCATCACCCGCGACGTGTCGGGTGAGGGCGTGCAGCAGGCGCTGCTCAAGCTGATCGAGGGCACCATCGCCTCGGTGCCGCCACAGGGCGGCCGCAAGCACCCACAGCAGGAGTTCCTGCAGGTCGACACCAGCAACATCCTGTTCATCTGTGGCGGCGCCTTCGCCGGCCTCGAGAAGATCATCCAGAACCGCACCCACAAGAGCGGCATCGGCTTTTCCGCCGAGGTGCGGTCCATCAACGAACGTCCGCACGGCGTGGACCTGTTCCACGACGTGGAGCCCGAGGACCTGATCAAGTTCGGCCTGATTCCGGAGTTCGTCGGTCGCCTGCCGGTGGTGGCGACGCTCGAGGAGCTCGACGAGCGGGCGCTGATCAGCATCCTCACCGAGCCCAAGAACGCGATGACCAAGCAGTACCGGCGCCTGTTCGACATGGAAGGCGCCGAGCTCGAATTCCGCGAGGACTCGCTGCGCGCGGTGGCCCGCAAGGCCATGCAGCGCAAGACCGGCGCGCGCGGCCTGCGCACGATCCTCGAGAACGTGCTGCTCGACACCATGTACGACCTGCCCACCATGCGCAACGTGCAGAAGGTGGTGGTCGACGAAACGGTGATCGAGGGGCACGCGAAGCCTTATATCGTCTACAAGAACGACGAACTCAAGACCGCATCCGGCTGACGCCCGCCTGCCTGCCGTCTCGTGACGCGTGGCAGGGTCTCCAACGCCGGCGCGGGACCGAGCGGTTCTGTGGTTGGTGTGGGTAGGCCGGCCGGCATGCGCTCCGGGCGGGCACGTGTGCCGGTCCGCGCGGGCTCCACGTGGCGCATCCTGGGGGATGCCCTCGCTACGCGCTACGGCTCGCAGACTCTGAAGGTCTGCTCGCCGCCATACGCGCTCCGCTCGGTGCGCCACAGTCGCCGCGCGGACCGGCACACGTGCCCGCCCTGAGCGCATGCCAGCCGCCGTCTACCGGCGCAAACGGGACTCTGCGTCCGATTTCGCAAATCTGACTTGAAGTTTTCCCCGGCTACCCCGATTGTTAGGCTATTCGTTGACCAGCGCCGCTGACACGCTGGAGGGCCCGCCGTGACCGATACCGTGACCCCCTTGATCTCCAATCCCGCCGACAGCTTGCGCCTGCCGGTCCTGCCGCTGCGCGACGTGGTGGTCTACCCGCACATGGTGACCCCGCTGTTCGTGGGCCGGCCCAAGTCGATCCTGGCGGTCGAGGCGGCGATGAAGGCCGACAAGCGCATCCTGCTGCTGGCCCAGCGGCAGTCGGACGTGGACGATCCGAAGCCCGAGGACCTGCATGCCTTCGGTACCGTGGCGACCATCCTGCAGCTGCTCAAGCTCCCGGACGGCACGGTGAAGGTGCTGGTCGAGGGCATGGACCGCGCGCGCATCGTGGCCTTCCACGTGGCGGAGTTCAGCTCGGCCGACTCGATCGTCGAGGCCGACAAGGACCAGTACGACGAGCGCGAGATGGACGTGCTCACGCGCTCGGTAGTCTCGCAGTTCGAGCAGTACGTGAAGCTGAACAAGAAGGTGCCGCCCGAGGTGCTGACCGCGCTGGCCGGCATCGAGCATCCGGGCCGCCTGGCCGACACGGTGGCGGCGCACATGTCGCTGAAGCTCACCGAGAAGCAGAAGGTGCTGGAGATCCTCGACGTGCGCCGGCGCCTCGAGCACGTGCTGGTCGCCATCGAAGGCGAGATGGACGTGCTGCAGATCGAGAAGCGCATCCGTGGCCGGGTCAAGGCGCAGATGGAGAAGAGCCAGCGCGAGTACTACCTGAATGAGCAGATGAAGGCCATCCAGAAGGAACTCGGCGACATGGACGACGGCGGCAACGAGCTGTCCGAGCTCGAACGCAAGATCGCCAAGGCGGGCATGAGCAAGGAGGCGCGCGAGAAGGCCACCGCCGAGATGAACAAGCTGAAGCTGATGTCGCCGATGTCGGCCGAAGCGACCGTGGTGCGCAACTACCTCGACTGGCTGGTCAAGGTGCCGTGGAAGAAGCGCACGCGCCTGCTGAAGAACATCAACAACGCGCAGAAGGTGCTCGACGAAGACCACTATGGCCTGGAGAAGGTCAAGGAACGCATCGTCGAATACCTGGCGGTGCTGCAGCGGGTCGAAAAGATCAAGGGTCCGATCCTGTGCCTGGTGGGTCCACCGGGCGTGGGCAAGACCTCGCTGGGCCAGAGCCTGGCGCGCGCCACCAACCGCAAGTTCGTGCGCATGAGCCTCGGTGGCGTGCGCGACGAGGCCGAGATCCGCGGCCATCGCCGTACCTACATCGGCTCGATGCCGGGCAAGATCATCCAGAACCTGGCCAAGACCGGCGTGCACAACCCGCTGTTCCTGCTCGACGAAGTCGACAAGATGGCGATGGACTTCCGTGGCGACCCATCCTCGGCGCTGCTGGAAGTGCTCGATCCGGAGCAGAACTCGGCCTTCAACGACCACTACCTCGAGGTCGACTTCGACCTGTCCGAGGTGATGTTCGTGTGCACGGCCAACTCGCTGAACATTCCCGCGCCGCTGCTCGACCGCATGGAAGTGATCCGGCTGCCGGGCTACACCGAAGACGAGAAGCTGAACATCGGCCGCAAGTACCTGCTGCCGAAGCAGATGAAGGCCAACGGCCTCAAGCCGAACGAACTGAAGGTGAACGACCCGGCGCTGCTCGACATCGTGCGCTACTACACGCGCGAGGCCGGCGTGCGCAATTTCGAGCGCGAGATCGCCAAAATCAGCCGCAAGGCGGTGAAGGAACTGCTGACCGGCGACGGCGCGGCGGACAAGGGCGCCGAGAAGGCGATCAGCGTCACGCCCAAGAACCTGGACAAGTATCTGGGCGTGCAGCGTTTCCGCTATGGCAAGGCGGAGGACCAGAACCGCGTCGGCCAGGTCACCGGCCTGGCGTGGACCGAAGTCGGCGGCGAACTGCTGACGATCGAGGCGGCGGTGGTGCCGGGCAAGGGCAAGCTGCAGCACACCGGCCAGCTCGGTGACGTGATGCAGGAATCGATCCAGGCCGCGATGAGCGTCGTGCGCAGCCGCGCCGACGTGCTTGGGCTCGATCCGGACTTCTACCAGAAGCACGACGTGCACCTGCACATGCCCGAGGGCGCCACGCCGAAGGACGGTCCGTCGGCCGGCATCGGCATGTGCACGGCGCTGGTCTCGGCGCTGACGCGCATCCCGGTGCGCTCCAACGTCGCGATGACCGGCGAGATCACGCTGCGCGGCGAGGTGCTGCCGATCGGCGGCCTGAAGGAGAAGCTGCTGGCGGCACAGCGCGGCGGGATCGAGATCGTGCTGATCCCGGAAGAGAACAAGAAGGACCTGGTCGAGATCCCCGACAACGTCAAGGGCAAGCTCGACATCCGGCCGGTGCGCTGGATCGACGAGGTGCTGGAATTCGCGCTCACCGCGCGGCCGACGCCGCGACAGGCGGCCGCGGCGCCCGCGGCCAGCGAGCCGGCTGGCAAGAGCGGCCGGCGCGGCAAGCGCGGCGGCAAGGGCGTGCACGCACACTGATCGCCGGACTCTATCGCGGCGATCGATTCAATCGATACCGCTCGGCCGTCTCTGCGAGTATTCTGGCGCCGTCCATTCACAGGAGGAGGCGCCATGAGCCAGTCGAGTGAATCCAAGTGCCCGTTCAACCACGTTGCCGGCGGCGGCACCACCAACCGCGACTGGTGGCCGAATCAGCTGCGCCTCGACCTGCTGCACCAGCATTCGGCCAAGTCGAACCCCATGGGCGAGCGCTTCGACTACGCCAGGGCGTTCGCCAGCCTCGACTACCAGGCGCTGAAACGGGACCTCAAGGCGCTGATGACCCAGTCGCAGGACTGGTGGCCGGCGGACTTCGGCCACTACGGCCCGCTGTTCGTCCGCATGGCCTGGCACAGTGCCGGCACCTACCGCGTCGGTGACGGGCGCGGCGGCGGCGGCCGCGGGCAGCAGCGCTTTGCGCCGCTGAACAGTTGGCCCGACAACGTCAGCCTGGACAAGGCGCGCCGCCTGCTGTGGCCAGTCAAGCAGAAATACGGCCGCAACATCTCGTGGGCCGACCTCATGATCCTGGCCGGGAACGTCGCGCTGGAGTCCATGGGCTTCAAGACCTTCGGCTTCGGCGGCGGACGCGAGGACGTGTGGGAGCCTGACCACGACGTCTACTGGGGCGCGGAGAAGACCTGGCTGGACGACGGACGCCATACCGGCGATCGCAGCCTGGAAAACCCGCTGGGCGCGGTGCAGATGGGCCTGATCTACGTGAATCCGGAAGGCCCGAACGGCATCCCGGACCCGATCGCGGCGGCGCGGGACATCCGCGCGACCTTTGCGCGCATGGCGATGGACGACGAGGAGACCGTCGCGCTGATCGCAGGCGGCCATACCTTCGGCAAGACGCACGGCGCAGCTCCAGCAACCCACGTGGGACCTGAACCGGAAGCTGCCCCCATCGAACAGCAGGGCCTGGGCTGGAAGAACAGTTTCCGCTCGGGCAAGGGCCGTGATGCGATCACCAGCGGCCTCGAAGTCACCTGGACGACCACGCCGACCCAGTGGAGCAACAATTTCCTGTGGAACCTGTTCGGCTATGAATGGGAGCTGACCAAGAGCCCGGCGGGTGCGCACCAGTGGCAGCCCAAGGGTGGGGCAGGCGCCGGCACCGTGCCCGCCGCGCACGATGCCTCGAAGCGCGTCGCGCCGTCGATGCTGACCACGGACCTCGCGCTGCGCTTCGACCCGGCCTACGAGAAGATCTCGCGCCGTTTCCTGGAGCATCCTGAGCAGTTCGCGGACGCCTTTGCCCGCGCGTGGTTCAAGTTGACACACCGGGACATGGGGCCGCGCGCGCGCTATCTCGGTCCCGAGGTGCCGGCCGAAGCGCTGCTCTGGCAGGACCCGATCCCCGCGGTCAATCACAAGCTGATCGGCGCCCGGGAGATCGCCGCCCTCAAGGTCAAGGTCGTGGCATCGGGGCTGACGGTGCCGGAACTGGTGTCGACGGCCTGGGCTTCCGCGTCCACCTTCCGCGGTTCGGACATGCGCGGTGGCGCCAACGGTGCCCGTATCCGGCTGGCGCCGCAGAAGGATTGGGAAGTGAACCAGCCGGCGCAACTGGCGAAGGTGCTCAGGACGCTGTCGCGCATCCAGCGCGAGTTCAACGCGGCGCAGAAGGGCGGCAAGAAGGTCTCGCTCGCCGACCTGATCGTACTGGCCGGTGGCGTAGGCGTGGAGCAGGCTGCGAAGCAGGCCGGCCTCAAGGTGACGGTACCGTTCACCCCCGGGCGCATGGATGCTACGCAGGCGCAGACGGATGCAGTGTCATTCGCCGTGCTCGAGCCGATGGCCGATGGCTTCCGCAACTACCTGCGGGCGCAGACCGCGGCGCCGGCCGAAGCGCTGCTCATCGACCGGGCGCAGTTGCTGACATTGACCGCGCCGGAGATGACGGTGCTGCTGGGCGGACTGCGGGTGTTGAACGCCAATGTCGGTCAGTCGCGGCACGGCGTGTTCACGCAACGACCGGGGACGCTCAGCAACGATTTCTTCGTCAACCTCCTGGACATGGGCACGGTGTGGAAGCCCGCGCCGGATGCGGAGGGCATCTACGAAGGACACGAGCGCGCGACCGGCAAGCTCCGCTGGACCGGCACGCGCGTCGACCTGGTGTTCGGCTCGAACGCCCAGCTGCGGGCCCTGGCCGAGGTCTACGGCAGCGCTGACGCACGACCGAAGTTCGTGAAGGACTTCGTGGCGGCCTGGACCAAGGTGATGAATCTGGACCGGTTTGACCTCTAGCAGGGCGTGGATCGCGCCGGAGCGCCCGGGGTGGCGCTCCGGCCGCCGTTTTTGTAGAATGCCGCGCCTTTTTCGCGGGGTGCTTAGCTCAGCTGGTAGAGCGTCGCCCTTACAAGGCGAATGTCGGGGGTTCGATCCCCTCAGCACCCACCATTCAAAACGGAGCGGTAGTTCAGTTGGTTAGAATACCGGCCTGTCACGCCGGGGGTCGCGGGTTCGAGCCCCGTCCGCTCCGCCAACTTTCCCTTCTATGCTGCAAAACCTCGGCGACAAACTGAAGTCCCAGCGTTGGCTCGGGACGACGATCCTCGGCATCCTGGCGGTCATCTTCGCGCTCTGGGGCGCCTACGGTATCGTCGACCTCACCTTCGGCACGCCCAGCTACGCCGCCAGGATCAACGGCGAGGAGCTCCCGGCCGCCCAGGTGCAGAACGCCTGGCAACAGCGCCAGTCACAGCTGCAGCAGCGGTTGCAGAACGAGATTCCGCCGGAGCAGCGCAAAGTGATGCAGCAGCAGCTGCTGGACGAGCAGATCGACGCGACGCTGCTGCACCAGCGGGCGTTTCGCAGTGGCATGCGCGCCAGCGTCGAGCAGGTGCAGGAGGCCTACCGCAGCGATCCGAACTTCCAGGTCAATGGCAAGTTCGACAAGGCCGCGGCGCAGGGCATCCTGGCGCAGAACGGCATCGCGCCGGCGGCCTACGAGGAATCGCTGCGGCGCGATCTGCGCACCACGCAGCTGATCCGCGGCATCGAGGCCAGCAACTTCGTGACCAACTTCGAGGTGGCGCGCTACTTCGCGCTCGAGAACGAGCAGCGCGAACTGCGCTACGCCGTGCTGCCGGCGTCGCGCTACGAGGCGGCGGCGAAGGTGGACGAGGCCACGCTCGCGGCCTGGCACCAGGCGCATGCGGAGGAGTACCAGAGCCCCGAGTCGGTGCGCCTGCAGTACGCAGTGATCGGCCTGCCCGACCTGGTGGCCTCCGCCAAGGTTGACGAGGCGGGCCTCGTCGCCTGGTTCGAGAAGAACAAGGCGACGTTCCAGACGGAAGAGAAGCGCAACGCACGCCACATCCTGATCAAGCTCGCCAGCGGCGCCAGCGCCGCGGACGATGCGGCGGCGAAGAAGAAGGCCGAGGACGTGCTCGCCCAGGTGCGCGCGGGCAAGGATTTCGCCAGGCTGGCCGAACAGTATTCGGACGATCCGGGCTCGAAGCGCAAGGGCGGCGACCTGGGTTGGTCGCGCAAGGGCATGATGGTCCCGGCATTCGACGACGTGCTGTTCAAGCTCAAGCCCGGCCAGGTCAGCGACGTGGTCAGGACCAGCTTTGGTTACCACATCATCAAGCTCGAAGGCGTGCAGGGCGCCAGCGGCAAGAGTCTGGAAAAGGATCGCGCGGAACTGGAGAACGCCTATCGCCGTTCGCTGGCCGAGGAGCGGTTCGGCGACCTGCAGGAGAAGCTGCAGCAGCGCATCGAATCCTCGGGTGACAGCGACCTCGCGGCGATCGCGCGCGAGTTCGGCATGCAGTCCGGCGAGATCGCCGCGTACACGCGCTCGGGCGCGCCGCCGCTGGGCAGCAGCATGGACCTCAACAACCTGCTGTTCGGCGCCGGTGCGATCGACACGGGCCGCCTGGGCGGACCGGTCGCGCTGGGCACGGAGCGGATGGCGATCGTGAAGCCGCTGTCGCGGCAGAGCGCCGCGCTGCGACCGCTGGCCGAAGTGCGGGCGGAGGTCGTGGCAGCCGTGCGGCAGGATGCCGGCTCCAAGGCCGCGCTGGCGGCGGCGCAGGCCGCGGCCAAGTCGCTCGAGGGCGGCGCCAGCCTGGATACGGTGCTCAAGGGCCTGGGCGTGAGCGCCGCGCCGGCCGCGTGGGTAGGCCGCGGCGATCCGCAGCTGCCGGTCGAGGTGCGCGACGCGGCCTTCGGCCTTGCCCCCTGGGGTGGCAAGAGTGCCTACAAGGCGCTGCCGCTGGAGGCGGGCGGTGCCGCGCTGCTGGCGGTGAGCGCAGTGCGTCCGGGTGGCGCGGGCACGAACAAGGCCAATGACCAGCAGCAGGCGGCGCAGTACCTCAATCGCCTGCGGCAGTCGGAGCTGACTGCCTATCAGCAGCAGATGCGCCGCAACGCCAAGATCCGGCTCAACAAGGACTTGTTCGCCAACTAGCGGCGGGGACCGGAACCTGAATCATCAGGCGCCGAAGTCCATCGTTTCGCACGGGGCTCGGTGCGGATTGGGGGCGGTTGGCCCTCCGCAGAACTCATGTCGGGCCAACCGCCCCCAATCCGCACCGAGCTTCGCACAGCGCGACCACCTCCGCCGCACTGATGCCCGGCGTTGCCGCCACTCGCATAGCCCCGAAGCATCGGGCGCAGGTGCGACGATCATGGCTGCCGGGCGGTTCAGATCATTTCAGGGCCGGCGAGTGTGATGGGGCGCTGGCCCGACATGAGTTCTTCGGAGGGCCAGTGCCCCATCACACTCACCGGCCGTGCGCCACGCGAACCGTCGGGCAGCCAAGAACTGCCGGTCCTGCGCCCGTTACTTCTCGGCAGGAAAGCTCATGCCGACAGTGGAAAAACCACTGTCGACGTACAGCACGTCGCCGGTCACGCCGTTGGCCATCGGCGAACACAGGAACGTCGCCGCGCTGCCCACGTCCTCGATCGTGACATTGCGCCGCAATGGCGCGATCTCGGCCACATGCGCGATCATCTTGCGCAGCCCAGGCACGCCTGCGGCCGCCAGCGTCTTGATCGGGCCGGCCGAGATGGCATTCACGCGGATGTTCTGCGGCCCGAGGTCGGCCGCGAGGAAGCGCACGTTGGCCTCGAGGCTGGCCTTGGCCAGGCCCATCACGTTGTAACCGGGCACCGAGCGCACCGCGCCCAGGTAGCTCAGCGTCAGGATCGCGCCGCCGCCCGACATCAGCGGCGCCGCCGCGCGCGCGAGCGCCGTGAGGCTGTAGCTCGAGACGTCGTGCGCGACCCGGAAGGCATCGCGCGAGGTGTTGGCCGTGAAGCTGCCGGCCAGGGCATCGGCCGGCGCGAAGGCCACCGCGTGCACCAGGATGTCGAGCCCGCCCCACTCACGCTTGATGAGGTCGAACGCCGACTGGATCTGGGCGTCGTCGGTCACGTCGAGCGGCATGGTGAGCTTCGCACCGATGGACTCGGCCAGCGGCACCACGCGTTCCTTGAACCGGTCGTTGGCATAGGACAGCGCCAGTTGCGCGCCGTGCGCCTTGAGCGACTGCGCGATGCCCCAGGCGATGGAACGATCGGTCGCGACGCCCACGACGAGCGCACGCCTGCCCTCAACAATCCCCATGACCTATCCCCTGCTGACGAATGCGACCAGTTTCTGACCTGGTTTGATGACTGAGCGTGTGCTCATGCCGTTCCAGCCGAGCAGCTCGTTGACGGTGACCTGCAGGACGCGTGCGATGCTGTACAGGGTGTCGCCGCGCTTGACGGTGTAGGTGACGCGCTTGCCGTCGCCGCTGCCGCCGGCGCTCCTGGCGCCGCCGCCGGCACTGCGCGCCGTGCCGCTGCTGCTGTAGCCACGGCCGCTGTTGGTGCTCGCCAGCACCAGGCGCTGCCCGGCGCGCAGCTTGTCGTTGACGGTCATGTCGTTCAGGCGCGCCAGCGTGCGCACGTCGGTGCCGGAGCGGCGCGCGATGCTGTACAGCGTGTCACCACGGCGCACGATATGGACGCCGCGGCCGCGCAGGTTGCGGCGGCTGGTGGCCGGACGATCGACCAGCAGCGCGGCGCGCAGCGCCTTGTCCGGCAGCTGCACGCTGCTCGAGGGCACGCGCAGCGCCTCGCCGGCGGACAGCTTCTCGTGCTCGGCCAGACCGTTGAGCTCGCGCACCATCGCGTCGCTGGTGTTGTAGCGCGCGGCGATGGCCGCCACCGTGTCGCCGTGCTGCACGGTGTAGCGTTCGACGCGCATGCGCTGTTCGGGGCTGAGTCCGAGCAGCGTCTGCTCGAGGCCGTCGGCTACTTCGCTCGGCACCAGCAGCACGTAGGGACCGGTGGGGTCGGTGGCGAAGCGGTGGAAGGCGGGATTGAGTTGGAACAGCTCGTCCTTGGTGATGCCGGCGAGGTCCGCCACCACCTGCAGGTCGATCTGGCCGCCGGTGTTCACTGGCACGAAGTAGGGTTCGTCCGGGATGGGGCTGAACTGCAGGCCGTAGTCGCCGGGATTCGCGACCAGGCGGGCCATTGCCAGCAGCTTCGGCACATAGGCACGCGTCTCGACCGGCAGCTTCAGGTCCCAGAATTCCGTGGACTTGCCGTGGCGCTGGTTGGAGGCGATCGCGCGCTCGACATTGCCTTCGCCGCAGTTGTAGGCCGCCACGGCCAGCAGCCAGTCGCCGTCGAATTCGTCGTGCAGCGCCTGCAGGTAATCGAGCGCCGCGCGCGTGGATTCGACCACGTCGCGACGGCCGTCGTACCACCAGTTCTGCTTGAGCCCGTACTTCGAGCCCGTGCCCGGGATGAACTGCCACAGTCCCGAGGCGCGCGCCTTCGAATAGGCATAAGGTTCGAACGCGCTCTCGACCACCGGCAGCAGCGCCAGTTCGCGCGGCATGTTGCGCTTCTCGAGCTGCTCGACGATGTAGTGCATGTACATCTCGGCACGGGTCCAGGTGCGCTCCAGGTATTCGGGATTGTTGGCGTACCAGTTCAGCTCGCGGTCGATCGCGGGCTTGTCGAACTCGGGCAGCTGGAAGCCGTTGCGGATGCGGACGAACAGGTCACCGACCGGCCGGCCGGAGGCGAGACTGCTGTCGGCGACGACCGCCAGGGCCGGATCGGCCGCGGCGGCCATGGCAGGGTCGGTGGCCGCAGGCGGCGCCACGGGCGTCGCGGCCGGCAGCGCCGCATGAGCGCCTGCGGCAGGCGCGCCCGTGCTGCTGGCGACCGAGGGCGACACCACGGAGGCCACGGCTACCGACTTCGGTGCAGGCGAATGCGCACAGCCAGCCAGCATCGCGGCAGTCAGCGCCCACAGGCTGCAGGTGGATTGGCGTGACAGCATTTCAACACCCGATGCTAGCGCAAACAGCTTTACAATTTAACCCGTAAACCTTGGGAATGGCTAGCTTTTTCGAGCCGGGTCACACAACGGGTCACACAATTGGAACTGAATGCCGTCATCGCCTCCGAAACCGCCGTCATGAGTGCGGCATTCGACGATGTGTTCGGCTTTGAATTGCTGCAGCTCGGCACCTGGGGCGCGGCGCGCGAACTGCTGGCGCAGTGCCGCGTGCGTCACCAGACCATTGCGGCCGCACGGCCCGGTGCCGGTGTCGACCTCATCAGCCTGCCGACGCAGCTGCCCGTGGCGAGCACCTCGCTGGATGCGGTGCTGCTGCCGCACACGCTCGAGTCGGCCGAGGATCCGCACGCGGTGCTGCTCGAGGCCGATCGCGTGCTCGCGGGCGAGGGTCACCTGCTGATCCTGGGATTCAATCCCCGCAGCAGCTGGGGCTGGCGCGCGCGCGGGCCGTTGCGGCCGTTGTCGGAGGGCCGCGTACGCGACTGGCTCACGCTGCTGCGCTACCAGATCGCGCCGTCGCGTCATTACCTCAACACCTGGCCACTGCCCTGGCCGGCGGGCGGCTGGCTGCTCAAGGCCCGCAAGCGCCTGTACGGCGTGACACCCATCCGCCCGCGCAAGCGCGAGCGCCGCGCGATGCTGGGCAGCGCGCTCGAGCCCAGTGCGTGAGAATGCGTCGATGAGCAAGCCGCTGACTCCGGTCGACATCTACTGCGACGGCGCCTGCCGCGGCAATCCCGGCCCCGGCGGCTGGGGCGTGCTGCTGCAATCCGGCGGCGTGGAGCGCGAACTGTCGGGCGCGGACAGCGCGACCACCAACAACCGCATGGAGCTCACCGCCGCGATCGAGGCCCTGCGTGCGCTCAAGCGCCGCGTGCGCGCGCGGGTGCACACCGATTCGCAATACGTGCGCCTCGGCATCACCGAGTGGCTGCCGACCTGGCGCAAGCGCGGCTGGCGCACGGCCGACCGCAAGCCGGTGAAGAACCAGGACCTGTGGCAGGCGCTGGACGAGCAGGCACAGGCGCACGAGATCGAGTGGATCTGGGTGAAGGGGCATTCCGGCGTGCCCGGCAACGAGCGCGTCGACGCGCTCGCGAATGCGGCGATCGACGCGCTGCTTGCGGTAGACTCGCGCTGACACTTATGCGCCAGGTCATCCTCGATACGGAAACCACGGGTCTCGAAGCCGAGCGCGGCCATCGCATCATCGAGATCGCCTGTGTCGAGATGGTCAACCGGCGCTGCACCGGCCGCGTGCTGCACCACTATCTCGATCCCGAACGCGACATCGACCTCGAGGCGCAGAAGGTGCACGGCATCAGCCGTGAACAGCTGGCCGGCAAGCCGCGCTTCGGCGACATCGCGGCCGAGCTGCTCGCGTTCATCGCGGGCGCCGAGCTGGTGATCCACAACGCCGCGTTCGACGTGGCCTTCCTCGACCGCGAATTCGGCGCGCTGCCGGCCGAGCCCAGGGTGCGCACCGGCGAGCACTGCCGCGTGCTCGACACGCTGCTGCTGGCGCGCGAAATGCACCCCGGGCAGCGCAATTCGCTCGATGCGCTGTGCAAGCGCTACAAGGTCGACAATTCGCACCGCGACTACCATGGCGCGCTGCTCGATGCGCGGCTGCTGGCCGATGTGTATCTCGCCATGACTGGCGGGCAAGGCGCGCTCGAACTCGGCGACCACGCTGCGCCGGCGCACGGCGCCGCACTGCACGCGGCCGCGCCGCCGCGTGGCCGGTTACGGGTGCAGGCGGCGACGCCGGAGGAACTCGAGGCGCATGCCGCACTGCGCGCCGTGGTCGCCAAGGCCAGCGGCGGGCACTGTCTCTGGGACGTCGTGGACTGAGGGACGTAAGCGGCCCACGGTGGATTGAGAGGCCCTCGACACTTCCCCTGCGGGGCCGCTGTTATCATTTTTCGTCTGCCACACTGCCCCTGGAATAGGTCACATCATGCTGGGACTGCGCAAGCTGAAGGTCGGAGTCGTCGGACTGGGTTATGTCGGATTGCCGCTGGCCGTGGAGTTCGGCCGCAAGTTCGACACGGTCGGATTCGACATCAAGCCGGACCGCATCAAGGCGCTGCGCAACGGCGTCGACGCCACCCTGGAGACCACCAGGGCGGAGCTGAAGGCGGCCACCCGCCTGCAGTTCACCAGCGACCTCAAGGCGCTGAAGCGGTGCCAGGTGTACATCGTGACCGTGCCCACGCCCATCGACGACTACAAGCGGCCCGACCTGACGCCGCTGGTGAAAGCCAGC
>Ga0335084_10004865_pt1 | contig 13255 bp, 13 predicted proteins | sample Lox_Sample_44_FD_206721 | JGI IMG/M metagenome (GOLD analysis project Ga0335084, IMG submission 206721) | Soil microbial communities from Loxahatchee National Wildlife Refuge, Florida, United States - Lox_Sample_4.4 | ecosystem: Environmental > Terrestrial > Soil > Wetlands | place: USA... | reverse complement strand
GTGGAGGCCCGTGGAGGCGTACCTGGCGGGCAGGAAGAAAAAGAAGGAGCAAAAGGCCGGACCCAAGAGGAGTGAAGGCAAATAAGATAACAAAAAATTTCCAAGCAACGGAGGGGAAAAATGAAAAAGAGAACATGGAGTGTCCTGAGCTTCGCTTTTTGCACAATGGCGGCAGCGTTGCTCCTTGCGGCTGCCGGCCTGAAGATGACCGCCACGGATGCATCAGCGGGATCGGCTCTTCCGGGGATACGGACGCTGGGGAGCATCTCCGACCAGTATACCCCGGTAAAGTTCGACCACCCCAAGCATGTCATGATCGCCAGCAACTGCGCTACGTGCCATCACCAGCACCAGGACCTCAAGAAATTGAACTGCATGGGTTGTCACGCAATTGCTCCTTCGACGTTCAAGAATTCGGTGAAGAACAATTTCACGGCCTGTTCAGCCTGCCACGGCGCCCCTGATGCCAATAATCCCACGATTCCGGGCCTCAAGGTTGCGTATCACAAGCAGTGCTTCCAGTGCCACCGGGGGATGGGCGACGTCGGTCTGGACCCGAAGGGCTGTACCGAAATCTGTCATTCCAAAAAGGCATCGAAAGTCAGCATGAAGACAAATCCGTAGTCCGACAGGACATACGGGATTCACCGAGAGCAAATGAATCTACATGACCAAAGGAGGTCATCTATGGCTAAGGAACCAAAAGGTCCGATGGACGAATCCATCGACCAAAAAGGGAAGAAAAAGGAACCGGACAAAGACAGCGGCCGGGGCATCAACAGGCGGGTCTTCCTGGGGGCCATGGCAACGGTGGGGAGTGCTGCCGTGCTCGGCCGTCCGGCCAAGGCTCATGCCAGCGCGGAATTTGAAGGGTACCCCAACAGCTTCGGCCTGTTGACGGACCTGACCGCCTGCGTCGGGTGCCGCAGCTGCGAAAAGGCATGCAATGAGGAGAACAAGCTGCCTGCGCCGGCCAAACCCTTCGACGACAGCTCCGTTTTCGAAGAAAAGAGGATGCCCAGTCAGAAGGCGTACACCATCGTCAACAAGTATGAAAACCCGAAGGACAAGGACAAGCCGATCTACCGCAAGATACAGTGCAATCACTGTAAAGAGCCGGCGTGTCTAACCTCCTGTCCCATCCATGCCTATTCAAAAACGCCGGAAGGAGCCGTCAAGTATAATCAGGACCTCTGTTTCGGATGCCGCTACTGTATGACGGCCTGTCCGTTCTATATCCCGGCTTTCGATTACTGGAGTGCATTCGAGCCCAAAATCATGAAGTGCACCATGTGCTTACCCAGGGTCAAGGCTGGGAAAATGACGGCATGCGCGGAAGCCTGTCCGGTGGGGGCGATCACTTTCGGGAAGCGCGAAGAGCTGCTCAAAATCGCGCGTGAGAGAATCGACAACAACCCCGGTAAGTATGTGGACCACATTTACGGCGAGTATGAAGTGGGAGGCACCAACTGGCTCTATCTTTCGGGAGTCCCCTTCGACCAGGTCGGGTTCCCGACAAACCTTCCCAAGAAACCGCTCATCGAAGAGACCAAGGGCTTCCTCTCGGCGGTTCCTGTGGTGCTGATTGCATGGCCTGCCCTTTTCGGGACGATCTATGCGGCCTCGCGCCATAGAGATGACATCGAAAAGGAAAAGGAAGAGAAAGAGGAAGGGAAAAAAGGGGAGGTGAAAAAATGAGTACGAATATGGCTGTTACGCCGGAGAAACCGGGAAAAAACTTCCGGTCCTGGTTCATGGACAAGCTACTGATGGGGATGACCTGGCCTGATTACATTCGGAGCTTGATCACGCCGTTCAACATCGTCGCAGCGATCATCCTGAGCATCGGGCTGCCGCTGATCGCGATGCGCTTTATGTTCGGGCTCTATGTGGTGACCCATGCTTCAAACGATTATCCCTGGGGTCTGTACCTCGGTTGGGGCCTTTTCGGAGGCGTTCCGCTTTCCGCCACCGGGTTCGTCATGGCAACGGCGTACTACATTTTCGGGTTCAAGAGATACCATCCGATTCTGAGGCTCGCCGTTCTGGCCGGTTTCCTCGGGTACCTCTTCGCGGTGATCTACCTGCTCATCGACCTCGGAAGACCTTGGAGGATATACTACCCCATGATCATCGGGTTCGGTACGCAATCGGTACTGTTCCTGGTGGCATGGCATGTGGCCACGTATCTCACCGTCCAGCTGGTTGAATTCAGCCCCGCTATCCTGGAATGGCTCAAGTCGCAGAGAGTGCGCAGATGGGCGGTAATGCTCACGATCGGCATGACGATCGCCGGCATCATCCTCTCGACGCTGCACCAGTCCGCGCTCGGCGCGATGTACCTGCTCGTTCCGGGGAAATTGCATCCCCTGTGGTACAGCTCGTATATACCGGTGTTATTTCTGTGTTCGAGCATCTATGCGGCCCTGGCGATGGTGATCATGGTGAGCACGCTCTCAATCCATTTCCTGAAGAACAGGACCGATCAGACATTCCGGGATAGCCTTCCCAAGTTGACGCTCGGCCTGGGACAGGGTGCTGCCATCGGCATGTATGTCTATTTCATATTCAAGCTCATAGCCATTGCCCATGACAACAACTGGCACTATCTGACGGAGGGGGGATACGGCTACTGGTTCCTTCTCGAGCTCCTCGGGTTCGTTCTGGTCCCTGCCCTGCTGTTCACCTACGGCGTTAAAAAGCAGAACGTGGGAGTGGTACGGTTTGCCGGCTTCTATGCCGTGATCGGTATCATTTTCAACAGACTCAATGTCTCGATCATAGCATTGAACTGGAACCTCCCGAACCATCTCGAGCACATCATTCCGCCGTGGACGGAGGCGATGGCTGTGTTGTCGATCGCGACGATCCATATCCTGCTTTTCCGGTGGATCTTGAACCGGATGCCCGTACTCCACGCGGACCCGGATTACGAGGCTCATTAAGTAGACAAGCAGTACAACCGCAGAGGCACGGAGACATGGAGAACGACGGCAGAAAAAACAAGCGAGCGCGATACCATGAACTGCTATTTACTTTTCTCTCTGTCTCCGTTGTCTCGGTGGTCCAGGTTTTCGAGACGCCTGAACGCTGCACCCGGGGTTGTCTATGACAAAAGGAAAGGACATAATGCTTGTTGCACTGCTTTTTCTTTCCGTGTCTCTGTTGATGGCCGGTCATGCCGGTGCTGAAAACACAGACCTTTCTGACGCGGCGAAAGCCTGCTTATCCTGTCATTCGCAGCACGGGCTCATGGTGACATTCGAAAATAACGAATTCGTCGAAGCCTATGTCGACGCCGGAAAGTTCAATGCTTCTGTCCACAATTCTTTTTCCTGTTCTGAGTGTCACCCCGACTTTTCCCCAGATAAGCACCCGCAAAGGAAGTTTCGAAGCAAATTGCACTATCAGGAGAAGTCCGCGCTCGTATGCCGGCGATGCCATGCGGACAAACAGCTCAAAACAAGCAGTATCCATACCACCCTCCTCAATGAAGAAAAAACAGGGACTGCGACAATCTGCACGAACTGCCACGGTTCTCACGCTATCACACAGGTAAAGAAAACGGGGAAGTATTTAGACGAGGAAGAGTACTGCATGAAGTGCCACGGTTATACAGTGAAAATGGCGTTCAGGAGCGGCGAATCGCTCTCCGGCACCATTAACATTTCATCACTGCAGGCCTCTGTGCACAACAAGCTGTCATGTTCCGACTGTCATTATGGATTTTCGTCCGAAGAGCACCCAAAAAGACATTTCGCAACCCGCCGGGACTATACCTTGGCATCTTCAGAGAATTGCAGGCGGTGTCACTTTGATAAATATACCAAGACGATGGAAAGCATTCATCATACGATGCTCAGCCAGGGAAATCTCGAAGCCCCGGTATGCATCGACTGCCACGGCTCTCACGGGATATCCCACATCAGCAAGGAACGGGCACTGATCGCCAAGAGGTGCCAGCGGTGCCATGCGGGGATATACGATATCTATGCGAAAAGCGTTCATGGGAACGCGTTATTCAATGAGAACAATCAAGACGTGCCAGTGTGTGCGGACTGTCACACGGCTCACGCCATAGAAGACCCGCGCACCTTGAGCTACCGGGAGCGGGTCCCCGATATGTGCAGCAACTGCCACGCCAATAAAGCGATTGTTGGCAAGTACGGCCTTTCGACTGCCGTTGTGGACACCTACCTCTCGGATTTCCACGGGGTAACGCTCAAATTTTACAGACTGCAGAAAGGGGCGCTTAACAAACCGGCAAAACCCATGGCCGTATGTACAGACTGCCATGGCATCCATAATATCAGCAGCACCGTCGGCCCTGATGCGACGGTCGTGAAGGCCAATCTGGTAAAAAGATGCCAGAAATGCCATGCAGAAGCGCCCAAAAATTTCCCGGATTCCTGGCTCTCACATTACAAACCGAGCCTCAAGCGGGCCCCGCTGGTCTTTTTCGTAAACCTGATTTACAAGATATTCATACCCATCCTGGTGGCAGGGCTGGTCCTGCAGATCATGCTTCACGTGTGGCGTTATGTGGTCAACCGGTAAGGGAAAGGGGAATGAGATGGACGTCGACACCGTCATACAAGAAGAGCGGGTGAAAAGATTTTCCCCTGCACGCAGCGTCGAACACTTGGCGCATGTGGCAACCTTTGTCGTGCTCGTCTGCACCGGGCTTTCCCAGAGATTTTACTCTCTCGATATTTCCCAGTGGATCATTCTGCACTTAGGGGGGATCGATAACGTACGGCTCATCCACCGCTTCGCCGGAGTAATCTGTTCCCTCCAGATCATCACGCACCTGGCTGTTGCCGCTATCGGCATTGTCTACGGAAAATGGCAGCCATCCATGGTTATCACCAAAAAAGATTTCACCGATGTCGTGCACAATATCAGGTATTATCTCGGCATGGAAAACTCCCCTACACGGGGCGGCAGATACACGTACAAGCAGAAGTTTGAATACTGGGGCATTCTCACCGGCGTGCTCTTGATGATGCTTACCGGCTTCATCCTCTGGTTTCCTTCAGTCGTGACGAAGTATCTGCCGGGGGAGATCATCCCCGCGGCCAAGGTCCTCCATACGAATGAAGCCCTCGTGGTCTTTCTCATTATCGCCATCTGGCATGTCTACAACGCCATCTTCAGCCCCGAGGTCTTTCCCATGGATACAAGTATCTTTACCGGGTACATATCGAAGGCACGGATGTTCCGTGAGCATCCCGACGAGCTTGCCGAGATGGAGGAAAAACCGCTGAAGGACATTCCGGCATCTCCCTGAGAAATTTGGGGCTCACATGGCACCTGTCCAGCAAAGTCCTCCCGTTTCCCTTCCTTTTTTTAATCCGTTGAGTTATAATGCTGATCATGAACGAGCACAAAGGGAGCTTGAAGAAAAGGATAACCCTCCTTATCGTCATTGGAATCTCGATCATTCTGTTGAGCCTGGGGATCGCAAGCCACTATATCATTCAGAAGGACATTGATGGATTGCTTGCCAAGAAACTTGCCCTCTCCCGCATTACAAGGAATAACGTAGACAACATCATAAAAGATAATATCAGCCGGCTCTACGACATATCGAATTCGGGCGCGGTCGACCTGGACGATGGCGACATGAGACCCGAGAAGGAGGCCGTGAAAGCGGCATACCGGTATTCCATCTTCACCGACGGGATATTCCTTTTAGACAACGGCGGAAACATCCTTTTAAATTATCCCGAGCGTATGCGGGATGCATCCTTGAACGTACTCAGCATCGAACCTGTGGGCAGGATGCTCTCCCTCGGGAAACCGGTGGTGTCGAACCTTTATACCGTTGAGCCGTCGAAGAAAAAGGTCATCTATGTACTCGTGCCGCTCAAGGACAAGAACGGGAGGACGGTGGGTGTCGCAGGAGGACAGATCGATCCCACCAGCCCGATTCTTTTGCAGAAATTGGGATTGATTGATATCGGAATAAATGAGTTTATCGATATTGTTGATTCTAACGGGGTGGTTATCGCCTCATCAGATCCTGCGCGGATGTTCATCCACTGCGACCGTAACAGTTTTTTCACCACCATTATCAGTGAACGAAAAGAACGGGTGGCAACCTGCCACGTCTGTCACGAGACCGGAAACCAGAAAGAGAAGCTCGCGACCGTTCTTGCATTCGTTCCCCTCGAAACCGCCCCCTGGGGAATATCCATACAGGAACTGAAAGCGGATGTCTTCGCTTCTGCGGCGAACCTTAAAAAGATGTTCATCGGTCTCGGTTTCATATTCCTCGGCACTGCGTTCATCCTGACCATCGGCATTAGCCGCAGCATTGTCGATCCACTGAAGGATCTCATCCACGGAGCAGATCTCATTGCGCGGGGCGATCTGTCAAACGCTATTGCACCGCAGGGAAGCGACGAGATCGGGATGCTGAGCAAGAGCTTCGAGACCATGCGGCGAAAGCTCGTTAAATCGGGGGAAAAGATTCGGCGTCATACTCAAGAACTCGAGACGCGGGTCAAAGAGCGGACGCGGCAGATCAACGATAGCCAACAGAGAGCTGAGAAATTGCTAAAAAAGGTTATTTCCACTCAGGAGGAGGAGCGTAGGAGGATTGCGCGTGAGCTGCACGATGATACGCTCCAGGAGATGCTGGCGGCACTCATGAAAATCGATATCTGCCGTCTCAACCCCGAGAAGATCACGATGGACAAGATCGATGTCATCCGTGGCATCATCACGAGGGCCTATGACGGGTTGATATCCATGATGCAGAACTTGAGACCATCTCTGCTCGATGATCTGGGACTCATAGCGGCGGTACAGTCACTCCTCAATATGCACCTCGGGGAGAGAGGCATTCAGTATTTCATTAACACCGCGGGATTGAAGGACAAGCGATTCCGTCCTGAAGTGGAAATCATTCTTTTCAGGATCGTTCAAGAGGCCGTCGTAAACATTGCGAGACACTCGCAAGCGGAAAATGTTTTCATTCTCTTCAAATGCGACATGACTACGGTTTATGCAGAAATCGAGGACGACGGGATCGGTTTCGACCTCAGCTCCTTAATTAAGCATGCGCCTGACGTTCGGGACCGCCGCGGTCTGGGAATCATGGGGATGAAAGAACGCGCGCTTCTGATCGGGGGGGCAATGGAAATCTGCTCACAGCCCGGCATTGGAACCAAGGTCGTGGTCAAAATCCCCCTGAAACCACCGGAGGCTGCATATGCTACATAAAATGAAAGTGTTGATCGCGGATGACCATGCACTGGTGCGGGAGGGCATCGTCGCCTTTCTGAAGCTCTCGGACGACATCGAGGTTGTCGGGGAGGCGTCAGACGGCATCGAGGCCATAGAAAAAACCAAGAAGCTGCGGCCTGAGATCATCATCATGGATATCAACATGCCCAGGCTCGGAGGGCTTGAGACCACCGTCGAGATCAAGAAGATGTATCCCGAGATCAAGGTGCTGGTGCTCACCCAGTACGAGGACCGTGAATATATATCGCGGTTTCTCAAAGCCGGCGTGTCGGGATATTTGCTGAAGAAGGCCGTGGGAAGCGATCTTGTCACGGCCCTCAAGGCGATTGGGCGGGGAGAATTATACCTGTACTCTTCGATCGCCTCGGAAGTGGTTGCGGGTTACCTCGGCGGGGATAAACGCGTCGATGTGGAGAACCCGTATGAAAAGCTGACGGACAGGGAAAAACAGGTATTAAAGCTCGTTGCGGAAGGACACACCCATAAAGAAGTGGCCGACATGCTGAGCATCAGCGTCAAGACCGTCATTGCGCACCAGACCAATATTACGGAAAAGCTCGATATCCACACCCGCGCCGGACTGATCAAGTTCGCGATTCAAAAAGGGATCATAAAGATCGATATGTGATGGAAATGCATCAGATTTTCCCGTCTACCATTTCCCGCATTTCCTTGCCCGCCTTGAAGAAAGGCACTTTCTTCGGAGGAACGGAGACTGCCTCGCCGGTCTTGGGATTTCTCCCCTCCTTGGCGCGGCGATGACGGACGCGGAAGCTCCCGAATCCCCGTATCTCAACCTTGTCCTCGCGAGACAAGGCGTCCTTGATCCCTTCGAGAACCGTGTTCACGACCACCTCGACCTGTTTTCTCGTCAATCCGGGTTTTTTCTCCGATATTTTGTCTACCAACTCCGCCTTCGTCATGCAGTCCCCCTCCTCTTCATGCAGATCAGCGATACAGATACTGTAAGTTTACAGAACTCTTGCCGATGCCGTTCTGAATAACATTCGCAACCCAGGTGGACGACTCTTCCTTCAGGTACTCCAAGAAGGGAATCTTCTTCCTTTTTTCAACCACCTTTGGCCTCCCCTTGATCCCCGCCAGACTTCCCGCAATGCGGATGCTATCCCCGAGGTCTCCCAGCTGATCCACAAGCTTAAGCGCGAGTGCCTGTTGACCGGTGAAGATCCGTCCATCCGCGATGGCCCGCACCTCGGCCTCCGGCAGATTCCGTCCCTCGGCGACTGCCTTGATGAACTGGTTGTGAACATCATCGATCACGTCCTGGAGGAGTTTCTTTTCCTGCGCCGTCATGTCGCGGTAGGGGGAACCGATGTCCTTGAACTCGCCGGCCTTCACGACCATGCCCTTGACACCGATCTTCTCGAGCAGTTTTTCTACATTCGCGAACTCCATTTTGACGCCGATGCTGCCGGTGAGCGTGCCCGGATTTGCCACGATCTTGTCGGCTGCGGCCGCTACATAGTATCCCCCTGAAGCCGCAACGGACCCCATGGAGACGATGATTTTCTTGCCCTCTTTTTTCGCATTCTTGACGGCGTTGTATATCTCCTGGGAAGCGACCACCCCGCCGCCGGGGCTGTCGATGCGGATGACAATCGCTTTTATCGATGAGTCATCGGCGTAGTCGTTCAACTCTTCCACGACATGCTCCGATGAAAGAAGTATACCCTCTATCTTGACCATCGCCACCCGGTCTGTTCCTATCACCGACAGGCCGTCAGCGTTTTTCCTGCCGGCGAGGCTGGAGGTGAGAAACAACACCACAAAAAAGATCCCCCCGAGCACGGCCGCCGTCAGCAGAATTATGAGGACTGGATTTCTTTTCATGCAGATTCAGCTCCGTTCCTTGAGCAGCGCTCCGAGCGTGGTGTCCGGCTTCGGCTGCTGGCTCATATATTCCTGCAGCGACGACCGGTCCTTCCCTTTGACATGCGCCTTGATCGACAGCGCTATCTTGCGGTCGGCCCTGTCCACCTTGATGACGCGGGCGGTCACTTCATCGCCTTCCTTCACTTCTTCCGCGTCTTTCAGCATTTCCGAGACCGGGATCAGGCCCTCTATCCCGTGCTCAAGCTCCACGAAAACGCCGAAATCCGTCTTTTTCGTCACCTTCAACGTCTCGTCCTGCCCCACCTTGTACCGCTCAGGGATGATCTTCTCCCAGGGATCAGAGCTCAGCTGCTTGAGCCCGAGCGAGATTCGCTCCTTATGCGGGTCAATGCTCAATATCACGGCTTTGACCGTCTGACCCTTTTTGAGCATATCAGATGGATGCTTGACATGCTTTGTCCAGGACATATCGGAAATATGGATGAGACCGTCAATCCCCTCCTCGATGCCGACGAATGCGCCGAAATCGGTGATGGTCCTGACCTTTCCCTCGACGGTGGTACCAACGGGATAGCGGTCTCCAAGAGTCTGCCAGGGATTGGGGTTCACTTGCTTCATCCCGAGTGAAATGCGTTTGGCTGCCGGATCCACGGAAAGCACAATCGCCTCAATAATGTCGCCGACAGCAACCATTTTTGAAGGGTGTTTGATCTTCTGGGTCCAGGACATTTCGGAGACGTGCACAAGACCTTCCACGCCATGTTCCAGTTCGACGAACGCCCCGTATTCCGTCAGGCTCACCACTTTGCCGCGCACCTTGGTGCCGATCGGATATCGCTCAGCAACTGCAAGCCACGGATCCTGCGTCTTCTGCTTCATCCCGAGGGACACTTTCTGCTTTTCCCGGTCGTACTTGAGCACGACCACCTCAACCTTATCCCCGACCTTGAACATCTCGGAAGGGTGGGTTATCCTGCCCCAGGACATATCGGTGATATGGAGCAGTCCATCAATGCCACCAAGATCAACGAAGGCTCCATACTCGGTGACATTCTTGATGACGCCGCCGATGATCTGGCCCTCAGCCAGTGTCGCGAGTCTTGCTGCCTTCTGGGCATTCTGTTTTTCCTCAAGAATAGCTCTCCGGGAAAGCACGATATTACCGCGTCCGGAGTTCATCTTGATAATCTTCATTTCAAGGACCTGGCCGACCATCTGGCCGAGGTTCTGGACAGGTTTGGTATCGACCTGTGATCCTGGCAGAAAAGCGGTTACGCCTCCGATATCAACGTTCAGTCCTCCCTTGGTCGTCGAGAGTACCCTCCCTTTCACCACATCACCGGTCTGATAGGCCCGATTCAAACTGTCCCATACCTGCAGCTTTTTCGCTTTTTCCCTTGAGAGGATCAGGTTGCCGTTCGAGTCTTCCGCCGCTTCGAGAAAAACCTCAAGTTCGTCGCCCGGCTTCAGTGCCTTGAGCTCTGCTTCCGTGAATTGTTCTGCGGGAATAATACCGTCCGACTTATACCCGAGATCCAGCATCACAACCCCGGACCTGACCTGCAGGACTTTTGCCCGGACAACAGAACCTGCCTTAAAGCTCTTCAGCGACTGGTTATAGAGTTTTTCGAACTCTGTATGGTGATCCTCTTTACCAGCCGTGTCATTCTCTTCGTGTTCGATGTCTTCGCGCATTTCGTCCATTAAAATACCATACCTCCCGAAAGTATATGGCCGGCCTTAAGGTTACCGGCTGACCTTGCCGTCCGCCAGTTTCTTCAGGACGCCTTCCACGACCCAATCGGGCGTGGACGCACCAGCCGTGACCCCTACTGTGGTCGCCCCTTCAAGCCAGGCAGGCTGTATCTCATCAGCTACCTCGATGTGATACGTAGGCTTCCCTTCCTTTCTGCATACGGAAACCAGCCTGCTCGTATTGGCGCTGTTGCGCCCCCCCACAACCAGCATGACATCAACCTGGCCGGCAAGAAGGCGCGCTGCATCCTGGCGTTCTTTTGTTGAGTTGCAGATGGTATTGAAGACCTTTAATTCTTTGGAAAGACTTAGTAATTTTAGCACAATTTCTGAAAAATTGCTATACGATTGCGTGGTCTGTGCGACGATACCGATCCGACTCAGAAGCGACAATCCCTCTACTTCCTCCGCCGTTTCAACCACGACGGCATTGTCTCCGGCGTAACCGAGGATGCTCTGCACTTCCGGGTGTCTTTTCTCTCCGACCACCACAACCTGATACCCTTCTTTATGAAGCGACTCAGCATCACGCTGGGCCTTGCCGACAAACGGGCAGGTGAGATCGATGATCTGCAATCCTTTTTCACTGGCCTGCTCGAGCACGCGAGGAGGCACGCCATGCGACCGGATAATGAGAAAGTCTCCGGGCTTAAGAGAGGTAAAATCCTCGACGGTCTTTACACCGGCCTGACGCAGCCGTTCCACCTCCTGGGGATTGTGGATGAGCGGTCCGAGACAATATACATTGCCGCCGTCTGCAGCCTTGAACGCCGTGCTGATCGCACGCTTTACACCGAAGCAGAATCCGGCCTTATCAGCCAAAAATACTTTCATATCCCGTTATTTCACCTTCGCTATCTCTGATATCATTCTGCTGAGCACCTCATCGATGCTCATGGAGCTCGAATCGATCAACAGGGCGTCATCGGCCTGTTTGAGGGGGGCAATTTCTCGTCCGCTGTCCTGCCTGTCGCGTTCTTCGATCTCTTGCGTTATCCGTGCACGATCAACGTCCATTCCCTTTGCCCTGAGTTCGAGGTAGCGCCGCCGTCCCCGTTCCTCGGCGCTCGCATCGAGGTAAAATTTCATGTCCGCATCGGGAAACACAACGGTGCCGATATCCCGGCCGTCCATGACCACGCCGCCGCTCTCGCCCAGCTCCCGCTGGAGCGTTAAGAGCCGTCCTCGAACCGCAGGAGATTTCGACACCGCCGACGCCAGCATCCCCATCTCCGGCGTACGGATCTCGCCGCTCACGTCAATGCCGTCAACGAAGAAGCTCGGGGCCTTGTTGTCTTTTTTGATGGTGACCTCGGTTCGCGAGCACAGCCATGCCAATCCCTGTTCATCTGCCGGGTCAATACCCTCCCGCTTCGCCTTCCAGCCGATTGCCCGGTACATCGCCCCGGTATCGATATAGATATACCCTAAGCGCTCCGCCAGAAGCCGCGCAGTCGTACTTTTGCCCGCTCCCGACGGGCCATCGATCGCAATGACCAACCCATTCTTCTTTTTCGTCATACATACCGACCGCTATGAATATGCCGTTTGTTTCAGCAGCCTCTCGAATCCCGGGAAGGAGGTGTCGATCCATCCGGTGTCGCGCACCGTGGTGTCTCCCTTGGCAGCAAGCCCGGCCACGGCAACCGACATCGCGACCCGGTGATCGCCGTGGCTCTCGCACAGGGCTCCAGAAAGCGAATCACTGCCCGTGATATCCATCCCGTCGGGAAGCTCCGTGACATTGGCCCCCATCTTGCGGAGCTCAGAAGCCATGGTAGCGATCCTGTCAGACTCCTTGACCCGGAGTTCAGCTGCGTCCCGTATAATTGTTCTTCCCTGCGCATATGATGCCGCAACGGAGATCACCGGGATCTCGTCGATGGCCCTTGGGATCATATCCCCGGATATCTGCACGGCGCGCAGCTTTCTGTGACGTACGCGGATGTCCGCCACCGGCTCTCCCGCCTGCTCACGCCGGTTCAGAAGAGCGATATCTGCGCCCATCTCAGTGAGAATATCGACAATACCGGTGCGCGTAGGGTTCACGCCCACATTTCTGATCGTAAGATCAGAGCCCGGCACAATGGACGCGGCAACCATGAAGAACGCCGCCGATGATATGTCTGAAGGGATCTCGAGCAATCCCTGTGCCGTAAGCTTCTGTCTGCCCCGGAGGCTGACACGGCCGCCTTCTTCCGATACCTCGACGCCAAAGAACCGGAGCATCCGCTCGGTATGATCCCGAGATTTTGACGGCTCACGTACCGATGTCACCCCTTCGGCATAAAGCCCCGCCAGCAGGATAGCCGACTTTACCTGGGCGCTGGCAACAGGACTCGCATAGTTGATCGCCCTGATCCTCGGGCCGCCTCCCCTGATCGCGAGCGGA
>Ga0335084_10004864_pt1 | contig 13256 bp, 12 predicted proteins | sample Lox_Sample_44_FD_206721 | JGI IMG/M metagenome (GOLD analysis project Ga0335084, IMG submission 206721) | Soil microbial communities from Loxahatchee National Wildlife Refuge, Florida, United States - Lox_Sample_4.4 | ecosystem: Environmental > Terrestrial > Soil > Wetlands | place: USA... | reverse complement strand
GGCCGTCCGAGCCGGGCGAGGCGGGCGATCCGCTGGCGCTGCTGGCGGACGACGCCCAGACCCCCGAGGAACGGCTCGGCGCCGCGCGGCGCGACACCGCGGTGCGTCAGGCGCTGCGGCAACTCGCGCCCGAGCAACGCGACGTGCTGTGGCTGTCGTTCTACGACGAGCAGTCGCACGCGCGCATCGCCGACGAGCTGAAAGTGCCGTTGGGCACCGTGAAGTCGCGCATCCGACTGGCCGTGACGCACCTGCGCCAACTGCTGCAGGGGAACGAACCATGATTCGACACCACCCGAGCGACGACCTGCTGCTGACTGCGGCCGCCGGCAGGCTCGACACCGGCGCCGCCATCGTGCTGGGCGCCCACCTGGAAGCCTGTGCGCAATGCCGGCACAGCCTGCGCCAGTTCGAGGCCGTGGGCGGTGCGATGCTGGAGGCGATCGAGCCCGCCTTGCTGGCACCCGAGGCGTTGGCCCGCACGCTGGCCAGGATCGACGGCGCGAGAGCGTCGACGCCGCGGGCAGAGACGCCGTCGCCTTGGCGTCCACCCTTGCCCCCCGGCGTGGCATGGCCGCGCAGCTTGGCGCATTGCGCGGTGTCGCGCTGGCGCTGGATGGGACCCGGCATGCGCTGGAGCCGCGTCACGGTGCCGCACGAGCCCGACGCCAACGTCTTCCTGTTGCGCATCGGTGCCGGCAAGGCACTGGCCCGTCACACCCACAGCGAGCTGGAGTTGACGCACGTGATGTGCGGCTCGTTCGACGACGGACGCGCGCGGTTCGCGGCCGGCGACTTCGACGCGGCCGACGGCAGCGTGCACCATCAACCGGTGCTGGAGGCCGACGGCGAGTGCATCTGCCTGGCGTCGGTGAACGGGCGCCTGCTGTTCGACGGCGCCGTCGCGCGTACGATCGGCTCGCTGATGGGGATCTGAGCCGAGCGCCGCGGTGGCTCAGCGCCGCGGCGCCGTGAGGGCGATCGTCACGCGGCAGGCGGCGGCGGCGGCGACCGCGCTGGCGGCAGTGCCCCAACACAGATCGACCAGCGTCACCGCCCACGGCCAGTCGCGCAGCGTGGCCTGGTTGGTGAGGTCGTAGGTCGCGTACGCGACCAGGCCGAACAACGCGCCGCGCGCGCCGGCGACGGTGGCACGACCACGCGCCAGCCCGTCGAGCACTGCGAACACCACCAGTCCCAGCAGGTACAGGAGGTAGAACGCCAGTGCCGGAGCGAGCGCGAAGCCGTCGCGCATCAGATGGCCGATCGCGGGCCGGTAGAGCCGCTGCGCCATCGTGCTCAGCCAGACGGCGTCGAGCGCGAGGAAGACGACCAGCGCCGCGGCGTAGGCCAGCACGAAGCGGCGTTTCATGGCGGGCTCGGCAGCCGGCGGTAGCTGAGCAGGCGGCCGCCATCGACGCGGGTGTCCAACCCGATCCAATCGCCCTGCGGCGAGTACCACACGTCGATCGGTTGGGGCAGACCCGCGATGCGCCAGCCGGTGGCATCGACGGCGCGCTCGCCGAGGTCGAGCGTGGCCGCGCCGATCGGCGTGATGCGCACCGGCTCGATGCGGCCGGTCTGCGAGTTCAGCAGGCGCTGCTGGCTGCGCAGCGCCGGATTCCAGTAGGCAAAGCTCATCACGCACCCGCGTGCGTTCTGCGGCGCCGGCGCGCTGACCTCGAACAGGTCGCCGCGCAGGGCGGCGGTCACCCGCGTGCGCTGGCCGTTGTCGTCGGTGTCGGCGGCCAGCGTCACCAGGCAATCGCCGCGCCAGCGCTCGACCGCACGATGCTGGTAGCGGTACAGCGTGACGCCGAGCCAGCGCACCGCGAACGTCGCCTCGCTGAGCAGCGTGCGCTCCAGCCCGTCGGCCGACGGCGTGGCGCTGAAGCGGTGTTCGCCGATCGGCGTGCCATCCAGCAGCACGCGAAACGTCCACTGCGAGGCGTCGGCCGGCGGCGCGCCGGCGGCCGCGGCCAGCGCCGACCACGCGCCCGCGGCGGCGACGATGGCGTGCCGTCGCGCGCGCGCGATGCCGTGGGGTGTGCGCAGCATTTGCATGACAGGACCTGTGCGGGGACCAGCGTCCCCGATCGCCTTGTACGGTCGCCGCGCCGCATCGGATCACGCAGGCGCTGTCAACCCAGGCGCTGCCGGTGGCGCTCGATCTGCTCGCGCACGCGCTGCGGCGCCGTGCCGCCGCGCACGGCGCGCGACTGCAACGATGCCTGCAACGCCAGCACCGCGCGCGCGTCGTCGTCGATCGCGGGATGCAGCGCGCGCAGTTCGGCCGGCGGCAGCTCGGCCAGGTCGACGCCGCGCTGCATCGCCAGCTTCACCGCGCGCGCCACCACCTCGTGGGCGTCGCGGAAAGGCACGCCCTGGCGCACCAGGTGGTCGGCGAGGTCGGTGGCGGTGGCGTAGCCTTTCGACGCAGCGGCACGCATTGCCTCGGGCTTGACGCGCAGGCCGGCCACCATCTCGGCCATGACGCGCAGCGTCGCCGCCAGCGTGTCGACGCAGTCGAACAGCGGTTCCTTGTCCTCCTGGTTGTCCTTGTTGTAGGTCAGCGGCTGGCCCTTCATCAGCGTGAGCAGGCCCATCAGGTGGCCGATCACGCGGCCGCTCTTGCCGCGCGCCAGCTCGGCGACGTCGGGGTTGCGCTTCTGCGGCATGATCGACGAGCCGGTGCAGTAGCGGTCGGCGAGGTCGACGAAGCCGAAGTTCTGGCTCATCCACAGCACGATCTCTTCGGCCAGCCGCGACACGTGCACCATCGTGATCGACGCGAAGGCGGCGAACTCGATCGCGAAGTCGCGGTCGCTGACCGCGTCGAGGCTGTTCTCGCAGACACCGTCGAAGCCGAGCTCGCGCGCCACCAACTCGCGGTCGAGCGGGTAGCTGGTGCCGGCCAGCGCGGCAGCGCCCAGCGGCAGCCGGTTGGTGCGCCGGCGCACGTCGGCCAGCCGCTCGGCGTCGCGCGCGAACATCTCCACGTAGGCCAGCAGGTGGTGCGCAAAGCTTACCGGCTGCGCCACCTGCAGGTGGGTGAAGCCGGGCATCACGGTGTCGGTGTGCGCGGCGGCCACGTCGAGCAGCGCCTTCTGCATCTGCACCAGCAGCGCCGACAGCGCATCGATCTCGCCGCGCAGCCACAGTCGGATGTCGGTGGCCACCTGGTCGTTGCGCGAGCGGCCGGTGTGCAGGCGCTTGCCGGCGTCGCCCACTAGCTGCGTCAGCCGCGCCTCGATGTTGAGGTGCACGTCCTCGAGCTCGAGCTTCCACTCGAAGGTGCCCGCCTCGATCTCCTGCGCGACCTGCGCCAACCCGCGCTCGATGTCGGCCAGGTCCTGCGCCGAGATGACATGCCGGGCGGCCAGCATGCGCGCGTGGGCCAGGCTGCCCAACAGGTCAGCGCGCCACAGCCGCTGGTCGAAACCGACGCTGGCGGTGTAGCGCTGCACCAGCGCGTCCATCGGTTCGGTGAACAGCGCGGACCAGGCCTGTGATTTCTTGTCGAGCGGGTTGTGCGCCATGGCGTCTTGCGCTGCGGATCAGCCCGTATTATCGGCCGGCACCCCCTGCAGAGACCGCGCCGCCTCCTGTGAACACCGAGCCGTCCATGTCGGCGCCGACCACCAAGCCGCACGAGAGCCGGCCCACCAGCCTGTGGCCGACCTCGACGCGGCCGGGTGAACTGGCGCGGCACACGGCGTTCGACGTCAGCGAGTTCGAGGACCCCGGCATCACCCGTGCCCGGCAGGTGGCGCGCGTCAGCGAGCTGTTCGACCTCTGCCAGCCGACGCTGGTGCTGCGCGTGGTGCTGTTCGTGCAGGTCGGCGTCGCGGTGGCCGGACTGGCGGCGTCGAACAGCGCGCAGCACTGGCTGGCCCAGCTGGCGATGCTGGCGTTCCCGGCGCTGGCCGGCACGCTGTTGTGGCTGGCGCTGGTGTGTGCGCTCAAGGCCGTGTGGGCGCGCGTCGCGCCCTGGCAGCGCGCCGTCGCGGCGGTGCTGATCGGCGGTGCCACGGCGGTGGCGGGCTGGTCGCTGCTGCTGCCGCTGGGCATGGTCAACGCCGGTGCATGGCCGGTGGCCACCACGGCGCTGAGTGGCATGGCGTTCGCGTCGCTGGTGTGGGCGTGGCTCGACCAGCGCGCGCGCAGCGCCAGGCCGGCCGACGCCAGCGCGCGGCTGGCCGAGCTGCAGTCGCGCATCCGGCCGCACTTTCTGTTCAACGCGCTCAACACCGCGGTGGCGTTGGTCCAGATCGACCCCGAGCGCGCCGAGCGCGTGCTCGAAGACCTGTCGCAGCTGTTCCGCGTGGCGCTGGCCGAGGTGGGCGCCTCGGTCACCCTGGCCGAGGAGATCGACCTCGCGCAGCGCTACCTGGCCATCGAGCAGGTGCGCTTCGGCGATCGCCTCGCGGTCGGCTGGCAGGTCGACGACGCGGCCTCGCAGGCGCGGGTGCCACCGCTGGTGCTGCAGCCGCTGGTCGAGAACGCCGTGCGCCACGGCATCGAGACGTCGCTGCGCGGCGGCACCGTGAGCGTGCGGGTCGAGGCGCGCCACGGCAGCGCCCAGGTGGTGATCAGCAACAGCTTGCCCGACACGCCGTCGGCGCCCGGGGCCGGTATCGCACTGGCCAACGTGCGCGAGCGCCTGAGTCTGCTGCACGACTTCGGCGCGTCGCTCGAGACCTGGAGCTCCGACGGCCAGTACCACGCGCGGGTCACGGTGCCGATATGAACCACCCCCGGAGCGGCCTAGCGGCCGCCGCTTGATCACGGTGCGCCGCGGGCAGCTGCGATGAGTGGACTCAATGCCGCTGGGCAGGCCAACGAGCGGCGCACGCCGCCGCTGGCGGTGCTGATCGTCGACGACGAGCTGTTCGCGCGCACGCGATTGCGCTCGCTGGTGCAGGCCTGCACCGAGCCGCGCTGCACGGTGGCCGGCGAGGCGGCCGACGGCGCCAGCGCGCTGCAATGGCTGCGCGAGAACCCGTGCGACGTGGTGCTGCTCGACGTCGCCATGCCCGGGCTCGACGGCCTGCACCTCGCCGACGAGCTGCAGCACCGGCCGCAGCCGCCGTCGGTGGTGTTCGTCACCGCGCACGGCGAGCACGCGCTGCGCGCCTTCGAGCTCGAGGCCACGGACTACCTGACCAAGCCGGTGCGGCGCGAGCGCCTGCAGGCCGCGCTGATGCGCGTGGCGCAACGGCTGCAACCACGTGCGGCCAACGGCGAGGCGGTGCCGATGCTGGTGGTGAGCGACCGCGGCCGCGTGCTGCGCATCCCGGCCACCGAGGTGCTGTACCTGAAGGCCGAGCTCAAGTACGTGACGCTGCGCACCGCCGACGGCGAGTGGGTGCTCGACGAGCCGCTGGGTGACCTCGAGCAGCGGCTCGGTGACGACTTCATCCGCGTGCACCGCAACGCGCTGGTGGCGCGCCGTGCGGTGCGCGCGCTGCAGCGCCACGCCTCGGCCGAAGAGCCGCTCGGCTGGGCGGTGCTGCTGACCAACGGTGAGCAGCTTTCTGTTTCACGCCGACAGTTGACATCGGTGCGCGACGCGCTAGGGTCTGCCGACACATGACTCCCGTGTCGGCGCACTCTTGAAGCTGGCGTCGCTTCGACCGCACATCGCCCTGTGGGGACTGCGCGGCGCGTGGGCGCTGGCGCTGGCGTTGTGGGCACTGGCGCTGGTGCCGTGGTTCAAGGCGCCGCCGGCGCAGCCGCCGGCCGCGGGCACGACCGCGTCCCCGCGCAGCGCGGCGGCGATCTTGGCCCCGGCGTCCGAAGGCCACGAGCCGGTGGCGCCGATCATCGAGCCGCGCGACGCTGCGCTGGCGAGCGCGGCGGCCAGCGCGGAGCCCCCTGCGATGCCGAGCGGCGAACGCGACGAGTGGGTGTGCGGCCTCAACGACGGCAACGTCAGCGCCGCCGGTGACGTGCCGACGGCGGCGAGCAAGGCCAGCCACTGGTCGCGCCAGGCCGGCCAGGGCCTGCTGCTGGCGTTCGACGCGCTGCGCACGCGGGCCGACGCCACCTCGCAGGCGGCGGCGTGGTGGCTGCGCGTGCTGCTGGCGCGCGAGGGCGGTGCGGCGACGAGCGGCACCTGCGCGCCCGGTGCCAGCGCGGCGGATTGTGCCGCGGCGACGGCTGCGGTGCCGCCGCTGGCGGCGGCGGTCGACGCGCTGGCGCAGCTCGCGCAGGCCAGCAACGACGCCTGGGTCCAGCAGGTGGCGCAGCGCGCGTGCGACGGCATCGCCTCGGCGGCCTGCGCGTCGCTCGGCACGCGACGCTGGAGCACGCTGCAGCCCGACAACGCAGCGGCGTGGCTCGAGCTGGCCGCGCGCGATGCGCAGTCCGTCGACGAGGCGCTGTATCGCAGCGGCAAGTCGAGTCAGTTCGACGCGCCTCGCGGCCGGCTGACCGCGCAAGTGCTGCAGGCGACACCCGAACAGGCGCCGGCGATGCAACGCTTTGCCGCATGGCAGCGCGCCGACGAACTCGAGCGTGCCTCCGACGCGCGCACCGCCGCTGCGGCCATGCGCGTGTGCAGCGATGCGGCACGGCGCGATGCCAACCGCGACCAGCTGTGCGAAGCCAACGCGCGCTGGCTGGCGCTGCTGCGCCGGCCGCCGGCGGCCGACGTCGGCGCGACACGTGCGCTCGACTGCGCGACCGTCGAGCGCCAATGGCGCGAGGCGCGCGACGGCGTACAGCGCGGCACGCGGCTGGCGACCTCGTCGCAGCCTGGCAGCCGGCCGTAGGCGCGACGTTGCCGCGCACCCGCGGCGGATAATCGTGCGCATGCACGACCTTCCCGTCATCGCCACCCGCGAGAGCCGCCTCGCGCTGTGGCAGGCCGAGCACGTGCGCGCGCTGTTGCGCGCGCAGTGCGGACTCGACGCCCGGCTGCTGGGCATGACCACGCGCGGCGACCAGATCCTCGACCGCACGTTGTCGAAGGTCGGCGGCAAAGGCCTGTTCGTCAAGGAGCTCGAAGCCGCGCTCGAGGACGGCCGCGCCGACCTCGCGGTGCATTCGCTGAAGGACGTGCCGATGGACCTGCCCGCGGGCTTCGTGCTGGCGGCCGTGCTCGAGCGCGAGGACCCGAGCGATGCGTTCGTGTCGCCGCGCTTCGCGTCGCTGGCCGCGCTGCCGCGGGGCGCCCGCGTCGGCACCTCGAGCCTGCGCCGCGTGGTGCAGCTGCTCGCGCTGCGGCCGGACCTGCGCATCGAACCGCTGCGCGGCAACCTCGACACGCGGCTGCGCAAGCTCGACGAAGGGCACTACGACGCCATCGTGCTCGCCGCCGCAGGGCTGATCCGCCTCGGGCTGGCCGCGCGCATCGTCGAGCGCTTCGCGTTCGAGCAGCTGCTGCCCGCCGCCGGCCAGGGCGCGCTGGCGATCGAGGTGCGCAGCGACGACACGCGGTTGCGCGAGGCGCTGGCGCGCCTGAACCACGGGCCGACCTGGCTCGCGGCGCACGCGGAGCGCGCGGTGTCGCGCGCGCTCGGCGGCAGTTGCAGCATGCCGCTGGCCGCGTTCGCCAGCTGGCAGGGCAACACGCTGGTGCTGCGCGCCGCGCTGGGCGATGCCGACGCGCCCACTCGGCCGCTGCTGCGCGCGCAGACGAGCGGCGTGCCGCGCGACGCCGAGGCCGCGGGCGCGCTCGGCGAACAGGCCGCGGCGCGCCTGCGCGAGCAGGGCGCCGACGCGTACGTCTCGGCGTGAAGCTGCTGCTGGTCACGCGGCCGCAGCCGCAGGCCGACCAGTGGGTGGCGGCACTGCAGGCGCACGGCGTCGCGGCGCGCGCACTGCCGTTGCTGCAGGTGGAGCCGGTGTCCGACCCCGCGGCCGTGGCGGCGTGGCACTCGTTGGGCGCGCACCGGTTGGTGGTGTTCGTCAGCCCGGGCTGCGTCAGGAGCTTCTTTTCGCTCAGGCCGGCCGCGATGGCGTGGCACGTGGCCACGCTGGGTGGCGCCACCGGTCCCGGTACTTCGCGTGCGCTGCGCGACGCCGGCGTGCCCGAAGGCTCGATCGTCGAGCCGCCGGCCGATGCCGAGCAGTTCGACTCCGAGGCGCTGTGGCGCCGGCTCGAGCCGCTGGCCTGGCACGGCCAGCGCGTGCTGGTGGTGCGCGGCGACGGCGGTCGCGACTGGCTGGCCGAGCGGCTGCGCGAGCGTGGCGCCGAGGTCGCGTTCGTGCAGGCGTACCGGCGCACGCTGCCCGCGCTCGATGGCGCGCAGCGCGCGCTGCTGGACGACGCGTTGGCACGGCCGCAGCGGCACGGCTGGCTGTTCTCGAGCTCGCAGGCGGTCGAACACCTGCGCGAGCTGGCGCCGCAGGCGCAGTGGTCGTCGAGCTGCGCGCTGGCCACCCATCCGCGCATCGCGGCGACGCTGCGCGCGCTCGGCTTCGGCAGCGTGACCTCGGTGCGTCCCACCGTCGAGGCGGTGGTGTCGTCGTGGACCCGCTCGATACAATCGACCTCGCCTGCACCGAACCAGCGACACTGATCGCTGCCCCGTGAACCAACCTGTCGTCGAACCGTCGCCGCCGCAGGCGGCGATCGATCCCACGCCGCCCGAAATGCCGGTCGTGCGCGCAGGGTTCGGTGCCCCGTGGTGGCTGTTGCTGCTGACCGTCGCGCTCGGCGCCGGCGCGTTGTGGATGGCCTGGCAGACCAGCCAGCGCGTGCAGTCGCTCGAGCAGGAGCTGGTGCGCCGCCAGCAGGACAGCGCCACGCTTGCCACCGAGGCGCGCGTGCTGGCGCGGCAGGCGCAGGACGCATCGCGCGACGCGGTCGCCAAGGTGGCGCTGCTGGAGTCGCGCGTCGCCGAGAACACGGTGCAGCGGGCGCAGCTCGACGAGCTGCTGCAGTCGATGACGCGCTCGCGCGACGAGAACATGCTGTCGGACATCGAGACCGCGCTGCGCGTGGCGATGCAGCAGGCGGCGATCACCGGCAGCACCGAGCCGCTGCTGGCCACGCTGAAGCAGGCCGACGAGCGCCTGGCGCGCAATGCGCAGCCGCGGCTCGAGCGCGTGCGCCGCGCGGTGGTGCACGACCTCGATCGCGTGCGGGCGGTGGCGGTGAGCGACATCTCGACGCTGGTGATCAAGGTCGACGAGGCGGTGCGCATGGTCGACGACCTGCCGCTGCTGGTGCAGCCCGAGGTGCGCCGCGGCGCCGCCGCCGACGACAAGGCGGTGCGCACGCCCGCGGTGCCCGCAGCCGCATCGGCCGCCGCCGCGGCGGCGGGCGGCTGGCGCGCCGAGCTGGTGGCGCGCTGGGACCTGTTGGTCCAGCGCGTGCTCGACGAGGCGCGCTCGCTGGTGCGCGTGACGCGCATCGACCAGCCCGAGGCGATGCTGGTGGCGCCCGATCAGGCCTACTTCCTGCGCGAGAACATCAAGCTGCGCCTGCTCAACGCGCGGCTGGCCTTGCTGTCGCGCCAGTTCGGCACCGCGCAGTCCGACCTGCGCGAGGTGCAGATCGCGCTGGAGCGCCACTTCGACCGCGGCAGCCGCCGCGTCAACGTGATGGCCGAGCTGCTGCGCCAGGTGAGCTCGCAGTCGCGCGGCGTGGTGGTGCCGCGACCCGACGAGACGTTTGCCGCGCTGACTGCCGCGATGGCCGGAAGATGATGACCCCCACGCTCACTGCGTTCGCTGCCCCTCGAGGGGGCCCCAGCGCCCTTCGGAGCGGCCGGGCGGGCGCTGGACCGCGATAACGGGCAGCCGAGCATGCGGGGCGCGATTTGGCTGGTGCTGCTGTTCGCCGCCGCCACGGTGGCGGCGCTGGCGCTGGGCGACAACAAGGCGCTGGTGTCGTTCTTCTACGGCAACTACCGGGTCGACCTGTCGCTCAACCTGTTCCTGATCGGTGCACTGATCGCGACGTTTGCGCTGACCTTCGTGATCAAGGCGATCGACTCGCTGATCACGCTGCCCACGCGGGCCAAGGCCTGGCGTGCGCTCAAGCGCGAGCGCGCGGCGCAGGCGGCGCTGCGCGAGGCGATGGCCGAGCACTTCGCCGGCCGCTTCAACCGCGCGCACAAGGCGGCGCAGCGCGCGCTGGCGATCCAGGCCAGCACCGACGAGCTGGCCGGCGACCGCGAGCTGCGCATCCTCGCGCACCTGCTGGCCGCGCGCAGCCTGCACCGCCTGCAGGACCGCACGCGGCGCGATCAGTTGCTGCGCCAGGCGCTGAAGGCCGTGCGCCGCGCGGCGCCGCAGCAGGCGGTGGACGAGGGCGCGCGCCTGCTCGGCGCCGAATGGGCGCTCGACGACGGCGACGCGCCGAAGGCGCGCTCGCTGCTGGCCGAGCTGGCGCCGGGCGTCGTGCGGCGGACGCAGGCGCTGCGGCTGAAGCTGCGCGCGGCGCGGCTGTCGCGACAGCACGCCGAAGCGCTGAGCACGGCGCGCCTGCTGGCCAAGCACCAGGCGTTCAGCGCCGAGGCGGCGCAGGGCCTTTTGCGGTCACTCGCGCTGCAGTTGCTCGACGCCGCGCACGACGGCGATCAGCTGCGGCGCGCGTGGGCCACGCTCGACGACTCCGATCGCGCCGACGCCTTCGTGGTGGCGCGCGCCGCACGCCGCGCGGCCGACATGGGCAACGCCGCCGACGCGCGCGCCTGGCTGCGCCCGCTGTGGGGCGGCCTGCGCGAGTTGAATGCCGAGCAGCGCACGCAGGTGGCGCTGGCGCTCGCGATGGCCTGCGAGGGCATTGGCAGCGACTGGCTGCAGGTGACCGAGGCGGCGCAGCAGGCGTTCGGCAACGAGGCCGCCGTGCAGGCGGCGGTCGGCGAGGTGTTTGCCGCGCGCGGCCTGTGGGGCAAGGCCAAAGGGCCGCTGCAACTGGCTGGCGCCGATCGCGGCCTGCAGAGCGCGGCGCGACGCCGCGCCTGGCGCACCCTCGCACGGCTGGCGCGCGAAGAGGGCGACGAGGCGAGCGCGTTGCGCCACGAGCAGGCCGCCGCGGCGATCGACTGACACGCCTGCGCGCAGCGGGAGCCGTCAGCCCCGCTGATATACTCGCCGGTCCGCGCGGCTGTAGCTCAGTTGGATAGAGTACTTGGCTACGAACCAAGGGGTCGTGGGTTCGAATCCTGCCAGCCGCGCCAGTTGGACGCTTTCAGATCAACGGCTTAGACGCTAGAGGCTTCTAAGCCGTTTTTCCTTTGCGCGACTTTTGCGCGACTTCGTTTCCACCATATCACCTTGGATTAGCCTCCACCACGGCGATTTGACCGCGCCGCTGTTCTCTCGCACGCGCTTCCGATTCCGATCGGGCAAGGGTGTGCTGACTCTTCGCCGGGTGCTGCGAGTTGAGGCTCTCCGCGGTCTGCGACCGCCGTGACCCGGCCGCCCGGCGACGAGGGACCGCGCGCGCCGCAGGCACAATGCCGGGCCGCCGGCGCCGCATGCCGGCACGTGACTGGGAGAGGATGCGGTGCCGCGCTGGGCCTTGATCGTTCCGCTGCTGGCCGTCGTGCTGCTCGGCTTCGCGCTTGCGTTGCCGATCAGTGCGTGGCTGGCGTGGCTGTGCGCCGCCGCGCTGATCGCTGCCGTGCAGGCCGCCGTGTACCACGCCGAGGTGGTGGCGCATCGGCTCGGCGAGCCGCTCGGCACGCTGGTGCTGGCGCTGGCCGTGACGGTGATCGAGGCGGCGCTGATCCTGTCGGTGATGCTGGCCTCGGGCACCGACAAGACGGCGCTGGCGCGCGACACCATCTTCTCGGCGGTGATGATCATCTGCAACGGCGTCGTCGGCCTGTGCCTGGTGGTGGGCGGCTTGCGTCACCACGAGCAGAGTTTTCGGGTCGAGGGTGCGACCTCGAGCCTGGCGGCGCTGATGGCGCTGTCGACGCTGTCGCTGGTGTTGCCGTCGTTCACCATCACGTCGCCGGGCCCCAGCTACTCGCCGGCGCAGCTGGCGTTCGCCGCGCTGGCGTCGCTGGTGACGTGGGCCGTCTACGTATTCGTGCAGACGGTGAAGCACCGCGACTACTTTCTGCCCCCGAGCCAGGCCGCCGACGAGGCGGTGCACGCCGCCTCGCCGTCGGTGGCCCGGTCCTGGCTCAGCTTCGGCCTGCTGATCGTTGCCTTGGTGGCGGTGGTCGGCCTGGCGAAGGCGCTGTCGCCGTCGATCGAAGCGGCGCTGGCGTCGACCGGTGCGCCCAAGGGCGTGGTCGGCATCGCGATCGCGCTGCTGGTGCTGCTGCCCGAGACCGTGGCCGCGGTGCGGGCCGCGCACCTCAACCGCCTGCAGACCAGCTTCAACCTCGCCTACGGGTCGGCGCTGGCCAGCATCGGGCTGACCATCCCGGTGGTGGCCATCGCCTCGCTGTGGCTCGATATTCCGCTGACGCTCGGCCTCGATCACAAGGACATGGTGCTGCTGATCCTCACCTTCGTGGTCTCGACGCTGACCCTGGCCTTCGGCCGCACCCACATGTTGCAGGGTGCGGTGCACCTGGTGATCTTCGCGGCGTTCGCGTTCCTGGCCTTCGTGCCGTGAGGTCAGCGTCGGTCGGACGGGGTCTTCAGCGTTGCGGGCGGATGCGGTAGATCGCGTTGTTGCGATTGGCGCTGAAGTACAGGTTGCCCGCGGCGTCCGCGGTCACGCCGGTGGCCACGTACGGTGGCGGCATGCCCGGCCCGCCGGCCAGGCCGATCGGCAGGTTCTCGGCCACCGTGCGGCGCTGGCCGCTCGCAGGGTCGATCTCGGTGATGCGGCGCGCCGCGGCCTCGGCGACGACGAAGCTGCCCCACGGCGTCTGCACCACGCCCTCGGGCAGCAGCAGGCCGCTGGCGACCTCGGACTTGGCACCGTCGGCCAGGTTGATGCGCGTGAGCTTGCCGGCGGCCTCGGTGACATACAGCGCGCCGTCCTTGCCGAGCGTCATCTGTACCGGGCCCTGCAGGTCGCTGGCGACGACGCGCCGATCCTTGTACTCGGCGCCGCTGGCGCGCGAGATGGTACCGGTGGCCAGCTCGGCCACCAGCAGGCTGCCGTCGTCCATCGGCAGCGCGTCGTACGGGGCCTTCCAGCCGTGGGTCATCTGCACCGTCTGACGGGTCTCGCGGTCGATCACCTGCACGGTGCCGGTGAACCACGACGTCAGCGCGACGAGCTTGCCCGACACGCCGACGCCGAACGGGTACTCCATGTCGGAGGCCTGCATGCGCTTGACGTCGGTGACCGCGCCGCTGGCCAGGTCGACCACGCGGCAGGCGAA
>Ga0335084_10004863_pt1 | contig 13257 bp, 13 predicted proteins | sample Lox_Sample_44_FD_206721 | JGI IMG/M metagenome (GOLD analysis project Ga0335084, IMG submission 206721) | Soil microbial communities from Loxahatchee National Wildlife Refuge, Florida, United States - Lox_Sample_4.4 | ecosystem: Environmental > Terrestrial > Soil > Wetlands | place: USA... | reverse complement strand
TCTCCGATGCCCCCGCGGGGACGGACACGACGCACGTGGTGGTGGTCGCGCCGCCGGCCACGGGCCTGATCGCGGGAGACATCGCGCGCATCGCCGTGAACGACACCCGGCGGGTCCGCAGCTACGCCGCCCGCGTGATCGCCGTCGCGGTGCCGGACTACGGGCCCGGCAACACGACGGGCGTCTCGCTCGCGGTGGTGCGGCCGTAGCGGACGCCGGCGCCCGCAACCGGCTGGCGGTACGCATTTTGCTTGAGGGGGCCGTTCGGCCTAGCTACATTGCGGCGGCACTCGGCGGGGCGGTAGCTCAGTTGGGAGAGCGCGTGGTTTGCAACCACGAGGTCGAGGGTTCGATCCCCTTCCGCTCCATCCTGTTGCGTGCGCGGTCCCGCCCGCCGTCGTTCCCCTAGTCGCAGGGAGACATGGACGCTTCGACGATCTACCAGTACCGGTTCGTGCTGGCCTTCCTGGGCCTCGGGCTGGTCTTCGGCATGATCTCCGTCGCGGTCCCGCACTTCATCGCCCCGCGCGGCCGCGGCCGGGACACCTACAAGACGTACGAGAGCGGCATCGTCCCCGAGCGGGGGGCGTGGCGCCAGTTCTCGCTCGCCTACTACCTGTACGCGCTGCTGTACCTCGCCGTCGCGGTGGACGTGATCTACCTGCTCCCGGTCGCGCTCGTCTTCCGCTCCATGCACACCTGGCAGGTCCTGGTCGAGATCGTGGTGTTCGTCGCGATCCTCGCCGTCGCGGTGGTGTACTCGTGGCGCACCGGAGTCTTCCGGTGGGATTGACGCCGGCGCCGCAGGAACCCGAGCCGGTGGCGGACGCGGTCGCTCCGCCCGCGGGATCCCGCCCCGCCGCGGGAACCCCCGTTCCCGCCTCGCCGGCTCGCCCGGACGGCGAGCTCGAGCGGCTGGCCGAGGACGCGGCGCCGTGGGTGCGGCTGGCGATGGTCGAGGACGTCTTGAACCTCGCGCGGGCGAATTCGCTGTGGCCGCTGACCTTCGGGCTGGCGTGCTGTGCCATCGAGATGATGGCCGCCGGCGCGGCGCGCTACGACCTCGACCGGTTCGGCGTCGGCCTGTTCCGGCCCTCGCCGCGCCAGGCCGACCTGATGATCCTGGCGGGGACGATCTCGCGGAAGATGGCGCCGGTGATCCGGACGCTGTGGGACCAGATGCCGGGCCCCAAGTGGGCGATCTCGATGGGCGGCTGCACGATCTCCGGCGGGCCCTTCAAGTACCCGGGCGAGTACGCCATCAGCGAGGGCGCGGAGAAGTTCATGCCGATCGACGTCCACGTGCCCGGCTGTCCGCCGCGGCCCGAGGCCCTGATCGCGGGCATCCTCAAGCTCCAGGACAAGATCAAGCAGGGACAGCGGTTTGAGCGCGCCGGCTGACCTGGCGCGGGCGGCCGAGGCGCTCGGCGCGACGGTGCCGGCCCCCGTGGACCACCCGTTCGCGGGCGCCGTGGAGGTCCGCTGGATCGCGCCCGGCCGCCTGGTCGACGCGTGCCGCCTGGTCCGCGACGCGGGCTACTTCTTCGAGTCGCTCACCTGCGTGGACCGCCTGGACCCCCACGGCACCTTCGAGCTGATCTACACCTTCAATGCCTTCGCTCCCGCCGCGTCCGGCCGCCTCGCGTGGCGGGTGTGGGCGCCCGGGGACGAGCCGGTGCCGACGGTGAGCCACGTGTTCGGCGCCGCCGCCTGGAACGAGCGGGAAGCGTGGGAGCTGTACGGGGTGGCGTTCGCGGGACACCCGAACCTGACCTGGCTGCTCCTGCCCGAGGGCACGGCGTGGCACCCGCTCCTCAAGAGCTTCACCGCGCCGCCGCCCTCCGAGTACGACGACAGCCGGCAGGCCGCGCCTGCCGCCGCGACCGATGACGAGCCCGCACAGCACTGACACGCTCGACACCTACACCCTCAACATGGGGCCGCAGCACCCGTCGACCCACGGCGTGCTGCGGATGAAGCTGACGCTCAGGGGCGAGGAGATCGTCGCCGCGGAGCCGGTGATCGGGTACTCGCACCGCGCCCACGAGAAGATGGCGGAGAACCGCACCTACGCGCAGTTCCTGCCCAACACGTCGCGGCAGGACTACCTGTCCGGGATGATCTACAACTTCGCGTGGGTCGAGGCGGTCGAGCGGATGGCCGGCGTCACGGCGCCGGAGCGGGCCCTGGTCGCGCGCGTCATCCTGGCCGAGTTCAACCGCATCGCGTCGCACCTGCTGTGGGTCGGCGCGTTCCTGCTCGACCTCGGCGCGGCGACGCCGTTCCTGTACGCCTGGGACGACCGCGAGGCGATCCTGTTCCTGCTCGAGTCGGTCACCGGCTCGCGGCTCACCTACTGCACCGGCCGGTTCGGCGGGCTGAGCCGCGACCTCGACCCCGGCTTCCCGGACCGCGCCCGCGAGGTGCTCGCCAAGCTGAAGGGCCGCCGGGACGAGTACGTCCGCTTGATCGAGGACAACGTCATCTTCACCAACCGCACCCGCGGCGTGGGCGTGCTGTCCCGCGACCTGTGCCGGTCGTACGGCGTCACCGGCCCGACGCTGCGCGGCTCCGGCGTCGCCTACGACGTGCGCAAGGCCGAGCCCTACGGCGCGTACCCGCGGTTCGACTTCGAGGTGCCGACCCGCGAGGAAGGCGACGTGTTCGCGCGCTACATGGTGCGGGTCCTCGAGATGCAGCAGAGCGTCCGGATCATCGAGCAGGCCCTCGAGCAGCTGCCGGGCGGACCGGTCCTGCTGCCCGACTCGATCGGCGTGAAGAAGCGCCTCAAGCTCCCGGTGGGCACCCAGTACTACGCGGTCGAGAGCGCGCGGGGGCACTACGGCATCCTGCTGGTCTCGGAGGGCGGAACGGAGCCGTACCGCGCGAAGTTCCGCACGCCCTCGTACCCCAACCTGGCGGTGCTGACCGAGGTGATGCCGGGCAACATGGTCGCCGACGCGGTCGCCATCCTGGGGAGCGTCGACCTGGTGATGCCGGAGGTGGACCGGTGAGCGCGCTGCACGGCCTGGCGGCGCGGTTGCTCGGCGACTTCGGGGCCACCCTGGTGCTGGGGGCGGGATTCATCCTGCTGTACCTGACCTTCAACGTGCTGTTCCTCATCTGGCTCGAGCGCAAGGTGTCGGCCCACGCGCAGCGGCGGCTGGGGCCGATGGAAGTGGGGCCGCACGGCGCGCTGCAGACCGTGGCCGACATGCTGAAGCTGCTCTCCAAGCAGCTGGTGACGCCGCTGGCGACCGACACCTTCACCTTCCTGTTCGCCCCGATCCTGATCTTCATCCCGACGGTGTGCCTGGCGTCGCTGGTGCCGCTGGGCGGCGCCTCGGCGTTCGCCGAGATGCCCAACGGACTGGCCGTGGTGGTGGTGCTCTCGGGCATCACGGTCATCGCGATCTTCATGGCCGGCTGGTCGTCCAACAACAAGTACGCGGTGCTGGGCGGGATGCGGTCGGTGGCGCAGGTCGTGGCCTACGAGATCCCGGTGCTCCTGTCCGCGCTGGCGGTGGTGCTGATCGCCCAGACCCTCGACCTGCACGCCATCGTGGCCGGGCAGCGGGTGCCGTACGTGGTGGTCGAGCCGGTGGCGGCGCTGATCTTCTTCATCGGGATCACCGCCGAGACCAACCGCGCGCCGTTCGACATCCCGGAGGCGGAGTCCGAGCTGGTGGGCGGCTTCCATACCGAGTACGCCGGAATGCGGTTCGCGCTGTTCTTCTTCGCCGAGTACACCAACATGCTGGTCCTCGGCGCGGTGGGCGCGACGCTGTTCCTGGGCGGGTGGCGGGGGCCCGGAGCTGAGGCCCACCCGTGGCTGGGGCCGGTCTACCTGCTGCTCAAGGCGTACGCGGTCGTGTTCCTGATGATGTGGGCGCGGTGGACGTTCCCGCGGCTGCGCTTCGACCAGCTGATGAACTTCGCCTGGAAGCTGCTGATCCCGGTGGCCCTGGTGAACCTGGTGGTGACCGCGGCGGTGCTGATCGCGGTGCAGGCGCCGTGATCACGCCGCGCAGCGTGCTGAGCGGGCTGAAGAGCCTGGTGGTGGGCCTGGGGGTCACCGGCCGCCACATGGTGCGGCCGGTCGTCACGCTGCAGTACCCGCACCAGCGCCCGGACGCGACGCACTGGGGCGGGCCGATCGAGCTGGTGACCTTCCCCGAGACCGGCACGCACGACTGCATCGCCTGCAACGCCTGCGCCCGCATCTGCCCCTCCGACTGCTTCGACATCGCGGGGGTGCGGCCGCCGGGCCTCAAGAAGATGCGGGCGACCAGGTTCCTGCTCGACTTCTCCACCTGCAGCCTGTGCGGGCTGTGCATCGACGTGTGCCCCACCGACACGCTCAAGTACTCGGAGCGCTACGACGACGTGGCTTACCGCCGCGACCTCACGGTCAACGACCTGCTCGCGCCGTTCGGCGACGACCCCTTCCTCGCCGGGACGCAGCCGTGAGCTGGCCCGGGTTCCTGTTCGGCATGTCGGCGGCGCTGGCGCTGATCGGGGCGCTGTTCGCCGTCGGCCTCAAGAACATCTTCCACAACATCCTCGGCTTCGCGCTCTCGCTGGTGGGCGTGGCCGGCCTGTTCCTCACCCTGGGCAGCGATTTCCTCGCGATCGTCCTGCTGCTGGTGTACGTGGGCGCGCTCGGCATCGCGATGGTCTACGCGGTGATGCTGTCGCAGCCGCTCGACGCCCCGCGCGCCAAGCGCAGCCTCGCCAAGGTCGCCGGCGCGGCGCTGCTGGCCGCGGCGGTGGCCCTGGCGCTGTGGCTGGTGCTCCGCGGCGCGCGGTTCCCGCCGCTGGAAGGGGGGCTGGCCGTGTCGCCGCAGCTGACCGGCTACCGCCTCCTGTCCGACTACGTCCTGGCGTTCGAGCTGATCTCGGTCCTGCTGGTGGTGGCGATGATCGGGGCGGTGATGGTGGCGCGCCGGGACCCGGGCCGCCGTCCGGGGGCGGGCGGCGCCGCGGCGCGCCGGGGGGCGCCGTGACGACGCTCGACGCGTATCTGATGGTGGCGCTGCTGCTGTTCTGCATCGGGCTCTACGGCCTGCTGCAGCGGCGCTCCCTGGTGGCGATGCTGATCGCGCTGGAGCTCATGCTGGCGGCGGTCTCGCTCAACGTCGTCGCGCTCACCAGCTTGCGCGGCGACAACACGGCGGACCCGCCCGCCTCGTCGGTGGGGCAGGTGGTCGCGCTGATCCTGATCGGCGTCGCGGCGGCCGAAGGCGCCATCGCGCTGTCGCTGTTCGTCGCGATCCAGCGCGAGGTCCAGAGCATCAACGTCGAGAACCTGTCGGAGCTGAAGGGATGACCGGCCCGACGCTCGCGGCGCTGCTCGCGCAGGGCGTGCCGCTCGCGGTGTGCGCGGTGGTGCTGCTCGGGCTGCGCGGGCGGCCGCGGGCCGCCGCCGCGCTCGCCATCGCCGGGATGGCCGTCTCGCTCGCCGCCAGCGGCTGGCTGGTCGCGGTGGTGGCGGCGCCCGGGCGCACCCTGCTCGCCCAGACCGTGTTCCTGCCGGTGGACGCCACCCGCAGCCTCGCCTTCGGGGTGCTGCTCGATCCGCTGTCGGTGACGATGGCCGCGGTCGTCGCCGGCGTGACCCTGGCGGTGATGGTCTACTCCACCGGCTACATGGCCGGCGATCCCGGCTTCGCGCGCTACTACGGGTTCCTGGCGCTGTTCGGGTGGGCGATGCAGGGGCTGGTGCTGTCGGCGAACCTGCTGCAGACGCTGGTCTTCTGGGAGCTGGTGGGCCTGGCGTCGTTCCTGCTGATCGGCTTCTGGTTCGACCGGCCGGCGCCGGCCGCCGCCGCGCGGAAGGCGTTCCTGATGACGCGGGTCGGCGACGTCGGCTTCCTGCTCGGCGTGCTGCTGCTGATCCGCACCCTCGGCCTGGCGACCATCCCCGACGTGATCGCCGCGTCCGCCCCGGGCGGCGCGCTGGCGCCGCGTACCGTGACGGTGGCGGCGGCCCTGCTCCTGATGGGCGTGATCGGCAAGAGCGCGCAGGGACCGCTGTTCACCTGGCTCCCCGACGCGATGGAAGGCCCGACGCCGGTCTCGGCGCTGCTGCACTCCGCCACGATGGTGGCCGCGGGCGTGTACCTGGTCGCCCGGCTCCACCCGCTGTTCCTCGCGGCGCCGGAGGTGATGCGCGGGCTGCTGTGGCTGTCGGTCGCGACGGCGCTGGCGACGGCCACGATGGCCATGGTGGCGGCCGACATCAAGCGGGTGCTCGCCTATTCCACCATCTCGCAGCTGGCCTACATGCTGATGGGCCTCGCGGCGGGCAGCACGTTCGCCGGCTTCTTCCACCTGGTGACCCACGCGGGGTTCAAGGCGCTGCTGTTCCTCTCCGCCGGGATCTTCATCCACCACGCGCACTCGAACGACATGCGCGAGATCGCCGGCCGCGAGCCGCGGTCCCGCCGCGCCGCCGTGGTCGGCCTGGTGGCGGGCAGCGCCGCGCTCGCCGGCGTGATCCCGTTCGCCGGCTACTTCAGCAAGGAGGCGATCCTCGGCGCGCTCGGGACCGGCGCGCCCGCGGCGGCGCTGGTCCTGGCCTACGCCGGCGCGGGCCTGACGGCCTACTACGCGTTCCGGATGGTGTTCCTGACGCTGCTGCCGGACGCGCCGACGCACCGACCTGCCGACGCGCGGAGCCCCGGGCCCGCCGGCGCGGCGGCGCACGGCGCGACCGGCGGCGAACGGGCGATGGCGGCCACGGTGCTGGTCCTCGCGGCGCTGACGCTGGTGCTGGGCTGGCTCGGCCCGTGGCTCGGCGCGCGGCTGGGCGGGGGGGAGGCGGCGCGCGGCCCGCTGGAATTCGGGACCGGCGCCCTGCTCGCGCTGGGGGTGGTCGCGGCCGGCATCGCCGTCGCGTGGCTCGAGTTCGGGCGCGCCGGCGCGCCGCGCGTCGGCTTCGTCGAGCGCGTGCCGGCGCTCGCCCGGTTCTTCGGCGACAACTGGTACCTCGACCGGCTGTACCGCGCGACCGTCGTCCGGTGGGCGACGGCGCTGTCGCGCGCCGCCCAGTGGAACGATCGCACCGTCGTGGACGGCGCGACCGACGGCGTCGCCAACGGCACCATCGGCGGCGGCCGGCTGCTCGCCCTGCTGCAGAGCGGCTACGTCCAGATCTACGTCGCCGTCGCCGTCGGCCTGGTCGCGGCGCTCGCCTACGCGCTCGGCACGGGGGGCGTCCGGTGAGCGGGCTGCCGCTCCTCACCCTCCTGCTCGCCTGCCCGGTGCTCGGTCTGGCGGGCATCCTCGTCACGCCCGGCCGCCATCCGGGCGCCATCCGGCGGATCGCCGCCGCGAGCGGCGTGGCGGCCGTGGCGGTGGTCGCGGTGCTGTGGATGCGGTTCGATCCCGCGGCGCCCGGCTACCAGTTCGTGGAGCGCGTTCCGTGGGTGCCGTCGCTCGGCATCGAGTGGCACCACGGGGTGGACGGGCTGAACCTGCCGCTGCTGGCGCTGACGGCCATCGTGTTCCTCACCGGCGTGCTGGTGATGTGGGAGCTCGAGGAGCGGGTGAAGGAGTACTTCGCCTTCATGACGCTGCTGGTGATCGGCGTGTACGGCGTGTTCATGACGCTGGACCTGTTCTTCTTCGTGTTCTACTACGAGGTCGCGGTGCTGCCGATGTACCTGCTCATCGCGGTCTGGGGGAGCACCCGGAAGGAATACGGCGCCATGAAGCTCACCCTGTACCTGCTGGTGGGCACGGCGCTGGTGGTGCCGGCCGCGCTGGCGGTGTACTGGGGCGCGGGACAGGGCAGCTTCGACCTCACGCGCCTGGCGGCGGCGCACTACGGCCGCAGCTTCCAGCTGCTGGTCTACCCGTTCCTGTTCGTGGGCTTCGGGATCCTGGCCGGCATGTGGCCGCTGCACACCTGGTCGCCGGTGGGCCACGTGGCGGCCCCCACCGCGGTGTCGATGCTGCACGCCGGCGTGCTGATGAAGCTCGGGGCCTACGGCATCCTGCGGGTCGCGATGCCGGTGCTCCCGGAGGGGGCGCACTACTGGGCGCAGGCCACGGCGGTCCTGGCCACGGTGAACATCGTGTACGGCGCCTTCGTGGCGCTGGCGCAGACCGACCTGAAGTTCGTGATCGGCTACTCGTCGGTCTCGCACATGGGCATCGTGCTGCTCGGCCTGTCGACGCTGTCGGAGGCCGGCGTCAACGGCGCGGTGCTCCAGATGTTCAGCCACGGCGTGATGACGGCCCTGTTCTTCGCCGCGGTGGGCTACCTGTACGACCGGCTGCACACCCGCGACATCGGGAAGCTCGGCGGGCTGTCGCGCACCATGCCGGTGGCGTCCGCGTTCTTCATCATCGCCGCGCTGACCGGCGCCGGCGTGCCGGGCTTCGCGTCGTTCTGGGCCGAGCTGCTGGTGTTCCTCGCCACGCTCCGGACCTTCCCGGTGTTGGCGGTGATCGTGGTCGCGGCGCTGACCGTCACGCTGGCCTACTCGATCCGGGTCATCGTGCTCGCCTTCTTCGGCGAGCCGCGCGAGGCGCACCCCGGGGTGCCGGACATCCCGGCGTTCCTGTCGCTGCCGCGCGCCATCCTGGTCGGGTTCCTGCTGCTGTTCGGCTTCGCGCCGGGCCTCATCCTCAATGTGATCGAACCCGCGACCCGGGCGTTCGTGCGGGCGGTGCAGTGACCCGCTACCTGGCCCTGATGCCCGAGGCGGCGCTGGCGGTGACCGCGCTGCTCATCTTCGCCGCGCTGATGACCGACCGGCACCGCACCGAGCGCGCGCGCCACGCGGCCTACGTGGGCGGCGCGCTGGTCCTCGCCGCCAGCGTGCTCACGCTGGGGCGGAGCGAGGACTTCTTCTGGGGCAGCTACCGGGTGGATGCGTTCTCCCAGCTGGTGAAGGCGGCCGTGGCGGTCGGCTTCCTGGTCGGCGCCGCGATCGCCGGCGAGGTCCGCGGGCAGCGGGAGGACGTGCGCGGGGAGGTGTTCTTCTTCCTGCTCACCTCGGCGACCGGGCTGGTGGCGCTCGCCAGCGCCGTCGAGCTGGTCGCGCTGTACCTGGCGATGGAGATCGCGTCGTTCTCGCTGTTCGTCCTGGTGCCGATGTGCGACCGCTGCGAGACGGGCCGCGAAGCCGCGCTCAAGTTCATCGTCATCGGGCTGGCCGCGTCCGCGATCACCCTGTTCGGGCTGTCCCTGCTGGTCGGCTTCACCGGCGCCACCCGGCTCGACCAGATCGCGGCCCGGCTGCCCCGGCTCGCGACCGAGCCCGCCGCGGTGCTCGGGATGGGCCTGTTCCTGGCCGGCCTGCTGTTCAAGCTGGCGGTGTTCCCGTTCCACTTCTGGGCGCCCGACGTCTACCAGGCGTCCTCGCACGGCGTGGCAGCGTTCGTCGCGACGGCCTCCAAGGTCGGGGCCATCGCGGTGCTGGCGCGGCTGGTGGCGGTCGCGGAGCTGGGCGGCACCCGGCTGGTGACCGCGCTGGCGCTGATCGCGGCCGTGTCGATGACCCTGGGCAACCTGGTGGCGATCGTGCAGCGCGACGTGAAGCGGATGCTGGCCTATTCCGCGGTGGCGCAGGCCGGCTACGTGGTGGTCGGGCTGGTGGCCTTCACGCGCGCGGGCCTGGCGGCCGCGCTGTTCTACGGGCTGCTCTACCTGCTGATGAACGCCGCCGCCTTCCTGGTGGTGGCCCGGGTCGGCGCCGACGGCAGCAACCCGCAGCTCGAGGACCTGCGCGGCCTCCACCGCCGCTCGCCGCTGCTGGCGGCGACCCAGCTGCTCGCGCTGTTCGCCCTCGCCGGCGTGCCGCCCACGGCCGGCTTCGTGGGCAAGTGGTTCCTGTTCTCCGCGGCGATGGGGCAGGGCTGGTGGCTGCTGGTGCTGCTCGCGGCCGTGAACAGCACGGTCTCGGTCTACTACTATCTGGTGGCCGTGAAGTACGCCTACCTGCTGCCCGACGAGCCGCAGCGCGGGCCGCTGCGGCTGTCGCTCGGCGACCGGACCCTGTGCTACGCGCTCTCGGCCGCCGTCGTCGGCCTGGGCGTGTTCCCCACCCCGCTGTACCGCCTCGCGGAGCGCGCCGCGCAGCTGCTCCCGTAGCCGGCCGGCTCGCTTGCCACGGGGCGCGCCGCCGCAGTAAGCTCAGAGCGGATCCGCCCGGAGAACGCCATGGCGCCGGTCGTGGGACAGCCCGCTCCGGAGTTCACCCTGCCGTCGACGTCGGGGACGGACGTGTCGCTCGCGCACTACCGCGGCAAGTCCACGGTGGTCCTGGCCTTCTTCCCCCTCGCCTTCACCTCGACCTGCGCCGACGAGCTGTGCGCGTTCAGCGAGGACCTCGCGCGCTTCACCGAGGCCGGCGCGGTGGTGCTCCCGATCAGCGTCGACTCGATCCCGACGCTGCGGGCCTTCAAGGCGAAGGAAGAGATCACGGTCGAGCTGCTGTCCGACTTCAAGCGCGAGGTGTGCCGCGCCTACGGCACCCTGCTGGAGGACAAGTTCTTCTCGCGGCGGGCGTACTTCCTGGTGGACACGCAGGGCATCCTGCGCTGGTCGCATGTGGAGGCCGAGCTGGGCCACCGCCGTGACGACGACGAGCTGCTGGCGCAGATCGCGGCGCTGTAGCGGCGGCCGGCCGTCCCCCGCGGCGGCGGCCGGAGCGGGACCTCCATGACCGACGTCCTCGAGCTGCTCGCGCGTGCCGACAAGTGGCAGCTCGCGGCCGGCGAGGGCCTGGTGTTCGCGCCGCCGTTCCCCATCTGGCTGGACGTGCCGGGCTTCTGGGACGAGGCCCACCTGTTCGAGTACCCGCTCCAGCCGCTGTTCACCGTTTCCTTCCTCGACGAGGCCGGCGCGGAGCTGCGGCTCGTCCCGGGCGCCCGCCGCTGGTCGCCCGCCGTGCTCGAGGTGCCGTACCAGCCGGTCGGCGGCATCGAGGCGGTCGAGACCCGGATGGTGCTGCCGGGATTCGTGGTCGGCAGCGAGTGGGCCCTGCGCAACACGGGCACCGAGCGGGCGCTGATCCACGCGGTCGCCTGGACCACCGCGCCCGGCGACGAGGTGGCCGCCGAGAGCGTCGGCTGGTCGTCGGTGGAGCTGTCGTGGCCGCGCCGGGTCGTCGACCGCAAGGGGCACGCGCTCGACCTGGCGCTCAAGCTGGCCCTGGCGCGCGGCACCGACACCTGGGGCGCGATCCGCGCCGAGCCGACGGCCAACCTGCCGCGGTTCTCGCTGACCCCGTTCTGGGACCGCTGGGACGCCCGCCACGGCGGCCTGGCCTCCCGGAGCGAGCTCGGCGGCATCTCCGACGCGGGCCTCGTCTACCTCGGCCTGCATCGCGCCTGCGAGATCCCGGCGGGCGGCGTCGCCCGCCTGGCCGTGGCGCTGCACGTCGAGCCCCGCCTGCCGCGCCGCGCCCTGCCGGAGCCGCGCGTCGATCCCGCGAGCCCGCGCAAGGCGTCGTCGTTCTCGGCCGCCAGCCGCGCCTCGTGGGAGGACTTCTTCGCCGGCGTGCCCTCGTTCCGCTGCTCCGATCCCTACTTCGAGCGCTACTGGGCCTACCGCTGGTTCGGCTTGCGGCTCAACGGCGTGGCCAGCGGGTGGGGCAACTACGCCGCGCCGACGGTGTGCGAGGGCATCGGCTACTTCCACCAGCCGGTCGCCTTCAGCGCCCAGTGCCACCTCCGCGAGCTGCGCTGGCTGCACGATCCCGAGCTGGCGCGGGGCGTGCTGCGCACCTTCGTCGCCGCCCAGGCCATGAACGGCGCGTTCCCGGGCCGGGTGTACGCGAACCATCTCGAGGGCGCCGACTTCTACCACGCCGACTGGGGCGGGGCGCTGCTGGCGCTGGACGCGATCCACCCCAGCGACGCGTTCCTGCACGAGGTGCTGCCCGCGCTCGAGCGCTACGCCGAGTGGCTGGTCGCGACCCGGGACGCGCAGGGCCTGCACCTCTACGACGTCGTGGACCAGTACGAGACCGGCCAGGAGTACATGTCGCGCTACCTGGCCGTCGATCCCGACGCCGACCTGTACGGCTGGGAGAGCCGCATCCGGCTCAAGGGCGTCGACGTGACGGTGTACGCCTACTCGCTGTTCCGCGCGCTGGCGCTGCTGGCGCCGCGCGGCGGGATCGAGGGCGCGAAGTGGCGGCTCCAGGCGGAGGCGACCGCCGAGGCCGTGCGCCGGCGGATGTGGGACCCCGGCTCCGGCATGTTCAGCGACGTGAACCCGGCCACCGGCCGCCGCACCCGGGTGAAGGCCGCGGTGTGCTTCTATCCCTACGCCACGGACATCGTCGGCGCGGAGCACCTGCCCGGGTTCGCCCAGAACCTGTTCGACGCGCGCTCGTTCTGGACGCCGTTCCCGGTGCCGTCGTCCAGCCTCCAGGATCCGCTGTTCGACGCCGACGCGGCGTGGAAGGGCAAGCGCCACAACTGCCCGTGGAACGGGCGGGTGTGGCCGATGACCAACAGCCACGTGGCGGAGGCCGTCGCCGCGGTCGCGCTGGGCCACGTGCCCGCGCTCCGGGCGCACCTGGCGGAGTTCGTCACCAAGTTCGTGCGGATGCTGTTCTGGGACGGCGACGCCTCTCGGCCCAACGCCTTCGAGCACTACCACCCGGTCACCGGGCGGCCGAGCGCCTACCGGGGCATCGACGACTACCAGCACTCCTGGGTGAACGACCTCATCGTGCAGTACGTGGTGGGGCTCCGTCCGGCGGGCGAGGGGCGGCTGGTCGTCGACCCGATGCCGTGCGTGCTCGACGGCTTCGAGGCGCGCGGCCTGCCGATGCAGGGCCGCAGCGTCGACGTGCGCCGCGACGGCGAGCTGCTGGCCGTGTCGGTGGACGGCCGCGAGGCGGGGCGCGGACGCGTGGGCGCGCCGATCGAGGTGACCCTGTGAGCCTGCGGGTGGGGCTGGTGGCCGAGGCCGGCGGCGAGGGCGAGGCGGCGCAGGCGTGGCTCGCGACCCTGGGCGACGTGCAGGCGCGCCGCTACGAGTCCGGCCACCTCGAAGCGGCGACCCGGGAGTCCGACGTGGTCTGGATCCACGGCGCCGCCGGGCCGGCGCGGCTGCCGTGCGACGCGCTGCGCGCGTTCGTGGGGCAGGGCGGCGGCCTCCTGCTCACGCTGCAGGCGGCGGCGCTGGTGGGCCCGCTGGGCGTCGAGTCCGTGCCGCCGAACGACTGCCGCGAGATGACCTGGAGCCACCACCGCGACGAGTGGTGGCCGGACGAGCTGCGCGGGTCG
>Ga0335084_10004862_pt1 | contig 13257 bp, 7 predicted proteins | sample Lox_Sample_44_FD_206721 | JGI IMG/M metagenome (GOLD analysis project Ga0335084, IMG submission 206721) | Soil microbial communities from Loxahatchee National Wildlife Refuge, Florida, United States - Lox_Sample_4.4 | ecosystem: Environmental > Terrestrial > Soil > Wetlands | place: USA: Florida... | reverse complement strand
CGTGAGCGCGGCCGATGCCGGCGAGCTACTGGACGTTGCGCTCGAGGAACGCGACCAGCGCCGGCGTGATCGGGTTGTCGACGCTGTCCTCCGCGCACACCACGTCCACGTGTGCGAAGCCCTCGGCCATGATCACCTCGTAGCCACCCGCGATGCCCCCGAAGGTGGGGAAGGCCGGGTTCGGAAACGACGCGTCGGCGACGCGCGGCTGCCCGCTACAGCTCGGCGCCGTGCAGGTGCCGATGCTCGTCCCGAACGGCGTGTACGCGCCGGGGACCACTGCGAGGCCATTCGTCCCACCGAAGGCGATGACGGGGATGTTGATGTTCGCCGCCTGGGTCAAATTCTCGATGTCGCGGCGCCCGCGCCCGATCGAGAGCGCCGACGAGTCGAGGTTGATCGACTGCGAGCACTGCGCGGCGGTCGTGCACGCGGCGCCGACGTTGCCCGCCGAGCAGAAGCCTGCCGTGCACACGCCCGTGACCGAGGTCACGCTCGGGCCCGCGACCGGATAGTACACGTCGGTGAAGTTGGTGCCGCCCTTGTAGAAGTTCTTGGCCATACGGCTCATCAGCACCACTTCCTTCTCCTGGCCCCACCTCGAGCCGGGCAGCGTGGTCGGCGGCGGCCCGTTGTTCGGGACGATCGAGGGCGCGAACGGCCCCTCGGTGATGTCCTGCCAGGTCGTGAGGATTCCCAGCATCGGGCCCGGCGCACCGAGCGAGGTCGCGACGAACGACGCGAGACCGGCCACGAGCCCGTCGTCGTCGAGGAAGGCCCCGAGGCCGCCCTCGGCCGTCGAGCGGGGGAGGAGCGCGAGACCGTTGAGATCCGCCACCTTCAGGATCGCGTTGTTGTCGACCACGCCGCCCTGGTCGACGCGCAGGAGGTTCTCGCCCGTGTCCGGATCGAGCGCGGCCTGGAGCCCGGCCACCTCGCCGCTCGCGAGGATGCGCGCGTTCAGGATCGCCGACGTCGCGTACGACGTCGTCGGCAGCGTGCACTTGGGTGGCACCTGGCCGGTGCAATCGGTCGCCTCGGTCGCGATCGTGCACGGGGTCACGCCGTCGACGCAGCGGGCGGCGTTGTCGCGCACGGCCCCGAACAGCCCGCCGTCGAACTTGGCGATGATGCGGTCGAGCGAATCGTTGGTGAGCGGCGTCCCCGCCGTCGAGCCGCCGCTGCCCTCGAGCAGCACGAGGCCGCGGAGCTTCGCGTAGCCGGGATCGGCCGGGCCGACGCCGGTCAGATTGAAGTCCGTCGAGGCGTAGCGCGCCGTGAACCCCGTTCCGGCCGAGTGTCCGCCGAGGAACACGTTCTGGTTCTGCGCGGCGGCGCGCGCCGCCGTCACGATCGCGTCGATGTCGCGCGAGAACATGAGGTTCGTCCACGAGGCGAAGAAGGCGAGATCGGCCTGCGTGTCGTAGAAAACCCCGCGACGATTCGGACCCGCCGCCAGGATCGGGTCGAGCGGCAGGGAGACCTCGGCGCCGAAGAGCCAGTCGAGCGCAATCTCGGGAGAGAGGAACTCCTCGGCGATCTGGAGCCCCGCCATGTCCTCGAGCTGGTTGGTGCGTCGATCGACCGCCCACACCTCGAGGATGAAGCCGTCGGCGTAGGCTCGCGTGATCAGATTCTCGCCGATGATGCGGAAGTCGGCGGCGCCGCCCTCGAAACCGGGCACGAGGATGAGGATCGCCTGCGGCGCCCCGACCGGGGCGGCGAGGTGGTGGCGCGTGTAGCGGGCATGGTTCAGGTCGAAGCTGCCACCGCCGAACTGGGTGAGGAGCTTCGGATTCGTGACGACCACGCCGGGCGAGCCCGGTGTATTCGCCGGCTGCGCGGCGCTCGGGACGTCGATCGTTTCCTCGGTGACGAGCGTCGTGCAGTCGTTGGTGGCGTTGGAGCTGCACGCGTCGGCGCCGAACGGCGACGCATAGCAGGCGTGCCGGACGACGCTCCCGCTGCCGGAGTCGACGCACTTGGTCGCGCGCTTGGCCGACGCCTTCAGCTTCCCGCTGGCCACCTTCGCCTCGCAGCACATGACGCGTGGCGCGGAGGCGGAGTAGCCACACGCGGCACGCGCGTAGAGCTTCTTCAGCTCGATGCGGCACTGCGGCCGCAGCGAGTACGTGCCGAGCAGCGGCGTCCTCGTCGCGAGCTCGATCTGCGCGTTGGCGCAGCGCACGAACGCGCCGTGGCGCTTGTCCCCGGTCGTGCCGTCGTAGAAGGCGCACGGGCAGGCGCGCGCGATGGCCCCGCGCACTCCGGCGATGGACTTGGCGTCGCTGAGCGCCGAGGCGCCGGCGTGACATTCATCGGTGGCGGCGTGTGCGGCGCCGGCAAGGCCCAGCGCCAGGACGAGCGTGGCGAGACGGGTTGCGGGTGTCGGGATGCGCATCGTTTCCCTCCGACGCACTGGTCTACCGGTCGCCCGCGCCGTTCGGCAAGCTTTTTTTCCACCTCAGAGCGCCAGCACGCCCTCGATCTCGTCGAGGACACGAGCCCGCCAGCGTACGAGCGGGCTCGTCCCGGCGAGGAGCTGCTCGGTTTCGGCCAGGACCGCGTCGAAATCGACCAGCCAGCAGTAGGGGTCGTCGGCGGCGCGGTGTCCCACCGCGGCCGGCGGCTCCACCGGAAGCTGCCACGCCGCCATGCGTCGGTGCTCGCCGGCCATGAGCGCGCGGACGGCGACGTGCGCGAGCCGGCTCGCGAGCAATCGATCGAACGCCGACGGACGGCCGCCTCGCACCACGTGCCCGAGCACCGTGACGCGTGTCTCGACGGCGAGCCCCTTGCCGTCGGACTCGTGGAGCCGGGCGTCGACCATCTCCTTCAAGCGCTCGGTCGAGAGCGACACGCCCTCCGCCTTGATCACGATCACGCGATTCTTGCGGCCGCGTCGGGCGCGCACGCGCTCGATCGTCCGTATGACCGCGTCGACGACCTCCGCGTCGCTGCGACCGGCCTCGGGGAAGAGGACGGCATCGGCGGCGCCGGCGATGGCGGAGGTCATCGCGAGGTAGCCGCAGCGCCGGCCCATCACCTCGACCAGGAACGTGCGGTTCAAGGCGGAGGCGGTGTCGGCGATCTTGTCGCATGCGTCGACGATCGTGTTCATGGCGGTGTCGACGCCGATCGCGAGCCCGGTGAGACCGATGTCGTTGTCGATCGACGCGGGCAGCGCGATCACGAGCGGGCCGCCCGATTCCGCTTCGGCGGGGTCGGAGAGCGCCGCGGCGCCCGCGATCGATCCGTTGCCGCCGATGACGAGGAGCGCGTCGATCGCGGCGTCGCGGAGCCGCCGGCGCGCGACGTCGCGCACGGCGCGCTCGGCGAACTCCCGGCACCGCGCCGAGCCGAGCATCGTGCCGCCCTCGCGGATGATGCCCGACACGTCGCCGGCGCCGAGCTCGGTGAGCCGCCCCTCGAGGAGACCCCTGTACCCGTCGCTCACGCCGAAGACCTTCCAGCCCTGCGACATCGCCAGCAGCGCCGCGGCGCGGATGGCGGCGTTCATGCCGGGGGCGTCACCCCCGCTGGTGAGGATCGCCATCCGGCCCGATCCGCTTCGTTGCGACCATCGTTCGCTCATGCGACCTCCCGCGAGCGCGGAGTATAGCGCGCTCGTCGCGTTGCGCGTGAGCCCCCGTGCGACGGCTACGGAGTCGCTCATCCCCATGCCCGCGTGACGAACCAGAAGAGGCCGAGCCCGCAGACGGCGGCCGAGCCGATCTCGGCGATCCGGCCTCGCGCTCCCGGGTAGCGGCGGCCCAACGCGCCGAGCATGCTCCAGACAACAGCGACGATCGCGAGCTGGCCGAGCGCGACACCGACGTTGAAGGCGAAGAGCGCCGGCACGAGGCGTTCGCCGGGCAGCCCGAGCGCACCGAGCGCGCTCGCGTACCCGAGGCCATGCACGAGCCCGAAGACGAATGCGCCCAACGCGACGAGCGGCGCGGGGCGCTCGCTGCGCGCGAGGAGACCCAGGTGGCACGCGCCGAAGAGCGCGAGTCCGATCAGCACCATCGGGGGAACGGTACGCGGATCGGAGATCGCGGCTGCGCCGAGCGCGGCCGCGACGATCCACGGCGTCGGACGATCCCGGCCGCCCAGGAGCCACGCGCCCTCGCACGCGACGAGCGTGCACGAGAGGCCGGCGAGCGTCGCCACCGCCGCCGGATCGGGGCGCACGCCGCCGAGGGTGGCGAGCGCCAGGGCGACGCTCTGCGCGATCGCGAATGCGGCGACGCTCGCGGCGACGTCGGTCAGCGATCCCGCCAGGAGCAGCAGGGCGAGCAGGAACGCGACGTGATCGAGGCCGGTCACGGCGTGGCCCATGCCGAGCACGGCGAAGTCGACGGCGCTCGCCGATTCCCCGGCGAGCGGCCAGCGCGACGCCTCGGCCGTGAGGACGCGCTCGGCGACGGTGCCGTCCATCGCCGACACCCGGGCGAGATGGACGTGCGCCGGCGCGACGTCGGCCAGCAGGCGCGATTCGATCGTCCGCGGCGCGGGCGACGCGCATGCGAGGCTCCACGCGACGACGAGCTGACCCTCGCGCTCCGCGCGCACGGTCGGCGGCGCCGTCGGTGTGCAGGGCGCCCCGCCGGCCACGAGCGTCAGATGCTCGGCGGCGTAGCGCCCGATGCGCTCGGCGTCGCGCCACGGATCGAGGCCGAGCAGGGTGAGGTCGATCGCGGCCAGGCGCAGCTCGACGTGCGCGCCGTCGGGACCGAGCGTCCAGCCGGACCAGGACACGCTGCGGCCGTGGGCGAGCGCGAGCGCCGGGGCGAGGACCACGAGGCCGAATGCGAGGCGCGTCATGGCAGCGGCTCGCTCGTCTGGACGTCGGCGGCCTTGCGGAGCGCGTCGAGCGAGGTGCGCAGCGCCGTCTCGTCGGCCCGGCGGCGGACCTCCGCGCGCACGCGATCCTCGATCTGGTCGAAGGGCGGGACCGCCGGCTGGCTGCGCTCGACGACCTGCAGGACGTGGAAGCCCATGCTCGTGCGGACGGGATCGCTGGTGGCGCCGACCGGCAGCTCGAGCGCGGCCCGCGTCGCCGTCTCGCCGACGTATTCGCGAAGCTTCACCGCCGGGAGAAGCGTGTCGGGGAGGGGCGCCACCTCGTCGTCGCCGAGCGCCGCCCGCACGGTCGCGAACGCTTCGCCGGCTCGCAGGCGCCTCGCTGCCTCGTCGGCGCGGGCGCGCGCGGGCGCCTCGTCGCCGCCGGGGACGCGCACCAGCACCTGCCGCACGCGGACGCGTCCCGGCTCGGCGAAGTAGTCGCGGTGCGCGTCGTAGTAGGCGACCAGCTCTTCGCGCGGCGGGTCGGCGCCGCCGCTCGCGAGCAGCTCCATGGTGGCGCCGACGAGCTGCGAGCGCACCGTGCGGTCGCGGCGCACGAGGCCGAGGTCGAGGCCGCGCTGCAGGAGCAGCTCCTCGTCGATCAGACGATCGACGACGCGGCGCTTGTCGGCGTCGTCGATCGGCTCGCGCCGGTCGCCGGCGAGGGCGGCCAGGGTGCGCAGGTAGTCGTCGCGCGAGATGGCGATGCCGTTCACGGTCGCGACCGCGCCGGCCGGGATCCCTCGCGCACCCCGCATACCGGTGACGAGACTCACGGCCGCGACGGCGAGCCCCGTCGCGGCGCCGACGGCGAGCAGTGTGCGCGCCCGCCGCTCGGGCGTCACGAAGCGGGGCTGAGGTAGATCGGCGACGACCAGGCGCGCTCCTCGTTCGGCGACAGACAGTCGTCGTCGAAGGGCGTGCGGTAGTCGCCGTAGCACGGATGGACGCGCGTGCAGTTGCCCTGCGCGTCGTAGTCGCAGCGCAGCCCGCCGGCGTTGACGGCCGGCGTCGGCTCCTGGATCGCGCGCACGTAGTAGGTGGCGGGCCGCCCGTTCAGGATGAAGCTCGGGTCGTCGAACTCGACCGTGCAGCCGGCGCGATCGGCGGCGCAGTCGAAGCGCTTCCAGGGATCCTCGATCAGCTCGCGCACGGGCTCGTTCGGCCGCACCTGTGGCCGGATGCGCACCACCTCGATGCGCGTGATGAGCCGGCGGCGATCGCTCGGGTTGTAGCACTCGCCCTTGCAGAGCAGACCGATACGGTCCGCGCCGAGGGCGTGGAGCGAATACTCGGGACATCCGGGCTTCTGCTCGAACGAGCCGACGGCGCGGACGCGAAAGCGCGGCGGGTCCACGAGCGTGGTCTCCGATCCCATCGGCAGCGGGCCGCCGTTCGGGCCGTTCAGGAGATCGAACCAGAGCAGGATGCGCTCGCCGCTCGTCGCGTAGACCTCGCGGCGCTTGAGGGCGTCCCAGACGGCGTCGCGATCGCGCCCGTTCGAATGCACGGCGACGAGGCCGCCCGTCATGAAGAACGACACCTGTCGCTCGGTCTCGACCATCCGGAAGGCCTGGCCGGGCGGGATCTCGTCGGTGGGGCGGGAGGCCGGCGCCGGCGGCTCGGGCGTGCCGAAGACGCGGGCGCGCCAGGTCTCGTCCTTTGGCCCGATGGCCTCGGTCATCTCGCGTCGCGCGTACTCCTTGTACCCCGTGCCGGGACGCGCCGAGTGGTTGTCGCTGGAGCCGATGATGCCGAAGTGGAAGCGACGCGGCTTGGCGGGATCGTCGAAGTTCGTGATCGCGAGCGTGTACTGCACCGAGCTGCGCGGGCGCGAGGTGAAGGACGGGTTGAAGCAGTCGCGGCACTGCCCGCAGTCCTTCCAGTCGTCGATCGTGGCGCCCTCGACCGTGCGGTGGCCGAGAATGCCCGCCGCGGCGTAGTTCGCGCGCGCGGCGACGACGCGCTCCTCGCAGTCGGGCGCCTTCGGATCCGCGCAGCGCGAGCGGATGATCTCGCCCGCCTGCCAGCAGCACGGCAGGTAGTCCTTCGTCGGCGCGGGACAGGTGAGCTTCCCCTGCGCGTCCTGGTCGACGTCCTTCCAGGCGCGGAACTCTTCGGAATTGCCGTGTCCCGAGTAGATCTCGATGAGACGCTGCTTCTCGGCGTCGTGCATCGTGCCCTTCAGCTGCTTGTCCCAGCTGCTGCCGGGCGGCGTGTAGAAGCCCCACGTGGTGCCGTGCGGGATGACGATCGTGTCGCCCCCCCACTGCGAGAGCTTCTCGTACAGCACGTCGGGGGTCTCGGCCGTCTCGTGGCAGTCGGCGGGGAGCTGGTGCACGTCCACGCCCTTCGGGCAGAGCGGCACCGCGTTGATCTCCACCTGCAGGTTGCCGAAGTCGTAGTAGCGCTGGCGGTGCCAGAAATCGAGCAGGGGATACTGGATGCGCTGCCAGAACGGCGGCCGCTGCGTGAAGGCCTGCGCGAGCAGGCCGCCGCGGGCGCTGATCGGACGCGAGGGGACCTTGTCGTCGGCGGTGTCGTGGAAGATGACGTTCTTGTGCCCGTAGTGCGTCTCGGGCGTCTGGCCGACCTGTGTCCACTCCCAGCCGAGATACGAGACGAGGTCGGGATTCCTCGGATCGCCGGCGATGGCGTTGCACTGCCGGATCGCGTCCTTCGTCTCCTGCCAGTGGGCGGGCGTGATGCCTTCGGCGTGGTCGTTGATGCTCCAGAAGTCGAGGTCGGAGCAGTAGCGCGCGAAGTCGCAGGCGTCGGCCGGCGGATGCGCGCCCTCGCCCTGCATGAAGGGCAGCGTGCGCATGAACGCGTCGACCGAGTACGTCGTGTGGACGTGGAGGTCGCCGAAGAGGACCTGCTTGGCCGACGCATCCCCTGCACCGAGGTCGGCGAGCGCCTTCTTCTGCGACTCGGCGCGGGCCGCGATGACCTCGGCCGGTACGGTCTTCCCGGTGATCGTCCCGGGACCCTCGTGCTGTCCCTTGCACGCCGCGAGGACGGCGGCGAGAACGACGACCAGCAGCGCGCGGGATGTCGGCATCGCGGACTGGTACTACGGCCGCGCGCGCAGGGGCAAACAGGGCGGGGCGAGCGGTCCGTTCGTCCGCCCGGGCGGCCTCCCGGCGGCTCTCAGGCGGGCGCGACGTCGACCGGGATGCCGTTGACGACCGCGTTGTTGCTGATCGGATCGGTCAGGCGGCCCGGCGCCAGGAGGTTGCTGTTGATGCCGGCGTGCTCGCGCGCGACGCCCAGGCGCGTCCCCGGCTTGTCGTGTCCCCAGCCGTGCGGCAGCGAGACGACGCCCGGCATCATCTCGTCGCTCACCTCGACCGGCACCTCGACGCTGCCCGCCTCCGACGTCACGCGCGCCGGCGCACCGCTGCGCACGCCGCAGCGAGCCGCGTCGCTCGGGTGGATGAGGAGCGTGCAGCGCTCGCGCCCGCGCACCAGCACCTCCACGTTGTGGAGCCACGAGTTGTTGGAGCGCAGGTGGCGTCGCGAGACGAGCACGAGCCCGGAGCGCGGGCGACCCAGCCGCGCCGCGAGCCGCGCCACGTCGGCCGTGATGTAGGGGGGCGCGAGCTCCACCTTGCCCGAGGGCGTCGCGAGGATCTCGTCCAGCCGCGGCACCATCGGACCCATGTCGATCCCGTGCGGCGCGTCGCGGAACGACCGGAGCGTGAGACCGCCGGGTCGCTCGCCGTAGCCGTCGCCGAACGGTCCCGTCCGGATCTGGAAGTCGACGAGCCGCTCGGGCCCGCGGTGATCGTAGAGCCCCAGGATCTTCGCGGGGTCGACGTTCTTCGCGGCGCACAGGGCCATGAGGAAGCCGTCGTCCATCGCCGCCGGGTCGATCTCCGAAAGCGGCATGCCGGCGCACAGGCCGCCCAGCGTGGCGAGGATCTCCCACTCCTGCGGCCGATCGGCGCACGGGAAGATCGCGGGCGAGAAGTTGCCCGCGCTGCGCACGCCCCACATGGCGATGAGGTCGTCGAAGTGCGGCTGCTCGAGCGCCGACTGCCCCGGTAGGATCACGTGCGCGTGGCGCGTCGTCTCGTTGAGCGCGTTGTCGAGGCTGATCATGCATTCGAGCTCGGGGAGGGCGGCGTCGAGCCGCGCGGCGTCGGGCGCCGAGATCACCGGGTTGCCGGCGATCGTGACGAGCGCACGGATGCGGCCGTCGCCCGGGGTCGCGATCTCCTCGGCGAGGCACGAGAGCGGGAACTGTCCCAGCACCTCGGGCACGCCGCGCACGCGCGAGCGGAAGCGTCCGAACGAGACGCCGTCCGCCCACTGCGGATCGGGCAACGAGGTGAGGCTCCAGGCGATCGGGTTGCCGAACATGAGGCCGCCCGGCCGATCGAAGTTGCCGGTGAGGATGTTCACGACGTCGACCAGCCACGACGCGAGCGTCCCGAACTCCTGGTTGCAGAGGCCGATCCGCCCGTAGACCGCGGACGACGGCGCGGCGGCGATCTCGTGCGCGACGCGGCGGATGGTGGCGGCGGGCACGCGGCAGGTGGCCTCGACGCGCTCGGGCGAGAAGGGCGCCGCGAGCGCGCGCACGTCGTCGATCCCGTTCACGCGCGAGGCGAGCGCGCCCGGCCGTACGAGGCCGTCGGCGAACAGGACGTGGCACCAGGCGAGCAGCAGCGCGGCGTCGGTTCCCGGTTCGATCGGGATCCATTCGTCGGCCTCGTCGGCGGTGCCGGTGCGGCGAGGGTCGACGACGACGGTCTTCCCGCCGCGCGCGCGGATGCGATCGATCTCGCCCAGCACGTCGGGGCAGGCGAGCAGGCTTCCCTGCGACGCCTGCGGGTTGCCGCCCATCACCACCCAATACTGCGTGCGCTGGATGTCCGGCGTCGGGATCCACCACATGCTCCCGTACATCAGCATGCACGAGACGTTCTTCGGCCACTGGTCGACGGTGCCCGCCGAGTAGAGCGTCGGGAGCTGGGAGAGCCCCATGAAGAGCCCGACGTAACGGGAGAGGTGGATGCTGTGCGCGGTCGGATTCCCGATGTACGCGGTGATGGCCTGTTTGCCGTGCTTCGCGAGGACGCCGCCGATCAGCTCCTCGCAGCGCGCGAAGGCCTCCTTCCACCCGACCTCGCGCCAGCGCGTGCCCTCGCGAACCATCGGGACGCGGATGCGGTCGGGATCGTGGTGGAGCGCGCCGAGCGTCGTCCCCTTGGGACAGATGAACCCCTTGCTCCACACGTCGTCGTGATCGGGTCGGATGGCGACGACGCGATCGCCCTCGGTCTGCACCTCGAGACCGCACATGGCTTCGCAGAGCGGGCACGTCCGGAAGTGGCTCGTCGGCGGCATGGGGACGGACGATAGCACGAGCGCGCGCGCAGGCGCGACGCTTTCTCGTGCGCGGCGGGCGGGCGGCGGGGTGTTCGCTCGCGGTCCTCGGGCCACGCGCCTCGTGGGCCGCGACGACACAGCCGCCAACCGCGGCGCGCGCCGGGCCCTGCGGGCTCGCTCACACCCCACCCCCGCCACCCGCCCGCCGGGACGAGGACGCGTCGCGCGGCTCGCTCGCGCTTCACCGCCGCCTCGCTAGCGACGATACGTGCCGGTGTAGCCGAAGCTGAACGCGTCGCCGTCGGGATCGCCGGGCGCCGGCGGCACGGGGTTGGGAACCTCGGAATGCGCGGGCGGGATGTGGCGGAGATACGCGATCAGCGCCTCGAGATCCTCGGGCGTGAGCCGGGAGAAGTGATCCCACGGCATCGCCTGCCAGTGCATGATGCGTCCGTCGCGGCTGATGCCGCTCGTGATCGCGCGGCGGATCTGGGCGTCGTTCCACGTGCCGAGCCCGGTCTCGCGATCGGGGGTGAGGTTGCGCGAATACGTCGTGCCGAAGACCTTCCACGCGACGCGCATGCCGCCGCCCATGTCGGGGAACGCTTGCCACAGGCGCAGGGGATCCGGTCCGGCGGTGTGGCAGAGCGAGCAGGTTCCGACGGTCGCGACGTAGCGGCCATGGTTCACCAGCACGCGCGTGTCGTCGTCGAGGTTGCCGACGGGGAAGGGCGGTGGGCGCAGCGGCGGAAGACCCAGGGCGCGCCCGAGTGCCGCGACCGGCGGCGCCGCCTTCACGAGCGCGGGCGGCATCCAGCGCAGCGGCGGCCACGTGTAGACGAGCGGCACGCCGATGAGGACGGTCCAGACGGCGAGCGTCTCCAGGCGGCGCTGTCCCTTGCGCGTCCTCGCGTAGAGCGCGAGCGCGAACAGGCAGCCCAGCACCATCATGGTGTCGGTCGACGGATTCACGACGGGGGCGTTCGGCTGGTCGGGCGGCGGTGTACGGCCGGCGTTGCCCGGAAAGTAGATGCCCGCGATCTGCTCGCCCGTGAGGAAGGCGCCGAGCTTCCCCACGATGCCGTCGACGAGCGACGGCGCCTCGGGTGGCGGGACGCGGTTGCGAACCGGCGGAAGCGACTGCAGGTATGCGTGGATCGCGTCGACGTCGGCGTCGCGTACGCCGGCGAGGATCGTCCACGGCATGTCGAGCGCGCTCAGAACGCGCCCGCTGCGCGAGCGTCCCTTGCGGATCGCCGCACGCAGGTCGGCATCGCTCCACCCCCCGAGGCCGGTGTCGGGATCGGGCGTCAGGTTCCGCGTGTAGACGACGCCCGAGTGCGTGATGACGACGCGCATGCCGCCGGCGCCGAAGCTGCCCGGGACGTACGCGCCGTCGGGCTGCATCTGCACGTGGCACAGGAAGCACGTGCCGGACTGTGCGAGGTATTCGCCGCGCTTCGCGGGCGGCTCGCCGGCGCCCGCTTCGGCGCGTGCGGCCTCGCGCGCGGCGGCGGCGAGCGACGGGGCGCGCGCGCGCGACAACGCCCAGTGCGAGACGTCCCAGAGCTGGGCCACCGACGCGGCGTCGAGATAGCTCGGCATCGGCGTGCCGCCGATGCCCGACGCGAGCCGCATCGTGACGTCGGCCGCCGTGGCACCGCCCTTGAACGTCCACGGCCGGGTGAGGTCGGCGGGTGCGATGCGGGTGCCGTCCGAGGCGCGAAGCTGCGCCGCCGACGCGCCGTCGCCGCGGCCGCGGTCGCCGTGGCACGCAGGGCAGCCGAGCTCCACGTACGCGACCGCGCCGCGCCGCCGGCTGTCGTCGTCGTCGGGCGGCTCGCGTCCGAGGTCGAGCGGCGTTCCCGGCGCGCGCGGCATCGTCGCGAAGCTCCGTACGACGGCGACGAGACGTGCGATCTCGTCCGCCGAGAGCAGGTCCGAGAAATACGGCATGCTCGTGCCGGGAATGCCCGAGCGGATCGTGCGCGCGAGATCCTCGTCGGTCGGCGCCGAGCCCGAGGGCACGCTCGTCAGCTTGAAGCGCCCCGTCGTGAAGTCGCGCGGCGGCGCGCCGTTGAACGCGAGCGCGACCGCGGCCGGTCCGCGGCCGTCGCCGCGCTCGCCGTGGCAGCGTGCGCACCAGTGCTGATAGAGCGCGACGTCGGCCGGTGGCGGCGCCGCGCCGGCGGCGGCCGCGAACAGGACGAGCGTCGCGATCGCTCGCGTCACCGCAGAAAGTCGAGCACCAGGCGATTCACCATCTCCGGCTTCTCCTGGTGCACGAAGTGCCCGGCGCCGGCAATGACCTCGATCCGAAGGCCGCGCGGGAAGTACTCGCGCATGGACGGGACGAGCTCGGCGCCGATGCACCCGTCGTCGGCGCCGTGCAGCATGAGGGCGGGCACCTCGAGCGGCACGCTCGTGGCGGTGAGGCTGGCCTCCATGACCGCCGGGTCGGCCAGCGCGGGGCCCATGGTGGCGCGATAGTACCCGAGCGCCGCCTCCACCGTTCCCGGGGCGCGGAAGGTCGCCTTGGTGCGCTCGCGCTCCTCGGCCGGGCACGTCCAGCCAGGGGACCAGTCGGCGACCAGGCGATCGACGAGGGCGAAGTCGTCGTGGCGGAGCGCCGCGTCCGCGATCGGCTGCTGGAAGAAGAACATGTACCAGGAGCGACGGATCTGTGCGGGGCTGGTCGTGAAGGCGCGGAACAGCGCCGGGCCGTAGGGCACGGCGGCGGTGACGATCTTGCGCAGGCGCTGCGGCGCGAGCAGCGCGGCGAAATAGGTCGCCACCGCGCCCCAGTCGTGGCCGAAGACGACCGCCTGCTCGGCATCGAGGGCGTCGAGCAGCGCGAGCACGTCCTCGGCGAGCGCCATGCCGTCGTAGCGTCCGTCGGCGGGCGCGCTCGTCGGCGCGTAGCCGCGCATGTACGGCGCGACGGTGCGGAATCCTGCCCGGGCGAGCGCGGGCATCTGATGGCGGAACGAGTGGGCCTGATCCGGGAAGCCGTGCAGGCACAGCACGAGCGGACCCGAGCCTTCCTCCAGCGCTTCGAACGCGACGTTGGGC
>Ga0335084_10004861_pt1 | contig 13258 bp, 11 predicted proteins | sample Lox_Sample_44_FD_206721 | JGI IMG/M metagenome (GOLD analysis project Ga0335084, IMG submission 206721) | Soil microbial communities from Loxahatchee National Wildlife Refuge, Florida, United States - Lox_Sample_4.4 | ecosystem: Environmental > Terrestrial > Soil > Wetlands | place: USA... | reverse complement strand
GTGCCCGAATCCCAGAAGCTCGTCCGCGTGCCGTTCAAGGTATTTCGCGGGATGGCGTCGGTCGCCGCCGTGCGCGACCGGCTCGACCTCGAGGACGTCGACCCGAGCGAGCTCGAAGCCCTCGGCGCCGAAGGACTCGAGGTGAGCGTGCCCGCGCGCGGCTCGGCGCGCACGGTGCTCCACGACATGCTCAAACATCTCTGCTCGGCCGTGAGCTACGGCGGCGCTGACACGCTCGACGACCTCAAGCGCCGGTTCTGGGGCGCGCCCGAGCGGTATCTCGTCAAGCTGACGCCGGCGTCACGAACGGAGTCGTTCGACCGGTAGGACCTGCGTGCTCACCACGTCCCTTGTCGTGGAATCGGTCGTCCTCATATCCGCGAAGCGGGTTCTTGCGGCCAAGGCTGGGCCGCAATTGCGAGGCCCTGGAGTCGCGCCGGTTCTCGGCGCGCCCACATCCGGAAGCGTGCACCTCCGGGACGAACGTCAGGTCGTGCTCGCCTGCGACGAGTACTCCTCGAACAGCTGGAGCGCTCGCTCGACGCGATGCCAATCCAGATACGTCACGCGGCTCACCTCGCGTCCGTCGCGCTCTTTGCGCACTTCCCAGCCTGCGGCGGTCGACCTGATGGTGATCCGCCTGGACTTGTCGGGCGTCGTGCGTTCCTCGATCAACATCGCTCACCTCTCGCGGCGGGCGACGCGCCCGCAACCACCGATCCTAGCACACGGATCCGATCCCGGCCGGAAGCGAGGCGGCGGATCACCGGGAAACCCCGGCGATTGAGGCAGTTTCATGATTGATGTGAGCGATCGACGAGAGTGTCAGTGCGCAGCAAGATCCGGTAGGAGCAGCGTCACGTCACTTCCGCACGAGTGCACGAAGGCTGGGCGTCGCGACGTCGACGAGCGTTCACACGGCGACTTTGTCGGGGCAGGCTTACCGCGCCGGCGGCTTGCGCGTGTTCAGCGGCGGCAGGAGCCGCAGCGCCTCGGGCGTGCACGCGTAACTCTCGAACACGACCTTGTACCACGCGCCCGAATACCCCGGGCAATCGCCGATCGGCGCCCCTTTCGGACACTCGGGGTCGACGCGCGGCGAGGTCTGTTGCATGAGGACGAGGAGGACGTTGCCGCCGGCCCCGCCGACGACGTTGCGCTGAAGGCGATACGGATCGGCCTGGCCCTCGATCATCTGTTCGCTGAACCGGTCTTCACCGAGCGTGGCCATCTTCCGGCAGCCGTCCGGCATCTCTCGTCGGGCGGGCGGCCCATCGAGCGGCGCCTTGTAGACGGCGACCCGGGCGCCTTCGGGCGTGAGGGTCACGCAGGCAGAAGTCAGCAGGGCGAAGGCCACCATCGCGCGCCAGCGCATGAGGAGGAACTATACCGGAATCGAGACAGCCTCACCCTGTCACATGTGCGTGACAGCGCACCGCTAAACTCGCGTCGATGGGCAGGCCGCCCACTTCGCAGGAGGTTCGTATGAGCGACGCACTCGTGGACGAGAGGCTCGAGTTCTCGGATCAGCCCGCCGGAGCACCGACGCACGAGGACATCGCGATCCGCGCGTTCGGCCTCTACGAGGCACGCGGAGGATTCCACGGCCAAGACGTCAGTGATTGGCTCACCGCCGAGCATGAGCTGCTCCTCGAGAGGGCACGACTGCTCGAACGCGCCGAGACGCCGGCCTCACAACTCAGAGATCTCAGGGACTGAGCGTCCTGCTCCGCTCACGTCGCGGACCGCGGCGAAGCGGCCGGCCGTCGCCCTCGCGCGGCGACCTCGGTGTTCACGACCGTCTTCGCAAAAAAGTGATGCGCCGGTCGCGTGGACGTTACGCGGACTCGGTACCGTACTTGCTGCGTGAGCTTCCTGCGCTCGTTCCACGGATGGGTACCCGTGGCCGTGCTCGTGGGCCTTCCGGTTGTCGCGTTCGCGTTACACCGCCTGGTCGTTCTCCTCCACACGCTCCCGGCGCTCGCGCTCGTTCCGCTGGCGTCGCGTCGCCTCGCGAACGTGACCCGGCGGACGGACCGTGTCGGCGAGGACTTTCTCCTGGCGGATGGAGCGCCCGCCGCGTGGCTCGCCCGCCGTCAGCGCGGCCTCGACGAGCTGACCGAGGCCCTGCGCGACCAGACGCCTGCCTCGATCGAGCTGACGCGCCAGCTGCGCGACGGGTTCTCGGATCTGCGGTTCACCGACGCCAGCCGCGTGCCATTCCATTTCGCACGCGAGGCGCGCCAGCGCTTCAACCTTCGTTCGGTCGTGACGGCCTCGCGCGGACCGTACCTGCAGCAGCTGGACGGCCGGTGGACGCTCGACGTCAGCGGATCGTACGGACTGAACGTCGCGGGGTTCGACCAGTACAAGTCCTGGATCGCGCGTGGATGGGATCGCGTGAAGGACCTTGGCCCGGTGCTCGGTCCCGTTCATCCGGTCGTGGCCGACAACGTCGCGCGCCTGCGGGACATCTCAGGCCTCGACGAAGTCTCGTTCCACATGAGCGGCACCGAAGCCGTCATGGCCGCGGTGCGGCTCGCGCGCTTCAACACGCGCCGCACGCTCATCGTCTGCTTCTCCGGCGCGTATCACGGCTGGTGGGACGGCGTGCAGCCGGGCCTCGGCAACGAGCGAGACATTCCTGATTGCCTGACCCTGAAAGACCTCCATCCGTCCTCGCTCGACGTGATTCGCCGGCGCGCGAAGGAGATCGCCGCCGTCCTGGTGAACCCGGTCCAGGCGTTTCATCCGAACTCGCCGCCGCCGAGCGACGCCGTGCTCGTGCGCGGCGACCTGCGCAAGGTCGAGGGCGGCACCGGACCCTATGCGTCCTGGCTGCGCCAGCTGCGTGAGGTGTGCCGAGCGAGCGCGGTGCCGCTGATATTCGACGAGGTGTACACTGGCTTCAGGCTCGCCCCGGGGGGCGCGCAGGAGTACTTCGGCGTGCGCGCGGACCTCGTCGTCTACGGCAAGACGGTGGCCGGCGGCATGCCGATCGGCGTGGTGTGCGGGAAGTCGCGGCTGATGCGGCGCCTCGATCCGGATCACCCGCTGCGGATGGCCTACGTCGTCGGCACCTTCTCGGCGCATCCCCTCGTGATGGGCGCGATGAACGAGTTCCTGCGCTGGGTCGCCGAGCCAGCGGCGCCTCAGCGGTACGAGGACGCCAACCGGCGGTGCACGGTCTGGGTCCGCGCGACCAACCACGACCTGGCCGACGCCGGCCTGCCGGTGCGCGTCGCGAATCTCGGCACGATCTGGACCGTGCTCTTCACCGACCCGGGGCGATTCGACTGGCTCCTCCAGTACTACCTGCGGGCCCAGGGCATCACGCTCAGCTGGGTCGGCACGGGCCGTTGCCTCGTCAGCATGGACTTCACCGACGCCGACTACCTGGCCCTCCAGGCGAAGCTGACCGAGGCCGTCGGGCGCATGAAGCGCGACGGCTGGTGGCTGACGCGGGAGGAGTTTCCCCACAAGGAGCGATCCATGAAACGGCGACTCGTGCGTGATCTCGCAGCCAGCCTCGTGCCCGCGCCCCTCCGGACGTTCTACACGGCCGTCATGAAGCGCAAGGACGACGACCATCACGCGTCACACAACAACGTGATGAACCAGTACCTCCACCTGGTCAGCTCGTCCGCGTTCATCTACTGCTACGCGATCGCATTCACGAACCTGACGACGGCGATGTTCGTCGGCCTGGCGTCGCTCTTCGTCCGCCAGTTCGGCCACGCGGTCCTCGAGCCCGCGTGCCACGACCAGGAGAAGCTGCTCCTCGGCTACGACACGCGCAGCAAGACCCTCATCGTGCTCGCTTACGCGGCGATCCCGCTGGTGCTGATGGCCAGCGCCGGCACGTGGACGTTCGCAGGATTCCGGTCGCTCGCCGATCAGATTGCGCTGCAATGGTTCCGCTGGACGCTCATCGTCGTGCTCGGCCGCGTGGCGTACCTCACGTGGAAGCACGATGTCGGGATCGCGATGGTCTGGTTCGTCAAGCTCGTGACCGACCCGATCACCGACATCATCGCCTACTTCCCGCGCCGCACGCAGCGCGCCTAATTTAGGCGGGCCATGACCACGTTTCTGGTGGCGGCCGCGCTCCTGAGTCTGGAGCGGCTGTTCTACGTGTGGATCTCGCACCGGCCGCGCGACGTCGAGCGGCTGATTCGCGCGCGCACGCGGACGAGTCCCGTCGTCGCGGTGCAGTGGCTGTTCGCCGGGTTCAAGGCGATCCAGCTCTCGGCGTTCGTCCTCTGGGTGCGCGCCTTCGGCGGACCGGCGCCGTGGCCGGTCTGGCAGACCGCCGGGGTCATGACCACCGCAATCGCGCTCGTGCTGGCCGGTCAGGCGCTGAACCTCTGCGTCTTCTACCGGCTCGGCCGGACGGGTGTCTTCTACGGTGCGCAGTTCGGCTACGAGGTCGCGTACGTCCGTGCCTTTCCATTCTCGTGGTTCGCCCACCCGCAATACGTCGGCGCCGTGCTCTCGATCTGGGGCTGCTTTCTTGCCCTGCGGTTTCCGCATGCGGATTGGTACGTGCTGCCCGTGCTCGAAACCGTCTACTACGTGATCGGCGCGCGCCTCGAGCGCCCCAGCGCCCCGAGACCGACACTCCTGCCGAGCCTCGAATCTGCGATGGAGGGACGACAATGAAAGCCAAAGCGGATCTGCACGTGCACTCGCAGTACTCGGATCGGCCGACCGAGTGGGTGCTCCGGCGGATTGGCGCGCCCGAGTGCTACACGAAGCCGCGCGCGGTCTACGACCTCGCAAAGCGGCGCGGGATGGACTTCGTGACCATTTCCGACCACAACTGCATCGACGGCGCAGCCGAGATCGCCCACCTGCCCGGTGCGTTCGTGAGCAACGAGATCACGACCTACTTCCCGGACGACCGGTGCAAGGTGCACGTGCTGGCCTGGAACATCACGCAGGCCCAGTTCAACGAGATCCAGCGCCTGCGCGAGAACATCGTCGACCTGCGCGACTACATGCACGCGGAGGGCATCGTCCACAGCTGCGCGCATCCCCTGTACAGCATCAACGACCGACTCAGCATCGATCACTTCGAGCGCCTGCTGCTGCTCTTCAACGTCTTCGAGACCATGAACGGCGCCCGGAACCGGCGCAGCAACGATCTGGTGCGGGCCGTGCTCGACCATCTCACGCAGGAACAGTTCGAAGAGATCGCAAGCCGGCACGGGATTTCACCGGTGGGCGACGCGCCGTGGCTCAAGGGAGGCACCGGCGGGTCCGACGACCACTCCGGCGTGTTCGTCGCGAAGGCGTACACCGAGTGCCCGGCGTCCGGCACCGTCCGGGACTTCCTCGGGCACGTGGCGCTGCGGCAGAGCACCGCGCGGGGCCTTGACGGCACGCCGCTCAGCTTTGCCCACGGTCTCTACACAATTGCCTTTCAGTACTACCGGGACAAGCTGCGGATGACCTCGGGCAACGGCAGCCAGCTGATGCTGAAGCTCTTCGGAGAAGTTCTCGGCCCGGAACAGACCCGCGTCGGGTTCAGGGATCGCGTGTCGTACTACGCCCGCCGGATCGCCGGGCGGCCGGACTATCCGGCCGAAGTCGAATTCAAGCGGATGGTGTCGACCGAGATGGTCAAGCTCTTCGGCGAGGATTGGCTGCGGGACGACTTCGTCGTGAGTCCGGAGCGCCACGACGAGCTGAACCGCCGGACGTTCGAGCTCGCGAGCCGCATCGCCAATCAGCTGTCCTTCCAGTTCACGCGCAAGTTTGTGGAAAAACTGTCCATGGGCAGCATCTTCGGGAGCATCGAAGCGCTGAGCGCCGCCGGGCCCCTGCTGCTCGGCGTGGCCCCCTACCTCTTTGCGTTCGCCCATCAAAGCCGCGACCGTCACTTCCTCGCGAGCGTCAACGAGCGGTTCCTGGGCGGGCGCGCGCCGTCGGATCCGGCGCCGCGAAAGGCGTGGTTCGTGGACGCGCTGACGGACGTCAACGGCGTGACGACGCTCGTCCGCAAGATGTGCCGGCTGGCCGACGAACACCGCCACGACCTCACGCTCGTGACGTTCTCGGACGTGGCGCCCGATCGCCGCGTGCGCGCGCACAACTTCACGCCGGTCGGACAGTTCGCGCTGCCGGAAAACAGCATGATCAACCTGGCGTTCCCGCCGTTCCTCGACGTGCTCGAGTACTGCGATCGCGAGCAATTCACCGAGCTCGTCGTCAGCACCCCGTCGCTCGCGGGCCTCGCGGCGGTGGCCGCCGCCAGGATGCTGAACATCCGGCTGGTCGGCATCTACCACACCGACCTGCCGCAGTACATCCGCTACTACACCGAGGACGAACAGCTCGAAAGCGCGACCTGGCGGTACCTGCGCTGGTTCTACGATCAGATGGACCTCGTGTACGTGCCGTCGCGCGGGTACCGCAATCAGCTGATTGCCAAGGGTTTCGACGCCAGACGGCTGCGGATGCTGCCCCACGGCATCGACGTCGATCGGTTCCACCCGAGCCGTCATGATCCCGCGTTCTGGCAGCGCTTCGGGGTCAACGGCGGGCCGAAGGTGACCTACGTCGGTCGCGCCGCCAAGGAAAAAGATCTCGATATTCTGGTCGAGGTCTACGAGGCCCTCGCCCGCCGTCGGCCCGACTGCACGCTCGTCATCGTCGGCGACGGCCCGTTCCTCACGCAGATGAAGAATCGCCTGCGGCATGCCAACGTGATCTTCACGGGCTTCCTGTTCGATGCGGACTTGAGCAGCGCGTACGCCGGGTCGGACGTCTTCGTGTTTCCCAGCACGACGGATACGTTCGGGAACGTCGTCCTCGAAGCGATGGCGTCGGGCGTGCCCGTCGTCGTGTCCGACCGCGGAGGCCCGGCGGAGTTCGTCGAGCACGGCGTCACGGGCTTCGTCACCAAGGCGCGGAACGTAGCAGACGTGCTGGCGGCGATCGAGCGTCTGCTGGACGACGCGGATTTGCGGCGCCGGATGTCGGCGTCGTGCCGGGCCTACGCGGAGACGTGCCGCTGGGATCGCATCTATCTGGAGTTCTGGCGCGGCGAGGCGACGAGCACGCCCGCCGAACTGGCCGCGCCGGTGTAGGCCGCAGCCGCTCGTGCGGCCGCCGCGCGCCAGGCGGCCGTCAGCGGCGCGAGCGCGCGCGGCCAGCCCCGGGTCTCCGCGTATCGTCTCGCCTGCCGTCCCATCTCCCTGCGTCGATCGGGCGTCCGGAGAAGCATGGCGAGCGCATTGGCGAAGGCCGCGACGTCGCCTGCCCGGCACACCACGCCCGTCGCGCGCCGAATCATCTGCTGTTGCGGCCCGCCCACATCCGAGACCACCACCGGGAGGCCCGAGGCCTGTGCCTCGAGCACGACGTTGCCGAGCGTGTCCGTCGTGCTCGGAAAGAACAGCAGGTCGCTCGACGCCATGGCCACCGCCACGCGGTCGTGCGACAGCGATCCGAGGAACACGCCGTCGGGACACACCGCTTCGAGCTCCGACCGCATCGGACCATCGCCCGCAAACACAAATTGATGGGCGACGCCTCGTCGAGCGAGCTCGCGTTGCAGCGGCCCGACGAGATCCAGTCCCTTTTCGCGCGACAAACGGCCGGCGTAGAGAATCGCCGGCCGGCGGTCGTCAGCGCGCCAGGCCCGGCGCAATTCCGCTGACGCCCGCTCTGGCGAGAACCGCGTCACGTCCACGCCGCGGCTCCAAATCTGCAGCCGCTCGCGCACGTAGCCCCGGCTGGCGAGTACCTCGCGCGCCGCCTCTGACGGCACCAGGATCGGATCGCACGGCGCGTAGCACCAACGCATGTAGCGCTCCAGCACGCCGCCGAGCCGGCGCGATCCGCTGAACGTCGCGGCGTAGTCGCCGAGGTGCGTGTGGTAGCTTCCGACGAGCGGCAGGCGAAGGCGCTCGGCGAGCCATCGGCCCGCCAGTCCCACCGGACCGGGCGTGGTGACGTGGACCACCTGGATCCGGTCCCTGCGGAGCGCCCGCGCGAACGTGCGCAGCGGCGGCCAGTAGATGCGCATTTCCCGATACCACGGGAGCCCCACGCCCCTGGCCGAGACGGCGAGGTACCGATCGCTCTCGGCGCCGAGATCCGAGGCCGTGTACACCCGCGGCGCCGCACACTCGCTGAACTGCAGCACCGCCTTGAGCGTGGTGGTCACGCCGTTGACCTTGTCGAAGTCGTTGTCGGTGAAGACGGCGACACGCACAGCCACGGCGACCTCCTGCCTGCCTCGAACGCACAGCTTCGAAGGCCGCTTCGCTGGGAGGAAGCGACACGGACCGCTGAGAGTGGCAAGAGTGTGTCAGGCCAGCGTGACGACCGCGTGTCGAGGACGGGGAGGCGCCTGCCCCGCGACCGGAACCTGGTCCGCCTCCCGGGCGCTGTCGCCACGAGGGCGGATCAGCGGACGTGCCCACGGCGAGCGGGTGCTATCTGCGAAACCGTCGCACGAGGAGCGATGTGAGGCCGGTGGCGAGCAGGGCGACCGACGTGGGCTCGGGCACGGCCGCGTTCGGATTGACGTCGGTAATCGCGATGTTGTCGAAGTACGCGTTGCCCACGATTGCGTCGGCACGGACCCAGTCTTCTGCTTTGAAATACACCGCCTGCGCGGGTAGATTCGGTGTTGGGCCGGAGCGCGTGAGGTGAATCACGTAGTGATGCCACGCGCCGTCATCAATCAGCAGAATGTCCGGACCACCCAATGCCGACGTTCCGGCCAGCCACCGTTCACCGGTGGCGTAAGCCGTATCGATGTCCCATCCGATGAAGCCGCCCGTGTTGCCGGTGGCTGGATAGCCAAGGTAATCGAAAGAGAACCACCAGTCATTTCCTGTCGCCGCGTACGTCGTCAGCGTCCAGATGTTGCCGCCGTCGCCGAGCGCGTTGAAGTTCAGCACGTGATTGGCGGCGTTCAGCGGATCGGCCGCGATCTGGCCGTTGGATCCGCCGGTCCATGCGTTGAGGTTGCCGTGCTCGAAGTTGTCGATCGTGATCGTGGTCGCCGACGCGATTGCCGGAATCAACGACATCACCGCACAAAGGACGACGCGCTTCATCATGGCCAACGCCTCCAGTACGCCGAGAGCCATCTTCGGCAGCGCCGCACCTGACCGGGCGGCCAAGTGGGTTGCCCGGAAAAAGCAAGTTCGGTGCCACAGCAAGAGGCAGGAAACTGGTCCGGACCGGCCGATGGACTCCACGCAGAAGCAGACTAAAGGTGGCGTCGGTCCGGAAAAGGCGGATGCCGGCGCAGATACGCGCGGGCGAACGGACAGACGATGACGATCCGCAGGCCCTCGGACCGCCCCTGGCGCAGTGCGGCCTCGACCAGCGCGTCGCCAAGGCGCCGGCCCCGGAGCTCGGGCGGAACTTCGGTGTGAATGATGCTGAATGTGTCGCGCGCCCGCCGGTAGTCGAGAAACGCCGTCTGTCCGTCGACCGTCAGCTCGAGGCGGCTCCGCCCGGCGTTGTCGGTGATCGGAGGCACCGGTGCGGGCGGCACTTCCCCGATCCGCACGCCGGTCTCCACGGTGTTCGCCGGCGGGTCGCTCGCGGGAAAGGTCTCGTCGATCGTCTCGTCCAGCTTGTCGTCGTCTCTCCGCTCTCGGTCAGGGGACATCGCAGCACCTTCAGAGGGGCCTGTTCTATTATTCCGCACACCGGCCTTCGTCCTAGGTCGTCATGCGCCCACCGCCGCCGTTGTGATATTGAGTGGGCAATGGCTGGAGGCGGCGCAGACACTCCTGATCTTCGGGCAGGCATCCCGGCCGGCCGGCTGGCCGATGGTGATCGTCTGCTCGGTCACGTCGGCGACGATGAGGTGCTGCTCGTGCGGAGCGGCGAGGAGTTCTTCGCCGTTGGCGCGCACTGCACGCACTACCACGGACCGCTCGCGGACGGGCTCGTGGTCGGCGACACGATCCGCTGCCCGCTCCATCACGCCTGCTTCAGCCTCCGTTCCGGCGAAGACCTCCGTCCGCCGGCCCTCGATCCGATCGCGTGCTGGACGGTCGAGCGGCGCGGCGATCTGGTCGTGGTCACCGGGAAGCGCGGACGGGCGGCGAAGCGGGCGAAGACCGGCGCGCCGGAGTCCGTCGTCATCGTCGGCGGCGGCGCGGCCGGCCTCGCGGCGGCCGAGATGCTGCGCCGTGAGGGCTACGCGGGATCGATCGCGATGATCAGCGCCGACGATTCGGCGCCGTGCGACCGGCCCAACCTGTCGAAGGAGTACCTCTCGGGCGAAGCCTCGGAAGACTGGATTCCGCTGCGGCCGCCGGAGTTCTACGCGGAGCACCGGATCGACCTCCGGCTCAACACCCGGGCCGTGTCGATCGACGTCGGCGCCCGCGAGGTCGTGCTCGAGAACGGCGTGCGCCAGCCGTTCGGCGCGCTCCTGATCGCGACGGGCGCGGACCCGGTGCGGCTGCCGATTCCAGGCGCCGACGCGCCGCACGTGCACTACCTGCGCTCGTTCTCCGACAGCCGCGCGATCATCGCGGAGCTCGCCTCGGCCCGGCGCAGCGTCGTCGTCGGCGCGAGTTTCATCGGCCTCGAGGTCGCGGCATCCCTGCGCATCCGCGGCATCGCCGTGGACGTCGTGGCGCCGGAGTCCGCGCCGCTCGAGCGGATGCTCGGCCGCGACATCGGCCGCTTCGTCCAGAGCCTCCACGAAGCCAAAGGCGTCGTCTTCCACCTCGGCGAGACCGTCGCGCGCATCGACGGCCGCACCGTCGTACTCAGCGGCGGAAGCCGTGTGAGCGACGTCGACGTCATCGTGATGGGCGTGGGCGTCCGGCCCGCCGTGGAGCTGGCCGCGACATCCGGCCTCGCGGTCGATCGCGGCATCGCCGTCAACGAGTTCCTGGAGACGAGCGCGCGCGGGATCTTCGCCGCCGGAGATGCCGCGCGCTGGCTCGATCGGCGATCGGGCGAGCGCCGGAGAATCGAGCACTGGGTCGTCGCCGAGCGCCAGGGCCAGGTGGCGGCGCGCAACATCCTCGGCGCGGCCGAGCCCTTCGATGCGGTGCCCTTCTTCTGGAGCCAGCACTACGACGTCACGATCCGGTACACCGGCCATGCCGAGACGTGGGACCGGATCGACATCGACGGCTCGCCGGACGCGCGGAACTTCGCCGCGACGTTCTGGCGGGACGGCCGCCGGCAGGCGGTGGCGACCGTCTCACGCGACCGCGAGAGCCTTCAGGCCGAAGCGGCGATGGAGCGCGGCTAGGGCTGCCGCCTGGCTCCCACGCGCGCGCCGATCCAGCTCTTCACGTCCGCCATGACCGCCTCCTTGCCGACGTCGTTCAACGGATCGTGGAAGTACCCCTCGTAGAATTTCAGCGTCTTGTCCCTGGACGACGCCGAATCGTAGAAGATCTGGCTGCCGGCCGGTTTCGTGGCCTTGTCCGCCGTGCCGTGGATGATGAGCAGCGGCAGCGTGAACGTCGGGAAGCTCTGCTTCAGCCGCTCGTCGGCGCGGACCATCTCGGCAATCGTCCTGGTGGGCTGCGTCTCGTGGGCGATGAGCGGGTCCTCGTTCATCGTCTGCACGACCTTGGGATCGCGCGAGAAGTCCGCGTTCTTGAGCGGGAGCACGTGCGCGTGCGGCGCGATGTGGCTGAGGCCGCTCAGCACCGCGATCGCGAAATCCGGCGCCGGCACCTGGAACGCAAAGCTTTCGCAGACGAGCCCTGCGAGCTCGGCCTGATGCTCGATGGTGTACAGGCACGCGACGACGCCGCCCGCGCTGTGGCCGAGCAGGAACACGGGCAGGCCCGGCTCGCGCGACTTCGCGATCGTGACGAGCTGCGAGACGTCGTCGACGTAGTCCTGGAACTTCTCGACGTAGAACCGCTCGCCGTCCGACCTGCCGCGGCCGCGAAGATCGACCGCGTACACCGCGAAGCCGTCGCCCCGCAGCTGATCGGCCACCCAGCCGTAGTACCCGCTGTGCGAGTTGAAGCCGGGCACGATGACGACGACGCCGCGGGCCTGGCCGTCGGGACGCCACGCGCGATAGAAGATGTTGAGGCCGCTGTTCGTCTGAAAACGATCTTCGCGGACGCCATTCGCGACACCCTGGGCCATTGCAACCTCCTTGTAACGACACCGTTCTCGAGTGGCTAAGGTACGTACTTCGTCCAGGGAGCCCGCGCAATTAGACGAACGAACGAGGCGCGCCGGCCGACGCCGGTTCGCGGCGCGGCGTCACACGCGCGCTACAATGCCGATCGAGCGTCACCACGTGCCGTCCGACCCGGTCGAGAGCTCACGCCCGACTCGCCTCGTCCGCCGGCTCGCGCTGATGCTTGCCGCGGCGGCGGGCCTGCAGCTGCTGTACTGGTGGCGTGGTCACGCCTTCGTCGCCGACCAGGTCGCGCACCCGCGGGGCCCGTTTCTCTACAACCTGATCCAGACGCCCGGCCCGCATGCGCTGGCGGAGTATCTCGATCGCGCCGACGCCATCTGGCTGGCGTTCCAGCTCGTCTGGCTCGGCCTCGCGGTGACGCTGGCGGCCGCGCCGGCGCTGGAGTCCGCGACGGCCCGGCTCCACGCGGCGTGCCTGCGATTCGGCCGCGCGTGCGCCGACCGCCCGATGCTCTTTCTGTCGTGCGGTTTCGTCCTGGTCGCCGCAGTCACGTCGCTCATCGGGTGGCTCGTGCTTCTCCACTTCCCGAACTCGGGCGACGAGTACTGCTACCTCTATCAGGCGGACACCTTCCTCGCGGGGCGATTCTCGAACACACCGCATCCGCTGCAGGCATTCTTCGCGACCAGCCACGTGATCGCACGCAACGGCCACCTCTTCAGCGTCTTCCCGCCCGGCTTCCCCGCCGTGATCGCCGTCGCCGCGCGCCTCGGCCTGCCGGCCTGGGCGATCAACCCGCTGCTGTCCGGCGGCTTGTTCGTCGTGGTTTTCTTTCTCACGCGTCGCGTGACAGCGGATGGGGCGACGGCGGCGCTGACGTCGCTGACGCTCGCCTGGTCGAGCTACTTCCTGATGACGGGCGCGTCGTTCTTCTCCCACACCGCCTGCGCCTTCTTCGTCGTCGGCGCGATGCTCGCGATGCTGCGCATGGCCGACGGGAGCGCCTGGAGCGCGGCCCTGGCCGGGTTTCTCGCCGGCATGGCGGTCATCGTCCGGTACTACACGCCGATGCTGTGCCTGCTGCCGCTCACGATCGTCCTGCTGCGCGAGCGCCGCTGGCGGACGGAGTATCTCTGGGCCATCGCG
>Ga0335084_10004858_pt1 | contig 13259 bp, 11 predicted proteins | sample Lox_Sample_44_FD_206721 | JGI IMG/M metagenome (GOLD analysis project Ga0335084, IMG submission 206721) | Soil microbial communities from Loxahatchee National Wildlife Refuge, Florida, United States - Lox_Sample_4.4 | ecosystem: Environmental > Terrestrial > Soil > Wetlands | place: USA... | reverse complement strand
CCGCTGACGCAATGATGTCTCGTTACTGTCTACTCGGCTTCGTGGCGGCCCTCGTGCTTGCGTGCAGCGACAGCACGAACCCAGCGCCGGTGGATCAGAGCGCCGCCCTCTCGGGCGGGGCGATGACGGTCTTCGACGCGACGAGCGGCGCGTTCAGCGCGCCCGCGCCGAACCTCTCGGCCGCGCGCCTGGTGGAGCACGCCAGCGGCGACGCGCAATTCGAGGCCACGTTCGTCACCGGCGGAACGGTGAACGGCGGCCTCGGGCCCCTCTACGACAACACGTCCTGTCGCGCCTGTCACATCGGCGATGGCCGGGGACGCCCGCCCCTGGGCACAGAGCAGTTCGAGACGATGCTGATGCGGTTGAGCATCGCCGGGCAGGATGCCCATGGCGGTCCAAACCCGGCGCCCGGATTCGGGCGGCAGCTCCAGGCCCGCGCCGTCGTCGGTTCGACGCCCGAGGCCATCCCGCAGATCACCTACGTCGAGGTGCCAGGCACATACGGTGACGGCCAGACCTACTCGCTGCGTCGCCCCACCTACGTGTTGAGCTCGCCCTACACCACACTGCCGGCAGGACTTCTCGTGTCGCCCCGCGTCGCACCGGCCGTTTTCGGTCTCGGCATGCTCGAAGCAGTCGACCAAGCCGACATTCTCAGCCGCGCCGATCCCGGCGACGCGAACGGGGACGGCATCCACGGACACGCCAACTACGTGTACGATCCCACGACCGGGATGACCAGTCTCGGCCGGTTCGGATGGAAAGCGTCGGCTGCGAATCTCCTGCAGCAGACCCTCGGCGCGTACAACGAAGACATCGGCGTAACCTCATCGGTGCTGCCGGCGGAAAACTGTGAAGGCCAGTCGCCGGCCTGCGCGCCGCACACGCCTGATGTGAGCGACAGCGTCACAGCACTCGTCGCGCTGTACGTGCGAACCCTGGGCGTACCGGCCCGCCGTGCGATTGGTGATCCGACCGCGCTCCAGGGCGAGCAGGTCTTCCAGTCCATCGGGTGCGCCGCCTGCCACGTGGCTACGCTACACACCGGGGCTGCTCCCGAAACGCCCGAAGCGGCGAATCAGACGATTCACCCCTACACCGATCTCCTGTTGCACGACATGGGACCCGACCTGGCCGACGGGCGGCCCGACTACCTCGCGACGGGTCAGGAGTGGCGCACGGCGCCGCTCTGGGGAATCGGGTTGACGTTGACCGTGAACGGGCACGAGCTTTTCCTGCACGATGGACGCGCGCGCGGTCTCGCCGAAGCGATCCTCTGGCACGGCGGCGAAGCCCAGGCGGCGCGCGAACGGTTTCGGACGCTCTCGGCCGCCGACCGCTCGGCACTGGTCGCGTTCCTGCGGTCGCTCTGACCGCTCGCGAACCCTTGCCGGCGCGGTCGCGTATGTATAATTTCTCGACCTGATGAATATTAATGCACGGATCCCCGTAGGGGTGTTTGGGGCCTCCGGATATGTGGGCCAGGAGCTGATGGGGCTCCTCGTGCGCCACCCGGGGGCCTCGATCGTCTTCGCGACCGCCGAATCGGCGGCCGGGGAGACGCTCGAGGGTCAGCGCCTGTTGAAGACCGACGACGCCCCCCTCGAGCGCGCCGAAGTCGTGTTCTCCTGTCTGCCGCACGGTATCTCGAGCCGCTACGTACGGGCCGCGCGCGAGGCGGGACGCCGGACCGTCGATCTGTCCGCGGATTTCCGTCTCAGTGCCGAGGCGGTATACGGCTTGACCGAAGTCGCGCGGCCGCGCGTCGCCAGCGCCGAGCTCGTGGCGAATCCGGGCTGCTATCCGACGGCCGCATTGCTCGCTCTCATTCCCCTCGCGCAGCGCGGGCTCATCGATACGAGTCGCGAGGTGATCATCGATGCCGCATCCGGGGTCACGGGTGCCGGTCGCAGCCTCAAGCGCGAGTACCTGTTCGGAGAGGTCGCCGAGGACTATCGGGCATACGCCGCGGGCAATACCCATCGCCATCTCCCGGAAGTGCGGGCCACGCTCGCGCGTGAGGGTGGCTTCTCCGGTGATCTCATCTTCACGCCCCACCTCCTTCCCGTGAAGCGGGGCATCCTGGAGACGATCCACGTACCGCTGGCGCAGCCCCTGGACCAGGCCGCGGCCGAGGGCATCTACGAGGCCGCGTATCAGGGCGAGGCCTGCATCCAGGTGACGCGGGGCAGGCTCCCCTCTCTCCGCGATGTGGTGTACAGGAACCGGGTGTCGCTCGGCGTGGTGCCGGTGGCGAACGTGCAGCGGCCCCGCCTCACCGTCGTCGCGGCGATCGACAACCTCGTGAAGGGAGCCGCCGGTCAGGCGGTTCAAAACATGAACGTGATGTTCGGCATTCCGGAAACGACGGGGCTCGTGTGCTGAGCGCCAAAGTCGCCAAGCTCGGGGGCAACGAGCTCGACCGCGAGGGATGGCTCGATGAGTGCGCGCGCGCCCTGAAGCGCGTCGAGCCGCTCGTCGTCGTGCACGGCGGCGGACGCGCCATCACGGCCTTGTCCGAGCGCCTCCGGCTTCCCGTCGAGAAGCGCGACGGGCTCCGCGTCACGACGCCTGAGATCGCCGCGGTCGTCGAGATGGTCCTCGCCGGGCCCATCAACCGGCAGGTCGTGGCGGCGCTGCGCGCCGCCGGTCTCGATGCCATCGGGCTGGCTGGTGTCGACGGGGGCCTGTTCACGGCGCAGCGGGCGCCGGGCAATCTTGGCCATGTCGGCGCGATCACCGCCGTGCGCACCGCACTCCTCGAGAGCCTGCTCCTCGCGGGGCTGACGCCCGTTCTGGCGCCCCTCGCGCCTGCGCCCGCCGCAGAGGGCGGGGCGCACAGCGTGCCCTTCAACGTCAACGCCGATCACGCCGCCGCCGCCGTCGCCGCCACCCTGCGCGCCGCTGAGCTGCTGTTCATCTCGGACGTCCCCGGGGTCACGGTTGGCGGCGTGGCGCAGCGGGAGATCGCCGTGACCGAGATCGAGGGATTGATCACGTCCGGTGTCGCGCGGGACGGCATGGCGGCGAAGCTGCGCTCGGCGGCAGCGGCCCTGCGGGGCGGCGCGCGCGCGGTCCGGATTGGCGATCTCAGCATGCTCGAGCACTCTGCCGCGGGCACCCGTATCATCGCCGCTGTGGCCGAGCCCGCGTGACCGCGACGTCGGCCGTCTCCGCTCTGCTGGGCGTATACGCCCGCGTCGGCCCGCTCTTCACGGCGGGCGAAGGCGTTGAGCTGATCGCCGAGGACGGCTCGCGCTACCTCGACTTCGTGGCCGGCATCGGCGTCAACGCCCTCGGCTACAACAGCCCCGTGGTTCGGGGCGCCATCGAGCGCGGGTTGGCGACCGGCCTGATCCATGTTTCGAACCTGTATCGCACCGAGCAGGGGGAGCGTCTCGCCGAGGAGCTGATCGGCCGTTCGTTTGCCGATCAGGCGTTCTTCTGCAATTCCGGCGCGGAAGCGAACGAGGCGGCGTTCAAGTTCGCCCGGAAGTGGTCGAAGAAGCCCGGCATCATCGCGTTTTCGGGCGCATTCCACGGGCGCCTCTTCGCCACCCTCGCCGCCACCGACCGTCCGGACTATCGCAAGCCCTTCGAGCCTTTGCTCCCCGATGTCGCGATCATTCCGCTCGGCGACCGCGCGGTCGCCGAACAGACGATCACGGCCGACCGCACCGGCGCGGTCATCATCGAGCCGGTGCAGGGTGAGGGCGGCGTGCGCCCGGTCGATCCGGCATGGCTCGCCTGGCTGCGCGAGCTGTGCGACGCGCGCCATGTCGCGCTGATCTTCGACGAGGTTCAGTGCGGGCTGGGCCGCACGGGCACTCTCTTCGCGTACGAGCAGTGCGGCGTCGTCCCCGACATGGTCACCCTCGCGAAGCCGTTGGCCGGTGGGCTGCCGATGGGGGCGGTGCTGGTCGAGGGCGAGATCGCCGCCACTCTCGTTCCGGGGGATCACGCGACCACGTTCGGCGGGGGGCCGCTCATCGCAGGCGTCGCCGTGGACGTCGTGCGCACCATCGCGCAGCCAGAGTTCCTCCATCGGGTCCGCGCGAACGGGGCATGGCTCGAACGGCGCTTCGCCGAGCTCGCCGGCCGGGCCCGGCGCGTGCGGGCAGTGCGGGGCCGGGGGCTCATGTGGGGCCTCGAGCTCGCGGAGCCCGCGGCGCCGTTCGTCGCGGCGGCGCGCGAGCGGGGTCTCCTCGTCGCGACCGCCGGTCCGAATGTGGTGCGGTTGCTCCCCCCGCTCATCGTGACCCAGGAGCAGCTCGCTCGCGGGGTGGCCATTCTCGAGGGGGTGCTGACATAGCGACCGCGTCGCTCAGAGTCGTGCGGTCTGTGCCGGTGCCCGCGGTTCGGCCGGCGCGGCTCGCCGATGTGCCGGAGCTCGAGGCGCTCCTCGCCCCCTATGTGGCGACGGGTGACCTCCTGCCGCGGAGCAACTACGACCTGTGCCGCCACATCAAGGAATACGTCGTCGCCGAGGATGCGGGCGGCGCGATCGTCGGGTCTGGCTCGCTGAAGATCTACTCTCGCGAGCTGGCCGAGGTCGCTGCCTTGGCGGTGCGTGCCGACGCCCAGGGCACGGGTGTCGGACGCTCACTGATGGAGTCGGTGATCGCGGAAGCGCGGGCCCTGGGGCTCGTCGAAGTGCTGGCCCTGACGCGTAAACCGGCGTTCTTCCTGAAGCTCGGCTTTCAGCCGGCGCAACGAGAGCAGTTCCCGCTCAAGGTCTGGTCCGACTGCGCCCGCTGCCCCCGCCAGAATTGCTGCGACGAAGTGGCGGTCGTGCTGAAGCTCTAGGTCCCCGTTTCGACGGCGCGTGGCGAGACGTATACGCGATCGCCCTTCTGCAGGCCCAGTTCGAGGAACCGCTCGCGCGCGACCTCCACGTCGATGACCTGCGCCTGGTCCAGTCGGTCGAGCTCGAGTTTGACCACGGCTCCCCGGAGCCGCACTTCTCGCACCCGCGCTGGCACGGCGCTCGTGGCGCGCGCGGTTCTGGTGAGCTCGATGTCGTGCGGACGCACGAGGCGGCCGTGAAACAGGTTCACGTCTCCGAGAAACCGATAGACGAACTCCGACACCGGACGCTCGTATACCTCGTCGGGCGTCCCCACCTGTTCCACCCGGCCCTCGTTCATGACCACCACGCGATCGGCGACCTCGAGGGCTTCCTCCTGGTCGTGCGTAACGAACACGCTGGTCACATGGATCTCGTCGTGCAGGCGCCGGAGCCAGCGCCGCAGCTCTTTGCGCACCTTGGCGTCGAGCGCGCCGAACGGCTCGTCGAGCAGGAGTACCTTGGGCTCCACGGCGAGCGCGCGCGCCAGCGCCACGCGCTGACGCTGGCCGCCCGAGAGCTCTGACGGGTCGCGCGCCGCGACCCCTTCGAGCTGCACCAGCCGCAGCAGATCGTGAGTGCGGCGCCGGATCTCGTCCTCGGGCGGGCGGATGCTGCGCGGCCGCACCCGCAACCCGAACGCGACGTTCTCGAACACGCTCATGTGACGGAACAGCGCGTAGTGCTGGAAGACGAATCCCACCCGGCGGTCGCGCGCGTGCTGGTCCGTGGCATCCTCCCCCGAAAAGAGAATCGCGCCCGAATCCGGCGTCTCGAGACCGGCCACGATCCGCAGCAAGGTGGTCTTGCCGGATCCGGAGGGGCCGAGCAGGGCGACCAGCTCGCCCATGGGGATGTCGAGGCTCACCCCGGACAGCGCCTGCGATCCGGGATACCATTTCGATACGTTGCGGATTTCGATGCTCATGCCGTTGCCTCGACCGTCGCCGCGGATTCCCGGCGTCGCCCTTCGCGCCACTCGACCGCCTTCTTCCCGATCAGCGTGGCGACCCCGAGCAGGGAAAGCAGGGACGCGACCGCGAACGCCGCCGCCAGATGATACTCGTTGTAAAGGATCTCGACGTGGAGCGGGAGTGTGTTCGTGACGCCGCGGATGTGACCCGACACGACGGCCACTGCGCCAAACTCCCCCATGGCCCGGGCGTTGCACACGATCACGCCGTACAAAAGCCCCCATTTGATGTTCGGCAGAGTGATGCGCCAGAACGTCTGCCACCCGCTGGCGCCGAGCACCACCGCGGCGGCCTCCTCTTCGGTCCCCTGCTCCTGCATCAGGGGGATCAGCTCGCGGGCGACGAACGGCACCGTGACGAACACGGTGGCGAGCACGATCCCCGGCACGGCGAACACGATCCGGATGCCGTGCTCGGCGAGCCACGGCCCGAACCATCCCTGTGCCCCGAACAGGAGAACGAAGACCATGCCGGCGATCACCGGTGACACGGTGAAGGGGACGTCGATGAGCGCGATCAGTATCTGCTTCCCGGGAAAGGAGAACTTCGCGATGCACCACGCCGCCGCCACGCCGAATACGACGTTCAGCGGCACGGCGATCGCAGCGGTCAACACCGTGAGACGGATCGCTGCCAGGGTATCGGGGTCGCGCAACGCCGCCGCGTACGCCGCGAGACCCTTGCTCAACGCGCCGCTCAGCACCACGGCGAGGGGGAGTACCAGGAACAGGGCGAGGAAACCGAGCGCCGTGGCGGTCAACGCCCAGCGCACCCAGCGGGGCTCGTTTGTCGCATGGCTCATGCGGGCTCCGAGGCCGTCCCGGCGCGGCGACGCGCGCTCGCCTGGAGGTTGATGGCGAGCAGAAGAACGAAGGAGATCAGGAGCAGCACCACGGCGATGGCGGCCGCGCCGGCATAGTCGAACTGCTCGAGCTTGGTCATGACGAGCAACGGCGCGATCTCCGTGCGCATCGGGAGATTGCCCGAAATGAACACGACGGAACCGTATTCGCCGACCGCGCGCGCGAAAGCGAGCGTGAAACCCGTCGTGAGCGCGGGTCGGATGGCGGGGAACAGCACCCGCCGGAGCACGTCCCAGCGGCTCGCGCCCAGACTCGCAGCCGCCTCCTCTACCTCTGGCTCCAGGTCCTCCAACACGGGCTGCAACGTGCGCACGACGAATGGCAGCCCAATGAACGTGAGCGCGACGACAATGCCCAGGGGGGCGAACGCCACCTTGAGTCCCAGCGGCGCGAGCAGCCTCCCGACCCAGCCCGTCGGCGCATACAGCGTCGTGAGCGCGATGCCGGCGACGGCCGTGGGGAGTGCGAACGGCAGGTCGATCAACGCGTCCACCAGGCGCCTCCCTGGAAAGGGATAGCGTGCGAGGACCCAGGCCACGATCAGACCGAACACCACGCTCACCACCGCGGCCAGGAGCGCCGCGGTCAGACTCAGGCGGTACGATGCAAGCACCCGCGGCGCGGTCACCGTCCTCCACAAGCCTCCACATCCGAGCGCGGCGCTCTTCACGAAGATCGTCGCGAGCGGGATGAGCACCAGCAGCCCGAGGTAGCTGACGGTGAACCCGAGCGCCAACCCGAAGCCGGGCAGCACGGAGGCACTGCGGCGCGGGATTCTCATGGGCCCGCGGCCTGCACCAGATAGATCTGATCGAACACGCCACCATCCGCGAAGTGTGTGGCCTGGGCCCCCTTCCAGCCCCCGAACACCGCATCCACCGTGAACAGCGTCAACTTCGGGAATTGACTCGCATAGCGCGCCGCGATCGTCTGGTTGCGAGGCCGGTAGTAGTGCCGCGCCGCGATGTCCTGCCCCTCATCGCTGTAGAGGTATTCCAGATACGCCTGCGCCACGGCCAGCGTCCCGCGCCGCTTCGCGACCTTTTCGACCACCGCCACCGGAGGCTCGGCGAGTATGCTGACCGAAGGGACGACGAGCTCCACCTGGCCCCCGCCCAGCTCCTTCGCCGCGAGCAGCGCCTCATTCTCCCAGGCGATGAGCACGTCTCCGATGCCGCGCTCCACGAACGTGGTCGTCGCGCCACGCGCCCCGGCGTCGAGAACGGGCACGTTGTGATAGAGCTTCGCGACGAACGCGCGCGCGCTTTCCTGGGTGCCGCCGGGACGCTTGAGCGCGTAGCTCCACGCGGCGAGATAGTTCCACCGTGCGCCTCCCGACGTCTTCGGGTTTGGCGTCACGACCGAGACGCCGGGTCGCGTGAGATCGTCCCAATCGCGGATGTGTTTGGGATTGCCCTTGCGGACGAGAAACACGATGGTCGAGGTGTAGGGCGTACTGTTGTGCGGCAGCCGTGACTGCCAGTCGGCCGGAATGAGCCCGCTTTTCTCGCTGATCCGGTCGATGTCTCCCGCGAGAGCGAGCGTGACGACGTCGGCGTCGAGCCCGTCGATGACCGCGCGCGCCTGCGATCCCGACCCTCCGTGGGATTGCCGAACCACCACGTCCTGGCCCGTCTTCGTTTTCCAGTACCGGGCGAACGCCGCATTCACATCCTGGTACAGCTCCCGCGTGGGATCGTACGAAACGTTGAGCAGCGTGACCGGCTTTTGTGCGGCAGCGGGCGCGCTGCCTCCGAGCGCCACGAGGGCGACGGCCAATCGGGTCAAACGGGACATGGTCCGGGCTCCTTTCGCGCTCAGAAGGCTTGTTGAAAGCGGGTGGCGAAGAAATGCTCGGTGGCGCGGTCGGCGCCGCTCGGGGCGCCGCCCGTGAATTGCGCTTGCTCGTAGTTCGCCGAGAGCTGCGTCCCCCGCACGAAATGCCACGTGACGCCGACTCCCCAGGCTTTCACGTCGCGCGCGGCGTTCGCGATGTTGGCGAAGACCGGAAAGGCCGCGTCGTCGAGCGTGAGCTGGCCATACCGTGCGCCGATCTCAAGCGCCCCCCAATGCTTCTCCGACGTATCGAACGGCCGGCGCGGTGCGACGGCCGTGAACGAGGCCTTCTCGCCCGTCACGTACCAGGACCCCGCCACCTGCCAGCTCGTGTGCTTCAGCTCGCCCACCGCAGCGCCGCGGGTCACCACCTGAGACGACACCACGTACTCCCCGAGCAGGCCGAGCGGGCCGCCATAGAAGTAAACCTGCGGCGTCACCCGGTAGCGACGCCCGTTTGCGATCGTGCTGTCGCGGTAGCGAAACATCGTCTGCTGTCCCGGCGTCACGTATGCCGCGAGACTCGGCGCGGTCACCGTGCCGTGCTCATTGCCGGTGCTCGCGGCGATTCCGATCCCCAGACCTTGCGTCGGCTTCAAGAAGACGCGCCCAACGAGGTCCTTGTCGTTCGTCGCATCGCCGTCCAGGTTGCCCAGATCCGGGACCCCGTTGAACACGCCAACCGCGTAAGACAGCCGGCCTCCCGCGAAGTCGCCGACCGCCTGCAGCCCCACATCCCGGTTCGGCACCAGGTTCGTCGGCAGCCCGCGCTCGATGAATCGGATGTCGGTCGCCAACTGCAAGCGCTCGAGGCCGATCGGCGGCTTGGTCTTGCCGGCGCGGAACGTGAGCGCCGGCCCCGTGCGGAAGTCCAGATACGCATCGAAGAGCACGACGCGCCCCTGTCCGAAGTCCGGCACGAGCTTGAGCGTGAAATACCGCCAGGCCGTGACTTCGGTGACGGGCCGGGCGCGCCGCAAGAACAGTGTGCTCGTGCCAAGAACGGGGGCGCCGTCGGGATACGATCGCCCGTCCGCTTGCACGTAGCCGCGCACTTTAAGCTGGAAATCCCCGTCCGCCGATCTGATGACAAACCCCTCCTTGCCCGCGGTGACCTTCGGTTGCTGCTTCGCTGCCGCCGTCAAGCTGTCGCGCTGCAGCTCGAGCAGGCGCGCCAACACCCGCACCTTCTGATCCAGGACCTCCACCTGCTCGGCGAGACTTGGCTGCGAGTCCCGTCGTGCCGCGGAGTCTTGCTGCGCGGTCACGGTAGGCACCGCAAGCGTGATCCCTGCGCCCGCCATCACGACGTACCTCGACATCGCTTTCCAATCCATTTCGACACTCACTCCTCTCTCGAGAGATGTCCCCAAAACAAAAAGCCCGGTCACTCTGGGTGGCCGGGCCGGGGAGCCGCTCTACTCGTCGAGAGGTCTAGTGCATCCTCACGTCTTCGCGAAGCGCGCCGTGGCGTCCGTCCAACCCCGCTGGGTGGCGGAACAACAACACCGGCGACAGCACGCGAGCGTCATGGGCAGCTAACCTAGGCCTCGTCTCTATGGGTGTCAACTGTTGGCGGTTGACACGCCTCACGGCAGCCGTCGAGATTCCCCGCGATGACCGCCACGGAGCGCACGACCCTCACACCGCCCGCCTTCGGGCGGTTCTTTCTGCCAGGCCCGACCGACGTTCATCCCGACGTCCTCGCCGCGATGCAACGCCCCATGATCGGGCATCGCTCGAGCGCGATGGAACAGCTGCTCGGCGCCATTGCGCCGCCCCTGGGCAAGGTGTTTCGATCAGCTCGTCCTGTGCTCGTCGGGACCACGTCGGCGACCGGGTTCATGGAGATGGCCGTTCGCAACGGCGTCCGTCGGCGTGCCCTGTCGCTGATCAATGGCGCGTTCAGCGAGCGCTTTGCGAGCCTCGTCGACGCGTGCGGCAAGGAGTGCATCCGTCTCGAGGTCCCGCTCGGCGGCGCCGTGGAGCCCGAGATGCTGCGTGACGCGCTGCGCCGCACCCCGGTGGACGCCGTGACGCTCGTGCACTCGGAGACCTCGACGGGCGTGCTCCAGGATGTCGAGGCGCTGGCGGCGGTCGTGCGTGAGTTCGACGATGTGCTCGTCCTCGTGGACGCCGTCACTTCGCTCGCCGGCTCGCCGGTCGAGCCCGACCGGTGGGGCCTCGATTTCACCCTCACAGGCTCGCAGAAGGCCCTGGCACTCCCGCCCGGGCTGGCCCTCGCGGTGGCGTCCGAGCGCATGGTCCAGCGGGCGAAAACGCTCCGCGGGCGCGGGCTCTATTTCGACTTGGTGAGCTTCGAGGAGGCCACCCGCAAGGCGCAGCCCACGAATACGCCTGCCCTCTCGCTGTTCTATGCGCTCGAAGCCCAGCTCGCCCGCATCGAGCGGGAAGGCGGCATCGAGGCGCGGTGGCGCCGCCACGAAGCGATGCGCCAGCGGGTGGAGGCCTGGAGCGAGCCCCACGGCCTCCCGTACCTCGCCACCGAGGGCCGTCGCTCGTGGACCGTGTCGTGCCTCAAGCTGCCCCCGGGCAAGGTGGCGAAGGACATCGTTGGCGCGCTCAAGCGCGAAGGATGGACCATCGGCTCGGGATACGGAGCATTGAAGGACACCACGATCCGGATCGGCCACATGGGGGACCACACCGTGGCCACGCTGGACGAGCTGCTCGGCGTCATCGAGCGGGCGTTGGCGTGACATTTCGCGTCGTCGTTGCGGATCGCGTCGCGAAAGCCGGCCTCGAGGAGTTCGCCAACACGCCCGCGATCGAAGTCGCGGATGTGGCCGGGAAGTCACGGGAGGAGTTGCAGCGCGCGCTTGCCGGCGCGCACGCGCTGATCGTTCGCAGCGAAACCCGGGTGACCGCCGATCTCCTCACCCACGCTCCCCAGCTGCGCGTGATCGCGCGCGCGGGAACCGGTGTGGACAACATCGATGTGCCCGCTGCCACGCGTCGCGGCATTGCCGTGATGAACGCGCCCGGCGCCAACACCGTGAGCGCCGCCGAGCATACCATCGCGCTGCTGCTCGCGTTCATGCGCCGCATACCCGGCGCAGCGGCGGCGATGGGCAGGGGCGAGTGGGACCGCAAGCGGTTCGAAGGCGCGGAGCTGCGCGGCAAGACCATGGGCATCATCGGCCTCGGGCGCATCGGCGGGCGCGTAGCGCAGCTCGCCCGCGCGTTCGGCATGCCCATTCTCGGGCACGATCCGTTTCTGACGCCGGAGCGCGCGGCGAAGCTCGAGGTGAAGCTCGTCGGTCTAGAGGAGCTGCTCCGGCAATCGGACGTCGTCACCCTCCACCTGGCTCAGACCGAGCAGACCAATCGGTTGCTCAACGCCGAGCGGCTCGCGTTGATGAAGCCGTCCGCCGTTCTCATCAACACGGCGCGCGGCGAGCTGGTCGACGAGGCGGCCCTCGTCGCTGCCCTCGGCGCCGGTCGTTTGGGAGGCGCGGCGATCGACGTGTTCACCGTGGAGCCGCTCCCGGCCGACTCGCCGCTTCGCAAGCTCGACCGCGTGATCCTCACGCCCCATCTGGCGGCCTCCACCGCGGAAGCTCAGGAGCGCGTGAGCACCGAGACGTGCCGCGCCGTGCGTGAAGCGCTGTTGGCGGGCGATTTCTCATTCGCCATCAATGTCCCCGGCATCGATGGAGATACCCTGCGGCGGCTCGGCCCCCTCCTCGATCTCGCCAGGCGGCTGGGCCGGCTCGCGCTGGCCCTCGCTGCCGGGCCCGTCAGTTCGGTCGAGGTCGCGTATGGTGGCGATGACGACGCCGCGCCCCGGCCCGTCCTGCTCGCGACCCTCGAGGGACTCCTCTCGGCCATGGGCGTCGAGCAGGTGAGCGTGGTGAACGCGCTCCTGATCGCCGAGGAGCGGGGCATCCGGCACGCGCGAACGGCAGCGGCGCCCGAGCCCGGATTCGCCACCACCGTCGCGGTCGCCGTCGAGACCGCAAAGGGCCGGTTGCGCGTCGCCGGGGCTCTGGTGGGGGACGGCCGCGGCCGCGTGATCCGCGTGGACGACTACCACGTGGATGTGGCCCCGGAAGGGTGGATGCTCGTCGTCCGCAACCGCGACGTGCCGGGCGTGATCGGCAAGGTCGGCACGCTGTTGGGAGCCGCCGGGATCAACATCGGTAGTTACCACCAGGCCCGGCTGGCCTCCCCCGGCCACGCCGCTCTCGCCGCGATTACGGTGGACCAGCCTCTTCCGGAGGAGGTGCTGCGCTCCCTCGCGCAGCTGCCGGACGTGCTCGACGTACGCCTCGCGGACCTCGGAGACTAGCTCGGCGGCTGGCGGACCCCGGCTGGGGTAGGACTTCTTCTATGGCCGTCCGGCCCGTCGCGTCGCTCCTCGCCACAAGCGCGCTCCTGGCGGGCCTCACCGCCGCCCGGCTCTCGGCGCAGCAGGAGCGCTCGCTACGCGGCGAGGTGCTCGCCGAGGCCGACAGCTCGCCAGTTGAAGGCGCCGTCGTCACTACACTCGGCTCGCCCACCATGGTCTTCACCGATGGCGAGGGGCGATTCACTCTTCGGGTCCCGGTCGGTCCGGCTCGTATCCTCGTCCGTGGCGTCGGCATCGCGCCCGACACCGTCCTCGTTCCCGCCGACGTGGACACGGTGCGGGTGTATGCGCGCAAACTGGCCATCGAGCTGCCGCCGGTCGGTGTGGAGGGCCGCACCCCGGAGCGCTCCCGGTTCGACTCCGTC
>Ga0335084_10004857_pt1 | contig 13262 bp, 13 predicted proteins | sample Lox_Sample_44_FD_206721 | JGI IMG/M metagenome (GOLD analysis project Ga0335084, IMG submission 206721) | Soil microbial communities from Loxahatchee National Wildlife Refuge, Florida, United States - Lox_Sample_4.4 | ecosystem: Environmental > Terrestrial > Soil > Wetlands | place: USA... | reverse complement strand
GCGCCTCGGATGGAAGGCAGGCAGATGTTCATGATCCTCGCGCCCAACCCCAAGATGCTGCAGGCGCAGCGCGACCGGGCCCGCGCCATGGCCGAGAAGGCCGCCGCGGCGGCGACCGCCGCCGGCGCGCCGGCTCCCGAGGCCCCCGCCCCGGACGCCGCGCCACCGCCGCCGGCCCCGGCGCCGTCCCCGTCGACGCCGCCCCCCGGTCCGCGGTAGAACCCCGCGCCGCCCGGAGGTCCGGCCGGCGCACCTCACGAAGAGAGCAGCGAGACATGCCCAAGCTGAAGACGAAGAGCGGCGCGAAGAAGCGCTTCCAGGTGAAGAAGAGCGGCAGGGTGAAGTTCCGCCGGGCCGGCGTTCGCCACCTCGCGACGTTCGGGAAGACGAAGAAGCAGAAGCGGCACCTCAAGGGCAGGAGTCACCTCACGCCCATGGACGAGAAGAAGATCAAGGAGAACTTCCCGTACGCCCGCTAGGGCCCGGGAACACTACGCCCGACCGGGGTTCACGAAGCGCGAAGGGTGAAGCCGCGGGTGCGGCCATCGCCCCGAGCCTCCCGCAGGGCAGGAGAAGCGAACATGCGCATCAAGAGGGGATTCAAGGCCCGCCGCCGTCGCAACCGAGTGCTGAAGCTCGCCAAGGGCTTCAGGGGCCGCCGGAAGAACTGCTACAAGCGCGCGAACCAGGCGGTCGAGCGCGCGATGGACTACGCCACCCGCGATCGCCGCCAGAAGCGCCGCGACTTCCGCGCGCTCTGGATCGCCCGCATCAACGCGGCGGCCCGCCGGAACGGAACAACCTACTCGAAGCTCGTCGCCGGCCTGTCGAAGAGCGGCGTGGCGCTCGACCGGAAGATCCTGGCCGACCTCGCGCTGGCCCTGCCGACCGACTTCGCTGCGGTCGTGAAGGCCGTCGGCGCGTAGGGGCCGGGCGGTGGCCGACCTCCTCGGACAGCTGGAGGCCCTGGCCCGCGCCGCGCGCGAAGCGGTCGCCGCCGCCGGCGACGAGAAGGCGCTCGAGGACCTGCGGGTCCGCTTCCTCGGCAAGAAGGGCGAGCTCTCCGCGGTGCTCCGCGGGATGGGCGCGCTCACGGCCGAGGAGCGCCCGCGCGTGGGCGAGGTCGCGAACCGCGTGAAGGCGGAGGTGGAGGGGCTGCTCGACGGCGCCCGCGCCCGGCTGGCCAGCGCCGCGCTCGACGCCGAGCTGGCCGGCCCGCCCATCGACGTCACCTTGCCCGGCCGCCGCCCCCTGCCGCGTGGCCATCGCCACCCGATCACCCGGGCGAGCGAGGCCATCGCCGCCATCTTCGGCCGGCTGGGCTACGAGGTGGCGAGCGGGCCCGAGATCGAGCTCGACTGGTACAACTTCGAGGCGCTCAACATCCCGCCCGATCATCCCGCGCGCGACATGCAGGACACGTTCTACGTGGACGAGTCCACGCTCGGGCCGGCGGCGGCGGGCGCCGGCCGGAAGGGCGCGGTGCTGCTCCGCACGCACACCTCTCCGGTCCAGATCCGGGCGATGCTGCGGCTGGGCAAGGCCCCGGTCCGCGTCATCTGCCCGGGCCGCGTCTTCCGGTCGGACTACGACCAGACCCACTCGCCCATGTTCCACCAGGTGGAAGGCCTGTGCGTGGACGAGCGCATCACGTTCGCCGACCTGAAGGGCACGCTGGCCGCGTTTGCCCGGGCCTTCTTCGGTCCGGGCACCCGGACCCGCTTCCGCCCCAGCTACTTCCCGTTCGTCGAGCCGGGCGCCGAGGTCGACGTGTCGTGCTCGATCTGCGGGGGCACGGGGCGGCTGCCCGACGGGGAGGGGGGCACGCGCCGCTGCGGGACCTGCAAGGAGACCGGCTGGCTCGAGGTGCTGGGCGCCGGCATGGTGCACCCGAAGGTGCTCGAGAACGGCGGCATCGACCCCTCGCGCTACACCGGCTTCGCCTTCGGCATGGGCGTCGAGCGCATGGCCATGCTCCGCTACGGCATCGACGACCTCAGGCTCTTCTTCGAGAACGACCTGCGCTTCCTCGAGCAGTTCTGACCGCCCTCCATGCGCATCTCGCTCAGGTGGCTCGCCGAGTACGTGGACCTGCCCGCTCCCGAGGAGCTGGCCCGGAAGCTCACCGCGGTGGGCCTCGAGGTCGAGGCCATCGAGCGCACCGGCGCCGGGCTCGAGGGCGTCGTCGCGGCCCGGATCGTCGCCTCGGAGAAGCACCCGAACGCCGAGAAGCTCTCCGTCACCCGCGTCGACGCGGGCAAGGGCGGCGATCCCCTGCAGATCGTGTGCGGGGCCCGGAACTACCGGGTGGGCGACGTGGTGCCGCTCGCCACCGTGGGCACCGTGCTGCCCGGCGGGCAGAAGATCGAGCAGGCGAAGCTCCGCGGAGTGGAGTCGTCCGGCATGCTCTGCTCGGAGCGCGAGCTCGGCCTCTCGGAGGACGCCGACGGGCTCCTCATCCTCGAGAAGGACGTGGCGCCCGGGACGGCCATCGCGAAGGCGCTCCACCTCGAGGACGTGCTCCTCGAGGTGAACGTCACGCCCAACCGGCCCGACGCGCTCTCGCACGTGGGCATCGCCCGCGAGGTGGCGGCCATCCTCGGCACGAGGGTGCGCCTCCCCGACCCCGGCCTGCGCGAGGGGGGCGCGCCGGCCTTCGACGCGGTGAAGGTGCGCATCGAGGCTCCCGACCGGTGCGCCCGCTACGCCGCCCGCGTGATCGAGGGCGTGCACATCGGCCCGTCGCCACGCTGGCTGGCCCGGCGGCTCGAGTCGTGCGGCGTGCGCTCGATCTCGAACGTGGTCGACGCGACCAACTTCGTCCTGCTCGAGCTCGGCCACCCGCTCCACGCCTTCGACCTCGAGAAGGTGGCCGGCCGCGAGATCGTCGTGCGCACCGCACGCCCAGGCGAGAAGCTCGTGACCCTGGACGGGAAGGAGCGCGCGCTCGACCCGGAGGACCTGCTCATCGCGGATCGCGATCGCGGCAGCGCCCTGGCCGGCGTCATGGGCGGAGGCGATTCGGAGATCTCCGCGGGCACGAGCCGCGTCCTGCTCGAGTCGGCCTGGTTCGCGCCCGGGGGCATCCGGCGCACGAGCCGCCGGCACGGCCTCAAGACCGAGGCCTCCTACCGGTTCGAGCGCGGCGCCGATCCCGGGATGGTGATCGCGGCGGCCGACCGCTGCGCGGCGCTCATCGCGGAGCTGGCCGGCGGCACGGTGCGGCCCGGGGTCGTGGACGCGCATCCGCGTGCGGTGAAGCCGGCCGAGGTGAGGCTGCGCTGGGCGCGGCCCGGGCAGGTGCTCGGCATGGACGTCTCGCGCCAGGAAGCCCGGAGGGTCCTCGCGGGGCTCGGGTTCGAGGAGGGCGCGGCCGACGAGGCCGGCGCCACGTTCCGCGTGCCGAGCTGGCGCGTGGACGTCTCGATCGAGGAGGACCTCGTCGAGGAGCTCGTGCGCTCCCGCGGCTACGACGCCATCCCCGAGACGCTCCCGTCGGCGTCGGCGGCCACCACGCCGGCCGATCCGGCCGAGGCTCAGGCCCTCGCCCGCGTGCGCGACGCGCTCGAGTCGGCCGGCTTCGCCGAGGCCGTCAACTTCAGCTTCGTGGCCGATCGCGACCACGCGCCGTTCATGGCGGGCGCCGGCCCGCACCCTCCACCCGGCATCCGGCTCAGGAATCCCATCAGCGCCGACCTCGCGGTCATGCGCGTCGGCCTCGTGCCGTCGCTCCTCCGGAACGCAGCGCTCAACCGCAGCCGTCGCGTGGAGGACCTGCGCCTCTACGAGATCGCCCGGGCCTACTACCCGCGCATCGCGGGGGCGGGCGGACCCGAGGGCGACGCCCCGGCGAGCGAGGAGCTCCACGTGGCCGGGGTGATGCTCGGCCGGCGGAGCCCGGCGGGCTGGGCGGTGGGGGGCGAAGCGGTCGATTTCCACGACGCGAAGGCGGCGCTCGAGGGCGTGCTCGCCGCGCTGGGGGTGGAGGGAGCCCGGTTCGAGGCGCCCGGCCACGGCTGGCTGCACCCCCGGCACTCGGCCGTCATCGACCACGCCGGGACTGTGCTCGGGCTCGTGGGCGAGATCCACCCGCGCGTGGCCGAGGCGTTCGAGCTGCCCCGGGGCGTCCTCGCGTTCGAGCTCGTGGGGGAGACGCTCCTGCGGGCCGCCGCGCTCGTGCCGCGCTACCGGCCCATCCCGCGTTTCCCCGCGGTCCTGCGGGATCTCGCGGTGGTGGTGGCGGACGCCGTGCAGGCCGAGGCGCTCCTCGCCTCCGTGCGGGAGGACCCGCTCGTGGAGGCCGCCACCCTGTTCGACGTCTACCGCGGCGCGCCCATCCCCGAGGGCCGGAAGAACCTCGCGCTGGCCATCCGCTACCGGGCGCCCGACCGTACGCTCACGGACGCCGAGGCCGACGCCGCCCATGGCCGCATCGTGGCCCGGCTGTCGGCGGTCTTCGGCGCGGAGCTCAGGGGCTGACGCGTGCGCCGCCCCTGGGCCGCGCTCGCCTTCGCCGTCGCGGCCGCGCTGTCCGCCTGGAACCCGCTCGCCGCGCCCTTCGGCCTCGTCGTGGGCCTCGCCGCCGCGGTGATGGCCGCCCGGTCGCTCCGGCGTCCCGGAGCGCGGGCGCTGGGCGTCGCGGCGCTCGTCGTCGCGCTCGCCGCGGCCGCCGGAAGCGGCGTCGTGCTCGCTCTCACCGCCGGTGTGGGTCGCGGGATGGGAGGCGCGGAGATCGTGGCCGTGCCGCCGCCGGACCAGACGAAGGCCGCGCTCGACGAGGCCGAGGCGCGCACGCGCGAGGCGCGGGAGCGCGCCCGCTCCGAGCTCGAGGCCCTTCCGAAGGACGGGGGCAGGAAGTCGGCGACGCCCTGAGGGTGCTCCGGGCGGCCATCCGTTTGACATGTGTCCGGAAATCAGCTAACGAATCCAGCACTTACGCGCGAACGAGGAGCCGCCCGTGACCAAGGCCGACATCATCGAGAGCGTCTACGAGAAGGTGGGCTTCTCCAAGAAGGAGGCCGCGGAGATCGTCGAGATGGTCTTCGACACCATCAAGGAGACGCTCGAGCGCGGCGAGAAGATCAAGATCAGCGGGTTCGGCAACTTCATGGTGCGGGAGAAGAAGTCGCGTGTGGGTCGCAACCCGCAGACCGGCGAGGAGATCGAGATCAGCGCGCGACGCGTGCTGACCTTCCGGCCCAGCCAGGTCCTCAAGAACTCGCTCAACGTGAACCACGAGCCGGGCAGCCCGCCGGCGTAGTCCCGTCGGCCGCGCCCTCGCTCCCTGGGGAGCCCCTCGGGCCGCCGGGAAGGCGGCGCGGGGCCTCAGTACCGGCCGTTTCCGTTTGCCCGCTCCGGCGGCGGGGTGAGCCCCAGCAGCCGGTAGAGCGTCTTGCGGTCGATGCCCAGGATCTCGGCGGTGCGGCTCTTGTTGCCGCCGGTCTCCCGGAGCACCTCGTTGGCGTAGCGGCGCTCCAGCTCCTGCAGGCTGGGGCGGTCTCCGGGGCGCCCGGCCACGGGGGCCCGACCCTCGGTGCGCAACGCGACGGGGAGGTTCTCGGCGAGCACGGCGGCGCCCGACGCGAGCGCCAGCGCCCGCGCCACGGCCTGCTCGAGCTCGCGGACGTTGCCCGGCCAGGAGTAGGCCTTGAGGATCTCCATCACCTCGGGGGCGATGAGGGCCGCGCCACCGCGGCCGTAGCGCGAGGCGAAGTGCTCCGCGAGGACGGGCACGTCCTCCGGGCGCTCGCGCAGCGGCGGCAGCCGCAGGGTGGTCACGTCGAGTCGCGCGGCGCCGTCGGGGCGGCTGCCCTGGCGAGGCTCCTCCCGGGTGGAGGCGACCACGCGCACGTCGATGGGCTGGCCCTCGGCGCGAGCGGCGCCGGCCGACAGGACGTGCAGGAGACGGGCGGAGAGGCCCGGGCTCGCCCCGGTGACCTCGTGCAGGTAGAGCGTGCCGCCCTCGGCCTGTCTGAGGAGCGCGGCGGGGGCCGACGCCGCCGTGGGCGCACCCCCGAAGAGCTCGGTCTCGAGCACGCGGGCCGGGAGGCTGGCGCAGTCGACGACGACGAAGGGGCCCGCGGAGCGGGGCGAGGCGGCGTGGAGGGCCCGGGCGAGGAGCTCGCGGCCCGTGCCGGGCTCGCCGCGCACGAGCACGGGGGCGCTGCTCGCGGCCAGCCGCGCGGCCGTGGCCCTGAGGGCCATCATGGCGGCGCTCTGGCCGAGCACGGCGTCGAGCCCGGAGGGTCGCGCGATGGGCTCGCTGCTGCGGCCCGCGAGCGCCCGGACGGCCCGGAGCAGGGCGGCGTCGTCGCCGGCCGGCACGGCCACGGTGCCGTTGCCGCGCGGCGGCTCCGCCGAACCACCGGACTCGGCGATCACGAGCAGGACGGGCGCGGGCGAAAGGCTGGCGCACGCGTCGGCGAGCCCGTCGAGCGCGGTGGCCTCGTCGGAGACCACGAGCGACGGCGAATCGGCGAGCGCGCCCGCGCCATCGCGCGCTCCGGCCGCGACGCCGAGCACGAGCTCCTCGGCGCGAAGCGCGGCCGCGAGACGCTCACGCGTCTCGGGATCGCGGTGAACGAGCAACGTGCGAACGGCGGCCAGAGAATCCCCCCCTCGAGGCTTCGGATGGCCAGAGGGTACGCAATCCGGGGGAGCCTGAAATGTCCCGCTACGCGGTGACTCATGAGTCACGGACCCGAGGTGGAGCCCGTGCGAGCGGCCGGACGCGACGAGCGGGGCTGTGGGCAGGTGTAGGCAAGCCCCCGGAGGGCTCCGGCCCGCCTCCCTCCCGGAGGCCGGCGACCCCGGGTTAGTCTGCGCCTCGTGCGCCACCGCGTCGCCAGCCTCGCCGAGCTGCCCGAGGGAGCCGGCTGGTGCGTCGAGATCGCCGGCCGGGAGCTCGCGCTCTTCCGACGCGGCGACCGCGTGGAGGCGCTCGACAACGTCTGCCCGCACCGGGGGGCGGCGCTGGCCTGGGGCGACGTGCGGGACGGCGTGGTCTACTGCCCGCTGCACGCCTGGCCGTTCGAGATCGCGACCGGCCTCTGCCCCGAGTTTCCCGGGGTGGCGGTGGACGCCTTCCCCGTGACCGTCGAGGGCGGAGAGGTCTTCGTCGAGCTATAACCCCGCGCCATGGCGACGATCGACTACACCGACGTGCGGCGGATGCGCCTCGACGTCGAGTTTCACTTCGCGGCCGCGCATCGCCTCCCGCGCTACGAGGGGCCGTGCTTCCGCATGCACGGCCACAACTACAGGTTCTTCGTGGGCCTCGAGGGCGAGGTGGACGCGCGCACCGGCATGATCGCCGACTTCGGGGTGGTGAAGCAGACGGTGCAGGAGCACGTGCTCGCCCGGGTGGATCACCGCACGCTGAACGACATCCTCGACAACCCGACCGCCGAGAACATCGCCCGCTGGATCTGGGAGGTGCTCGAGCCCCACGTGGCCGGGCTCCGCGAGGTGCGCCTCTACGAGATCCCCGACAGCTGCGTGACCTATCGCGGCCCACGCGGCTAGCGCGCCTCGCATGCGCTCCGCCCGGGCACGCGTCCGCAGCCTCTCGCGCCCCCGCGACGTGCGCGCCGGCCGGGCGAGGGACGCGCCCGCCCTCGAGCCCGCCGCCGCCGCGGTGGCGGCCTTCCTCGACGCGCTCCACCTGCCGGACGCGGTGCGCTCGGGACCGGACCTCGCCGGAACGGCCCGCCGCGTGGCGGAGGCCTGGCTCGACGAGCTCGTGGACGGCTACCGCCGCGACCCCGGCGAGATCCTCTCCGGGGCGGTGCCCAGCCGGGCGCGGGACCTCGTCGCGGTCACGGGCATCGACTACGTCTCGGTCTGCCCCCATCACCTCCTGCCCTCCCGGGGCGTCGCCCACGTGGCGTACCTGCCCGGCGGCGTGGTGACCGGGTTCGGCCAGATCGTGAAGGTGGTGGACGCCCTCTCGCACCGCCTCGTGCTCGCCGAGGATCTGGCCCGCGACGTGGCCGGAGCGCTCGCGCTCCACCTGGGCGCTCGCGGCGCGGCGTGCCTGCTCGAGGCCGAGCACCTCTGCCTGTCGGTGCGCGGCGAGCGGAGGCCCCGGGCGCGTGCGCACGCGGAGGCCTGGGTGGGAGCCCTCGCCGCGGACGGCCCGGCGGGGCGGCGGTTCCTGGCGCTGGCCGGGGCGAGGCCGCTCCGGACCCGGCGAAGGAGGGGCGGGTGAGCGCCCCCGCCACGGCCATCGTCACCGGCGGTGGACGGGGCATCGGCCTCGCCGCGGCGCGCGCCCTCACCGCGCGGGGCCTCGCCGTGACGGTGTTCGCGAGGACCGACTCCGAGCTCGAGGCGGCGCTGCGCACGGGGGCCGCAGCCCGGTCGTGCACCGGCGACGTCTCGCGGGAGGAGGACGTGGAACGCCTCGTGGCCGAACACGAGCGCGCGCTCGGCCCCGTGGACGTGCTCGTGAACGACGCCGGCATCGTGGTGCGCGGCGAGGTGGAGCGGCTCGCGCCGGACGACTTCCGCCGCGTGCTCGACGTGAACCTGGTTGGCACCTTTCTCTGTGCCCGCGCGGTGGTGCCGGGCATGAAGGCGCGGCGTCGAGGCCGCATCGTGAACGTCGCCTCGATCTCGGCCACGCTGGGCACGGCCGGCGCGAGCGCCTACAACGCCTCGAAGTGGGGCGTGGTCGGCCTCACGAAGTGCCTCGCCGAGGAGCTCCGCGAGTTCGGCGTGGCCTGCATCGCGGTCTCGCCCGGCAGCACGGACACGGCGATGCTGCGCCAGACGCCGTTCGAGCCGCGCATGACCCCGGAGGACGTGGCGCGGGTCATCACCTTCGCGGCGCTCGACGCCCCGCTCGCCACCACCGGCGCGAACCTCGAGGTGTTCGGATGACGACCTCGCCGCCGGCCTGGGTCGACGAGCTCCGGCGCCTCGTGCCGCCCGAGCGCCTGAGGCTCGACCGGGACGGGCGCGAGACCTACGGCCGGGACGAGTCCGACCTGGGCACGTTCCCCCCCGACGCGGTCGTGCTGGCCGCCTCCACGGAGGACGTCCGGACGGTCCTGGCGCTCGCCACCCGCCACCGGGTGCCGGTCGTGCCGGTGGGCGCCCGCAGCGGCAAGTCGGGCGGCTCGCTCGCCGTGCAGGGCGGCATCGCGCTCTCGCTCGAGCGGATGGACCGCATCCTGGAGATCCGGCCGGCCGATCTCACCGCGCGGGTCGAGCCGGGCGTCATCACCGGCGTGCTCCAGGCGGAGGTCGAGAAGCACGGCCTCTTCTACCCGCCCGACCCGAACTCGCTCGACCTGTGCACGCTCGGCGGGAACGTCGCCGAGAACGCCGGCGGCCCGCGCGCGCTCAAGTACGGCGTCACCCGCGAGTACGTCCTGGGCCTCACCGCGGTGCTGCCCACCGGCGAGGTGCTCCGTCTCGGCCGCCGCACCATCAAGGGCGTCGCGGGCTACGACGTCGTGGCGCTCCTCGTGGGCAGCGAGGGCACGCTCGCGGTCGTCACCGAGATCACCCTGAAGCTCCTGCCCCGGCCGCGCCACGTGGCCACCGCGATGGTGGTCTTTCCGACCGTGGAGTCGGCGGCCTCGTCGGTGGCGCGCGTGCTGGCGGAGGGCGTCCTGCCGCGCTGCCTGGAGCTCCTCGACGACGTGGCGCTCGAGGCGGCGGCGCGGAGCTCGCCGTTCAGGTTCCCGCCCGGGGCCGGGGCGGCCCTGCTCGTCGAGACCGACGGCAACGACGCCGAGGCCGTGCTCGCCGAGATGGCGCGGGTGGCGGAGGCCGTGGGGCGCGACGCGTCGGGCGAGCCCATCGTCGCCCAGAACGAGGCGCAGCGCCGCGAGATCTGGGAGACGCGCAAGCTCCTCTCGGTGAACCTGAAGAAGGTCCACCCGCTGAAGCTCTCCGAGGACGTGGCGGTGCCGCGCTCCCGCATCCCCGACCTCGTGCGGGCGGCGCGGGCCATCGGCTCGCGGCTCGGGCTCGCCGTGGCCACCTACGGCCACGCCGGCGACGGCAACCTGCACTGCAACGTGCTCTTCGATCGGGAGGACGAGAGACCGCGGGTGAACCAGGCGGTGGCGGAGATCCTGCGCGAGGCGGTGGCGCTCGGAGGAACCATCACCGGCGAGCACGGCGTGGGCCTCGCGAAGCGCGACTTCCTCGAGCTCGAGCAGGGGCCCGAGGTGGTGGCGCTCGAGCGGCGCATCCAGGCGCTCTTCGATCCCGCCGGGATCCTGAATCCCGGGAAGATCTTTTCTCCGCGCTGAAATCTTTGCGCGTTTACTCCTGTTCGGACGCGGGGTTGGCCGCCGCCCCGCCTTGACTCCACCCGGGGCGTGCGGGATATCACACGGTCCGAAGGATCCCGATCCCGGAGGACAACCCCCCATGTCCACCCACGGCGCCGGCTCGAAGCACCACGTCCAGGAGGTCGAGACGGTGGTCATACGGTTCGTCGGCGACTCGGGCGACGGCATGCAGCTCACCGGCTCGGAGTTCACGCGGGCGAGCGCGCTCGCCGGGAACGACCTCGCCACCTTCCCGGACTACCCCGCCGAGATTCGCGCCCCGGCCGGCTCGCTCGCCGGCGTCTCGGGCTACCAGGTCCACTTCGGTGCGCGCGAGATCCACACCCCGGGCGACGCGCCCGACGTGCTGGTGGCGATGAACCCGGCGGCGCTGAAGACGAACCTGCCCGACCTGCGCGAGGGCGGGATGCTCATCGTCAACTCGGGCGCGTTCAACGCCGCGAACCTGGAGAAGGCCAGCTACCACGCGAACCCGCTCGACGACGAGGCGCTCCAGCAGAACTACCAGGTGTTCCCGGTGGACATGAACCGCCTCACCGAGACGGCGCTCGAGGGAAGCGGCCTCTCCTCGAAGGAGGTCGCGCGCTGCAAGAACTACTTCGCGCTGGGCCTCATGTACTGGATGTACAGCCGGCCCATGGAGGGCCAGCTCGAGTCCATCGCCAGGAAGTTCGCGAAGAAGCCCGCCCTCGCCGACGCCAACGCCCGCGTGTTCAAGGCCGGCTACGCCTTCGGCGAGACCTCCGAGGTCTCCTTCCAGCGTTACCAGGTACCCGCCTCGCGCCTCGCGCCGGGCACCTACCGGAACGTCACCGGCAACTACGCCACCGCGCTCGGCCTCGCCGCCGCGGCCCACCTCTCCGGCAAGCAGGTCTTCCTGGGCAGCTACCCCATCACCCCGGCCACCGAGATCCTTCACGAGCTGTCACACCTGAAGGAGCACGGGGTGGTGACGTTCCAGGCCGAGGACGAGATCGCCGGCATCGGCTCGGCCATCGGGGCGGCGTTCGGCGGGGCGCTGGCGGTGACCACCACCTCGGGCCCCGGCCTCGCGCTCAAGACCGAGATGCTCGGCTTCGCGGTCATCACGGAGCTGCCGCTCGTGGTGGTGAACGTGCAGCGCGGCGGCCCCTCCACCGGCATGCCCACCAAGACCGAGCAGTCGGACCTGCTCATGGCGCTCTTCGGTCGCCACGGCGAGGCGCCGCTGCCGGTCATCGCCGCGCAGAGTCCGGGCGACTGCTTCTGGGCAGCGCTCGAGGCGATGCGCGTGGCGGTCCGCTGGATGACGCCGGTGATCCTGCTCACCGACGGCTACCTCGCGAACGGCACCGAGCCATTCCGCATCCCGTCGCAGAAGGAGCTGCCCAGGCTCGACGTGCGGTACCAGACGGCGCCCAACCACCCCGACGGGAAGTTCATGCCCTACCAGCGCGACCAGCGGCTGGTGCGGGACTGGGCCGTACCGGGGACACCCGGGCTCGAGCACCGGGTGGGCGGCCTCGAGAAGGACTCGCTCTCGGGCATGGTCTCGTACGACGGCATGAACCACGAGCGGATGGTGAAGACCCGCGCCCAGAAGGTGCGCAACGTGGTGGCCGACGTGCCCGACGTCGAGCCGTTCGGACAGGACGCGGGAGAGCTCGTGCTCGTCTCCTGGGGCGGCACGTTCGGCTCGGTCCGGGGCGCCGCCGAGCAGCTGCGCGCCCGCGGACGCTCGGTGGGTCACGTCCACCTGCGCTGGCTGAACCCGCTGCCGCGGAACCTGGCCGACGTGCTCGGCCGGTTCGACAAGGTGCTCGTGCCCGAGGTGAACGACGGCCAGCTGGCGTTCTACCTGCGCGGTACGCTGCCCGGCATCGACCCCCTTCAGTTCAACCGGATCAACGGCAAGCCCATCAAGATCTCGGAGCTCGTCGCGAAGGTCCTGGAGATCACCCGGGAGGTGACTGCGTGAGCGCCACCGAGACGTCGGTGAAGGAAACCGCGTACACGAAGAAGGACTTCGAGTCGGGTGTGGACCCGCGCTGGTGCCCGGGCTGCGGCGACTACTCCATCATCAACCAGGTCCAGAGGACGATGCCCACGGTCGGCGTGAAGCGGGAGAACATCGTCTTCGTCTCGGGCATCGGCTGCTCGTCGCGCTTCCCGTACTACATGAACAACTACGGGATGCACACGCTGCACGGCCGCGCCCCGGCGTTCGCGAGCGGGCTCAAGATCTCGCGGCCGGAGCTCATGGTGTGGGTGGTGACCGGCGACGGCGACGCCCTCGCCATCGGCGGCAACCACTTCATCCACGCGATGCGCCGCAACCTGGACCTGAAGCTCCTCCTCTTCAACAACCGGATCTACGGGCTCACCAAGGGCCAGGCCTCGCCCACCTCCGAGCTGGGCAAGAAGACGAAGTCCACGCCGGACGGCACGCCGGACGCCCCCTTCAACCCGCCGGCGCTCGCGCTCGGCGCCGGGGCCACCTTCGTGGCGCGCTCGATCGACGTGGAGGGCCCGCACCTCGGCGCGGTCATCAAGGCCGCGGCCGAGCACAAGGGCAGCGCGTTCGTGGAGGTCTACCAGAACTGCCCGGTGTTCAACGACGGCGCCTACGTGTCCATCACCGACAAGGCGGTGAAGGCCGACCAGCTCCTGCGCATGGAGCACGGGAAGCCGCTGCTCTTCGGCAAGGACAACAGGAAGGGCATCCGCTTCGACGGGCGCCAGGCGCGACTGGAGGTCGTGACGGTGGGCGAGAACGGAGTGGTCGAGTCCGACATCCTCGTGCACGACGTCACCCGCGACGACCCGACCATCGCGTTCATGCTGGCCAACCTGGCGCTCACGCCGGGCTTCCCCACGCCCATCGGCGTGCTCCGCGACGTCCGCCGGCCCGCCGCCGACGAGCTGACCTGGGAGCAGGTGAACGCCGCGAAGGCGAAGGCGGGCGACACGTCG
>Ga0335084_10004856_pt1 | contig 13263 bp, 14 predicted proteins | sample Lox_Sample_44_FD_206721 | JGI IMG/M metagenome (GOLD analysis project Ga0335084, IMG submission 206721) | Soil microbial communities from Loxahatchee National Wildlife Refuge, Florida, United States - Lox_Sample_4.4 | ecosystem: Environmental > Terrestrial > Soil > Wetlands | place: USA... | reverse complement strand
ACGTCGCGAACGGCGCGCCGAGTTTCAGTACCAGCTCATCGCGTGGCGCGCCGGGCTTCACAACGTCCAGCAAATCCCGTCGTCCGGCAGGCGGCGTCGAAGCGCAAGCGGTCAATGCCGCGACAATGGCGGCGGCTAACCAGGCACGGACAGGCGTCACGTTCGACCTCACCCAAGGCGCCTTCGTACCTTAGGGGGTGCTCTGCGGCGCCGGTATGCCTTGTATCAATCGTGGATGCTTTGACAACCCGCGTCGGCTGGTTGCGATACCCACGCGTTGAATAATCACCAGGGCGAACGCGATCATGCGTCTGCGGGCTGCGTTTCGAAAGATCATGCCGTTCGTCTGCACGCTGAACAAATCCAAGCGCCCATCCGGATGCACGGGTCGGGCAAGGTTCATGGCGACGCCGACGCCTCCCTGGTTGATCCGGGATGGACCGCGCCGCAGTCCCTGCACAGGCATCCTCCGTGTCCCGTGGTGGAGAGGGGGTGCGTGATCGGGTGAGTTATCCTCGCCGCCATGCAGAACCTCGAAGACAAGGTCGCCGTCATCACCGGCGCAGGGGGCGGCTTCGGTCGCGAGTTTGCGCGCCTGGCGGCGCGCGCTGGCATGCGTCTGGTGCTGACCGACGTGCAGCGCGACGCGCTCGACGCGATCGTCGACGAGTTGCGCGAAAGCGGGGTCGCAGTCATCGAGGAACTGGTCGACGTTGCCGACGGCCGTCAGGTCGAGCGGTTGGCCGAGCGCGCCTACGCCGAATTCGGCAACGTGCACCTGCTGATGAACAACGCCGGCGTCGGCTGCGGCGGCTACCTGTGGGAGAACAGCGAGCACGACTGGCAGTGGGTCATGGGCGTGAACCTGATGGGAGTCGTGCACGGCATCCGGCACTTTGTGCCGCGCATGCTGGCGGCTGAGGCGCGCGGGGAGCCGGGCCATGTCGTCAATACAGCGTCGATGGCCGGCTGGCTGGCGCCGCCACTGATGGGCGTCTACAACGTGTCTAAGCACGGGGTCGTCGCGCTGACCGAGACGCTGTACCACGACCTTCGACTGGCGCAGTCGGCGATGGGCGTGTCGCTGCTATGCCCGGCGTTCGTACCGACCGGGATTGCGAACTCGCATCGCAACCGGCCCGCGGCCCTTTCCGACAGAGGCGACTCGGCGTCGAAGCGCCAGGCACAGGCCGGAATGGAGAAGGCCGTCTCAAGCGGCCGCATCAGCGCGGCCGAGGTTGCGGCGCTGACCTTCGACGCGGTCCGCGCCAATCGCTTCTACGTCTTCACTCACCCGCAGATCATGCCCGGTGTCGAGGCACGCTTCACCGCTGCGCTTGCGGGCGAAGTGCCGGCGGATCCCTTCGCGACCCGTCCCCAGACGCGACCGTCCGCACCACAGTGATCGCGACCGGCCAGTACGCCGAAGTCGGACGCGGCATCCGCCTGCACTACGCGAGCGTCGGACAGCGCGACGCTCGGCCAATCCTCTTCCTGCATGGCTTCCCGGAATACTGGGCGGCATGGGAAGACGTCCTGCCGTACTTTGCCGCGGGCTGGCACGCGGTCGCGCCCGATCTGCGCGGGTTCAACCTGTCCAGCCAACCCCTGGAGGTCAAGGCCTATCGTGCCCGCGAACTCGTCGCTGACCTCGAAGGCCTGAGCGAGCTTTTGGGCTGGACGCGCCTGACGGTTGTTGCACACGACTGGGGTGGGGCGGCGGCGTGGCAATGGGCCGTCGCGAACCCGGAACGGGTCGAGCGCCTCGTCATCGTCAATTCGCCGCACCCCGTTCCCTTCGCGCGCGACCTCGCGAATGATCCGGCGCAGCAGGCCGCCTCGGCGTACATGAACTGGCTGCGCGCGCCGGGCTCGGAGGAGGCACTGGTCAGGCACGACTGCCGTGCGCTCGACAGTTTCTTCCTGATGATGCGTCGAGCGGATCGGCCCTGGTACACCGCGGAGCGCGCGGCGCGCTATCGCGAGGTCTGGCGTCGCGGCATGACCGGCCCAGTCAACTACTACCGTGCGTCGCCGCTGTATCCGCCGACCGACGACGACCCCGGTGCGCGCGCGCTGAAGCTCGATCCCGCGCAGTTCCATGTACGCGCGCCGACGCTGGTGCTCTGGGGGGAGGCCGATCCGGCGCTGCCGCTGCGGTTGCTCGACGGCCTCGGTGAACTTGTCGACGAATTGACGATCGAACGCTTCCCGCAAGCCACGCATTGGATTGCGCACGAGGAGCCGAAAAGAATCGCCGTGGCGATTCAGGGGTTCTGCGGCGCTGTCTGAGGCGCCGTGGTGCAGGCTCGTCGCATCGCCAGTCGCGCTCGTCGGCGACTGGCACAATCAATTAGAAATCATCGGAGTTCCTGTCATGAAGCTGTTCCCGCGCGCCGTGCTGGCGTCGCTCGCGTTGATCGTTGTCTCTCTCGAAGCCGGCGCCCAGGGCGCCGCGCAGGTCAGGCCAGCCCCCGCCCCAGCGCGGCCAGCCGCGGCGACCCCTGCAGCGCTTCCTGCGGGCATCACGCGCGGCCCGACGGTCGAAGGCATCACCGAGTATCGCCTCGCCAACGGCCTGCGAGTCATCCTGTTCCCGGACCCGTCGAAGCCGACCGTCACGGTCAACATCACCTATCTGGTCGGCTCCCGCCAGGAGAACTACGGTGAAACCGGGATGGCCCATTTGCTCGAGCACCTCATCTTCAAGGGCTCGAAGAACTTTCCGAAGCCGGATGTCGAGTTCAACCGGCGAGGCTTCCAGAACAATGCCAGCACGTGGCTGGACCGCACCAACTACTTCTCGACCTTCCAGGCGAGCGACGACAACCTGAAGTGGGCCATCGACTGGTCGGCCGACGCGATGGTCAACTCGTTCATCGCGAAGAAGGACCTCGATTCCGAGATGACCGTCGTCCGCAACGAGTTCGAGATGGGCAAGACCAGCCCATCGCGGCTGATGTTCGAGCAGAACCAGGCGCTCCTCTATGACTGGCACAACTACGGCAAGTCGACGATCGGCGCGCGTTCCGACATCGAGCATGTTCGGATAGAGAATCTGCAGGCGTATTACCGCACCTACTACCAGCCCGACAACGCCGTGCTGATCATCGCGGGCAAGTTCGACGAGGCCAAGGCGCTGCAGTGGGTTGCCGAGGCGTTCGGTCGCATCCCGCGGCCGAAGCGGACGCTGCCCGTCCTGTGGACCGAGGAGCCGACCCATGACGGCGAGCGCCAGTTCACGATCCGCCGCAAGGGCGAAGTGCAGATGGTCACGGTCGCATACCGCATCCCGAGCTCGCTGCACCCGGACGTGATGCCCGTGGACTTTGCGGTCGACATTCTCTCAGACACGCCGAACGGACGGCTGCACAAGGCACTGGTCGAGACCGGCAAGGCGGCACAGATCTTCGGCTATAACGTCGGCACGAAGGACCCCGGGTTCGTGATCTTCGGAGCGATCGTGAAGAAGGGCGAACCGCTCGAACCCGTGGCGCAGACGATGATCGAGGTGATCGAGACCTCGTTTGCGAAACAGTCCGCGACCGATGCGGAGATGCGGCGGACCCTGCAGGAACAGAAGACCAGCTTCGAGCGTGCGCTGGCCAATCCGCAGGCGTTCGGCATCGGGCTTTCGGAGTACATCGCGCTGGGCGACTGGCGACTTTTCTTCTACTCGCGCGACCGTCTGCAGAAGATGACCTCGAAGGAGGTCGACCAGGCCGCGGCGCGCTACTTCGTCCGCGACAACCGCGTCGTCGGTTTCTTCATTCCAGAGGACAGCCCGCAGCGCGCGGACATTCCGTCTGCGCCGGCCGCCGCGGCGCTGCTGGCGGACTACCGGCCGGCCACGCAAGGGCAGACGGCAGAGGCCTTCGATCCGTCGCAGCAGAACATCGACAAGCGCACCCGCGTGCTCAGCTTCGGCGACCTCAAGGTTGCGCTGCTTTCCAAGCGCAATCGCGGCGAGATCGTGAACGTCCGTACCAGCTTTCGCTGGGGTGACGCAACGACGCTCAGCGGCCGGATGATCGAAGGCGAGCTCGCCGGCGCGATGCTGGCGCGTGGCACCGACAAAATGACGCGCCAGCAGATCGCCGACGAGATGACTCGTCTGCAGATGACCGGCGGGCTGCTTTCGTTCCAGACGACGCGCTCCAACCTGCCGGCGGCGCTGAAACTCCTTGCCGACGTGCTGCGCAATGCCAGCTTTCCTGCGGCAGAGTATCAGCAGCTGCAGCGCGAACTGGTGACCGCACTGTCATCTCAGCTCGACAATCCGGAAACGCTCTCGCGCGACGTGCTGTCCACGCACTTCAACACCTACCCGCAAGGCGACCCGCGCTTCTACATCCCGCTCAAGGACCGCATCGACGCGATCGGCAAGACTCCGCTCGACGCAGTGAAGAGGTACTACGGCGACTTCTACGGCACGGCGCGGGGCGAGATCTCGATCGTCGGCGACTTTGACGAGACGGAAGTCGAGGCGCTGCTGAAGGAGCAGTTCGCGAACTGGGTTTCGAAGGCGCCGTTTGCGCGCGTCGATCGCGAGTATCGCGAGGTCAAGCCGGTGCGGCTGGTGGTCGACGCGCCGGACAAGGAGAACGCGGTGTTCCGCGCGCGCCAGGAGTTCGCTTTGCGCGACGACGACGCCGACGCAGCAGCACTGGTGATAGCCACTGAAATCATCGGCGGTGGCGGCGGGCTCTCGAATCGCCTTGTGACGCGTCTGCGGCAGAAGGAGGGCCTGAGCTATGGCGTCGGAGCGGGCCTGGCGCTCGGCTCGCGGGAGAGGCTGACGACCTTCACTATCGGCGGCATCGCGGCGCCGCAGAACGTCAATCGTGCCGAACAGGCCCTGCGCGAGGAGCTCGAGCGCGCGCGCAAGGACGGCTTTACCGCCGCCGAGGTCGAGGATGCGAAAAACGGGCTGATGCAGTCGCGGCTGCTCAGCCGCTCGCAGGACCCCGTTGTCGCCAGCGCATGGATCAGCAATCTGGATCTCGGCCGTACGTTCGAATTCTCGCGGCAGTTCGAGGACAAGCTGCGCGCCGTGACGCCGGAGCAGGCCAGCGCGGCGTTCCGCAAGTACATCGATCCCGCGAAGATGAGCTTCGTGATTGCGGGCGATGCGAAGAAGGGTGTCAGGTGACGCCGTACGAAAAGTATCGGCTGCGCATCCCGCTGCGCGTGCGCTGGGCCGAGGTCGACCTGCAGGGCGTCGTCTTCAACGGCAACTACCTGACCTACTGCGACGTCTGCGTCACGGAATACTGGCGCGCGATCGGCATGCCGTATCCGGCGGCATTCCTGGAAATCGGCTCGGACATGTTCGTGCGCAAGGCCACGCTCGAATACCATGCCGCGGCAGTCTTCGACGATGAGCTGGAAGTCTGCGGACGCACCGGGCGGCTCGGTCGCACCAGTCTGGTGTTCCAGGTCGGCATGTTCCGGCGTGGTTCGACCGATTCGGCGTTGATCGAAGGCGAACTCGTGTACGTCAACGTCGATCCGTCGACGCGGGCCACGCGGCCCTTGCCGGAGGCGCTGCGGCAGCGGATCCGCGAATTCGAACCTCGGTCGCCCGAAGGGGAGAGGGCGCATGACGCGAGTTGAACTCGGCGACTGGGAGGCGATGCGCCAGTGGGCCGCGCCGATCCGCTTCGCCGTGTTTGTCGATGAGCAGAAGGTGCCCGCCGACATCGAGATCGACGATTGGGACGCCGCGTCGGTGCATGCGGTCGCATTCGACGATGCGGCCGCGGCGATCGGCACCGGGCGGCTGCTGCCAGACGGTCACATCGGCCGCATGGCGGTGACCCGTGTAGCGCGGGGGAGCGGTGTCGGCAGCGCATTGCTGCGCGTACTGATGGAGGAAGCGCGCCGCCGTGGCCATCGCGAGGCAGTGCTCAGTGCGCAGACGCACGCAGTCGCGTTCTATCGCCGCCACGGCTACCAGATCGCCGGTGCCGAATACATGGATGCCGGGATCCCGCACGTCGACATGCGCTGCGCGCTGTAACGCGGGAGAGCCTAGTTCGGAGGCGCCTTCATCCGCGCCGGCCGCGACGCGGTGTCGATCATGAACTCGAAGTGCCGGTCGGAGGACTGAGCGGGATCGACCGTATCGAAGGTGCGCTCGAAGAAGCTGACGAGGCCGTCGGCTCGCACGGTCAGCACCGTGGTCGCGCGGGTACCGTAGCCGTTGGCGCGGATCTGGATCGCCGAGAGCGCGCGTTCCCAGTCGATCGGCACGCCAGTCGAGGGCAGCTCGGTGTCGCGCGCCAGTTCACGGTCGCTCATCAGTGCAAGCAGGTCCTCGACCTTGACACGGCTGGCGATCGAGCATGCGAACTGCGCAACCGAGCGCGTCACCTTTGGCCACGGCGTGTCGAGGAAGGCGTTGGACAGGCCATAGACGCCCGGGGCAAGCGCGCGCGCCGGAGCATCCAGCCGGTTGCTGTAGTAGTGCAGCGCCCCGGCGGGGCGGCTCTGCGTCGGCATGATGTCGCCCGCGAGCAAGTTGAAGCCGTTGAAGACCGGCGTGCGGTTTGCGTGGCGGTGCAGCCAGCGGTCCACTGGTTCCGGCGTCTGCAGCGCAGCCAGCACCAGCGCGCCACGCGAAGGCGCGTGCGGGTTGCGTTCGGTGGGCGCGCGCACGTTGGTCAGCGCGGCGATACGGCCACGGCGTGTGATCCCGAACCAAGTCCCGCCGGCTTCTTCGTCCTGGCCTGCGAGCAGGGAAACGGCCTGTCCCCACCATGCGGCCGGCCGCGCCCTGCGCGTATAGAACTCGTCGCGGTTGCCCGCGAGAACCAGCGGGTAGTCCGGATGAGCCTGCCAGGCGAAGACGATCAGGCACATGGCGACGTCACAAGGAGCGGAAGCGCTCGACTCGACGCGACGCGTGCTGCCCTGCGGCCAGTCCAAGACCGCCGACAGCAGATTCCAGCAGCTTCGCGAATTCTTCCGGATGCCTCACGCCCTCGTAGACCTCCATCCAGGTCGATGCCGCGTCCTCACTGACACGCACTTCGAGGCGTGCCTGCACTGAAGCGTCCTGCACGAGTCGCCGCTGCATTTCCCGCAGCAATGGAAGTGCCGACGCCTCTGGCGCTGGATAGTAGACGTACCAGTTTTCCATCGCCAGTTCAGGCCGTCGGATCGAACAAGGCGTAGGGCAGCGGCCGCACTTCGATGCGCCCGGCGGGCATGTTGCCGAGGTGCAGTTCGCCCGACTCGAGCTTCGCGACCGGCAACTCGACCAGCAGATCGACGCCGCCATCCGGGGCTGTCGCCGACATCACGACCGTTCCGACCGCTCCGGCCTCCGCCGAGTGATAGATATCGGCGCCTGCTGCGGGAGGTTGGTCGACCGCGGCGTGGCCGGGATGCATCCGGCGCTTCAGCTTGCCCAGGTACTGGCTGCGCGCGACGACCTCCTGGCCGGGATAGCAACCCTTCTTGAAGCTGACGCCACCCAGCACCTCGAAGTTGATCATCTGCGGGACAAACCGCTCCTGCGTCGCCGCGAATACTGTCGGCACTGCAGCCGCGATCTCGCTCCACCACCACAGCGCCTCGCCGACCGTGTCCACGCCCAGCGTCCGTTCGAGTTCGCTGCCTGCATCGGCGAGCAGCATGAACCGCTCGTCGACGCCCGGAGCCGCAGGCATGCGTGCGACGCGCAGACCGTCGGCGATCGTCATCGACCAGGGCTGCGCGGGTGGCTCGATGCCCGCCCTGGCAAGTACGTCGCCTGCACCGCGGCCGATCAGTGCCGAGGCGATGTGACGGGCGCTGTCATCGGCGATCTTCGCCTTCAGGCGCAGCACGAACATCGATAGACGCTTCATCACCGGTGCAAGGATTTCCCTCGGCAACTGCAGTTCGATGCCATCGCCGTCGCGCCACTGGTGGAAGCTTGCCAGCAGTCGGCCCTTGGCCGAGCAGTAGCCGTTGAGTTGCAGTTCTTCGGTGCCGCGGCCGGCAACATCGCTGGTCAGTTGCGACTGCAGGAAAGTCACCGCATCGGGGCCCTCGACGCGGATCCGACCGAGCCCGTCGAGGCGTGCCAGCACGGGTCTTCGACGCATCAGCGCGAACTCGTGGGGCGCAGCCATGAATGCGCCGGAAACATGTGTAGCGACGGCTTCGAGCATCAGTTCAAACTTGGGGTCGGAAGGATCGGTTCAAGGTGCCGATTATCATAGGACGTCGATCGCAACGTCTGCTGGGATGGGGAAATACCGGCGCACATGGTTCCCGACCCTTGCTGCAGCATTGGCACTTGCGCTTGGCGCAGCCGGCTTCGCCATACGCTGGTACGTCGAGGAGCGCCCTCTGCCGATGGCCGCGGACAAGGTGGAATTCCGCGTAAAGGCGGGTACGCACGCGCGCGGCGTAGCACGCGCTGCGCGTGACGCCGGCATCGGCGTCGACGAGCTGGCATTCTCGGTCCTCGCGCGCGTCAGCGGAGTATCGCAGGCGCTGCGTGCGGGCCGCTATGCAGTCGAGCGCGGGACGACCCTTTCCCAACTGTTGGCCAAGCTGCGTGCGGGCGACGTGCTGCGCGAGCGCCTGACCGTTGTCGAAGGCATGACCTTCCGCGAAATGCGCGCAGTGCTCGCGTCCGCAACGGAACTGAGGCCGGACACGGCAGCGATGACACCGGAGCAGCTGCTGCAGGCGATCGGCGCAAGTGAGGCGCAGCCTGAGGGGCTATTTGCGCCCGATACGTACGTCTATGACCCGGGCAGCAGCGACCTCGAGGTCTGGCGCCAAGCGTATCGCGCGCAGGCGAGCCTGCTGCAGGACGCCTGGAACGCGCGTCCGGCGAACCTGCCCTACAAATCGCCCTATGAAGCGCTGATCATGGCGTCGATTATCGAAAAGGAAACCGGGCAGGCCGCCGAACGCGCGCTGATCGGCGGAGTGTTCGTCAACCGGCTCAGGCGTGGCATGCTGCTGCAGACGGATCCGACGGTGATCTACGGTCTTGGCGAACGCTTCGACGGCAACCTGCGCAAGCGTGACCTGACGACCGACGGCCCCTACAACTCCTACACACGACCTGGGCTGCCGCCGACGCCGATCGCGCTGCCCGGCCGCGCCGCGATCGCGGCGGCGCTGCAGCCGGCGGCGACCGATGCGCTGTACTTCGTCGCGCGCGGCGACGGCACCTCGGAATTCTCGAACTCCCTCGATGCGCACAACCGGGCGGTCGACCGCTACCAGCGGGGCATGCGATGACACCGCGCGGCCGGTTCGTCACGTTCGAAGGCATCGACGGAGCGGGAAAGAGCACGCAGATCGAGGTAGTCGCCGAAGCGCTGCGGGCACGCGCGGTTCCACTGGTCATCACGCGCGAGCCGGGCGGGACACCGCTCGGCGAACGGCTGCGCGAGCTGATACTCAACGAGCCGATGGCGGTTGAAGCCGAAACGCTGCTGCTGTTCGCCGCACGCAGCCATCACCTCGCGCAGGTGATTCGGCCAGCCCTTGCCGCCGGCACCTGGGTGCTATGCGACCGTTTCACGGATGCAACCTACGCCTACCAGTGCGGCGGGCGGGGTCTCCACGCCGATCGCATCGCCGTGCTCGAGCGCTGGGTGCATCCCGACCTGCAGCCCGATCTGACGTTGCTGTTCGACCTTCCGCCGCAAGTTGCGGCCGATCGACTCGCGCGCGCACGTGCTGCCGACCGCTTCGAATCGGAGCAACTCGGCTTCTTCGATGCGGTACGGCGAGAGTACCTGCGCCGTGCGCAGCTTGAGCCCGCGCGCTTCCGCGTGCTCGACGGTACGCTCGCGCCCGCCACGATCGCCGCCACGCTGACCAATTGGTTCTCGACATGGAACGGCTGACACCGTTGCCGTGGCAGTCGGCGCTGTGGCAGCAGGTGACGGCGGCGCGCGAACGCCTGCCGCATGCGCTGCTGCTGCACGGCATGCGCGGAATCGGCAAACGCCAGTTCATGCGCGCACTGGCGCAGCTGCTGCTGTGCGAATGCGGAGGCAAGGGCGGCTTCGCCTGCGGCGAGTGTCCCGGGTGTCAGCTGTTTGCCGCAGGCAATCACCCCGACCTGCGCTGGTTGATACCGGAGGCCGATCTGCCGGTGCGTGCCGACAGCGAGTCGGGCGACGGAACCGCGCCCGGGGCCGAAGCGAAGTCCTCCCGACGGCGCGCGATTCTGATCGACCAGGTGCGCGAACTCGGGGAGTTCCTGACGCTGGCCTCGCATCGGGGCGGGCGCCGCGTCGTGCTGCTCGCTCCGGCCGAAGCGCTCAACGGCCCGGCAGCAAATGCGCTCCTCAAGGTGCTCGAGGAGCCGCCCGCCGGAGTCGTGTTTCTCGCGATCAGCGACGAGCTGGACGCCGTGCTGCCCACCGTGCTTTCGCGCTGCGTGCTGCTGCGCGCGCCGATGCCGGACACAGAATCTGCGCTGAACTGGCTGCAGTCATCCGGAGTCGACGACGCCGAGATGCGTCTCGCGGAGTCCGGCGGGGCGCCCCTGGCCGCTGCCCGGGCGGAGGAGGGCAGCGAGGGCCGTGACCTGACGGCGGAGCTCAAGGAGCGGCTGCTGCAGGCTCTAGGCAAGGGCGGGCGGCTGCAACTCGCGGATGTTGTATCGGTCGTCCCCCGGGACGTGCCCGTAGCCGCCGCGATCCGTCTGTTTCAACGCTGGGGATGGGACTTATTGGCCGAAAGGACAGCTGGACGGCTTCGCTATTATCCGCAGCGGAAGCGCACTATTGCGATCGTGGCGCGCGGCTGTGACCCGGAATCAGTGCTGGCCTGGCTCAGTCAGCTGAACGAAGGTCAGGCCGTGGCAGAGCATCCCTTGAACCCCCGACTCGTGATCGAGAGTGCATTGATCGGCTACATGAAGGCCGTCGAACCGAAGAGCGCCGCGTCTCAGGGGCGCACGACCGCATGAACGACGCTGCAGCGAAGTCGGCAAATGGTCAGCAGGGCGGCGCCCGCCCGGCCGTGCTGTCGCTCTCGATCAAGGAGAAGGCGGCGCTGTATGCGGCTTACATGCCGTATCTGAAGAACGGCGGCATCTTCGTCCCGACGACGCGTCCGTATCAGCTCGGGGACGACGTCTACCTGATCCTGACGCTGCTGGACGACTCGACGCGCATCCCCGTTGCCGGCAAGGTCGTCTGGGTGAGTCCCGCCGCGGGCGGCAACAAGACGCCCGGCATCGGCGTGCACTTTCCGGCCGACGAGTCCGGGATCACCGCACGCAAGCGCATCGAGGACGCACTCGGCGCGGCGTTGAAGTCCGCGCGCCCGACCCACACCCTCTAGTCGATTGCTGCTGCGGTAGGCTGCGGTCCCTGCGTGTCCGCGGTGTGCTGATGTTCGTCGATTCGCATTGCCACCTGTCCTTTCCGGAGCTCGCGGCGGACCTTGCCGGTGTGCTGGCCCGCATGCGCGAGTCCAGTGTCAGTGCAGCGTTGAACGTCTGCACGACGCTCGAGGAATTCCCGCGCGTGCGCGCGGTGGCTGAGGACAACGCGCAGGTCTTCGCTTCGGTCGGCGTGCATCCCGATTCGACAGGGATTTCGGAGCCGACCGTCGAGCAACTGGTCGAACTGGCGCGGCACCCGAAGGTTGTGGCGATCGGCGAAACCGGGCTCGACTACTACCGCCTGCAGGAGCCGCTCGAATGGCAGCGCGAGCGCTTCCGCACCCACATCCGCGCGGCGCGGGCCTGCCGCAAGCCGCTGATCATTCATACGCGCGCGGCAGCCCGTGACACGCTGCAACTGATGGAAGACGAAGGCGCGGCCGAGGTCGGCGGCGTTATGCACTGCTTCACCGAGTCGTCAGAGGTCGCGCGGCGCGCGCTCGATCTGGGCTTTCACATCTCGTTTTCGGGGATCGTGACGTTCAGGAACGCCACCGACCTGCAGGCCACCGCGACGCAGGTGCCGTCCGATCGGCTCCTGATCGAGACCGACGCGCCGTATCTCGCACCGGTGCCTCACCGCGGCAAGACGAACGAACCGGCTTTCGTACCGTGGGTTGCACGCAAGCTGGCGGAGCTTCGCGGAGTGCCCGAGGAGGTTCTCGCGCGGGAGACGTCGCAGAATTTCCGGCATCTTTTCAAGGCTGTGGAGCCTGAAGTTCATGTTAATTATTAGGTCGTCGACCGGCGATTTCGTCTACCGATCAAGAGGTTCTCGACCGCTTCGAAGAAGTTACTTCAGGTTCACCGCGGGCATGCGGTACAGCACATGGCGCCGCAGCGTGTGGCCTTCCGGCAGGCGCGGATGTTCGAAGTCCTCCTCCGGACGGTGCGTCATGCCCAGCCGCTGCATCACGCGACGCGAGCGCCAGTTCGATACCGCGGTAAACGACACGACCTCGGGCAATAGCAGGGATTCGAAGCCGAAGCGCAGCGCCAGGCGCGCGCCCTCCGTCGCGTAGCCGCGTCCCCAGAACGCCTTGTCCAGTCGCCAGCCGATCTCGACGCACGGCGTGAAGTGCGCATCGAAGGTCGGCACCGCGAGACCGACGAAGCCGGCGCACTGGCCACCGACGTCCAGGCACCACAGTCCCCATCCGTGTTCCTCCAACCGGGCCTGTAATCGATCAATCATCGCGTCGCTTTCGGAGCGCGAGAGCGCTGCGGGAAAGAATTCCATCGTGACCGGATCGGCGTTCAGCTCGGCGAACGGTTCGCGGTCACCCGGCACCCAGGCGCGCAGACGGACCCGCGCTCCCTGAAGCTCCTGTATCGACGTGGCCATCAGACCAGCACACCGACGATTGCCGCGGTCGTGCACGTGGCCAGCAGCCCGGCCCAGATCGACCGCAGACCGAGCTCGGCAATTTCGGCGTGACGGTCGGGCGGCAGGAGCACGTTCAGGCCGCCGAGCATGATCCCCAGGCTGCCGAAATTCGCGAACCCGCAGAGCGCATAAGTCAGCAACAGTCTGCTGCGCGCCGATAGCGCTTCGGGCGGCAATTGCACCAGGTCGAGGTACGCGATGAACTCGTTGAGGACCGTCTTCTTGCCGAGCAGCGCACCAGCGGTCAGCGATTCCGCCGCCGGAACGCCGAACAGCCACGCCAGCGGGGCAAAGAGCCAGCCGAAGATCCGTTCAAGCGTGGCCGGTGCCCCGCCCAGGTCGGGCAGCAGCGCGAGCCCGGCGTTGGCGAGCGCCACGAGCGCGACGAAGACGACGAGCATCGCGACGATGTTGAGCAGCAACTGCAGGCCCTCCAGAGTGCCGCGGGTCAGCGCCG
>Ga0335084_10004855_pt1 | contig 13264 bp, 14 predicted proteins | sample Lox_Sample_44_FD_206721 | JGI IMG/M metagenome (GOLD analysis project Ga0335084, IMG submission 206721) | Soil microbial communities from Loxahatchee National Wildlife Refuge, Florida, United States - Lox_Sample_4.4 | ecosystem: Environmental > Terrestrial > Soil > Wetlands | place: USA... | reverse complement strand
CCTTCTGCACGCAGCGGTAGTTGCCGGCGAGCAGCATCGCCCACTTGGCGAGCGGCACGAAGATCGAGTCGTGCACCTTGAGCTTCACCGGGAGCTCGATCTTTCCTTCGGGCGCGTCGAACCGGAGTGCCTCGACGTCCGCCTCGAGGCGGCGGAGGATCGCCGTGTGCGCGTCCGAGGGAAACCGCGCCGACTTGAAGTTGGTCGGCAGCCGCACCTGCAGGACGTTGACCTTCTCCTCCGGCGGGCGGAACGCCTGCGGATCGGGGCTGCAGAGCGTCATCAGGGCCGGATCGAAGGCATCCCACACGGTCGGATCCGTGTAGGCGGCGCGGCAGGGATCGGTGTTCAGGCCGGAGATGCGCTTCAGGTAGGTGAGCGGCGGCATGTTCATGATCGACATGCACGGCACCTTCGCCTTCGCGACCGCGCTCATGAGCTCGCGCACCCCGGGCGATCGGTATTGCGGCTCCTGCATCGCGAGCGCGACGAGGTCGTAGTCCGCCGGATTGACGCTTTCGGTGCCGCCCGCCGACATCTTGCCGGGCAGCTTGCGCGAGTCGATCTCGACGAGCCCCTCGCGCCCCTTGATCGGCATCCGGACACGGAAGCCTTCCTTGTTCATCAGCTCCGCTTCGGCCGGAAGGCACACGAGGCGCACCGTGTGCCCTGCCATCAGGAGCTTGCTCGCGAGCAGGGATCCGTAGGACGCACCCAGCGTCAGGATCTTGTAGGGGGTCGGCATGGAGACACCTCCGCGGCGTTGGTCGGCAGTGCGGACGACGATAGGCCGCGCCGCAGCGTGTGTCACGCCGCGAAGCAAAATTCCGGGATCCGGAAATTACGACCCGACGGGGCTTTTGCGCCGACCGCGACTCGCGTACGCTCGGCCGCTGCTCCGGGTCGACCGAGCGGGAGGTGGGCGATGCACGTCCAGGTGAACGACATCCGGGTCAGCTACCGGATCGACGGCGAGGAGGGGGCGCCCTGGCTCACGCTCGTCACCGGCATCGCGAACGACCTCTCGATGTGGGACGGGCAGCTGCCGGCGTTGGGCGACTTCCGCGTGCTGCGGTACGACCTGCGCGGACAGGGCGGCACGGAGGCGACGACCGGCCCGTACTCGATCGCGCTCCTCGTCGACGATCTCGCCGGCCTGCTGGACGAGCTCGAGATCGGCGCGACCCATCTCGCCGGTCTCGGTCTGGGCGGCGCGATCGTGCAGGCCGCGGCGATCGATCATCCGGATCGCGTCGCGAGCCTCGTGCCCTGCTGCTGCCGGGCGCGCATGGTCCCGGAGTTCGCCACTCTGTGGCACGGGTTGATCGAGACCGTCAAGACGAAGGGCTTCGAGAGCATCGTCGAGCCCACCGCACAGCGCTGGTTCAGCGAGGCGTTCAAGGCCGCGAACCCCGGCGTCCTCGACGGCGTGCGGAAGATGATCCGCGGCACGAGCGAGGCCGGCTATCTGGGCTGCATCGGCGCTTTTCTCGGACTCGACGTCGAGGACCGCCTCGGCGCGATCCGCGCGCCGACGCTCTACGTGAGCGGGGCGGAGGACAAGGTCGGCGGACCGCCCGCGCTGATGGCGGCACTCGCCGCGAAGGTCCCGGGCGCGCGCCACGTGTCGGTTCCAGGCGCCGCCCACATCGCGAACATCCAGAATCCGGACGGCTTCAATCGCGTCCTGTCCGATTTCCTGAGGGAGCACCGATGAGATTGACGACACTTGCGCTTGCCGCGTTGCTGTCGTGGAGCGCCGCTGCCACCGCGCAGCCGTATCCGGCGAAGCCGGTGCGCTGGATCGTGCCGACCGGCGCCGGCAGCGCGGTCGACGTCACCGCGCGGCGGGTCGCGCCGAAGCTCGGCGAGGCGCTCGGCCAGCCGGTGATCGTCGACAACCGGCCCGGCGCCAACAGCATGATCGCGGCGCGCGAGGTCGCACGCGCGCCGGCGGACGGCTACACGCTGCTGCAAGCGGTGGTCAACAACGCGCTGAACGACCTGCTCACGCCGGATCCCTGCTGCGTGCTCAACGACAAGCTGGTGCCGGTCACGCGCCTCGTGTCCACGTCGCTCGTGATGGTCGTTCATCCGTCCGTGCCGGCGAACTCGGTGAAGGAGTATGTCGCGCTCGCGAAGGCGAAGCCGCAGACCCTCACCTACGCGTCGGGCGGCAACGGCGCGATCACGCAGATGGTCGGCGAGCTGTTCAAGCTGACCACCGGGATCCAGGTGCGCGAGATTCCCTACAAGGCGATCGGCGCCGAGCTGCCGGACCTCACCGGCGGGCACGTGGACACGGCGTACCTCGCATCGGTCGTCATCCGCGATCACATCAAGTCGGGCAAGCTGCGCGGGCTCGCGGTGGCGGGGTCGAAGCGCGTGAGCATCGTGCCGGACGTTCCGACGATGGCCGAAGCGGGATTCCCGGGGATCGAGGCGACCGGCTGGAACGGGCTCTTCGTGCCCGCGGGCACGCCGCCCGCCGTCGTGCAGCGCCTCTACGAGGAGACCGCGAAGATCCTCCAGTCGAAGGAGATGCAGGACGAGGCGGTCACGCTGGGTTCGGAGCTCGGCGGCGAGCCGCCGGACGCGTTCGCCGCGTTCGTGCGTGCCGAAATCCGGAAGTGGGGCAAGGTGATCAAGGACGCGGGGATCAAGATCGAGTGACCAGGAATTCCCCACCGCGCGCCGGCGCGAGCCGCGCGGGCCGCATCTCGGCAAGCGTGTTGACACCGAGCAGCGCCATGTCGCGGTCGATCTCGCCCTCGAGCAGCGCGATCGCGTGGCGCACGCCGGCCTCGCCGGCGATCGCCGCCGCGTAGAGGAACGGGCGGCCGAGGAAGACGAACCGCGCGCCGAGGGCGAGTGCCTTCAGCACGTCGGTGCCGCGCCGGACGCCGCCGTCCATCATCACGGTCATGCCGCCCGCGGCCGCGGCGATCGCCGGCAGCGCGCGCAGCGGCGCCACGGCGCCGTCCAGCTGGCGCCCGCCGTGGTTGGAGACGATGACGCCGTCCACGCCGCTCTCGCGCGCAATGCGGGCGTCCTCCCGGTCGAGGATGCCCTTCAGCACCAGGGGACCCTGCCACAGGCGCCGCATCAGCTCGACGTGCTGCCATGCGAGCCGGTCGCGCGGTCCCCGGTCGATCTGCGCCGTGCGCGAGAGGATCGGAACGCGCGGCCGCCGGTTCTCGAAGCGCGGCACGCCGTGGGCGAGCAGCGTGCGGAGGAACGTCCCGAACAGCCAGCGCGGGCGCACGATCCCGTCCCAGGCGAGGCGCAGCGTCGGCCGCAGCGGCGTCTGAAAGCCGCTGCGCACGTTGTTCTCCCGGTTGGCGGCGACGGGGACATCCACCGTCAGGCACAGCGTGTCGTAGCCGGCTCGCGCTGCGCGTTCGAGAAGGTGCGTGATCGCCCCGGTCTCGCCCGGGAGGTAGGCCTGGAACCAGGCGGTCGGCGCCGCCTGCCGCACGCGCTCGAGCGCGGTGAGCGAGGCTTCGCTCAGGATCATCGGCAGGTTGGCCGCCGCGGCAGCGCGCGCGAGGGCGACGTCGCCCGAGTACGCGGCGAGGGCGGCGAGGCCCATCGGCGCGATCCCGAACGGCGCGTCGTAGGCGCGGCCGAACAGCGTCGTCTGCTGCGTGCGGCCGGACACGTCCACCAGCGTGCGCGGCACGAAAGCGATCTCGTCCCACGCCGCGCGGTTCGACCGCAGCGACGCGTTCGTCTCGGCGCCGCCCGCGACGTAGCCGAAGATCGGCCGCGGGAGGTGACTCCGCGCCGCGGCCTCGAAATCGTCGAGCGCAAGCACGTTGCGCAGGACGCGCGGCGGCGCGGGCGTCGCGCGGGCCGCGTCCGCGGCTCCCGCAGCGCCCGGCGCGGAGCCGGATGCATCCGGCAGCGCCTGCGTGCCCTTCGTCAAGGTCAATCGGCCTTGATGTTCGCCGTCCTCGCCACCGCGGTCCAGCGCGCAATATCGGCGGCAATGACCCGCGCGAACTCGTCTCCCGGCATCGAGGAGGGATCGACGCCGAGTCCGCCGAGGCGCTCGCGCACGTCGGGCAGCGCGACTACGCGCGCGACCTCCGCGTGCAACCTGAGCACGATCGGTGCCGGGGTGCGAACCGGGACGAAAAACCCGTTCCAGAACTCCACCACGAAGTCCGGCAGCCCCGCTTCGGCCATCGTCGGAACGTCGGGCCACGCGTGATGCCGGTTCGCCGACGTGATCGCGAGCGCGCGCAGCTTTCCGGCGCGAACCTGGCCCGAAACGGGCGGGGTATCGCTCAACGCCATCGTGACCTCGTTCGAGAGCAACGCGCCGACGAAATCTCCGCTGCTCTTGTAGGGGACGTACTGGAATCTGGTGCCGGCCTGCTGATTGAAAAGCTCGGATACCAGCTGGCCCAGCGAGCCCGACGAACCGTAGTTGACCTTGTCGGGTCGCGCCTTGGCGTACGCGATCAACGCCTGCACCGAGTCCACCGGCAAAGACGAGTTCACTACCATTATCACGGGATACGATCCGATCATCGTGACGGGAGCGAAATCGCGCAGGGGGTGATACGGCAGCTTCGAATGGATCGCCGCATTCGCCGCCATCGGGCCGCTCGTCGCGATCAGCATCGTATGGCCGTCGGGCGCAGCCTTCCGCACGAATTCGCTGGCGATGATGCCCTGGGCACCGGGCTTGTTCTCGACGATCACCTGCTGGCCGAGCGATTCGCCCATCTTTCCCGCGATGACGCGCGCGATCGTGTCGGTGCCGCCGCCGGCGCCGAACGGGACCACGAGCCGCACCGGACGGTCCGGGAAACCGCGGGTGGCATCGGACTGCGCGAGCGCGTGCGTCGTGGTCCAGCCCAGCAGGGCGGAAGCGAGCAGTCCGAGGAATCGGCTCATGGTGGCCCCCAGGAGCGCCGGTCACTCGGCTCTGATGTTCGCCGCTCTCGCGACCGCTGTCAGGCGCGCGATGTCGGCAGCCAGGAACTGAGTGAACTGCTCCTCGCCGATCCCGGAGGGCTCGAAGCCGAACGCCTCGAGGCGTTCGCGCACGTCCGGCAGTCCGAGGGCGCGCACGGTCTCGTCGTGGAGTCTGCGCACGGTCGCTGCCGGCGTCTTGGCCGGCACGAACAATCCGACCCAGACGTCGAACGCGAACCCGGGGAGGCCTGCTTCGGCCATCGTCGGAACGTCCGGCCAGGAACGATGCCGGCTGGCAGACGTGATCGCCAGCGCGCGGAGCTTTCCCGCGCGCAGCTGGCCCGGGATCTGCGACGGATCGCTGAACACGATCGTCACCTCGTTCGCGAGCAGCGCGTTCATCGCCTCGCCGCCGCTCTTGTAGGGGACGTGGGCGAACCGGGTCCCGGCCTGCTGGTTGAAGTACTCGGAGACGAGCTGGCCCATCGAACCGGACGCAGCGTGGTTGACGCCGTCGGGCCGCGCCCTGGCGTACGCGATCAGCTCCTGCACCGAACGTACGGGCAACGAGCTGTTGACCACCAGGATGTAAGCGGAGGTCCCGATCAGCGCGACCGGGGCGAAATCGCGCACCGGATCGTAGGGCAGCTTGGGATGGATCGCCGGATTCGCGGCCATCGGGCCGCTCGCGCCGACCAGGACCGTGAGGCCGTCGGGCGGGGACTTCTGCACGAATTCGCAGGCGATGATGCCCTGCGCGCCAGGCTTGCTCTCGACGATCACCGGCTGGCCGAGAAATTCGCCCAGCTTCGCCGCGACGACGCGAGCGACCGCAGTCGTGACGCCGGCCGCGCCGAACGGCACGACCATCCGCACCGGCCGCTCCGGGAGGGTGCGCGCCGCATCGGCCTGCGCGAGCGCGTGCGTGCCGGTCCAGCCAAACAGCGCCGCAGCGGCGAGCAGCAGGAATCGGTTCATCGGCGCGCGAGCACTTCCCGATTCACGACGTTTTCCGCATTCGGTTTGCCGTCCAGCGCGCTCAACAGGTTGCTCACGGTCGACAGCGCCATGCGATCGGACGCCTCCCTGGTCACGCCCGCGAGGTGCGGCGAGGCGATGACGTTGGACAGGCCGAGCAGCGGCGCGTCCGGCGGCGGCGGCTCGCGTTCGAACACGTCGAGCGCGGCCCCCCGGATGACGCCCGCGGTCAGCGCGGCGTGGAGCGCCGGCTCGTCGATGATGCCGCCGCGCGCGGTGCTGACTAGGCAGGCGGTGGGTTTCATGCGCGCGAGCCGCGCCGCGTTGAACATGCCCAGCGTCTCGGCCGTCTTCGGGCAGTGAACGGTGACGAAATCGGCGTGTGGCAGCGCCGCGTCGAGTTCGCTTTGCCGCACGCAGCCTGCCGCCTCGATTACCTTCGACTCGACGTACGGATCGTAGACGTGCACCGTCATGCCCAGTGCGAGGCAGGCCCTGGCGATGCGCGTGCCGGTCCGGCCGAATCCCACCACCAGCACGGTCTTGCGGAAGAGATCGAGCGGCAGCGGCTCGGACTTCCGATCCATCCAGCGATGCTCCCGGACCATGGCGTTGAGCGCCGCACCGCGCTTGGCGAGCTCCAGCATGAAGTAGAGCGCATGCTCCGCGACCGATGGCGAGTTCGCATCGCCGGTCACCATCAACGGGATGCCGTGCCGAGTCAGCGCGGGGACGTCCACCCGGTCGAAGCCGACGCCGAGCCGCGCCACGACTCGCAGCCTCGGTGCCGCCCGGATCTCGGCCTCGCCGAAGGGCGTGGTAATGAGGGCCACGCCCTCGGCGTCGGCGAGCAGCGCATGGAACATGGCGGTCGGCGTGTCCACGTCGAAAGGCATCGCCTGAACGTCGCCGCGCTCCGCGAGGACGTCCCATCCGGTGCGCGCCATGGCAGCGGGCAGCAGGAGCTTCCGCGCGTTCACCATGGCTTTCATCATAGTCTTACCCGAAACGACTGTCCCGTAGGCCACGGTTTACCATTCACCTGACCCAACGGGACCATCAAGCCTCCTGCCGCATGGAACTCGACCGCCTCGTCTTCACCTTCTTCAACGTCGAGATCGCGCGCGAGTACTGGCCCGACATCGTCAAGGGCTTCGTGATCACCGTGCAACTCGGCCTCGCGGTGATCGTCACCGGGCTCGCGCTCGGCCTGGTGCTGGCGATGCTCCGCTCGCTGCAACGCCGCGCGCTCAACCTGCTGATCGTCGTCTACGCGGACGCGTTCCGGGCGCTGCCCGCGCTGATGGTCATCATCATCCTGTTCTTCGCGTTCCCGTACGCCGGAATGCCGATGAGCGCGTTCACCGCGACCTGGCTCGCCCTCTCGCTCGTGCTCGGCGCGTTCGCGGAGGAGATCTTCTGGGCCGGGATCATCTCGATCCCGAAGGGGCAGTACGAGGCGGCGCGTTCGACCGGGATGAGCCGGTTGCAGACGCTCGTCCACGTGATCGTGCCGCAGGCGGTGCGGATCACCATTCCGCCGCTCACCAACCGTACGATTGCGATCACCAAGGGCACGGCGCTCGGTTCCGTCGTCGCGCTGTCGGAGATCCTCGGCGCCGCGCACTCGGCGTCGAGCCTGGCGGGCAACCCGACGCCGCTCACGCTCGGCGCGATCGCCTATCTCGTGCTCTTCATCCCGTTCGTGATCTTCGGGCGGTGGGTGGAGACGCGGTTCGCGTGGCGCCGCTGACATGGACGTGATCCTGCAGCAGTTCTTCAACCCGGCGATCGCGGCGAAGGTCCTTCCGTATCTGATGAAGGGCTTCGGGACCACGCTGCTGCTCAGCCTGCTCGTGATCCCGCTCGGGCTGGCGGGCGGCCTGCTGGTGGCCGTGCTGCCGACGCTGCGGCGCCGCTGGCTTAGCTGGATCGTGATCGCGTACGTCGACTTCTTCCGCGCGTTCCCGCCCCTCGTGCTGCTGCTCTTCATCTACTTCGGCGCGCCGTTCCTCGGCGTGAACCTGCCGGCGATCATCGCGGTCGCGATCGGCTTCCTGCTGAACACGTCAAGCTACTACGGCGAGATCTTCCGCGCCGGCATCGAGAGCATCCCGCGCGGGCAGTGGGAGGCGGCGCGCTCGACCGGGCTGTCGTGGGCACAGACGATCCGGCACGTCGTCGTGCCGCAGGCGACGCGCAACGTCCTGCCCGACCTCATCAGCAACACGCTGGAAGTGGTGAAGCTCACGACGCTCGCCAGCGTCGTCGCGATCCCGGAGCTCCTGAACGCCGCGCGCAACGCCCAGGCGCTGACGTACAACGCGACGCCGATCGTTCTCGCCGCGCTGATCTATCTCGTCGCGCTATGGCCGATCGTGCGGCTGATCTCGCGCCTCGAGCACAAGGCGGTCGCGGTGCGCTAGACGTGATGGCCGGCGGCGTCGCTCAGCGCGGATAGCGCTGCCAGACTTCTTCCTGCTCGACGAGCAGGCGCGAGATGCGAACCCGCTCGCGACTCGGCAGGACGAAATCCATCCAGCCGAGGGAAGGGTGGCGGAATTCGAGCAGCGTGCCGCCGGAGAACGGGTGCAGCTCGGTGGCGTAGCGCGGGTCGTGCAGCGCCTCGGCGTGGACCGGCGGCGGCTCTTCGGCGATCGCCGGCGTCATCTGCGCGCGGACTTCCGCGAGGAGGTGGATCAGGGCGGTGATGTGCTCGGCCCGCCATTCCTGCCGGCCCGGCAGCGCGAACCGGGCGCGCGACTTCTCCTCGTCCAGCCATTCGACGACGACGTTGTACATGGCTTTCTCCTCGCGGACCGGGAGCGGAAAAAGTACGCCCGATCGCGCGCCGCGGCAATACGCTCGCGCTGGCACTCGCCGCGCGCAAGTGCTGCCTTCTAGGCGCCGGCGAACTCGATCGCCAGCCTGGCGATTTCGGCAGCGCGTTCCCAGCCGGCACAGAAGCGGGTGTCGGGCAGGATTTCGTCGCGCAGATCCTTCAATCGCTTGCGGATCTCGACCGCGCTCTTCCCGAGATGGAAGTGCCTGCCCATCAGGAGCAGCGCCGGGCAGCGGACGCGCTCGAGCGCCGACGCGAGATCGTAGGTCTTGAGCGCGGTCAGCGCCTGCCAGCGGTCGCGTCCGACCTCGATCTGGGCGCGATTGATCCGGTCCATCCAGGACTGCGTCGGACGGAGCGGCGCGTGGTCCGGGTCCTCCTCGAGCATGAACCGGACGGTGCGCGTCGTCGGGAACCCGCTCTCGTCGCTCGGCCGGTACTTCGCCTGGAACGGCGCGATCAGGTCCTCGACCGAGAGCTGGGGATCGAGGAAGGGGCAGTTGACGAGCACGATCCGCTCGACGCGGTCGGGGTGCGTCGCCGCCAGCTCCACCGCGACCGCGGCGCCGGTCGCTTCGCCGAGCGCGACGAACTTGCGGACCCCGACGGCATCCATCACCTCCACGACGCAGCGCGCGTAGTCGGCGATCGTCGGCTGCTGCGCGACGTGGTCGGACCCGCCATGGCTCGGATAGTCGATGGCAATCGCATGCATGCGCGGCGCGAGCGCCTCGATCATTTCGATGAACACGGCCGAGGACTGCTGGTTGATGTGCAGCAGCACGATCGCCGGGCCGGCGCCGGCCTCCCGGCAATGGATCTGGCCGAACGAGGTCGAGACCAGCGCGCGCCTGATCGCCGCCGCCACGGTCAGAAGTGGACCGAGTACCCGCCGTCGACCGGGATCGCGGTGCCGGTCACGAAGTCGGAGGCCGCGCTCGCCAGGAACACCGCGATGCCGGCGAACTCCTCCGGCTCCCCCCAGCGGCCGGCGGGCGTGCGCGCGACGATGCGCTCCTGGAGGCCGGGCATCTGCTGGCGCGCGCCTTTCGTGAGGTCGGTGTTGATCCAGCCGGGCAGGATGGCGTTCGCCTGGATGTTGTCCTTCGCCCACGCGACGGCGAGCGACCTGGTGAGCTGCACGATGCCGCCCTTGCTCGAGCCGTACGCGACCATCAGCGGCCCGCCGAAGATCGACAGCATCGAGCCGATGCTGATGATCTTGCCGCCGCCCGCCTTGACCATCTCCGGGTAGACCGCCTGCGAGCACAGGAACGCGCTGGTGAGATTGGTGTCGAGCACCTCGCGCCAGTCGGCGAGCGAGGCGTCCTGCGGCAGCTTGCGGACGTTCGTGCCCGCGTTGTTGACGAGGATGTCGACGCGCCCGAGCGTCTGGGCCGTCTTCGCGACCATCGCCCGGCACGACGCCTCGTTGCGGACGTCGACCTCGATCGCAGTCGCCTTGACGCCCAGCGACTCGAGCTCCTTCACCGCGGCGGCATTCTTCGTCGCGTTGCGCGCGGCGACCGCGATCGACGCGCCGGCCTGCGCGAGCCCGCGGGCGATGCCGAGCCCGATGCCGCCGTTCCCGCCGGTCACGATTGCCGCTTTCCCTTTCAGATCGAACAATTTCATGGTCAATCCACCAGGTTGCGGGCAACCATCGCATGGATGCCCTTGTTGCCGTCGACGAGCTGGGTCACGTGCAGGTCGCACGCGAGGCTGCAGAACACGTACGCCTGGTCCGGCTTCCAGCCCTTCATCTCCACGAGCCAACGGATCATGTCGCGCAGCGCCTGCTTCGCGGCGTCGTCGAGATCCGGGTCCATGCCCATCGCGATGTAGTGCGTCGGCGTCACCGCGCGCGGGAACCCGAGCCGCATTCCCTTGTGCAGCACGAGCTCGAACGTCCCGTCGAGGCAGGTCTCGAGCGCGGTGAGGCACACCTCGCCGTCGCCCTGTACGGCGTGCCCGTCGCCGCAGGAGAAGTTGGCGCCGGGCACGAACACCGGCAGGAAGAGCGACGAACCCGGCACGAACTCCTTGTTGTCGATGTTGCCGCCGAACTCGCGCGGCTCGACCGACGAGACCGTGCCGTACTCGGGCCGCGGCGCGACCGCGAGGATGCCGAAGAACGGCCGCAGCGGGATCGCCGGGCCCCAGGCCGGCTTCGCAGTCATCGCCTTGCGGTCGATCGGGATCAGCTCCTGCCGGAAGCTGGGGAAGTCCTCGGGCAGCGTGCCGCGGAGCGGCCGGATGATGTTCCAGCCCCAGTCGACCGAGAGCTCGATCGCCTTGATGCGCACCTCGAGCGTGTCGCCGGGCTCGGCGCCGCGCACCGCGACCGGGCCGGTGAGGATGTGCGGGCCGAGGTACGGCTTCACCTTCTCGACGATCTCGCGGTGCGCCGGAACCATGCGCGCGACGTCCCCGACCTCGACGGCGCCGCCGGAGACGGTGACGACGGTGACGGTGTCGCCCGGGTCCACGGTCAGCCGCGGCGGGATCTTCGCGTCGAAGTGCCCCCAGTGGACCGTGTCCGGCGAGGGGCGCAGCGTGTGGTGCTTCGGCATGGCGTTCTCCGTCAGGCGAGCTTCCCGGCCGCGACGCCGAGGTGGCGGTCGAGGACCTCGGTCGCGCGCCCGAGCTCGGCCGGCGTCCCCCGGAACACGAACTGCCCGGACGAGATGACGTACAGGTGGTCCGCGACTTCGAGCGCGAGCGCGAGATTCTGCTCGACCAGAAGGATAGCGTGTCCCTGCGCCCGCAGGCGCCTCATGATCTCGCCGACCTGCTGCACCAGGCGCGGCGCGAGGCCCTCGGAGGGTTCGTCCATGAGGATCAGGTCGGGATTCGCCATCAGCGCGCGGCCGATCGCGAGCATCTGCTGCTCGCCGCCCGAGAGGGAGCCGCCGAGGTGGCCGATCCGCTCGGCGAGCTGCGGGAACTCCGCGAGCACCGCCGCGAGGTCCCAGCGCCGCTGGCCGTCGCGCGCCGCGGCGCCGCGCCGCCCGGCGAGCGCGCTCGTCGGCAGCAGCAGGTTCTCGCGCACCGTCAGCGAGCGGAAGATGCGGCGGCCCTGCGGCACGATCGCCATGCCGTCCTGCGCGATCGCGTAAGCCGGGCGCCCACGGAGCGGCGCGCCCTTGAACGTCACCTCGCCTTCGCGCGGCGGCGTGAGGCCGGCGACCGACCGGATCAGCGTGGTCTTCCCCATGCCGTTCCGGCCGAGGATCGCCACGATCGTGCCCGCGCGCACTTCGAGGTCGAGCCCCTGCAGCACGTAGCTGTCGCCGTAGTAAGTGTGGATCCCGCGGACGGAAAGGAGCGCGTCAACGCGTGTGGTGTCAAACATGGCCGAAGTACACCTCGCGCACCTCGGGGTTCGCCTGCACCTCGCCCGGCGAGCCTTCGAGGATGACCTTGCCGCGATGGAGGACGGTGACGCGGTCGGCGAGGCCGAGCGCCACGTCCATGTCGTGCTCGATCATCAGCAGCGTTATCTCGCGCGGCAGCCGCCCGATCGTCCGCGAAATCCGCTGCCGCTCGCTCGGGCTGAGGCCGGCGCACGGCTCGTCGAGGAGCAGCACGCGCGGATTCGCGTTGAGCGCCAGCGCGAGCTCGAGCTGCCGGCGCTCGCCGTACGACAGGAGGCGCGCGGGCACCTCGGCGCGATGCTCTAGGCCGACGCGCGCCAGGCCTTCCAGCGCCCGCGTCCGCAGCGCGTGGAACGCGCCGACCGGCCGGTGCAGGGTCCACTTGCGCCGGTCGCAGCCGAGGAGGGCGAGGGTCATGTTCTCGATCACGGCGAGGTCGGCGAACACGTTCGAGATCTGGAACGTGCGGCTCATGCCGAGCGCGGTGCGGCGCGGCTCGGCGAGCCGCGTGATGTCGCGGCCGAAGAGCGCGACCTCGCCCGTGCTCGGCCACAGCGTGCCGGTGATGCAGTGGAAGAGCGTCGTCTTGCCGGCGCCGTTCGGGCCGATCAGCACGCGCCGCTCGCCCGGCGGCACCGCGAAGCTCACGCCGTCGACCGCGCGCAGGCCGCCGAACTCCTTCGACAGCGCATCGACCCGGATCGCGGCGTCGCTCATGCCGGCGCAGCTCGCGTCGGGAAGAGGCGCGCGCGGATCCGGCCGGCGAGCCCCATGATCCCTTCGGGCGCCCACAGCACGGTGGCGATGAAGACGATGCCGAGCACCGCCGCGTAGAGCTCGAAGAAGCTCGACACCCAGTTGCGCAGGCCGAGGATGATGCCGGAGCCGAGGAACGGGCCGATCACGGTACCGCTGCCGCCGACGATCGCCATCAGCACCGCCTCGACCGAGATCGGGAACGAAGCGGCGACCGGGTTCACGAAGCGGTTGTAGTAGACGTAGAGGACGCCGGCGAGGCTCGCGATCGCGCCCGAGAGCACGAACGCCGCGTAGAGGTGCGCGCCGGTGCGGTAGCCGAGGCTCCGCATGCGCGACTCGCTCGCCTTGATCCCGCGGAGCGTCAGGCCGAACGGCGAAC
>Ga0335084_10004854_pt1 | contig 13265 bp, 11 predicted proteins | sample Lox_Sample_44_FD_206721 | JGI IMG/M metagenome (GOLD analysis project Ga0335084, IMG submission 206721) | Soil microbial communities from Loxahatchee National Wildlife Refuge, Florida, United States - Lox_Sample_4.4 | ecosystem: Environmental > Terrestrial > Soil > Wetlands | place: USA... | reverse complement strand
CTCGAACGCGGCGAGCAGCGCCGCGACCTCGCGCTCCCTCCCGTACAGCTTCTCCGGGATGCGCAGCCGATCGGGCGTATCGCGTTCGCAAAGCGCAAAGGGCTCGATGCGGCCGTGGCGCTCCCACTCGAGCAGGCAGCGCCTGAGATCGTGCTCGACGCCGCCGGCGGTCTGGTAGCGCTCCTCGGCCGTCTTGGCGATGAGCTTCATCACGATCTCGGAGACGACGGCCGGGAGGCTCGGCAGCCGCTCCGCCGGCGGCGCCGGTCTTCGCGCGATGTGACAGTGGACCCACTCCATCGGGTCGGCGGCGCTGTACGGCAGTCGGCCCGTGAGCATCTGGTAGAACGTCACTCCGAGCGCATACAGGTCGCTGCGCGAGTCGATCGAGCGGTTCATCCGCCCGGTCTGCTCGGGCGCCATGTACGCGAGCGTGCCGGCGATGAACTCCGGCGGCTCCGGTGCCTGCCGCTCGCGCGGGAGGCGCGAGGCGATTCCGAAGCCCGTCAGCCAGACCCGGCTCGCGGCCGAATCGACGAGCACGTTGGCCGGCTTGATGTCCTTGTGGATGAGGCCCCGTCGGTGCAAGGCGCCGAGCGCCGCCGACAGGGAAACGGCGAGACGGAGGAAGGTTCCGATCTCCATCGGTGCGCCGAGGAGGCGGTCGAGCGGCGCGCCTCCTGGGTCCGCGAGCACCAACAGTGTCTGCCCGCGTTCGCGGATGAGCTCGAGCGGCTGAGCCGCCCATGCGGAGTCGAGCTCGTCCTTCAATCCGAATTCGTGTTTGAGACGCTCGAGACAGCCGGACGTCGGGTGCTCGGTGGCGGGAAGTACGGCCAGGACAGTGCTCCCGTCGCCATCGGCGCCGTCACGCCATCTTCGATAGAGGACGCGTTCGCCGTCCTCCCCCAACACCTGGCTGCCGGATGAGCTCATCGGCCGGACTCCACGCGGGGCGCTGGCCGGCCGCCCTCGCGCCGAGCATGCACCAGACTACCATCCGGCATCGGGCGAATCCGACAGGTGGCCGCGAGGTTCCCGAAAGCAGGGCTCGGCCTCGGGGCGCTCTCGCCGCGAAGGGTTGGCAGCGCGACTTTCCTCTCTCAGTGAGGGAGCGTGGTACCGAGCGCGCCGAGCCAGGCTTCGATCGCCTGCGGTGTCTTCTCGGCCATCAACAACAGCAGCAGGGCCGGCAGGTAGAAGATCGACGCCACCAGCAGTCGTCGCGCATTCGCGTTCGATCTCCGAACAGCCAGCTGTGCTGCGTACCAGGCGAACCCCGAGCCGAGTAGAAGGGCCCCAACCAGGTAGGCGCGATCCGCATCGCCGAGGAATGTGGGCATCAGGCTCAATGGGACCAGAGCCATTGCCGGCAATGCGGACTGCCAGGTGAGGAAACGCTCTCGGCTCGCACCCCCCGGAAGCACCATGTACCCGGCGCGGTCGTAGTCCTCACGATACATCCAGGCAATTGCCATGAAGTGCGGGAACTGCCACAAGAACAAGACTCCGTAGAGTGTCCAAGCCTCGGCGGAGAGCCGCCCCGACGCGGCCGCGCATCCGATCAGTGGGGGCATCGCGCCCGAGAACGCGCCCAGCAGGGTGCACAGCGGCGTCTTGCGCTTCAGCGGCGTGTAGACGGCGAGATAGCTCGCCACCGTGACGACACCGAGCAAGCTCGCCAACGTGTTGACGGCCGCCGCGAGATACAGCGCACCCGACAGCGTCAGCACGACTCCAAAGCGCAAGACCGCCGCGGGCTGCAACCGGCCCGCCGCCAATGGCCGCCGCGCGGTTCGCCGCATCTGCGCGTCGAACCGCCGCTCGAGATACTGATTGAGCGTTGCGGCACCGCTCGCCACGAGCAGAGTACCGAGCACTGTGTGGACGAGTCGCATCACCGGGAAGGCATCGGCGTGGACCGGAAGGCCCGCGTAGAAGCCCCCGGCAGTTGCGAGTACGATCAGGAAGTTCACTCTGGGCTTGGTCAACAGCCAGTAGTCGGCTCCAGTCCACGCGCGCACACGCGGAATGCGCCGCGCATCTACCCGACTCACTGCTGTCGCAACCGGCGGAATCGCTGCCATCTCAGACTCGCAGTTCCGCAGCGCGCGGGTGGGTCCGCGGCGGCGACAACAGCTGAGTCGTCACGATCACCGCCGGCACCAGGTAGATGATCGTTACGGACACCCACATCAAGGCGCCGGCGCACTCTTGATCGCTCAGCGCGGAGACGTCCAGGAGCCGCGGCGTCGAAAGATAGGAGGGGTAGACGACGCGATTGCAGAACACGAGAAACGCGGACAGCGCGTCGCACGGCAACGTCGCCGCAAACAGGTACAAGGGGATCCACCAGCGCTGCGCCCCTTCGAAACGAGACTGCCAATGGATGACGGGCGCCCAGAACAAGAGCCCCGTCACGAAGAAGCTCGCCATCTGGACGTCGTGCCACCCGGGCGAACGCATGCCCAGCTCGAAGCCGGCGGGAACATGCCATCCGATCAGGGCGGCCACTGGAGCCAGCCAACAGAAGACCGGTTGCGTCACCAACCGTCGAAGCGATTGCACGCGCGGGGAACGGAGAATCTCCTGAAGCACGCGGCGAGCCGAGTGCCGGGGAAGTGCGTACAAGAGTGGCAGGGCCGGTGCTTCGAGGAGCAGTAGCGGAGGTGCAACGGCCATCAGCAACACATGCTGCACCATGTGGATCGAGAGCAGCTCGTGCTGGTATGCCGTGAGCGGAGAACCGATCGCGATCCACAGAGACGACAGCCCGACCATGAAGGCAGCGAGCTGCCAATCCGAGGCTCCGACGAGGCGACTGCGCCGGATGCGAAGCCAGCCGCGCGCATACATCCACGCCGCCAGAGCCAGCGAGAGTGTCGCCGGCAGCTGGATCATGGAGTGGACCGAGTGAGCTGCATGCGACATTCGGTGGCTCCTATGGTCGCCGGGCAGACGATCCGTCTCCGCTCCGATCCAGCGCGACGGCCCGGGACGCATCGCGCGCGGGCGCCTGCCCGGCGGGGTGCAGTGTTTCGAGGAACGCCACGAGCGCGGTGGTCTCCGCGGGACTCAGGTTCTTTCCATACGCCGGCATGTTGCCGCCACCCTGGATGACCTGGCGGACCAGCTGATCGTGCGTGAGCCGCACGGCGACGGCGTCGAGCGCCGGTCCACGGTGGCCGCCGCGGTCGTCCAGCGCATGGCAGTTGTGGCACTGCTTGAGTTGAAACACGAGCGCCCCCTGGCGCTCCAGCGCGGTGCGTCCCTTCAGATACTCCGCGGGAATCGGCTCGCCGCTCCACGCGTCCATCTCCGGACTCCACGGCGCATGCTGGGACAGATGCGTGAAGCTCCCGAGCGCGACTGCCAGGAGCAGAATGATCAGCACCGCGATCGGGCGGCGCCGCCAGCTCTTCTCGCCCTCACCGGACACGAAGGGAAGCGCCACGAGCACCCCCAGCGCGATCGCCGGTCCGATCAACAACGCGGGTGTCTCGAGCGACGGCGGAAGCAACGACAACACGGCATAGAGCCACAGAAAGAAGAAATCGGGACGCGGCGCGGTCTGGATGATCGTCGGATCAGGCGCACCCCCCGGGCCGAACGGGCCGAGAATGGCGGCGCACGCGGCGATCGACAGCAGAACGAAGCCGGAGAAGAACATGTCCTTCCACACGGCGGCCGGGACGAACGGTATCCCGTCTGCTCCGTGAGTCAGCTCGTGATACTCGCGCAGATAGGTCGCGCGTCGCACTACGCGCCCCGGCATCGGCCATTCGTTGATGCCGAGCCTCAGCACCAGGAGCACGTGTACTGCCACGAAAGCGATCAGCATCCCGGGAATGACGAACACGTGGAGCGCGAAAAAGCGCGACAGCGTCGCCCCCGCGATGATCGGCCCGCCAAGCAACAGGTTCACCAGCCAGGGCCCCAGAACCGGGATGCGGCTCGAGATCGACACGCCGATCCCGAGCCCCCAGTACGCGTCCTGGTCGAAGCGGAGCACCTGGCCCGTGAACGCCATTCCGAGCGTCATCAGGAGCAGCACGACGCCGATGATCCACGTCAGCTCTCTGGGGAACTTGTGTGCCCCGAAGAGAAAGACTTGCACCATGTGGATGAGGACGATCGCGATCATGAAGTTCGAACCCCATCCATGCAGGGCGCGGATGAACCAGCCGAGCGCGATCTTGTGATTCAGAGTCTGCAGGCTGTTCCATGCCTCGCCCGCCGACGGCACGTAGATGAGGGCGAGCAGAATGCCGGTCACGACCTGCAGGACCAAGATCGTCAGTGCGGCGCTGCCGAACACATAGAACCAGCTCGCGGTCTCCCGCGGCACCGGGTGCGCCATCGTCGCCCGGATGGGTGTAGCGAGCTGGAGGCGCTGTTCGAACCAGCCGCTCACTCGCGGGATCAAACGCATGGCGGCTTCTCCCCAGCGAGCGCCGCCACGGGCTGGCCAGGCGTCGGGATCTCACCGGCTTTGATGAACAGCTGTCCCGCTTCGACCTTGTAGCTGTATTCGAACAGACCACGCTCCGGCGGTCCGGAGGCGCGCGAGCCGTCGGCGTAGTACGCGCCACCATGACACGGGCACATGAACAAGTTCGACTGTGGGAACCAGCGGACGGGGCAGCCGAGGTGGGCGCAGTTGATCGCGAACACCTGATACTTCTCGCCCTCGAGGTGACGCACCCAGCAAGCGATGGTCGCCGTCTCCCCGTCCCACGAGTTCACGACGGGGTTGCGATAGGTGGCGAAGCGCGTCTGGCCTTCCGGGAACTGTTCCACCGAGCCGAGCGAGAGCCACGACTCGTAGCCTGGCCGGCGCTCGCGCGTGACGGGAGACAGGATGTACCTCACGATCGGAACGCCCAGCATTCCCGCGACGAGCACGTTGAAGCCGATCGCGAGCCTGACGAGCAAGGTTCGCCGCGAAAGTCCGTTGGTCGTAGTCATCGAACTCCTCCCGCGTCGTTCGAGTCACTCGGCCGTTTCGCCGCCAGCCAAGCAACAACGTTGGAGACATCCTCGGGCGACGGCTTGCCAGCGCCGTTGCCCCGCCAGTGCGGAGCGCCGATCTCGGGCCGCCCGACGATGAGGGTCGTTCGCAGACTCTGGTCACTCACCAGGGCGAGGTAAGCACCGTCGACGATGGAGCTCCCCTGCTCTCCTCCGCGACCGTCTGCGCCGTGACACGAGGCGCAGTTCCGGGCGTACACGTCCGCGCCCCGCGCTGGATTGCCGCGCGTCGGCGCCTCGCGCGGTGGGACCTCCGCTGCGCTGGACATGCTCGCTTTGGCCCAGTGCGCGCGGATACCGTTCACGACGGCATCGATCTGCTGCTCGGTCAGCAGACCGCCGGCGCTCTGCGCAAATGCCGGCATGGCGGTCCCCGGAACACCGTCGGCGGTGACACGACGGATCGCCGCATCATCGGCGATGGCGAGATACGCGGGATCGGCCAACCCGATTGCGGGTCCCCCGGTTCCGTTCGCACCGTGGCATCCGGCGCAGTTCGTGGCGTAGAGAACGGCGAAGTCGAGGACCTTGTCGGGCGCAATCACCTCGGAGTCCGCCGGCGGCGCGCCCGGCGCGCCGTTGCAGCCGCACGCCGTGCTCGCCATCGCGACGAACAGAAGGACACGAACGTTCATTTCCGGTCCTCCCGGAGTTCGCGCATCACGCCGGGCGCTTCGATGCCGGCGCGGACGGCGAACGGCAGGTGCTGCCAGGTGCGGACGCGCTCCTGCCGGGACACGACGAGGCCCGCGACGATCCCGAATCCCACCTGCGACAGCACGAACCACAGCCAGTCGATCCGTTGGTCGAGCACCGGGTTGATGATCCCCAGCACGCTGTGCAGCAGACCGGACCAGAGCAGCGGCGCGATGAACCCTCCCAGCAGAATTGGCCTCCGCGGCAGCATCGGCAACGTCGCACCGTAGAGGACGCCCACGAGCAGAGAGGTGATCAGATGGATCGCGCCGGCGGTGAGGAATGCATCGAGATGAAACGCAGTGAGTTGCTCGGTGCTCGCCGCAGCTGGGAAGAAGCCGGCGGCGAGCAAATTGATCGGATACCAGATGCTGCGCTGACTCAGCAGTCCGTACAGCATCGCCAACGCGGCCATCGCAACCGAGCCCGCCAGGCCGCCCTTGATGCCCGCGGAGACCGGGTAGATCTCCAGCGGGAGCCTCATCCGGGGCAACTCGCCCGCGATCTCGATGCGCGCCACCGTGCGCCGCAGCGTCACGGCCGCGGGTAACTCCGGTCGCACGGGCACGACCTCATGAGCCTCGCGCGGCAGAATGTCGCGGAACCAGCCAACGGCACCCGGGATCATGAGAACGGCACCCAAGACGGTGATCGACACGCTCGTCACGAGTCCGGCGAAGAGCAGCGTGATGCCGAACGCGAGCACGATCGGCCACGCGGTCGGGGCAGGAATCGCGAGGGTGCTCGGCATCTCTGCTCGGTCGGTCGTGTTGGGTTGGGAATCCATTCACGTATCTCCGGCTCAGCGCCCGATGACGTAGACCACGGTGAAGACGACGACCCAGACCGCGTCGACGAAGTGCCAGTACATGGACAGCACCTCGAGCCGTTCGCTGTGCTCGCGCCTGACGCGTCGGCCGAGAGCGAGCAGCAATACGATGGCGAGGCCCAGCAGGCCGACCGTGACGTGGAAGGCGTGGAGACCGACCAGTGAGTAGTAAGTCGTTCCGAACAGGTTCGTGCGAATCGTGAGGCCTTCGTCGTAGATCAGGTGCCGCCACTCACGGGCAGTGCCGAGGAGGAAGAACGCCCCGAGTGCGATCGTCGCCGCCCACCAGAGCACAAATGCGCTCGTCCTCGACCGCAACAGCGCAGTCACCGCACGGTGAATCGTGACGCTGCTGGAGAGGAGACAGATCGTCAGGACGACCGGGACGTGGAGGACGTCGCCGGGCAGAGGACCCGTCTGGCTCTTCCCGACGTAGAACAGGTACGCCACGACGAAGATCGTGAAGATCGCACTCTCCGCGACGATCAGGCCATACATCCCGACGCGACCCCGCGACGGGAGGACCCACTCGAGAGCCGGATCGCGTGCTGTGACTGCCGCGGTGCTCATCCCTCTCCCTCGTACTTCCAATCGGGATCCTCTGGATGCTTGAGATCCCAAAGCGGCCGCCGGCTCCGCACGACCGGGAGAACCGCGAAGTTGTACGCAGGCGGCGGCGAGTCAGTGGACCACTCGAGCGTCCATGCGTCCCACGGATCGCTGCCCGCGGGGTCGCCCTTGAGATACGACCAGACCAGGTTGGCGACGAACACCAACGTGCCGAGCGCCTGGAAGACCACGCCGATCGTCACCAGGAGATTCCACGTGTCCCAGCCGCGCCCGGGCTCGTAGGTGTAGATGCGGCGCGGCATGCCGAGAATGCCTGGAACGTGCATGCAGTCGAACGTCAGGTGGAACCCGATCAGGAACAGCCAGAAGTGCAGCCTGCCGAGCGCCTCGCTGCACATCCTGCCCGAGAATTTCGGGAACCAGTAGTAGAACGCAGCGAAGGCCGCGAAGAGGATGGCGCCCACGATCACGTAGTGAAAATGGGCGACGAGGAAGTACGAGCTCCCCAGCTGCCAATCCAACGGCGCGGAAGCGAGCATGACTCCGGTGAGTCCGCCGATCAGGAACTGGAACAAGAAGGCGATGCAGAAAAGCATCGGCGTTCGGAACTGGATCTTGCCGCCCCACATGGTTGCGAGCCAGTTGAAGATCTTGATCCCGGTCGGCACGGCGATCGCCATAGTCGACAGCACGAAGAAGCCGTTCGCGGCGGGACTCATCCCGACGGTGAACATGTGGTGCGCCCACACGCTCATCGAGATGAAGCCGATGCAGACCGTGGCAGCCACCATCACGGCATATCCGAAGATGAGTTTGCGCGAGAAGACGGGGATGATCTCGGACGCATAGGCGAAGGCAGGGATGACGAGCACGTAGACTTCGGGGTGGCCGAAGACCCAGAAGAAGTGCATCCACAAGACCGCCGAACCGCCGGCCTGCGTGTCGAAGAAGTGACCGCCCAGGTAGCGGTCGACGAGCAACATGATTTGCGCTGCGGAGAGCGGACTCACGGCCAGGATCACCAGTCCGGCCATCGTGAGACTCAGCCATGCGAACAGCGGCATCCTTCCGAGCGTCATCCCCGGGCACCGCATGCACACGATCGTGGTCACCAGGTTGATGGCGGTCCCGATGCTGCCGAAGCCAGACACGAGCAGCGAAAGGGTCCAGTAGTCCGTGCTGTGCCCGGGCGAGAAGGTCTTCGCGGTCAAGGGGGCGTACGCGAACCACCCCACGTCCGGCGCAGTGCCCGCGCCGTAGAGCCCGCTACCGCCGAGGAAGCTGAAATGCAGCAGGAGTCCGCCGAACGCGGTGAGCCAGAAGCTGAAGGCGTTCAGCCGCGGGAACGCCATGTCCCGGGCGCCGATCATCAGCGGGACGAGGTAGTTGGCGAACCCGAATACGAGCGGCATGGCCACGAAGAAGATCATCGTGGTGCCATGCATCGTGAACATCCGGTTGAAGACCTGCGGCGACACGAAGTCGTTGCTCGGCGCGATCAGCTGGATGCGCATGATCGCCGCTTCGATGCCCCCGATCACGAGGCAGATCAGCGCGAAGACGATGTACAGGACGCCGAGGCGCTTGTGGTCGACGGTGGTGACCCAGTCGTGCAGCCGCTCGACGAGCGGGCGCTGCGCCGAGTCACTCCCCGTCCAGGCGATCGGTGTGGTGCTCATCGCAGTGACTCCAGATAGTTCGCCACCGCGTCCACATCCTCGGCGCTCAGCTGCATCGCCGGCATCCCTGATCCGGGTTTGATCGCGTCTGGGTTGCGCAGCCACAGCCGGAGGTTCTCCGGCGTGTTCCGCGCCGCTCCCGACGCGATCGTGTCGCGGCTCATGAAGTGAGTCAGATCCGGTCCGAAGCGGCCGTCGGCGCCGACTCCGGAGACCGCGTGACAGTTCACGCAGGCAGTCGCCTCGAAGATCTGGCGGCCGCGGGCGACTGCGCCATCCACCTGCGCCGGCCGGCGCTGCGCTTCGATCCAGCGGTCGAAGTCCTCCCGGGAGTCGACATACACGCGCAGCAGCATCAAGCCGTGCTGCGTTCCACAATATTGCGCGCACTGGCCGAGGTAGAGCCCGGTCTCGTGCGGGTCGATCCACATCGAGTTCGGGTGGTTTGGAATCAGGTCCGTCTTTCCGGCCAGGCGCGGCACCCAGAAGCTGTGGTCGGTATCGGCGGAGAGCAGCGTCAGGAACGTCGGAGTCGGGTGCGTCGGATCGCTGACCGGCACGTGCAGCTCGTTTGCAGTCACGACGCCGTAGTCCGGATATCGATACTCCCACCAGTACTGGTGACCGATCACGACGACATCGAGGGCGCCGGCTGGCTTCGCCGGGTGCTGGATACTGGCGATCACGCGGGCGCTCGCGAGAAACAGCGCCAAGACGATCAACACGGGAATGACCGTCCACGCCAGCTCCACCTGGTTGCTGCCATAGACCTGCGGAGGCTCACTGCCGTCGTCGTGCTGCTTCCTCCTGAAGCGGACCACGGCGTAGACCAGCAAGCCGAAGACGGTCACGAAGATGACTCCCGTCACGGCCAGCACGAACAGCGACAGTTCGAAGATGGCGTCGGCGGGCGTGGAAGCGGGAGCAAAGATGCTGGTCGGACTCAGCGGTTCAGTCGCCGATGCCACCCAGGGGATCATCTGGCAGACGAGAACGGTCGAGGCAAAGCTGGCGACGTGCTCGGCTAGATCCGCGGCGGTGTGTTTGGACTGCATCACTCGATCCACCAAGGCCCGTCGGCCGCCTCTGTTGTGATGTTTGCAGTCACCGTGCCACCGGCGAGCTCGATGGTGGCCGCAACGAGCGCCTGGGGTGCCGACATTTCGGCATGGTGCCGACCGGAAGGCCGATCGCAGAGCTCTAGAGCGGGTGAGTCATTTCCTCGGGACGCACCCACTCGTCGAACTGCTCTCCCGTGACGAAGCCGAGCTCCAGCGCCGCATCGCGCAGCGTCAGGTCCTCGCGGTAGGCCTTGAGCGAGATCTGCGCGGACTTCTCGTAGCCGATGTGCGGGTTGAGGGCAGTCACGAGCATCAGCGAGCCGTCGAGGTGCGCGCGAATCCGCTTCTCGTCCGGCGCGATCCCCGCCGCGCAGCGCGCGTCGAACGAGCGGGCGCCCTCGGCCAGCAGCTGGATCGACGCGAGCACGTTGTGCAGGATGACCGGCTTGTACACGTTCAGCTGGAAGTTCCCCTGCGACCCCGCGAAGGCCACCGCGTGGTCGTTCCCGAACACCTCCACGGCGACCATGGTGAGCGCCTCGCACTGCGTCGGGTTGATCTTGCCCGGCATGATCGAAGAGCCGGGCTCGTTCGCCGGGATCCGCAGCTCCGCGAAGCCAGCGCGCGGCCCGCAGGCGTACCAGCGCACGTCGTTGGCGATCTTCATCAGCGCGCCCGCCAGCGTCCGCAGCGCGGCGCTCACGTCCACCATCGCGTCGTGCGCCGAGAGCGCGGCGAACTTGTTCGGCGCCGAGACGAACGGCTTGCCCGTCTCCTCCGCGATTTTCTGCGCCGCCACCTCGCCGAAGCGACGGTCGGCATTGAGTCCGGTCCCGACCGCGGTTCCCCCGATCGCGAGCGCGCACACGCCCGGCAGCGTGCGGGCGACGCCGTCAACTGCCCGATCGAGCTGTGCGACCCAGCCCGAGATCACCTGGCCGAGCGTCAGCGGCGTGGCGTCCTGGAGATGGGTCCGTCCGACCATCACCACGCGCGAGAACGCGCGTGCCTTGTCGTCGAGTGTGTCCCGCAACACGCGGATCGCGGGAGTCAGCTCGTCGACGAGCTGCTCGACCGTCGCGATGTGCATGGCGGTCGGGAAGGTGTCGTTGGAGGACTGGCTGTGGTTCACGTCGTCGTTCGGATGGATCGGCTTCTTCGACCCGAGCGTTCCGCCGACGAGCTGGATGGCGCGGTTCGCGATCACCTCGTTCGCGTTCATGTTCGTCTGAGTGCCCGACCCCGTCTGGAACACGACGAGCGGGAACTCGCCGTCGAGCTTCCCGTCGATCACATCCTGCGCAGCATGGGCGATCAGATCGACCTTCTCGTGCGGGAGCTGCCCTAGCTCGCCGTTGGCGAGCGCTGCGCACTTCTTCAGGATGCCGAGCGCGCGGATGACCGGGCGGCCCCAGCAGTAGCGGTCGACGCCGATCGGAAAGTTCTGGTGCGACCGCTCCGTCTGCGCGCCCCACAGATGGTCCGCCGGCACCTCGACCTTGCCGAGCGCGTCTTCCTCGATCCGGAAGGCCGTCACGGCACCCTCGCTGGATAGGCGGGCTTCCACTGCGCGGCGGCGACGCGCTGGCGGAGCTCTGCTTCGCTCGTCTTCGGCGCCACCCCGGCGCCCTGGGCCTCGAGGCCGACCGCGACCGCGATTTCTGCCGCGACCGACCGAATGTTCGCCACCGCCGGAAGAAGAGAAGCGAAGGCGTCGTGGATCGCCGGTGATTGATTGCCGAGCGCACGGGCGGCCGCCAGGATCATGCCGTCCGTGACGCGCTGGGCGCGTGCGGCGACCACCGCGAGCCCCATCGCCGGGAAGATGTAGACGTTGTTGCACTGAGCGATCGGAATCGTGCGCGCGCCGAGGCGGACCGGCGCGAACGGCGACCCCGTGGCGACGAGCGCGCGGCCGTCCGACCAGCGAATGAGATCCTCGGCGGTGGCTTCCGATCGGGCGGTCGGGTTGGACAGCGGGAAGACGATCGGACGGTCGACCTTGCGCGCCATCTCACGGACGATCGGCTCCGTGAAGGCACCGCCCACGGTCGAGAGGCCGACGAGAATCGTGGCTTGGATTCTGCCGATCACGTCGGCGAGGCCGATCTTGCCGTCGGCCGAGACAGGCCAGTCGGCGACCTGCTCGCGCGGCTGGGCGTAGACGCGCTGCTCGGCGGTGAGGTCCGTGCGCCCCGAATGCAGCAGCCCATCCTTGTCGACAACCCAGAAGTGACGGCGTGCGTCCGCCTCGGACAGCCCATCGTCGCGCATCGCCGTCCGCAGGAAATCGGCGACCCCGATGCCCGCCGAGCCGGCGCCGAGCATCACGATCTGCTGATCCCGCAGCCGCTTCCCGGTGACCTGGACCCCGCCCAGGATCGCGCCGAGCGCGACCGCCGCGGTCCCCTGGATGTCGTCGTTGAACGTCAGGAGTTCGTCCCGGTACCGCTCGAGGATCGGTCGCGCGTGCGGCGTCGCGAAGTCCTCCCACTGGAGGCACGTGTTGGGAAGCTCCTGCTGCACCGCGCGGACGAAGCGATCGACGAAGTCGAAATAGGCCTGTCCAGTCACCCGCTCGTGGCGCCAGCCGAGATACTCGGGGTCGTGAAGGCGTTCCGGGTTGTTGGTCCCGACGTCCAGCACGATCGGCAGTGTTCGCTCTGGACGAATCCCGCCGATGAGCGTGTAGAGCGAGAGCTTGCCGATCGGGATGCCCATGCCGCCCACGCCCTGGTCGCCGATCCCGAGAATGCGCTCGCCGTCCGTGACGACGATGACGTCCACCTCTGGATTGGGGCGATTGCGCAGCAGCATCGGGATGGAGTCCCGGAGCGGGTACGAGACGAACAGGCCGCGGGGCCGCCGATAGATGTGGCTGAATTGCTGACACGCCTGCGCGACGACCGGCGTGTACACCATCGGCATCATCTCCTCGGTGTGGTCGAGGAGCAGCCGGTAGAAGAGCACCTCGTTCGTGTCCTGGAGCGCGCGCAGGTAGATGTGCCGCTCGAGGTCGTCGTTCTTGCGTCGATACGCCTCATAGGCGCGCGTCACCTGCTGGTCGAGGGTCTCGACGAGGGGCGGAAGCAGACCGTGCAGTCCGAGAGCGACCCGATCTTCCTCGCTGAACGCCGTCCCTCTGTTCAGGATCGGAAGCTCGAGTATCTCGGCGCCGGAGGGCCCGCCTCGTTCGGGTGTCTTCGTCATCTCTAAACGTCCTCATGGGCGGCATGATGGGGGGCACCGACGATTGGCACGGCCTCGCGCCGGCGGTGGAAGGCCGCGCGGACCAGGTCGCGATTCATGTCCGCGATGAACTCGAGCGAAATGCCCTTCGGACAGACCGCCTCGCACTCGGCATGGTTGGAGCAGGCGCCGAACTCCTCGCGACCCATG
>Ga0335084_10004853_pt1 | contig 13266 bp, 9 predicted proteins | sample Lox_Sample_44_FD_206721 | JGI IMG/M metagenome (GOLD analysis project Ga0335084, IMG submission 206721) | Soil microbial communities from Loxahatchee National Wildlife Refuge, Florida, United States - Lox_Sample_4.4 | ecosystem: Environmental > Terrestrial > Soil > Wetlands | place: USA: Florida... | reverse complement strand
TTCGCCATGTCGCCGCGCCGGAAGGACACGCGCGCCTCGGGGATCTTCAAGCGCCTGCTCGGGGGGGGTGGGTGAGGCTCTCGGTCGTCATTCCGACGTACGACCGGAGGGAGTTTCTCGCGCGGACGCTCGACGCCCTCGAACGGGAGGCGCCCGCGATCGACGGGGGCGTCGAAATCGTCGTCGTGGACGACGGCTCGTCGGACGGCACGTGCGATCTCCTCGCGGCCCGCGAGCGCGAGGGGAAGCTCGTCGCCCTCCGGGCCGCCCACGGCGGACCGGCCCGCGCCCGAAACGCGGGCGCCCGCGCCGCGAAAGGGGAGATCCTCCTCTTCCTCGGTGACGACGTCGTCCCGGAGCCGGGCTTTCTCGCCGCCCACGACCGGGCGCATCGGGAAGCGGCGGACGGACCGCGGGCGGCCCTCGGCCACACGGAGTGGGACGCCTCGAGGATGCGCGTCACGCCGATGCTCCGACACCTCGACCGGGGCGGGCTCCAGTTCGGCTTCGACCTGATTCGCGACCCGGAGAACGTGCCGGCCTGGTTCTTCTACGCCTCCAACGTCTCCCTGCCGCGGGAGGCCTTTCTCGGGGCCGGCGGCTTCGACGAGAGCTTCGGCGGCGCGGCGTGGGAGGACGTGGAGTTCGCATTCCGGGCCTCCGCCGCTCCGCGTCCCCTTCGACTCGTCTTTCGGCCGGCCGCGCGGGCGCGGCACGATCATCCGACGACGCTGCAGAGCTTCAGGAGCCGTCAGCGGGCCTCGGGCCGGGCGGCCGCCCTTCTCGTCCGGAAGAGGCCCGACCTGGCGGCGTCCCTGGGAGTGGACGAGGCCCGGTCCCTGCGAAAAGCCCGGCCGGTATCCCTTCGGCTCATCGAAACGCTCGTTGCTTTCGCTGACCCACTCGGGGTGCGGCTGCCGGGACGCCTCTACGACAAGTTGTTCCGGTGGGACTACTTGGCAGGGCTCGGGGAGGCGCTCGGAACGGCCTCTCCCCGCGCATGAGAGGATCCCCTGACGAAGGCAGCCGGATTGCATCTCTCTTCCTGAAGTCGCCCTTCCGTCCCCTTCGGGGGATGGGGGGACTCCGACCGGGGAGGTGGCTCATGCTCAGGCAGGACGGTTCCGGGTCAAGAAGGCCACCGGGCTGGTTCGCGGGCAGACTCTGCACGTTTCTCACCGTTCCACTTTTCGTTGTTTCGGCGCTTCCGGCTTTCGCCCAGAGGGGGGGAGGACACGGAGGCTCTCATGGCGGCGGCGGCTTCTCCGGCTCGCACGGCGGCGGCTACTCGGCTCCGCGCGGTGGCAGCTACTCCGGCTCCCACGGCGGCAGCTACTCGGCCCCGCGCAGTGGCGGGTCGTACTCAGCTCCGCGCGGTGGCGGCTACTCGGCCTACCGTGGCCCCGGCTATTCGGCATCCCGGAACGCCGGCCGGTACACGTCGCGGGTGACCGGCTATTCGGCTTCGCGGAGCGGATCGCCCGGGGTCACTCGCGGGCCGGGCGGCGCCACGGTTACTCCTCGCGGCGGCTACACAGGCCAGTCCGGAACCAGCTATCACGGCGGCTCCCACGGTAGTTCTCACGGCGGCTATCACGGCGGCTATCACGGCGGAGGACATCCGACGTACCACTACTCCCATTACCCCCATTACGGCGGGTACTGGTATCCCTACTACGGGGCCTGGGGCTGGGGCTGGTATCCGTGGGCAGCCTGGTCCGGCTGGTGGTGGGGCGGCCCCTGGTGGGGCTGGGGCTGGGGCTGGTGGCCGACGGTATCGGTCGTCGCGGAGACCGGCAGAGAGGCGCCGCACGGCGCATGGGGAATCGTGAAGACCGACATCGAGCCGGAGGAGGCGGAGGTCTGGCTCGACGGAACGTACGTCGGGACGGCGGACGACTTCGACGGCATCCCGGACTTCCTCTACCTTCGTCCAGGTGCCTACAAGCTGGAGTTCCGGCTGGCGAACTACGAGCCGCTTGCGGTCGACGTATCGATCGCCCAGGGGGAATACCTCAGTTTCGGAAAGAAGCTGAAGCTCGAGGCGGGCCGGAGCGCACTCGACGCGTTCCCGCCGGCCTCGAAGGGAACGCCCTACGGCCGCTATTTCGGCCCCGACGGGAAGCCGGTCTCGGCCGGCTCGGGCGGCTGGATCGACGACGAGGGCGAGCCGGGCGGAATCGAAGACCGGCGTGACCGGGAGTCCCGGCCGAGACGCAGCGTCATCGCCGGCGTCGACCGCGGACGGCTCCGCTTCAGCGTGACGCCCGAGGACGCGGCCATCTACGTGGACAACAAGTACGTCGGCGTCGGCGAGGATCTGAACGGCTCGCCGCGCGGCGTCATCGTCGCGGCCGGAGTCCGGAGCGTCACGGTCATGCGCCCCGGCTTCAAGGCGAAGACCGTCGAGATCGAGGCGAAGGTGGGCCAGCCCGTCGACGTCGTGGTGGACCTGGAAAAGCAGTAGCCCTCTCGCCGCGCGGTATCCTCACTCGCGGTTCGATCCGTGAGTGAGGATTCTCCGTCTTCGGCTCCGGGCCGCGGCCCGGGAGCGGCGCTCGACAGACGACTTCCGGGCGTCCTCGTTCTCGCGGGTCTCGTGGGAACGGTCCCGGTCGTCCGTTCGCTCCGGGTCGCCGACCTCAACTGGTGCTATCGCTATCTCTCGAACGATTCCTACGACTGGATCAACAACGGACTCTACTGGGCGGGGGCTTCCCTGAAGCCGACCTTTCGGCCTCCGGGGCTGCCGATCGTCATGGCTTTTCTCGAGAGGCTGGGCGCATTGAGCTGGCTTCCCGTCCTGAACTTCGTCCTCCTGGGCGCGACGGCGATCCTACTCTACCGGCTCCTTTGCGAGCGGTTCCGGCCATCGGTCGCCGCCCTGTCGGCCTGGGTCTACTACGCGAACGGCTTCGTGCAGGACTTCGCGCGGTGGATCCTGGCCGAAGTCTGGGCGGTGTTCTTCCTCGTTCTCGCCACCCTCCTCTTCGTGCGTGCGGGAGGCCGGCAGAAGGCGTACGTCCCGTTCGGGCTGGCCCTCGGCGTCAGCTTCCTGTTTCACTACGGGGCCCTTCCGGCGGGCCTCGGGTTCGCCGCCGCCGTTCTGCTGGCGCGGCGGGCGCACCTCCGCGAACCGGGGCTCTGGGCCGGCGTCGCGGCGGGAAGCCTCCTGCCGGCCTTCTGGCTCGTGTATCGCTGGTGGCGCTCGCTCCACAATCCTTACCGCCTCGGTCACGGCGTCGAAGCTCTGCTCCGCTGGGCGCCGCAGAACCTCGGCTTCTATGCCTTCGGCTCTCTGGCGCTGCTCGGCCTTCTGGTCCTTCCGCTCTATCTCGCGGGCGCCCTGCGCTGTCTGGACCGGTCGGGATGCGAGGAGCGGCTCCTCCGAAACGTCTTTTTTCCCGTCCTCGCGGCGCTCGGGCTCTTCTTCGGCCTTCTCTACGACTGGGCCGACAAGCGCTTTCTCCTCTATTCCTTTCCGTTCGCTCTCGGCTTCTTCGCCCTCGGTGTCGAGCGTCTCCTCGAATGGGGGCGATCCACTCCGGTTCGGCGGGCCGTGTCAGGCGCCTACCTGCTCGTCGCGCTCGCCTGGAACCAGATCACCTATCCCCCGTATGGAATCCAGTTCCTCGCCCTGACGCCGCGCGACTTCCTGGAGGCCGTGCTGGTGCAGGATACGGTGCAGAAGACCACCCTCCATCTGAGCGGGGCCCGTGTGGTGCGGGTCCACAAGAGCCTGCCGGGAGCGTTCGCGGGTGGTCTCATCGATTTCCGGCTCCGGCCGCCCGCGTGCGAGCTCGATGCGCCGGAATACGCAAGCCTTCTCGAGCTTCGCCGGAGGTTGGACGCGGTTCTTGCTCCCGGCGAGGTGGTCAGCCTCGAGAGGCTCCCGTCCTGGCCGCTGGACATCTGGCCCGCCTCCATCCGGATGAGCAACGTGCTTCGCCGCCCGGTGTTCTGGATCGACATCGTCCCCTGCCGGATTTCTGAGGGTCCGCTGCCGGATCGCCAGGAGATCCTCGCCGTCGGTCCCTACCGGGTCGGCTGCAGTCCCTGAGCCCGATCGCGCCGTCGGCCCTGTGTTAGGTTCGTTCCATGAGGCGCAGGACGACGGTCCTTCTGGGCGCGCTCCTGGCCCTCGCGACACTCCTTCCTCCCCTCAACGTCGTCCGGATCATCGCGACGGTGGGAGAGGACAATCTCTCGAACGACTACATCGTCTGGGTCAGCCCGATCTCGCGGATGCTGCTCGGAACCTACCCGTGGGGAAGCATTTTTCGGGACGCTTTTTTCCCGACGGGACACTTCATGCTGTTCCCGTTTCTCCTGCATGCGGCGGTCGCCTGGCTGGCACATTGGAACGTCTTCGTCGAGATGGTCCTGGGCGTCGGTCTCTTTCTCGTGAAACTCGTCCTGCTTCACCGGCTGCTCGCCCCCCGTTCCGGCGGTCTCTGGGCGTGGGCGCTCTGGCCCGTCCTCTCGGCGCTCGTCTTCTCCACGTCCCAGCTCTCGGTCTTTACCTTCGGCGACTCCGCGATCCAGATGGGGCTCTGCCAGGCGGGGCTCCTCGCCGGGCTCTGTGGCGTCGTGCTCAGAACCGGCCGCTGGAGCGCGATCGGCTGGATGACGGCCGGGGGGATCCTGGCCGCATGGTCCTGGGGGGGCGGCGTCATGGCGTGGCCGGTCTATCTGCTCGCCATGCTGGGGCTCGGTTTCCGGAAGCCGGCGCACTACGCCGGTTTCGCATCGGGAGCGGCCGTCGCCGCGACGCCCTACGTCTACTTCCTTTTCGTCTCACCCAGCCTCATGAAGGGCGCTCCAGCAGCCCACGCCCCGGACTTTGCGGCGGTGGCCGATCTCCTGGGCCGGCCGACGATCCGGCTCACGGGCATTTTCCTGGAGCGGATTCCGGGCTCGATGTGGCACGGTGTCCTCGGGCTGCTGCTCCTCGCCGCGGCCCTGGGGTTGCTCGGGCGCCGCCGCGCCGAGGGTCGATCGGCCGGGGCCATTCCGTCCCTGCTCGTGGCCTCGTATGGCGTCCTCGCCGCCCTGCAGATCGGCGTGTTCCGGAGCGTTCCGCTCCCCTGGTACAACTCTCCGATGATGTTCCTCTGGATCGGCCTCGCCTCTCTCGCATGGTTTTTCCTGTCGCCGGCGGGTTTGGCGTGGGGAAACGCGGGGCGCGGCTGGGCGGTGGTGACGATCGTGATCGTCGCCGGCTTTTCGATTCGATCGACACGGATGGACGCGGAGCAGTCGTACTATCTGACCTCCCGCCGCCCCGCATCCGCTTCGTGCCTTCGCCGGTATGCCACCGCCCCGACGTCCTGCGAGAGGCTTCTCTTTCAGTGGGGCATCGGACATCCGCAAAACCTGGAGATCCTGGCGAGGCCGCTCGAGCAGAACCGGCTGTCGGTCTTCGCGCCACGTCAGTGCTGGACGCTCCAGGGCGAGTTCGTCGCGGGGATCGTTGAGACGAGGGAGGGGACCGGTTCGGAGGAGGTTTCCTGGCGAAATCGGAAGGGCGCTCCGGCCTCTCCATTGGATCTGGAGCGGCTGGATCTGGTCCTTCCACCGGAAGGCAGAGTCCACTGGACCTTCGAGCTTCCGGCGGCGCTCTCGAAGGCCGAGTTCCGGGCGGGCCTCATCCGGGGGTCACCGGCCATCGCCCTCGAAGTCGACGGCGGAGACGCTCGCACGGTCTTTCCCCCGGACGGGAGCCCCGGCGCGACGGAAGACGTGCGGGTTTCGCTTCTGGGCGAGAGGGGCCGCAGGCTGACTCTGGTGCTCCGCGGCGGGGGGAACGGGGAAGCGATCCTCCGATCTCCCCGAATCGAGCTGGAGGGGAACGGCGGGACCGGCAGCGCCCCAGAGCCCGTCCGCCCGTCGAACACGGACCTCTCCCCGGCGTTCCCCGCTCCGGGGCCGGACGACTACGTGTTCGACCTGGCCGATGCCACGTCCTGGCGGGAGGTCGACATGACGCCGGCTTTCGCCTCGGGTGCCGAGCGGAGCTGGTTCGTCGGCCCTCTCTCGATGCTCGAGTACACAGGTCCCCTCGACCTCGATCTCGGCGGCTTCGGGGCTCTCACGTTCCGATACCGCGTCTCGCCCGGACTCGCCCCGCGCGCCGTCATGGTGCGTTATCTCTTGAACGGGGAGTCCGCCTTCAGCGACGCCCACACCTTCGATGTCCCGCTTCTCGGTGACGACCGCGAGCACGGCTACCGTGTCGACCTGAAGCTGCTGGGCCCGCGTCGGACGCTCCGGCTCACGGGACTCCGGATCGATCCGGCCGCCGGCGTGAGGCCGTCGCCAGCCAACCGGGTGTGGCTGTCAGACGTCCGATTGACAAAGACGACGCCCGCGTCCGGGCCTCCGTAGGGAGGGATGCCGGCGAGGATGCGAGGGGCCGCCCGGCGACTGGAGAGTGGGCCGCCAGCTAGGAGACGCCTCGCTCAACCTGCCGGGAGCGCCTCCCGCCGGGCCAGCAGCTTGATCGCCGTGGCTTCGGTGCGGTTCGCGGCGAGGCCGTCACGGACGTCGGTCTCGATGAGTTCCAGGATCTCCCGCCAGCGCGGGAGGAGGACGTCGAGCGGGATCGTCGAGACGCCCGCGGCGACCAGGGGCTGGAGCGGAAAGCGATAGGCGGCGGCGACGGACTCCACGGTGAGGCCCTGTCCACCGGCCAGGGAGAGAAGGCGCTCGGGGCTGTAGCCGGGGCGGACGTGTCCGTGCTCCTCGAACTCGCGCCGGCAGAGAGCCGGATCCACCGACTCCCCTTCGGACGCGAAGGGGACCTGAAGATAGAGGCGACCTCCCGGAGCCAGCTTCGAGGCCATGAGCGCGACGACCGCTTCGTCGTCCTCGATGTGCTCGAGGCACTCGACGGTGAAGACGAAATCCGCGACCGGAAGACGGCTCCGGACGGAGGTGTCGAAGAAGTCCCCTCGAATGAGGGTGAGGTTGGGAAGCGATCCGGCGAGGCGGGGCGTCCGGAGATCGACGCCAACGACGTCGAGTCCGGGGTGCGTGACCGCGATGAACGCCTCCTGCAGCCCGAGCCCGCTTCCGATCGAGAGAAGAGAGCGCGTGCGGGGCGCTCGACGGATCGCGTCGAGAAGGTGCGCGAGTCGGAAGAGGCCGAGCCCCCCGTCGAGCTTGAGGAGGGCCTGCCCGAGAGCCTCCTCGGTCAGCGCGACAGGCGCCTCGGGGTCGTCATGCGCAGGCGGTTCAAGGCCCAGGGCCTCGCGCGCGGAACGGAGCAGACGTTTCACGGCGTCACGCCCGGCCGGCGAGAGAGTCCGTCGCCAGCAGCCCCAGCGCCCAGGCCTCGCAGGCGAGGCGGACATTGAAGCGCGGGCCGTCGAGGTCGACCGCGAGCGTGAGCGCCGCTTCCGCGGCGTCGAGGAGCCGGCGGGAGTCGGCCTCGCCGAGGCGGGCCAGGTCGGCGAACCGTTCGCGGTGGACGACGCCGTGTCCCGCCGGGTCGACGGCGGCCGCGACCGCATCGCGAAGGAGCATCGCGAGGAGGCCGAGCCGTTCGGAGGCTTCCTCGACGTCCTCCTCGGCGAGGAGCGCGGCGAGGGCGAGGCCCCACGACACGGAGTCTGTGAGAAAGAGACCCGACGCAGCCTCGAGAAGACGGTCGCGGAGCGTCCGCCGGGCGCCGAGATCGAGTGCGGCGGCATCCTCGGCGTCGGCCGGGAAGAAGGCCGCCCGCGCCTCGGCCTCGTCCGGCGAGAAGCCCCGCTCGCGGAGCGCCGCGCAGGTGGCGGCGCGGGGCAGGGCCGGGAGGGCGTGGAGCGCGACCCGCGACAGGATCGTCGGCGGGAGAATGCGCGGCCGCGTGGCCGTCAGGAAGAAGCGGGCTTTCGACGGCGGCTCCTCGAGAATCTTCAGGAGGGCGCTGAAAGCGGCCGGCTCGGTCCGGTCGACGTCCAGCAGCACGACGGCCCGCCGCCGGGACTCGTAGGGAAGACGCGACGCGTCCGCGGCCACGGCCCTCACGAGCGCCGTCGGAAGGGTCGTCTCCTTCGACGCGGAGGATTCCTCGAAGGGGGGCGTGTGGACCCGCCTCCGGCTCTCCGGCGCGGCGACCATGACGTCGGGGTGCTCCCCGCGGCGGACGCGCCGGCAGTCGGGGCAGTCGTCGTCTCCGGCGCCGGGAAGGTGGCCGGCGCGGCAGACGACGTGCGCGGCCTCGGCGAGCGCCAGGAGTTCGAGACGCCGGCTTCCCGGTCCCGCGAAAAGGACGACCGGAGCGTCGGGAATCCGTTCCGTCACAGGGGGGCTCCGCGCGGAAGGAAACCCGCCGACTCGAGACGCGGTAGCAGGTCGCGAAGCAGGGACGCGAAGACCTCGTCGGCGGAGCGCCGCGCGTCGAGGACGACGAAGCGCCGGGGCTCGCGCCGGGCGCGCCGCCGGTAGGCCGAGCGGACCCTCCGATGAAAGGCCAGCGCCTCGCCCTCGAACCGGTCCGCTCGCGCCGCGCCACGTCCCGCCACGCGCGCGAGCGCCGTCTCCACCGGACAGTCGAAGAGGTACGTCACGTCGGGCTCCCTCCGGCAGAACCGCCGGTGCAGGGCGTCCACGGCGTCTTCCCCGAGCCGCCGGCCCGCCCCCTGGTAGGCGCGCGAGGCGTCCGTGTACCGGTCGCAGAGAACGACCTGCCCCGCGGCGAGCGCCGGCTCGATGGTCTCGACGAGATGGTGGCGGCGGTCGGCGAACATCAGCAGCAGCTCGACGGACGGGTCGAGGCGTCCGGACGAGTGGAGCAGGACGTCGCGGAGCGTCCGCCCGACCTCCGTTCCTCCGGGCTCCCGGGTCGCGACGACCGGCACCCCAAGGCCGCCAAGCCGCGCGGCGACGCGCGAAACCTGGGTCGACTTTCCTGACCCCTCGATCCCCTCGAACGTGACGAACAGGCCCGGCCTCTTGCGCGCGCCCACGGCGCGGAATTCTCGCACGCAAACTCCGGGAGAGAGCCGTTCGTATACTGCCGGACGATGCCGAATTCGGTGCGGACACCGTCCGGCGCGGGCGGCGCCTCTCCCGGGGCGGACGCTTCGCGCCGGCGGGTCCTCGTCGCCGCGGGCCTCCTCGGCGGGCTCATCGCCCTCCTCTCGGTTGTCGACATGTTCCTGCCGAAGGCCTACGACGGCGCCGTCCCCGACCCGTATTCCACCGGCGGCATCCTGATCCGGGACCTCGTTCCGGGGGGCCCGGCCGAGCGCGCCGGGCTGAAGGCGGGGGACGTCATCCTCGGCATCGGGCACCGGATCCTGAACCGGCCGACCGACGCCCCGGCGGAGCTGCGGCGCCACCGGGTCGGCGAATCCGTCGAGTACCTCGTCCGCCGGGGAGACCGGCTCTTCGAGGTGCAGGTGGTCCTGACGCCGTTCCGGCTCGGCTCGGGCACGTACCTCTACTACGCGCTTCTCGGCGGGCTCTTTTTCGCCCTCGGCCTCTTCGTCGTCTCGAGGCGGCCGGGCGACCCCGCGGTGGCCGTCTTCTACGTCCTCTGCATCCTCTTCATGCTCTTCTTCGTCTGCCGGCTCCGGCCCTCGAGCTACTACTGGATCGACTATTTCGTCCAAGTGGCCGGCACGCTCGCCCTCTTCCTCCTGCCGGCCGTCTTTCTCCACTTCTTCCTCCTCTTTCCTCAGCGGAAGGTCTTCCGGTTCGCCGGACCGTCGGCGCCGGGCTCTCTCGCCGGCCTGCAGGCGTTCCTCAACGGCTCGCCCCTTTTCCTGACGGTCCTCTACACGCTGCCCCCGATCCTCTACGTCCTCCAGATGGCCGCCCATCGGGTCGGGGCGCCCCGGCGCCTCATCTACGGCGCGCCGACGCTGAACTGGATCCTCCTGGCCGACTATCTGATCCTCGGCCTTCTCGCGCTGGCGCACTCGTTCTTCACGAACGTCGACCCGAAGGCGCGGCCGCCGATCCTGATCCTCCTGCTCGGCACGATCGCCGGAATCGTCCCGTTCGTCGTCTTCGCGGTCTTCTTTCCCTCCCTGTTCCGGGACGAGACGTACCTCGCCTGGGGCGTCGTGCCGATGGCGCTCATCCCGCTCGCCTTCGCCTACGCCATCGTCCGGTTCCGCCTCTTCGACGTCACGGTCATCATCCGGAAGTCGCTCGTCTACGGCGTCCTGACGGCCGTCGTCACCGCGTTCTACGCCCTCGCCGTCGTGGCCGGAAACGCGTTCCTCTCCTCTTTCTCGGCCGTCACGGTGACGTCGTCCCCGGCGTTCGCGTTCGTCTTCGGCCTCGCCGTCGTTCTCCTCTTCGACCCGCTCCGCCGCCGCGCGCAGAAGGTGGTGGACCGGGTCTTCTTCCGCGACCGGGCCGACTTCCAGCAGGCCATCCTCGACATGAGCCGCTCCGTCGTCTCGCAGCTCGAACGCGAGAAGATCCGGGAGCTGATGACGGAGCGGACGGCCGAGCTGCTCCGCCTCCGCAGCCTCGACCTCCTCGTCCCCCGGGCGATCGATGGTGCGTTCACCGACGCGCGAGGCGAGGGGCGGCCCGTGCTTCCGATGGGAAGCCGCCTGCCGCAGCTCCTCGCGCGGCAGACCACGCCTCTCCGGCTGGCCGACCTCGACGCCCGGACGCTCGACGACCCGTCGCGCCGGTTCCTGGAGACGGAGTCCCGTCGCGGCGTGAAAGTCCTCGTGCCGGTGGCGACCCGCGGAAAGCTCCTCGGGCTCCTCGCCGTCGGGCCGAAGCGATCCGAGGAGGAGCTCTCGAAGGAGGACCTGGACCACCTGACGACCATCGCCAACCAGGGCGCCCTCGGCCTCGAAGCGGCGGGCCTTCACGAGCAGCTGACGCGCCAGGCGGAGGTGGAGCGCGACCTTGAGATCGCGCGGGACATCCAGGTCAGTCTCTTCCCCCGCCGGCTCCCGACGGTGGCCGGGGCGGAGTTTTTCGGCGTCTCGCGCCCGGCCCGCGTCGTGGGGGGAGACTTCTACGACTTTCTGGAGGTGGACGGCCGCGGCGGGCGTCTCGGGTTTGTCCTGGGCGACGTCTCGGGGAAGTCGATCCCGGCGGCGCTCCTGATGGTCGCGGCCAAGGAAATCGTCTACGCCCGGGCGATGTTCGACCCCGACCCCGCCGTCGTCTTCCGGGAGGCGAACCGCCGCCTCTACGAGATCAAGAGGCGGATGTTCGTGTCGCTCGGCTACTTCCTCTTCGACCCCCGGTCGCTCTCCCTCCAGTACGCCCTGGGGGGTCAGCCGACGCCTCTCATCGTCCGGAGGGGGGCCGAAGCGGTCGAGATTCCGGCGCCGAAAAACCGGCTTCCTCTGGGGGCCTTCCGGGACGTTCCGTACGACGCCGTGACCTCGTACCTCTCCCCGGGAGATCTCATTCTCTTCTACACGGACGGGCTGTCGGAGGCGATGTCGGAGGACGCGAGCCCCTACGGGGACGACCGGCTCAAGGCCTCCCTCGTCCGCCACGCCGCCCTTCCGCTCGCGGAGCTGGCGGACGAGCTCCTCGAGGACGTCCGGCAGTTCACTCACGGGGCGGAGCAGTACGACGACGAAACCTTTGTCCTGATGCGAATTGCGCCGGGCCCCCGGTAGAACCCCGGGGGGGGGCCCTGCGTATCATGGAAAGGAAGGGGTCCCCAGATGTCCCGAACCCTGCGCCGCCGCCTCCTCTTCACCGGGCTCGGCCTCGTCCTGACGGCCGGCGTCGCTCTGGGCGCGTACACCGTCTTCGGGCGACGCGAGGTCACGACCTCGTCCTCCGAAGCCCTCAGGTTCTACCGGCTCGGCCGCGAGAACCAGTGGAACATGTACTACCCCGAGGCGATGGCGGCCTATGCCGAGGCCCTGAAGCGCGACCCGAACTTCGTCATGGCCACGGTCCGACTTGCCGGATTGCTCTGGGACCGCGACCCGGACCGCGCGCGGGCCCTCCTGAACGGCGTTCGCCCCTTCACCGGTTCCATCTCCGAGCGGGAGCGGTACCAGGTCCGGCTGTTCGAGATGTCGATGGACCACAAGGGACCGAAGGAGGTCGAGCCGGTCCTCGACGAGTACATCCGCCGCTTCCCGGAGGATCCGGACGGCTGTTTCCTTCGGTCGGCGCTCTACAAGATGACCGACCGGATGCCGCAGGCCATGGCCGACCTGGAGAGGGTCATCGCCCTCAACCCGAACAATGCCTTCGCCTACAACGAGCTCGGATACTACTGGCTCGGTCAGGGGGACTACGCGAAGGCGGAAGAGTACCTGAAGCGCTACCGGTTCCTCGCGCCGGACCAGGCGAACCCGTACGACTCGCTGGGAGAGCTCTACATCTCGACCGGGCGGTACGAGGAAGCCGAGGAGAGCCTGAAGAAAGCCCTCCAGGTGAAGCCGGATTTCTATCTTTCCGTCGCTCACCTCGGGACGCTCGACGTGGCGCGGGGAGACCTTCCGGCCGCGGCCGAGCGCTTCAGGAGCGCGGCCGAAGAGACCGATTCGCCGGGCGCACGTCGCGAGTGGCTCTGGAGCGCGACGCTCTCCCTCGCCGTCGCGGGACGGGGCGAGGAGGCGGTGTCCCTGATGGAGAAGTGGCCGCCGATGAAGGCGGAAAGCAACGAGACCGGGCGAACGAGGCGCGAGCGTGCCGAGAGCCTTCATCGCAGCGCCATTCTTGCGCTCGTCGGGCGGACGCGTGAAGCGGCGGCCGGGCTGCAGGCCCTTCCTCCCCTGACGGGCGACCTGTCTCAGGAGGAGAAGGCCCGATTCGATCAGGGAGTCGCCGCCATTGAGGGCGTCATCGCGGAGCGGGAAGGTCGGCACGAGGAAGCGGTCGAGAAGTTCCATCTGGCGATACCGAAGACGCCGGCCACATACGGGTTTGGCTACTTTCCGGAGCGGGACATGCTTCAGATCTTCCTGGCGCGAAACCTCGCCGCCCTCGGCCGGAGCGAGGAGGCCGAGGCCGCGCTGAAGCCGGTCCTGTCGCGGAACCCGAAATTCCAGCCGGCCGTGGACCTTTTGGCCCGTTTCAAGGGTGGGACGCCCGCGGCGCCCCGCTCCTGAGATGAGCACGGCGCGGCCCCGAACCGCGCGCCCCGACGAGGCGTTCGATCTCCGGAAGAAGGTCCTCCGCCTGGAGACCCTCTACGACGTGGGCCGGTCCCTGCCGGCGGCGCGGGACGAGGTGGCGCTTCTCGAGGACGTGCTCGGGCGCGCCGTGGCGGTCCTGGACGCCGCCCGGGGCTTCGCCGCCCTGTTCGAGACGGAGCGCGAGGCGGGC
>Ga0335084_10004851_pt1 | contig 13266 bp, 11 predicted proteins | sample Lox_Sample_44_FD_206721 | JGI IMG/M metagenome (GOLD analysis project Ga0335084, IMG submission 206721) | Soil microbial communities from Loxahatchee National Wildlife Refuge, Florida, United States - Lox_Sample_4.4 | ecosystem: Environmental > Terrestrial > Soil > Wetlands | place: USA... | reverse complement strand
GTGGGCAGCGCGGGCGCGTTCCACCATAGCGATCGATGGGCCAAGGCGAGGAGAGCCAGCAGCAGGCTCGTGCCCATCCAGGGGAGGCGTCCGTCCCGCGAGCGAAGCGAGAGCGACCAACCCTGCATCTGAAGCAAGCTAGCGTGGGCGATGCGCCCTACCCAGCTGCGCGACATCTCCGTGCGGCGACGATCCGATCAGAGGTCGCCGAGATCGCGCGAGATCGCGTAATTCCACGATTGCAGCACGAACTGCGACAGCACCTGGTCGCGAGAGTCCTTGCCCTCGGCCAGGCCCATGACGGCGGCGGGAACGAACAGGCACGCACCGACGGCCGTGGCGACGAGGGCGAGCGGCCGGATGACCAGCACGTCCATGGTGGTGGTGCCGATCCAGGCGATCCCATCGACGATCGGGCTCTGCGGCTCGTTCGCCGGCGACGCAGGCTCGGCGACGACGGGCGGCCCGGGAACGGTTGTCGTCGTTTGTGCTCCCGTCATGCGGCCCGCGTCGCGCGGATCCGCGCCGAGAGCGGGGATCGCCCACCCGAGGCAGCACGCGAGGACGACTATGCTAGCCGCGTTCTGCGCGATTCGAGGCGGGCTTCGACGCGGCGTCATGGGTGGCGACCAACCAACAAATATACCAGATCGAGACCGCGCCTCCCCGCACGGCCGCCCCCACGAGCCCCACGCCCCCCAATCGGATCTCTGCACGGCGAAGTCGCGCGTCGATGCCTACGCGAAGTGACCCTAATCCGTGCGTGAAACTGTCGGGCTGTCGCGCAGCGTCGGCTCGCCATCGCGCCGCGCCACGTTCCTCGCGTCGGAACGCGCAGCCGACTCCACGAGCGGGACCAGACGCTGCTCGAGGGCGTCGCTGAGCGTCGACACGTAGGTGCGCGTGAGATGCGAGCCCTGGCGATAGACGAGCACGTTTCCGATCACTGGGGGGCAGGTCGCGCCCGGGCAGATGCGGTCGGCGAGGTCGATCACGGCGTAGCCGCCGCGCTCCGCCGCGGCGAGCTGCGCGGGACGCCCGCCGCTCCCGGGATCCCGCGCGAAGGTGCACGAGGCGAGATCGTCGGGATGCTGTGACACACAATCGTCGACCTTCAGCCTGCCCGGGTTGGGATTGTCGATCAGGATCGCCACTGCGCTCCCGCGAGCGCGCAGCCGTCCGTACGCTTCGAGCATCCCCTCGACGAGGACCTCACGCTTCGTGGCGTCGGACCCGTCGGCCCATGCCGTGCTGCTCACCTGAGACGTGAGCACGAGATCGGGAGGATCGGCGGCGAGCAGGCCGAGCACGGACTCGCCCCACGCACGGCAGATCGGGTCGGGCGCCTGCTGCGCCTCCGCGAGCGAGGTCGAGAGCTCGCACGCCGACTTCAGCAGATACGTGAGTCGCCAGCCGTGGCGAACCCCGATGCTCTCGAGCGCGTCCCCCCACTGTCCGGCCTTGCTGTCCCCGACCAGCGCGACGTGGATGCGCCCCGAGGGATCTCCGTAGCGACACACGCGCGGAACGGACGTGTGGGCGTCCACCAGGCAGTGATCGTTCTCCGCGCGCGGGCGGTCGTTCGTCGCCAGCGTCGGGGCGGGCGTGATCGCGGCAACCGTCGTCAGCGACGCGAGCACCTCGGCGTCGCTGAAGGAGCCGAGCGGGCGCGGACTCAGCACCGCCGCGCCGACCGCCGCTCCGCGCATCTGCCTTCCGTCCGGCTGTAGAGCCGCCGCGCGCGTCTCGGCGTCGCGGGGCATCGAGAGCGCGATGGTGAGGCCGGCCAGCAGGCCCAGCAGCGACAGATTCGCTCCGAGCGAGAGCGAGAGCGGCGTCGACGCGCGCAGCGCCGGGGCGAAGCGAATCGGGTTCTCGACCAGCGTGTAGGACAGCACCGCCGGCACCGTGGAGAGCGCGACGATGGCGAGGGCCTGCGCCGTCGAGAGCGCGCCCCAACGCGCCGCGAGCAACGCGAGCGGCGGCCAGTGCCAGAGGTAGAGCGAGTAGGACCACGCCCCGATCCGCTGCAGCGGACGCCGCGACAGCGCGCGCTCGACGAGGTCGTCCCCGAGTCCGCCGAGGGACAGCAGCAGCGCCGTCGGACCGACGGCTGCGAGTGCGGCGACGCCCCGCCATCGCGGCGAGTCGTCGACCGCCATGCCGAGCGCGACGAGGATGGCCACGGCGGTCGCCTTGAGGAGCGTCCGCCAGCGCGCCGGCAACATCCGGCCCGGCCGCGACAGCGCGACGAGCCCGCCCGCGGCCAGCTCCCACATACGCGCCCCGGTGTCGAAGAAGGCGAGCTCCGGCCGGCTCGCGGTCCGGACGGCCCACCAGGCGAGCGACGGGGCCACCACGAGCGTCGCGAGAACGGCGATCGACACCGGACGCAGCGGCTTCGCCCGACCGCGCGCGATCGCGGCGGCGAGCAGCAGCAGCACCGGCCAGACGAGGTAGAACTGCTCCTCGATCGCGAGCGACCAGCAGTGCTGGACCGGCGACGCCGCCAGGTCCTGGGCGAGGTAGTCGACCGAGCGCAGCGCGAGCCGCCAGTTCACGGCATAGGCGGCGGCGGCCGCGATGTCGCCGCCGAAGTCGCGCCACAGCGTGGGCGGCAGCAGCGCGCGCGTGGCGAGCGCCGTGGTCGCGAGCATCAGCGCCGCGGCGGGCAGCAGTCGCCGGACGCGACGGGCGTAGAAGGCGCCGAGACCGATCGATCCTCGTCGCTCGAGCTCTCCGATCAGCGACCGGGTGATCAGGAACCCCGAGATGACGAAGAAGACGTCGACGCCGATGAACCCTCCGCCGAACGCCTCGACCCGCCCGTGGTAGAGGAGCACGAGTCCGATCGCGATCGCGCGCAGCCCCTCGACGTCTGCGCGATGACCAGGGTCCGGGGTCACGGACTTCCGCCGTTGGCTCGCCGGCCGGCCGGGCGCTGTTCGCCCGTCCGCGCCGGAAGGACTCGTCCTACCCATCGGGCGTTGCCCGCGGGCGCTTGAAGGCGGGCCGCTCCGAGTCGACGCCCAGCCGTTTCATCTTCTTGTAGAGCCCCTCGCGCGTCATGCCGAGGCGCCGTGCCGTCGCCGCGCGACAGCCGCCCTCGGCTTCGAGCGCGCGCCGGAGCAGCCACGCTTCGACGCGCGCGACGCTCTCGCGCAGCGGCTCGTCCGGTGCGGTGTGCGCGAGCGCAGGGCCGAGCGGCGCGAGAGACGGACCGATCCGCTCGGCGAGGTGCTCGCGTCCGATCGTCGCGCCCGGCTCCGCGAACGCGAGCGCGTGCTGGACCGCATTCTCGAGCTCGCGCACGTTGCCGGGCCACGCGTGCGCCTCGAGCAGCGCGAGCGCCTCGGCCGCGAGCCGGCAGCCGGGCTTGCCCTCCAGACGTCCGTAGAGCGCGAGGAAGTGCTCGGCGAGCGGGCGCAGATCGTCGACCCGCTCGCGCAGCGGCGGGATCGCGAGCGTCAACACGGCGACCCGGTAGAAGAGATCCTCGCGGAAGCGGCCCGCTGCGACCTCGCGCGCGAGATTGCGGTGCGTGGCCGCCACGACGCGCACGTCGACGCGCCGCTCGCGGTTGCCGCCTACCGGGCGAACGCTCTGCTCCTGGATCACGCGCAGCAGCTTCGCCTGGAAGGCGGGCGAGGTCTCGCCGATCTCGTCGAGGAAGAGCGTGCCGCCGTCGGCCTCCTCGAAGAGGCCGCGGCGATCGCGCTCCGCGCCGGTGAAGGCGCCGCGCACGTGACCGAGCAGCTCGCTCTCGAGCAGCGTGTCGGGCAGCGCGGCGCAGCTCTGCGCCACGAAGGGCTGTCGCCGTCGCCCGCTGCGGTCGTGGAGCGCGCGCGCCAGCAGCTCCTTGCCGGTTCCCGTCTCGCCGGTGACGAGCACGTTCGCGCGCGAGTGCGCCGCGCGTTCGAGGCGCGCGAGCAGCCGCTGTGTCGCTGCGCTCGAGCCGACCCACGACGGCGCGATCGGCCGCGGGCAGGGCGGCCGCTCGAGCCGTGCGGCCAGCAGCTCGGGTGTGACGCGCTCGCACACCTCGTCGGCGCCGCGCGCGCGCAAGGCGGGCGCCGCCTCGCGCGCGCCGCTCGCGAGGCAGACCCAGACGGGCGGCCGCGCGCCGGCCTGCGCAAGATCTTCGAGCGCGCGCTCGGCGCGCGCGGGGTCGCGCGCGTCGACCACGATCGCGTCGAAGGTGGTGAGCGGGTGCGCGCGCAGCGCGTCGGCGTCGCCCTCGAAGACGACGTCGAAGTGCGGCGCGTCGGGCAGTCGGCTCGCGTGGAGCGCTTCGGCCGAGCCGACCCAGAGCAGCGAGTGGATGCGCGCCATCGAGCCTCCCGCCGACGCCGCGGGAGCAAGCGGCATGCCGCTCGGAGTCCGAGGCCGTGCTCGCGGAGCACGGCCTCGGACGTGGAAGGCGGCCGCGGCCGGCCGGTGGCCGGCCGGCCGCGGCAAAGATCACGAGGTCAGTCGCAGTCGTGACCGCGGCCGCGGTAGTAGCCGTGACCCCGGCCGTGCGGGCCGTGGTACACGACCGGCCGGGGAGCGTGAACCGCGTACACCGGCTGGTAGTAGTACGGGGTCGGCACGGCGACGGGGACCGCGACGGGCACCGCGACCGGCACGGGCACCGGCCGCGCGTAGTACGCAGGCGCGGGCGCCGGCATGGGCACCGGCACCGCGACGCCCCCGAAGATCAGCGCCTTGCCCGCCTGCACCGCCTCGAAGGCCAGGAGGCGGCCGAGCTGGTCCTCGAAGCCGTTCTCGAAGTGGCTGTCCGCGCGCGCGGTCGTCGCGACGCCTGCGATCGCCACAACGGCGATCGCGAGCGCGGTGATCCGCGCGCGGCCCGACACACGGCGAAGCATCGAAGTCTGGAGCGGCATGATCGTCCCCCCGCGCCTCGCCTCGCGATCGAGGCGGGCGCTCTCGGCCGGATCAGACGCAAGCCAGGTCGCGCGCATTCGCTGCCTGGCTCTCGCCGGTGCAGGCGATGCGCGAACGCTGCGCGTGGGCTCGCGTTTCGGGCGGCGCGATCAACCCGGCGCCCACCGCGACCGATACGGAGAGGGGCGAGAACGCCCCGTGGAGGCCCCCCGTGCGCGAGGCGCGCTGCGCTCTCTTCGCGACCCTGCTCGCGGCGCTCTGCAGCGCCCCGGCGCGCGCCGAGATCTACCAGTGGACCGACGCGGACGGCCACGTCCACTTCACGCAGCAGCTCGACCGCGTGCCCGACGCGCAGCGCGAGTCCGCGATGCGGAGCGCGCGTCCCCAGGGACAGCCGGACGCCCTCCAGACCTACGAGTCGCCGGCGTCCGCGACGCATCCCAGTGTTCGATCCGCGCGGCTCGCGCGCGAGCTCCGGATTCCGTTCGTGCGCGAGGGCAGCCTGATGCGCGTCGACGTGCGGCTGAACGACTCGCTGACCGCGCCCTTCTACATCGACACGGGGGCGAGCGGCATCGCGCTGCCGCCGCAGCTCGCCGAGCGCCTCGGCATCCGCGTCGGGCGCGACACGCCGCAGGTGCAGGTCGCGACTGCGAACGGACTCGTCACGCGCCCCGTGATCGTGCTCCAGTCCGTCGAGCTCGGCGGCGCGCGCGTCGAAGGGCTCGAGGCGACGCTCAACCCGAGCATGGACGTGGGGCTCCTCGGCGGGAGCTTCTTCAACAACTTCGTGTACCGCGTCGACGCCGCGCAGAGCGTGATCACGCTCGCGCCGAACGAGGGCATGCGCGGAGGCCTCGACGCGGAGGCGTGGCGCGCGCGCTTCGCGGGTCTGCGCGGTCCGCTGGCGAAGCTCGACGCGTATCTCGCGTCGGCGCCGAAGCTCGGCGCCGACGAGCGCAGCGCTCTCGAGACGCGGCGCGCGCAACTCCAGGCCGCGTACCAGGCGCTCGACACGGAGGCGGATCGGCAGCGAGTCCCGCAGGCCTGGCGCGAGTGACGCGCGGCTGATCCGGAGAAGCATGCGGACGAGAAGGGCGTGGATGGCGATCCCGGCGCTGGCCCTGTGCGCGGTGCCGCCGCGAGGCGGCGCGGCCGCCGACCTGCTGCGCTGCCAGGGAGCGGACGGGCGGGTCGTCTACACCGACGACAAGTCCGTGTGTCCGGACAGTCAGCCCTACCAGCCGGGCGCGGCGGTGCAAGAGGTGTCGACGCCTGCTGCCCGGGATCCCGCCGCCGGAGACGCGAGCCGCGCCCGCGCGCAGCAACACGAGAAGAACGGGCAGGCGGACTCGGCACAGGCCGCCGTGTGGCGCCAGCGCAGGATGGAAAAGGAGGACGAGCTGCGGCAGGCGACGTCGGAGTACGACTACCTGAAGAGCTATGTCGCCTTCTGCAACCGCGGCAACTACGTCTTCACGGACGACGATACCGGGATCAAGACGCAGGTCTCCTGCCGCGATCTGAACGCCCGCCTCGCCGCGCTCGACGTGCGCGTCCAGGGACTCCGCGACTACCTCGACCGCGAGCTGCCCGAGGAGTGCCGCCGCGCCGGCTGCCTCCCGGGGTGGTTGCGCTAGCAAGCCCCGCGCTTCGCCGGGCGCGCAGCGAGCCGAAGGCGAGCGAAGTTCAGAGGATGAGACCCGGCCCGCGATGAACTCGTCGCAGGCTGGCGCGACGCCGCCGAAGGCGCGCGCAGCGAGGCGGAGCCGAGCGGAGATAGAGCTAAGCTGCGCGCCCATCATGTCGGCGCCCGGCGCGGAGGACGCGGTCTCGCAACCGCCGAAGCAGGCGCGCGACCCCTGGCTCCGCTTCGCCTTGACCTTCGGCGCTCTCGCCCTCCTGTCGGAGGTCGTCTACTACGGCGTCGCGCTCGAGAGCGAGGCCTTCCAGAGATACCTCGAGACCCTGGCGCGGATCAGCGGCGCGATCCTGCGCCCGTTCACCGACGGCATTCAGGTGCGCGGCACCTTGATCACCGGCTCGCTCTTCACGGTCGAGATCGCTCGCGGCTGCGACGCCTATCGCATCTGCGCGCTGCTGGCCGCCGCGATGCTCGCGTTTCCCGCTTCCTGGCGCGACAAGGCGGTCGGTCTGGTGCTCGGGCTCCTGTGGCTCAACGCCCTGAACTTCGTGCGCATCTGCGGTCTCTACTTCGTCGGCGGCCTCTACTACTCCGAGTTCCAGCGGGCGCACGTGATCTACTTCCCGATCTTCCTGATCGCGATGACCGTGGGCGCATGGATCGTGTGGGTGCGCTGGGTGACCCGTGAGCGCCAGGGTGCCGGACCCGCCGCGGCCTAAGCCCGTCGCAGTCTTCGCCGCGCAGGCTCTGCTGCTGGCGCTGCTGCTCGGCTGGTGGCCCACGCCGCGCGAGCTCTACCCGCCGCTCCTGCGCGCGCAGGCCGCACCCCTGCTCGACGCGGGCATCGCCGGGGCGCTGACCTTGCGTCCGAGCGACCCGAAGGAGCAGGGCGTCGACACGCTGATGGAGGCCACCGACGAGGGAGCGCGCGCGCCGCGCTGGCGCGCGGAGCTCTCGCTGCTGAGGCTCGGCTGGTGGCCGTTCGCGGTGCTGGCGGCGCTCGTGCTCGCGACACCGATGCGCGCCGGTCGCCGCGCGTTTGCTCTCGCGGCGGGCTTCCTCTGGATCGAGGCGTACGTGCTGCTTCGCCTGTACGCCGAGGCCGCCTTCGCCGACTACGAGGCGAAGATGGGGCCCGGCGGCGCGCTGGCCGGTCCGTTGCACGCCATGCTGCGCTCGGGCGCCGAGATCCTCGAAGCCAACGTCGTGCTGGTCGCGGTGGTGCTGATCGCGTGGGTGGCGCTCGCGCGACCTGCGCACGCACTCGACGCGAGTGCGCTCCGGCGCGCCGTGCCGGCGCGTCCTCGTTAGGAGCTGCGGCGCACCGCGCGCAGCGGCACCACCTCGGACGGCGGGCGCTCCTCGGCCACGGGCGCGGGCGGCGTGGGCGCGGGCCGCCAGGATCGCAGCCAGCCCAGCGCGCGGCCGACGCTCCGGTCGATGCAGAGCTCCGCCCAGCGCACGCGGCGCAGCGCCGGGCCGGAGGTGCGCAGCGACAGTTCGGCGAGCAGCAGCCGCGCCTCTTCGGCCTGGTCGGCGCGGCCGAGATGCTCGGCGAGCTCGAGCACGACGACCGGGTTCCACGGCTCGATCGAGCGGGCGCGCCGCAGCAGGTGGATCGCCTGCGGGCGCAGGTACGGGCTGCGGAACTGGCGGCTCCCCTCGACCAGCACCTCGACCGCCTCGATCTCCTCGCCGCGCTTGCATAGGATGCGCGCGACCCCCTGCCACGCCTCGATCTCGCGCGGCAGCAGCTGCGTCGCCTCGCGGTAGACGCCGAGCGCGCGGTCCTCGCGGCCGTCGCGCAGCGCCGCGTGCGCGACCGCGCGATAGCTCTGCCAGGCGTCGAAGCTCTGCCCCGTCTCGGCCAGCAGCGGCGCGAGCTTCGCGTGCAGCTCGGCGTTGCTGCGGTCGGTCGCGAGCAACGCGCGGTAGAGCCCGATCGCGCGACGGCGACGTCCGCGCGAGCGCTCGCGCGCGGCCTGCTCGAGGGCGCTCTGGCGGTCGGGGAGCTGGCGCGGCCGCAGCCACGGAGACATCGAGGCTCCTCTCCGCGCCTTCCGATCGTCGCGCGCGCGGAGATGGCTCGTGACTGGCGTCACAAGCGCGCGGTCAGCGCTTCCACCAGAACTTGTCGAAGCTGCCGCAGTCGAGCTTCTCGAAGGGCGCGTCCTCGATGCGAGCGCCGGCGGGCACGCTGACGGGGGCCGTGCCCTTGAAGCGCCGGTCGATCACGCCGTCGAAGTTCGTGTCCTCGTCCTGGTAGACGAGTGCGCCGCCCTGATAGGTCTGCACGACGTCGGGCTTGTGGTCGCCGTTGGTGTCGGCCTCGACCCGCACGAGCTCTCCGGTCTTCGACAGCACCTGCCGCGTGTCGGCGTAGCCGTTGCCGGTCGTGTCGATCAGGAGCTCGGTGATCACGCCGCCCGAGACGAGCGCTCGGGTGTTGAGCTTCTTCTTGTCCTCGCCGAGCAGGCACTGCGCCGTGGCCTGACCGCGCTCGTCGAGGAAGGTGCGCTTGTCGGGGCTGCCGCTGCCGTCGCTCGCGACCTCCTGCACGCGCACGTGACCCTGCGCGTCGAGCTCGTTCAGCGTGTCGGGCTTGCCGTCGCCGTTCGTGTCGAGACCCTGACGCACCAACACGTCGTTCTCGTAGAAGCTCCAGGTGTCGATCTTGCAATCCCCGTTGGTGTCGGCGTACTCGATGCTGACCTTCTCGCGCGTGTCGAACCACTGGCGCAGGTCGATGCAGCCGCGGCCCTTCGTGTCCTGCTCGAGGCGCTTCAGCTTCCCGCCCTCGAACCAGGCGGTGAGATCCGGCTTGCCATCGCCCGTGCGGTCCTCCTCCTTCTTGATCACCACGCCCGAGGCATCCGTCGTGATCCACGTATCGATCTTGCCGTCGTGGTTCGTGTCCGCCTGCTGGACCTGCTCGCCCTTCTGGCCGGCCTCGCTCTTCTTGTCCATCACGCCGTCGAAGTCGGAGTCCTCCTCCTGGCTCACGACCTGGCCGTTCGCGTACACGACGATGAGGTCGGGCTTGCCGTCGTGGTTGCGGTCCTTCTCCGTGCGGACCTTCTCGCCCGCCTCGAAGAAGGTGGTGGTGTCGAACGCGCCGTCCAAGTTGGAGGCTTCGCGCACCTGCGTGGGACGGCCCTCGGCGTCGAAGAGCGTCACCACGTCGTCCTTGCCGTCGAAGTTGCGGTCCTCGTGCTGCTCCGCCTTGTGCCCGTTCGCGTAGGTCACCACGACGTCGGGCTTGCCGTCGCCGTTCAGGTCGGCCTCGGAGCGCGACGGCTGGCCCGCGACGTACTCGGTCGTCAGCTCGAACGTGCCGTTGTGGTCCTGGTCGGCCCGCTCCCGCACCAGCACGCCGTTCTCGTAGGTCTTCACGATGTCCGGCTTGCCGTCGCCGTTGGTGTCGAGCTCCTCGCGCAGCGGCCGCTGCTGGTCGTCGAGCGTGATCACCGCGTCGATCTTCCCGTCGCCGTCCGAGTCGCGCTCCTGGCGCGACTGCTTGCCGCCGGCGGTGAAGGTCAGCACCGAGTCGTAGGTGCCGTCGCCGTTGGTGTCCTGCTTCTGCGAGACCGGCACGCCGTGCTCGAAGGTCGTGACGACGTCCATGTGCGGGCCGCCGCGCGTGTTCCGCTCCTCCTGGACCTTCTCGCCGTCCTTGTACGTGATGACGAGATCGAAGCTGCCGTCGCCGTTGGTGTCGTCCTCCTCGCGCGCCACGCGACCCTCGGCGTCGTAGTCGCCGCGCTTGTCGATCTTGCCGTCGCCGTTCGAGTCCTCTTCGAAGTGCGCGGGCTTGCCACCGGCGAAGGTCACGATCTTGTCCGGCTTGCCGTCGCCGTTGTGATCCTCCTCGAGCCGGATCGGCTGGCCGGCCGCGTCGTTCTCGCGCACGGAGTCGGGCTTGCCGTCGCCGTTGGTGTCGCGCTTCACCTCGCGCTCCTTGCCGGTGTCGGCGTCGAGCGCGATCCAGGTGTCGATCTTGCCGTCGAAGTTGGTGTCCTGCTCCTGGCGCACCAGCTTCCCGCCCGGACCGTAGTAGTTCCAGAGGTCGGGCTTGCCGTCGCCGTTCTCGTCGGATTCCGCGCTGGCGAGCACGCCGTTCTCGAAGTGCTCGACGCGCGCCTGGCCCTTGTCGCCGGCGGTGGTGCGCTTGACGATCTTGCCGCCGCTCTGCTCCTGCCGGATCTCGAAGCGACCGTCGTGGTCCTCGTCGAGCTCCTCGAGCACGGTGGCGCCGGAGGCGTCGAACGTGTAGCGGGCGTCGATCTTGCCGTCGCCGTTGCGGTCCTCCTCCTGGCGGATCTTCACGCCCTTGTCGAAGGTGACGAAGGTGTCGGGCTTGCCGTCGCCGTCGGTGTCGGCCTCGCGACGCAGCGGGATGTCGCCGTCGAAGGTGGTCACGACCTCGGGCTTGCCGTCGCCGTTCTGGTCCTCCTCTTCGCGCACCTTCTTGCCGTTCGCGAAGATGCGGATGATCTCGGGCTTGCCGTCCTGGTTCTGGTCGATCTCCTCGCGCTCCTTCTCGCCCTTCTCGTTGAGGCGGATCACGACCTCGGGGATGCCGTTGCCGTCCGCGTCGCGAATCTGGCGGCGCTCGATGCCGTTCTCGAAGAAGGCCACGCTCTCGGGCTTGCCGTCGCCGTCGGCGTCGATCTCGCGCCGGAGGATCTTGCCGTCGGGCCCGAAGAACGTGGTCAGCTCCTTGCGCCCGTCGTGATCGGCGTCCTCCTCCACGCGCACCTTGACGTCGTTCTCGAAGTAGATCGCGACGTCGTAGCGGCCGTCGCCGTCGAGGTCCTGTAGCTCGAGCCGCTTCTTGCCGTCGGGCCCGAACTCCGCCGCCACCTCCGGCTTGCCATCGCCGTTCTTGTCGAGCTCGACCCGGAAGGGCTTGCCGTCCTTGTAGGTGGTGAAGCGGTCGTTCTTGCCGTCGAAGTCGGTGTCCTCCTCGAGCCGCGCGGGCAGGTCGCCCTCGTAGTGCAGCGAGGAGTCGGGCTTGCCGTCGCCGTTCTTGTCGTCGAGCTGCTGCGCGGGCTTGCCGTCGCGGAAGGTGATGAAGCGGTCCTTCTTGCCGTCGCCGTTCGTGTCCTGGTCCTGGCGCGCGATCGTCTTGCCGTCGGGCTCGAAGTAGATCCAGGTGTCGACGCGGCCGTCGAAGTCGGTGTCGCGCTCGGCGCGGACCGCGACGCCGTTCTCGTAGAAGACGAACTCGTCCTGGCGGCAGTCGTGGTTCGTGTCAGCGCGGCGCTCGACGAGCTGCTCGTGGTCGTCGTAGCGGAGCTCCACCGGCGGGCAGGCGCTGGGCTTCGGCTGCGCCGCGGCCGGGAGCGCCGCCCACAGGGCGAGCGCGGAGCCGATGGCGACCACTGCAACACCGCATCTGGCCGCATCTGCTGTGTTGCGCTCCCTCGGCCTGCTCGACGTACCATCGGGTACGCCTCCGCGGGCCTCGGTCGCGCGCCTTGCATCTGCGGCCATCTGCGGCGTTTCGTCAGAAAACCCTGGTGAGAAATGCGGGCTAGCTGGAGACCGGGTTGCTGAAGGTGCCCACGATAGGGACCAGCGACAGACAGCGAACGTCGTCGGGCATCGGAGGGAAGGGCGACGCCGCGCGGAGCGCGTCCACGGCGCTCGCGCCGAGCGAGTTGTCGTCGGCGCGCTCGACGGCCACGTTGCTCGCCGATCCCGCCACGTCGAGGCGGAATCGCAACGTCACGCGGCGGCCGGCGTCGACGCCGGGGGGAAGCACCCAGCGCTGGAGCGTCCGGCTCTTGACCTGCGTGAGGTAATCCTGCACTTCCGGCTTCTGCATGCACTCCTTCTGGGAGGCGACGGTGTTGCCGGTGCCCTCACCGCCCGCGCCGCGCAGGTAGCCGTCGCCGATGGCGGTATCGACCGACACCACGAGCGCGCCGTCCGGCGAACCGACCACGTCCCGGTTCGAGAGCACGCCTTCCTTCACCGACGAGCCGGGCGTCCCGATCTGCATCTTGCCGGTGCCGAAGCTCGGCGCTGCATTGGAGACCTGCACGGCGCGCGGACCGACCGACGCCCCGACCGGTGCGTTCACCACCACGGGGCCTCGCACCGCCGGGCCGGCCACACCCTGCACGTCCACGGCGGCCGCCCGAGCGTGCGCGATCGAGGCGACCGCGGAGACGTGCTCCACCACGGTGGTCTGCTGCTGGATCTGGGTCGGCGCCGCGACGCTCGTGACCGCGTCCATCTGGAGCGCATCGGCCTGGATCGCGGGCGCTGCCTCCGCGATCACGCGCGGATTGACGATCTGCGGCGTCACGGTCTGGACGGCCGGGTTGAAGGGCAGGGCGCGCCGCTCGGCCAGCGCCTTCGGCGCCGGCGCGGGCTCGTCCGGCTTCTGCTGCGGCTCCGGCTCTTCCTTCAGGAGCTGGACCGGCAGCACCTCCTTGTCGATCACCGGCGCGAGGCTCGCGAACAGGATCAACACGCCGAGCACGCCGAAGTGGAAGAGCGTGGCGAGGCCGCCGGTGAGGACCGTGCGGCGGTTGCCGTCGTCCGGGACCGTGTAGCCCGGGTACTCGGCGGCGAGCGCGCCGCCCTGGGCCGGCCGCTCGAACGCGGCGCGCAGCACCGGCCCGCGATGTTTCGGCTTGCGGCGACGGAGGATCGGGAGGGATTGCTTCATCGGGGCGCGCGCCTCGAACGACAGTAGTGGACCCTAGCGAATCGCGAGC
>Ga0335084_10004850_pt1 | contig 13267 bp, 13 predicted proteins | sample Lox_Sample_44_FD_206721 | JGI IMG/M metagenome (GOLD analysis project Ga0335084, IMG submission 206721) | Soil microbial communities from Loxahatchee National Wildlife Refuge, Florida, United States - Lox_Sample_4.4 | ecosystem: Environmental > Terrestrial > Soil > Wetlands | place: USA... | reverse complement strand
CCGACGCCGCGTCCGAAGAGGCTCGGCACGGCATCGTTGGGGCCGATGTCCGCGCTGGCCAGCAGCGCAGGGGACGGCATTCCCGTCGAGCCGAACGCGACGGAACCGATGCCGGGGTCGTCGAGAGAGATCTCACCGAACGCGATGGTGTCCTTGCGAGCGCCCAGGTTGAAGAGGACGGTGCCCGCCAGCGAGGTACCGGGCAGCGTGACGGCCTGCGCGGGCGGTGCACCGGGCATCGAGACGGCGAAAGCGGTGGCCAGGAGGAAAAGGTGGGCGCGCCAGGAGTGGGCCCGGATCGATGCCTGCACGGGGATGGCTCCTCACGGTGCCTTCCCGGACCCCTCGTGATCGGTCATGCTCGTGAGGGAGATCGATTCTCCGATGCACCCCACACGTGCTCATCATGGAATGTTGATCGGTCTGTTGCTCGTGGCCGGGTGTGCACACTCTCCACCGTCGCCGCTCCCCGATTCGATGCAGCAGCAACTGGGGGAGATCGAGGTCGCGTCACGACCCGAGGAGGGGCAGGAGACGTTGCATGTTCCTCAGTCGGGACGGCTGTCCGACATGGGGAGAGGCGCATTTCTCGGGACGCTCATGGGATTCAGCATCGGCTGGTTCGAAGGGCTCGGGGTCCTGGGCGCGCCCATCGGGCTCGCCATGGGGACGATCTATGGCGCGGTCCACTCCGAGTCCGAGTCCTGGCAGGAGGCGGATGCGACCTTCCGAGCCGTCGTCGCCGAGCTCGACCTGAATCGCGCCCTGCCCGAACACCTGATCGCGTTCTCGCGGTCCCATGGCTACGAGATCGCGAACCTCGGTCCTGCTCCTCGGGAGGCGTCGGAGCATCAGGCGCGCGAGGCCGCCGCTTCACGAACGGGCATCGATACCGTGCTCGAAATCCGGGATCTCCGCGTCGATCTGTATCCCGCCGAATTGCCCGTGAACCCCCGGCGGCGGCTCACGGTCTCGGCTCGTTTCAGGCTCGTCCGAACGTCCGATGGGACGGTGCTCGACGAGCGTGAGGTGATCGACACGTTCGGGCCCGCGTTGGATCTACACGAATGGACGGCTCATCGTGCGATGCGGTTCGGCCAGGAAGTCGAGCTCGCCTCGGAGCGGATGGCGGAAGAGATCGTCACGCAATATTTCATGCTCTCTCGCTTTCCCGAGCGGGTCTTCAACGATGGCTTCTACGACGTCCATCTGAGAGGACTCCGTCCTTACTCTCCCCGAGAGGAGGCGCACCCGCCTGGTGACCTCGAGGGTCCGGTCACCGGTGGCCTTCCTCTCGATTTTCAGGTCATGGCGCTGAGTGTCGATTCGCTGCAGCCGACCATGGAATGGGAGGAGTTCCCCGGCGACGGGGTCACGTACGACCTGATCATCTGGCGGTCCGACCGCCTGGGCATCGACACCGTCGTCTACAGCAGGACGAACCTCGAAGAAACCTCCCACACGCTCGAGAACGAGCTCGAACCGATGACCGGGTATTTCTGGTCGGTCCGTGCCCACTATTCGGAGGACGGCCGAGATCGGATCACCGCCTGGAGCCGGCGCACGGTCAAGTTCGGACTGCCCTTGAAGATCCTGGTGGGCGTCGGGACGCTCGGAATCGGCGCGCTTCCACCCGCCGTTCTCTACGACGGCTTCTATGTGTTCACCACGCCGCCGTTCGAGCAGAATCCGGAGCCCGACACCGACGCGCGCTAGTGACATTGGCCTCGGCGGGTGTCAGATGCCCGGCGTCGCCAGGAGGCCGCGCGCGGCTCATCCGAAGCCCACGAGTCGATGCGGCGTGTAGGGCTCCTCGAGCCAGCGCAGCTCGTCGTCGGAGAGCTCCACCTCGAGGGAGGCGAGCGCGTCTTCGATGTGCTGTGGCCTCGTCGCGCCGAAGATCGGCGAGGTGACGACCGGCTTGTGCCGAAGCCAGGCGAGCGCGAGCTGCGCCCGCGGCACGCCGCGCTTCTCGGAGAGCTCGCGCAGCCGCTCGACGATCACCTGGTCGGTGCCGTCGTAGAGGTTCTTGCCGAACTCGTCGGTGCGCGAGCGCTCGGTCTGATCGTCCCAGTCGCGGGTGAGGCGTCCGCGCGCGAGCGGGCTCCACGGCAGCACGGCGATCCGTTGGTCCGCGCACAGCGGCAGCATCTCGCGCTCCTCCTCGCGGTGCAGGAGGTTGTAGTGGTTCTGCATGCTGACGAAGCGCGTCCAGCCGTGCAGCTCCGCGGTGTAGAGCGCCTTGCTGAACTGCCACGCGAACATCGACGATGCGCCCACGTAGCGCACCTTGCCCGCCTTCACGACGTCGTGGAGCACCTCGACCGTCTCCTCGATCGGCGTATTCCGGTCCCAGCGGTGGATCTGATAGAGATCCACGTAGTCGGTGCCGAGGCGACGCAGGCTCGCGTCGAGCTCGGTCAGGATCGCCTTGCGCGACAGGCCCGCCGCGTTGCGTCCCGGCCGCATCGGGATGAAGACCTTGGTCGCGATCACCACCTCGTCGCGACGGGCGAAGTCGCGCAGCGCGCGCCCGGTGATCTCCTCGCTCGAGCCGGCGTCCCCACCAGGGACGCCGCGCGTCCGAGCGCGACGCACGGGTCCCCTGAACGCGACCTCTCCCTTGGCGGCTCTACGATGTAGAGCTTAGTTTGGACGCCGGAGTGAACCACCGAGGGACGAGCGGACGATGTCGCGCAACGAGCTGCACCCGGATCCGCTGTACGTCGAGCCGTTCGTCGACGTCGACGAGTGGCGTGACGAGCCAGTTCGCCACCGCTACGTCCACGGCGGGTTCACCGACACCGACCTGCGGTTCTCGATCTACTTCCCCGCGGCCGAGCGCTACGAGGGACGCTTCCTGCAACCGGTGATGCACATCGCCGGCGACGAGAACGTGGCGTTGACGGGCGAGCTGGCCGGCCTCGGGAACCAGGCCCTCCAGTTCGCGTTCGACGTGGGCGGTTACCTGGTGGAGTCGAACCAGGGGTCGACGCAGATGATGGGCCCACCTGACATCACCGGGTTCCGTGCCAGTGCCGCCACCGCGCAGTACTCGCGGATCCTCGCGGAGAAGATGTACGGGGAGCACCGCCCGTTCGGCTACGTGTTCGGCGGCAGCGGCGGGGCCTACAAGACGATGGCCTGCTTCGAGAACGCGCCCGACGTGTGGGACGGGGCGGTGCCCTTCATCAGCGGCAGCCACGTGTCGATGCCCAACGTGTTCACCGTTCAGGCCCACGCCTTCCGGCTGCTCGAGCACGTGTTCGAACAGATCGTCGACGCGGTCGAGCCGGGTGGCGGCGACATGTATGCCGGTCTCGAGGAGGAGCAGCGCGCCGCCCTCGAAGAGGTGACCCGCATGGGGTTCCCGCCTCGCGCCTGGTTCGCGCACCAGCGGATCGCGCTGTCCTACACCGGGGTGTTTGCGGCCATCTTCGGGATCCTGGCGATGGGGGACCCGACGTACTTCCAGGACTTCTGGACCGTCCCCGGCTACCTCGGCGCCGACCCACCCGACTCACTCGTCGCCGGCCGCATCCGGACCACGGCGACTGTCGCCGGGATCGTGACCACCGACGAGGTCAAGGCCATGGGCCTGCCCGTGTCGATCGCCGCCGGCACCCGCGGCTCGGCGCCCGCTGCGCTCCGCATCGCCGACCTCCCGGGCGGCCATGTGCAGGGAGCCTTCCTCACGCCCACCACGGGCGGCGCGGCCGGCCAGCGCCTGATGATCACCGGCGTGCTCGGCGATCTCGTCATGGTCGGCTTCGGCGGCCTCGACATCCCTGCGCTCGAAAAGATCGCGCCCGGTGACACCGTCGAGATCGACAACTCGGACTACCTCGCCGCCCAGACCTACCACCGCCACCAGGACCCGGGACCCGAGTACCCCGTCTGGGACCAGTTCAAGGCGCCCGACGGCACCCACCGGTATCCGGTGCGGCCGCTCGTCAAGGGCTACGACCAGGTCGGCAAGGGCAACTCGTGGCAGTCGGGCGCGTTCACCTGCAAGGTGATCTCGGTCGCCTGCCTGATGGACGAGGCCGCCTTCCCGTGGCAGGCCGACTGGTACCGCCGGCGGGTCATTGCCCAGCAGGGCGACGGCTACACCGATCGGTATCGGCTCTGGTATGTCGACCGGGCCATGCACGTGAACCCCAGCCGCTACCTGTCACCGAACGAGGGCGCGCAGCCCCAGCAGGGCCACGGCCCGACCGACACGCAGATCGTCGCCTACCACGGCATCCTCCAGCAGGCGATCCGCGACCTGGTGGCCTGGGCCGAGCGGGGCATCGCCCCTCCGCCCGAGACCCGCTACCGCGTCGAGGACGGCCAGGTTCAGGTACCCGCCCGCGCGGCCGCGCGCCGCGGCGTCCAGCCGGTGGTCGCGCTGACCGCCAATGGCGGCGATCGTGCGGATGTGAGCGCCGGCCAACCCGTCGAGCTCGTCGGCGTCATCGAGGTCCCGCCCGGCGCGGGCGTCGTCGTCTCCGCGGAGTGGGACTACGACGGGACCGGCACCTACGCCGACGTGGAAGCCTTCGACGAGCCGTCCGACACCCGGCAGGTCACCCGCACGTCGACCTGGAAGACGCCAGGCACCTACTTCGTCACCTTGCGCGCCACCGCGCAGCGGGAGGAGTCCGTCGGCTCGGCGTTCGGCAAGGCCCTCAACCTGGCCCGGGTCCGAGTCGTCGTGACCTGACGGCCGGCGTCTTCGTGGCGCGCCGCCGCTCGGTCTGATCGGGCGCAGCCTCCGATCGAGACGCGACTCGCTCCGCAACGTTCGGATTCAGCGCGTTGCCGGCCGGATCCACTCCTCCACCCGCAAGGTCAGCTCCGCGAGCAGCGCGCGGCGCGAGACGTCCGAGGGCGGATCGAGCACGCACTGGAGGATGGTCGAGCTCACCAGGTTGATCAGCAGGTGCATGCGAGCGTCGGAGAAGTCGCTGCGCACGAAGGCGCCCGCGCGCGTGCGCAGCCCCTGGGAGAACGCCAGCAGCTGGGACCCGATCGCGCGGATCGGCGTCAGCCGGTTGGTGTAGGGGACCTCGCGCTGGAACACCGCCACCAGCGCCTTCTCGCGCGCGACCGTCCGGTAGATCAGCTCGATCCAGAGGCGGACGCCGTCGTCGTCGGGCGCCTCGAGCACCCGCGGCAGGCCCCCGGCGAGGCGCGCGAGCACGCGCTCCACCAGCCGCTCCGCCACCTGCGCCACGATCGCGTCCTTGCCCGGGAAGAACTCGTAGAGCGAAGCCACGCTCACGCCGGCGCGCGCGGCGATGTGGTTGGTGGTGGTGCCGGCGAAGCCGAGCTCGGGCAGAAGCCCAGTACAGGCCGTGACCAGGGCGTCGAAGGTCTGCTGCGAGCGCAACTGCGAGGGGCGCTTTTTCGGTGCGAAATCCGGGAGCTCCGCGCGCCGCCGCATGCCTCCGCCTCCGCGCTCGCGAATCCGAGCAATCCGAGCAATTGCTTGGATCATACTTCCGGGCGAAGGAGGCGCGAGAATGGGACTGCGCGAGCGGATCGCCGCCGACATCGAGGAGAGCGGCGGACGCCACGACGAGCCCGCCATCTACGCGGGCGAGCCGGGCGACCCCGGGCTGGCCGGCGGGCCCGGCAGCCTGTCCTGGGAGATCCACGGCGACCTCGGAAGCATCGCGGTGGCCGGCAGCGCGGCGATCCTCATGGAGGTGCTGCACCCCTCGGTGATGGACGGCGTGTACACGCAGTCGTCGTACCGCACCGAGCCGCTGCGGCGCGCGCGCAACACGCTCGGCTACGTGCTGCGCACCACCTTCGGAAGCACACAAGCGGCCACCCGCGTGATCGAGGGCGTGCGCGGCGTCCACGCCCGCATCCGGGGCACGCGCGCGGACGGCGTCGCCTACCGCGCGCTCGACCCGGAGCTGATCGCCTGGGTGCACACCTGCATCCCGTGGGCGGTGATGAGCGCCTTCGAGGCGACGCGGCGTCCGCTCTCGGTGTCGGAGAAGAACCGCTACCTGGTCGAGCAGGCGGTGATCGGCCGCATGGGCGGCGCGGACTGGGTCCCCGAGACGGTGCGCGAGCTCGAGAGCTACGTGGACGCGATGCGCCCGCGCCTGCAGATGACCGACCAGACGCGCAGCTTCATGGCGTTCCTCGCGGGCAAGAGCGCCGATCTGCCGATGGGCCGCGCCGAGCGCATCGACGCCTGGCTCGGTCTGCGCGGCTCGATGAGCCTGATGCCCGAATGGGCGCGGCGCATGACCGGAACCTGGCTGCCGCGCGCGCTCACGCGCGGGCTGCTCGCGCCGGCCAACCGCCTGCGCGCAAGCCTCGTGCGATGGGCCTACCCCGAGCTGCCGTGCAAGCGAATGGCGCTGGCGCGCGCGACCTCGACGCGGGTCGAACCCGCTCGGCGTGTCGCCGACCGAGGTGTCGACAACTCGGCTATTGGAGAAGCCACCGGCGGAGCCTTCCCTTGGTCTTCGTCTTCGCCTTAGGCTCCGCCTCGGCCTGCACCGCGCCCTCGGCTTCCTTCACCCCCTCGAAGAAATCGGCACTCTGAAGCACGCGCCCCGATGCCGACTTGTCCCGATAGGAGCTGAGCGAGCGGCTCATTTGCGCGTACGCGGTCCGCGCATGGCGCGCGTGCCAGTTCGACGTATTCGCGGAAGAGATGCCGAGCTGACCCGCCTCGTGGTAGGAATCCTGGTTCGCGCCGAGGAACACGAAGGTGAACCCGCGCGCCCGCAGCCCCTCGATCTGCTCGAAGAGCGCGCTGCGCGACCACTGGCGGCTGGAGTTCTCCTGGCCATCGGTGAAGACGACGATGACAGAGTCCTCATTGCGGCCGCGCGCGCGGCGCTCGGCGTGCTCGATCAGGCGGCCGACTGCATCGAGCAGCGGCGTTCCGCCGCGCGGGCAGTAGCGATCGGCATCCAGCTCGCGGAGCTCGCGTACATCGACGCCGTCTGCGAGCACCTCGAACGGATTCTGCGAATCGAACTGCACCACCGTCATCCGGCAGGTGCCGGGGTGCGATTGCTGCTCGCGGAGAAACTGGTTGAAACCTCCGATCACGTCGTCGCGGATGGCGGCCATCGAGCCGGAGCGATCGAGCAGGAAGCTGACGTGGACGGGGTGCTCCGGGGCCGGAGCGGCAGTGCTGGACATGGCGAACTCTCCTGTGCGGATCATCATCCGCTTCGAGTCACGATGACTCTAAGGCTCCCATTGGTACTTGTCAAGGCGACTACAACCGGTCACCCTCCCAGATGTGGCGCGCATTCGCTCCGTGACGATCCCGCCTGGTTACGATCCGCGAGCGTATCCGCCGATGGCGGTGACGGTCGACGTCGCGGTTCTCACGCTGCACGAGCGACGCCTCCACGTGCTTCTGATCGAGCGCGGCCGCGAGCCGTGGTTGGGCGCCTGGGCGCTCCCGGGCGGCTTCGTCCGGGTCGACGAGACGCTGGAGGAGGCTGCGGCGCGCGAGCTGCGCGAGGAGACGGGGATCGACGCGTCGGCTCACCTCGAGCAGATCGGCGCCTACGGCGATCCGGGCCGCGATCCGCGCATGCGCGTGGTGACTGTCGCCTATCTCGCCGTGCTGCCGCGGATCGGCCCGCTGCACGCTGGCTCCGACGCGGCGCGCGCAGAGCTCGTTCCCGTCGAGGAGGCGCTCGGTGCGGAACGCCCGCTCGCGTTCGACCACGAAACGATCCTCGCCGATGCGGTCGCTCGCATGCGCGACGAGCTCGCGACGACCTCGCTCGCGACCGCGTTCGTGGGTCCCGAATTCACGATCTCAGACTTGCGCGAGGTCTACGAGGCGGCGTGGGGCGTTCCACTCGACTCGGGCAACTTCCGCCGCAAGGTGCTCGCGACGGCGAACTTCGTCACCCCGACCGGTCGCTATGCAGCACCCGGGCCGGACGGCGGGAAACCCGCGGAGATCTACCGGCGAGTCGGCCGGGCGCGCCTGCATCCGCCGCTCCAACCCACTGCGGCAGCGCTCGCCGACGTGGCGCCGCCGCCGAAGGACGCGCAGAGGGCGACCTCCGACCGCGATTCCGATCGCGTGGCCGTCTGGCGCGCGTGGGCGGGTGACGATCGAGCGCTCGCGCGCCACTTCCTCGACGCGGGCGTGCTCGCACCCGTTGCGCGGGGCGACGCATTGATCTCCGACGAGGAATGGCGCGCGTTCACCGCGGGCATCCAGGCGGGCGATCTCGTGGTGCTCGAGCTACCAGGCGGGCGCGCTGCAATCGGCGAGGTCCGCAGCGCGGCAGTCGATCGCCCCCGCGCGCGCGACCGCCGCCTGCAGCAGGTGCGCGAAGTCGCGTGGCTCGCGGAGCTCGCGCAGAGTGACCTTCCCGACGACGTGCGCACGCGCCTATCCGCGCCCGGGGTCCTCACTCCGATTCGCGTTACCGGCGCCGCGCGGCGACTGCGCCGGTTGGTGGACCAGCACGGCGGCTGACAGGTCAGTGGCGCGCGCGCGGGTATGACAGGTCAGGCTGACTGACGTGACTCGTCACCCGGTGCCGGCGCGGTCTGCACGACACTCGCGCACCATGAGCTGGAGGTGCATGCGCGAGCCGTCGCGACTGCGCATGCCGGGAACGCGCGTCGGCGGGCCGTAATGACGGAAGCCCATGCGCTCGAAGAAGGCGATGGCGTTGCGGTTTTCCGCGAATGTCCCGAGGTGGCAACCGGACGAGCCGAGCGCGGCGAGCCGATCGAGCCACGAGCGCATCAGCGAGGCTCCCGCCCCGGAGCCGCGCGCCTCGGGCAGCAGGTTGATGTGCAGATGCGACGGCCAACGCGCATCGCAAAGATCACCCGACGGTGCGCCACGGTCGCGCAACGCGTCGAACAGCGCTTGCCAGAAGAACCCAGCAGTGCCGGGCCGGATCAGCAGCGCGCGACGCAACACCAGTCGGCTGCTGACTTCGGCCATGCTGGGTGCGCGCGTGGTGTCGACGCAGCCCGTCAGGTAGCCAACGACGCGTCCGTCGCGCACCGCGACGAACGACGATTCCGGCTCCTCATCGGTGTAGTAGCCGGTGCAGGCGTCCGCGAAGCTCTCGCGGTCGCGCCAGTACCAGTCGGCTGGCTCGCCCATGAAGCCGGTCGCGTGGCAGATCGCGCGAAGCTCCGCGCGATCACGCGGCTCGTAGGAACGAACCGCGATCGCTGGTTCGAGCCCGGCGGGCTCTGAGCGCGTCAGCCGCATTGGGTCGATCCGCCGTGAGGCGCCGCCCGGTTCGCCGCGAAAAGGAACGCGATGCCGGCGTACACGGCCGTGTCCACGAAGTTGAAGTTGCTGGTTCGCAGGCGATCCACGCCCACCCTCACGGATGGGCGCTTCGAGTGACCACTCTAACTCGGATGGGGAGCCCCGTGGCAGGTCTCACGGCACGACCGATGCCGCAGGTCGATCGGGTCGGCGGAGCTGACTGGCAGAGTGCACCCGAAGTCGACACCGTACGGAGTACGCACGGATCGCGCGCCCCTCCGTCTCTGGAGGCTCTCGTGCGGCCGCTCGTCCTGGAGGCGCGTGCCCTCGTCCCATGGCTCCGACCGGCGCGGAGAGGGCGACGGCCGGTTCAAGTCGCCTCTGCGTCCTTCCGATCTCGCGCCGAGGTGAGGGAGACCTTCCGACTGCTCGGCGTGTTGCTCGGGCTGTACGTCGCGTACGGGCTGGCACACGGTGAGGTGTATGCGCGATCGGGGGTATGGGGCCGCACCTTCTACCGCGACCAGGACGCCTGGCGCTACTGGTCGACGATCGCGATCTACTGCGGATTGAGCGTCGCCCTGCTCTTCTACTTCTGATCCGCGGAGCGAGCATGAAACCGGCTCCGCGAGAGAGTCGATGGCGCTCCTTCCGGCGTTGGCCGCTCGCGCTCGGCGCCACCGGCTTCGCGTGCGGCTACCTCGGTCCGATCGAGCTCTCGCCCGACGCGAATCAGGGTCCCCTGCTCGGCATCCTGATTACGGGCCCGGGTGGCGCGTTGCTCGGCGTCGCGCTGGGTGCCGTCGCGACGTGGCTCCCGCTCTCGCAGGCGGTGCGGCGCGGCGCCTTGCTGCTCGCCTGCGTCGCGGTGGCGCTGGTGACGCTCTACTGGTCCACTCCGGATCCCGCCTTCCGAGGGGAGATCATCGACGGTGCGGTGCGCGGCTGTCAGGCGCCAGCTGCGCTCGCCGAGACGACCGTCGACGACTGGCAGGACCGCGTCGCGAAGACGCCCTGGAGCCAGCCGCGCCCGAACTGGAAGTCGGAGGTGTCGCAGAAGCTCCGCAGCGATCGCGGACTCGTCCTCGACCTCGAGGTCACGCGCGTGCGCCGCGTCTACCAGAACCGCAAGCCGTGGAACCGCGACGTCTTCGCCGAGCCCTGGGACGAGAAGGGCGGCGAGGTGAAACACTATTACGCAGCGGGTGGAAGCGGATCCTGCGGCGACTACCTGCGCACCGGATCCGCGGCCTACTTTCCCCGCGGCGGCACCGCGACTTCCTGGCCTCCGGTGGAGATCCCCAATCTCCTGGGGCTACAGACCCTGGCTCCCGTGCCGCGCGAGTACGAGCGCTTCGCGAGCCCCTGACATTTCGCCGCTACCGCGGCGAGTGTCTCGTTCGGGGCGCTACGAGCGGGAGCGCACGATCAGCGGCGATCGCTCAGGCGGAATACCACGAGTCCGGCAAGGCCGCCGAGTAAGAGCATCGTACCCGGCTCGGGTACGAACGCGCCGAGGCGATCTCGTGCGAACTGGCTGGCAGTGCCCCCGCTCGAGCTCGCGTTCAGATCCACTGCGGTCGAGTCTTTCGGTGGCGCTCGGGGCGTCGCGCATCGGCGCCACGCCGATGAGCCCCACCTGGAGCGTCGGGATGTGCAGGTGCAAGGTGACGCCCACCGCAGGAGTGCCGTTGTAGACGAAGGTCTGGGCCATAGCGATTGGCCGACGAGCTGTCGGACGACGTCCTGGCCGGCGGCGCCGCCGGGATCGCCAAAGAGCAGCTGGCTCACGCCGACGCCGCCGTTCCCGTTCGACTCCGCGAGCGACGACGCAAATGCGCCGGAGATGTCGGTCGAGCGGCCCGAGCCGTTGACGCCCTTGTCGGAGAGGTGCAGGAGCTCGGCGCTCTGGTTCGGGTCGGGCTCGGTGCCGAACAGCGGATGGGAGTCCTGGAACACCGTGCCGCCCGGCAGGATCGCCTCGCTCACGTTCGCGGAGAGGTCGATCGCGCTGCCGACCACACCGAACTGGATCGGGTCGGCGTGCGCGACGGCCGCGCCGGCGAACACCGACGCCGCTGCGAGGGCGCCAAGGGCGCTGCGACGGGTCATGCGCGCCTCCGTTCAGGAGGGTTGTGGCCTCGAGTTGGCTCGCGTGTCACGCGTGGGGCGGAGGGCGGTCGCGTCCTCGGATTGTGGCCGCGAACGCCGCGAAGCCACCTCCGAGGAGCAGCCCGCTGCGGGGCTCCGGGACGCCCCTCACGCGATAGGACACGGAGGCGTCGTCGGCCGCCTCGAGGAACTGCGCGGGAGTCTGTGACTACTCGCCGACGCGCTCCTGGATCGAGCGGACCGACGGGTCGCTGAGCAGCTTCTGGATGCGCGGATCCTGACCGAGCGCCGCGTAGTCGCCGGCGCGGACCTTCGCCATCAGGTCCGGGTCGGCGAGGATCTCCTTCATGAGCTCGCTCTCCTGCAGCTTGCCGAGCTGCGCGAGCAGCTCGGGATCCGTGGCCATCAGGCTCTGCAGCATCGACGCCATTTCGGTCTCGGGGGTGGCGCCCGGAACGGGAGGCGCAGACGCCGCGAGATTGGACTCGGAACTGGACGGCGTCGCGATCGCGGCGAGCGGCGTCATGCTCGCGACGCGTGCCTCGTCGAGGTGGACCAGGCCGAGCGACGAGGACTGGATGACCAACCGCCCGCTCTGCACAGCGACCAGCTCACCGATCACGACGCTGCCGTCCTTCAGCACGACCTGCATCGGGTCCGCGGCGGCGGAGGACGAAGCGAGGCACGCCAGCACGAACGCGCCGGCGAGAACGAAGCGGCGGGACGCGAGCGACATGGTGGACTCCTCCGCTCGGGCAGTCCCGAGCGGTATCGTCCGCCCGCGGTGATCACTTGCGCGTGTGCAGCGCGGCGCGCAGCGCACGGGCAGGTCCTGCGCGGGCGGTCGCGGTCAGGAAGATCAGCGGGGCCTCGAACGCCTCGCGACACCGAGCAGTCCCGCGCCGACACCGACGAGCGTGAGGGTCGAGGGCTCGGGCACCGGCTGGAGCTGCACCTTCAGGCCGTCGAGCGCGAGCGCCTGGATGGTCTGGTTCGGCATCGTCGCCTGCATCTGCAGGCTTGCGAATCCGTCGGGGTCGGAGAATCCGACGATCGTGCCCATCTCGAGCAGCGGCCCGCCGCCGACGGTGCCCGACGAGATCACCTGGTCGTTCGCATCGAGCGTCTGCCACTCGAGGACGGCATCGTGGTTGCCCCAGGGATACTGGCCGAAGATGTCGCCCGTGGTCCATGTGTTGCCGTACATGAACTCGACGGCGAAGATCTTCTGCGTGTCGGTGGTGGCGATCGTCACCCACGTGTCACTGCCGTTGGCCATCGCGTAGAAGGCTCGATCCGAGCCGTCGGCGCCGTGGAAGGGATCCATCGGCGCGAGCGCGGGATCCTCTCCCCAGCTCGTGCTCGCCGTCGTGATGCTGAGCCCGTTCTCCTGGTAGTTGTCCAGGGCCACGGCGTTGTTGGACGTCATGGAGTCGAAGTTCGCCGAGCGATCGACCGAGGTCACGGACGACCCGACGCCCTCGGTCTGGGTCGTCGTCGCATGGCTCGCGCCCGCGAGCGACAGCAGGGCGAGCCCGGTTGCGACGAAGCCAGTCGGCCTCGAGCCTCTCATCTCGGCCTCCTAGAAGGTCCATACAGCAGAGTGCGCCGACGGGAAAGATGGAAGCAGCTGGGAAGGATCCCGTCGACAGACGAGTGGGCTGACGAGACGGAGAAGTGGAGGCTCGACGGAAGGATTGAGTCCGCCGCCGGTCGTTCGTGAGGCGCGTTGCCCCGAGATGAACCACCGCAGTGTAGAAATGCCTCGATGGGGCTCGCGACCCTGGTAGCCTTTAGCCTGGCCCGTGCCTGCGAGCGCCGACTCCCGCGGCTCCGACGGATGCCGTCGGATGCTCGGGCAACCGGGCGCTCCCAGATCGAGCGACAGGCCCGGCACGGAGCCGTTCCTGAACGACCGGGTGA
>Ga0335084_10004849_pt1 | contig 13268 bp, 13 predicted proteins | sample Lox_Sample_44_FD_206721 | JGI IMG/M metagenome (GOLD analysis project Ga0335084, IMG submission 206721) | Soil microbial communities from Loxahatchee National Wildlife Refuge, Florida, United States - Lox_Sample_4.4 | ecosystem: Environmental > Terrestrial > Soil > Wetlands | place: USA... | reverse complement strand
GGCGGTCGATGTGCTCGAGCAGACGCCCGACGGTTACGCGCGCGTGCGCGTCGGGGACGCTCAGGGCATGGAGGGTTGGGTGCTCTCGCGGTTCTTGTCGACGGAGCGCAGCGCGCGGGACCGCCTCGCGGCGGCCGAGCGGGCGTCGAGCGACGCGCGAGCGCGTGTCGGCGATCTCGAGCGTCAGGTGGCAACTTTGACGGCCGATCTCGGCCAAACGAAAGCCGACCTGGACCACACGCGCGAGAACCACGATCACGTGAGCCGCGAGCTGTCCAACATCAAGACGGCGGCGGCCAACGTCGTGCAAATCCAGGAGCAGAATGAGAGCCTCCGCCAGAAGCTGATCGAGCGCGAGCGGCAAGTCGAGGAGCTCACGGCGCAGAGCGGCGCGCTCGCGAGCCGGAGTCGGCAGAGCTGGTTTGTCGTCGGCGCGGGCGTTTTGGTCGGCGGGATCGTGATCGGGCTCATCGCGCCGACGCTGCGTCGCAAGCGACGCTCAGAGTGGTAGCCGCCGGTTGCGAGGGGGCGTTTTTTCGGCCAGTGTAGCGAGCATGCTCGTCGACAGCTTGATAGTTCCAGAGTGCATCTATCGGCCCGGTAGCTTCACCGGGCTGATGACGATTTACGAGAGCAACTACATCAAGCTGAGCCGCCTGACCACGGAGTTCGACTGGACCGGCTGGTCGATGGTGTCGACGTCGCCGGGCGATATCGACCTGCATGCCCAGCTTCTGCGGCGCGAGCCGTACACGACGACGCTGAAGCTCACCTACTGGTTCGAGGAGCCGGGCGGCGTACTCGTGCCGGATCCGGATCTGATCGTGCGGGTCTATCACGATGCGCGGCTAGCCGAGGCCGTATCCGGCCGCGACCGGCACACTCATCACAAGCTTCGCGAGCTCGCCGGCGACAGCGGTGCCGAGCTCGACCGCCGTTGGCGAGTCAACATGATGTTGAACAAATGGCTCGACTATCTTTACGACGTCGGTCATTCCCTGAACCGCCGAGCCGAGAACCTCGTCTCAGCCGTCTAGCCACGGCCCGATCCTTGCTCTGAATCACGGTTTGCGCCGGGCGCAAGGGCTATATTCGTGGCTGGCACGGTGGACAGAATCTGCACATGTTGGCAGCGCTACTCGAGAAGCAGCGCGGTGATTCGGCAGAGCAGCTCTTAAGGCTCTATTGGAACCGGGCGGGCGTCAAACGCGAGCTCAAGGCTCTTCGTCGCGAGCGCTTCGAGCTGCTCGACAAGCTCAAGGAGCAGGAGGGCGCGATCGTTCGCGCCCAAGAACAGCTCGAGGGGCTCGAGCGGCTCCTGATCAACCCCCTCGCCGCCGCCAACGCGATGGTCTATTTCCAGCTTCGTCATCTCTGGCGCATCGGCGCACAGCGCCTCGAACAGTTCGGCAAAGAGCTCCAGGTGCAGCGCGAGAGGCGCGAGCGCGCTTTGCTGCAGGATGCGGAGACCGCGAAGCGTAAGCGCCGTCTCGACGCGATCATCGAGAAGCAACGGGGAATCGTCGACAAGCTGAAGGCCGTGGTCGAGGAATCCGCGCGGCTCGAGCAGAAGCACGAGCGAATGAACAGGCTGATCCGGCTCTTCCGAGGGCCGCGGCTGAAGACACGGATTGCGGGTCTAGTGAACGGCCGTCAGATGCTCGAGGAGAAGCTCGAGGAGCTCAAGGGGCTCGCGGACAAGATCCAGGGCGAACCGCTGCCGGAGCCCGAAGAGATGTCACTCGAGAGCCGCCGGCTCATCAACACGGCGATCATCGCTTTGGCCCAGCACCTCGTCGTGCACTTCGCGGAGCACGATCTCGCGTCGCTCGCGAAGACGGCTACCGAGCGCGCCGTCGGTGACATGAAGTTCGGCGATCGGCGCGACTGCGATCGTATGGTCGAGCGCGTGCGCGAGAAGATCGAGGAGCTCAAACAGCAAAAGATGCTGGCCGATCACGTGAAGAAGCGAGCCGATCAGCTGCTGACCGAGGTCAAGTACCGGAACGAGACCGATTCGGTGCCGACGGTCGAATCCGTGCAATTGATCAGCCGCGCCGCGGGCGGGCAGGCGAGCGAGACGGATCTCGCGCGGCGCGTCAGCGACGCGCCGCTGCGCCTCAACGTGCTCGCCGACGACTACTGGGACCTGCTCGACGTCCTGCGTTGACGCCGCGCGAGGCGCTCAATGCGCCTTGGTCGTCTCGGCGGGTCTTGCCTCCGGCCCCGACAGCAGCTGCCGCTGGTGCGGATGCTGCAGCTCTGCCATCTCGGCTACGACGCGCGCCGCTTCGTGCAGCAGGATCGTTTCGGCCGCCTCGGCCGACTCGAGTTGATCCACGCCCGCGAGTGGGGCGATACCCAGGGCGGCCCGGCGCTTGTTCTCGCGATCGAGGCGGCCCTGCTCGAGGGCCTTGTTCTCGGCCTGCCGCGTCTTGAAGTTCAGCGACACGGTTTTCTGCGCGTTGAGCTCCTTGAATGCCGCGACGTCGCTGACGAGGTAGCGGTAATCGGGGTCTTGGGCAGCCCGCGCGGCTTGGTCCTTGCGCAGGGTGTCGAGCTCGGCGTCGAGGCCCGGGATCGGGCGGAAACGCGTCGGCTGGATCCGGTCCCACGGCAGGGCGGTATCGCGCGTGCTCTCGCCGACCGTTGCCGTGTCGACCATCGACGGGAGCTCGATGTCCGGGATCACGCCGCGGTGCTGTGTGCTCTCGCCGGTCACCCGGTAGTACTTGCCGATCGTGAGCGTGAGCTGGCCGTTGTCGCTGCCCCGCATCAGTCGATCGAGCGGGAACAAGTTCTGCACCGAGCCCTTGCCGAATGTCTGCTGGCCGATGATCACGCCGCGATCGTAGTCCTGAATCGCGGCCGCAAAGATCTCCGACGCGCTCGCGCTGTAGCGATCGACGAGGATCGCGAGCGGCCCCGTGTAGATCGCGCCGGCGCTCGGGTCGTCGAGGACCTGAATGTTGCCGCGCGTCTCGCGCAGCTGAACGATCGGCCCGCGATCGATGAACAAGCCGCTGAGCTCCGTCGCCTCGGACAGGTGGCCGCCGCCGTTCGCGCGCAAGTCCATCACGATTCCGTCGACGCCGCCCTCGGCCTTGAACTCGCCGATCAGGCGCGTGACGTCGCGCGACGTGCTCGTGTAGTCGTCGTCGCCGCGGCTGCGTGCCGCGAAATCTTGGTAGAAGCTCGGCACCGTGATGACGCCGATCTTGTACGTGTCCCCGTTGAACGGCATCTCGACGACCGACTTCTTCGAGGCCTGCTCTTCGAGCTTGATCTTGTCGCGCGTGAGCTCGATCGTCTTTTCCGGAGAACCGGGTGCCGCGCCGGCCGGCAGCACTTGCAGGCGCACCTTGGTGCCGCCCGGGCCGCGGATCTTCTGCACGACGTCGTCGAGCCGCCAGCCGATCACATCGACGAGGTCACCGCTCTTGCCCTCGCCGACGGCAGTAATTCGATCCCCCTCTTTGAGCTGGCCGTCGCTCTTCGCGGGCCCGCCCGGAATGATGTTCATCACCTTGACGTAGTCGTCCTCGAGCTGCAGCGAGGCACCGATCCCGTCGTACGACAGGCTCATCTGGATGCGGTACTCCTCGCTCTGTCGCGGCGACAGGTAGCTCGAGTGCGGATCCATGTTGTGGGCGACGGCGTTCATGTACGTCTCGAAAACGTCGTCGGTCGTAAGCTGGGTAACGCGCTTGTACGAGCGCTCGTAGCGCTCCTTCAAGATCGTGGCGGCCTCGGGCCAGGTCTTGCCCGTCAGCATGAGCCGCAGCGCGTCGCTCTTCACGTTTTCGCGCCAGACCTCGTCGAGGTCCATCGCCGTCGCGGGCCACGGCAGCTGCGCACGGTCCCAACGGAAGGACTCTTCGACCGTATAGTCGGGCTCCGTCTGGAGCAGCTTGATCGCGTATTCCACGCGCTCTGCCGCCCGCTTGCGGAACAGGTTGAAGATGTCGAACACGGGCTGGAGCTCGCCGCTGCGCGTCCGGTCGTCGAGCTCGTAGCGCAAGCGGTTGAAGCTCGCGATGTCGCTCGACGTGAAGTACATTCGGTTGCCGTCGAGGGTATCCAGGTACCGATCGAGGATCGCCGACGACAACGAATTGTCCAGGTGCGGCTGGGAGTAGTGGAGCTCCTCGATGAGCTTCGTCACGTTGCTGCTGATGGCCGCTTGTTTCGGATCCATCTGCAGCGGCGGCAGTGGCTCGACGGCCGCGAGCGCCGCCGTAGCGGCTGACAGGGCCAGAACGCCGGTGCAGAGCCGGCTGAGGAACTCCCTCACATGACCTCCTTGGGGATCCGAGGCGACGTCGCTATGTGCCTGACAAGTGTCCGTACGTTGGCGTGGCGAATCAAGCCCACGGTCCAGAAAAGTGGAATGGGTTCACGCTGCTCGCGGCCCGGGAACGGTGCGGCTCGAGTCGAGCGATGAGGCCTTCGGTCGTCCTGCTCGGCTTCGTACTGGGTAGTACCGGTGCGATCACCTTCGGTTTGCTCGGAGTCGCGATCGTGTTTACGTGGCTGCTGCCGGACTATCCCCGGCTGGAAAGCGAGCTACCGGCGCTTTGGAAGAGCCTCGGCATGTTCGCGGCTTTGACCTGCGCGGCCGCGCTGAGCTTCTACGGCCAGCTTCGAGCAAAGGTCTGGCGGCGCGCCGCGATCTGCGCACTGGTCCTCGGGATCGCAGCGGTCGGCTGGTTCCATTGGCCGCGCTGATACGGCTCCGTGATCGCCGAGCTCGTGCGTCAACGCTTGTGGCGCCCGATGCGCTCCCAGGAAGTGCTGCGGTTGAAAGCGCCTGTGTTGTACGGATCGAAGCCGTCGGCGTCCGGCCGATCGAGCGTCAGGCGCGGGTTGTCGAGCACGTCCGCGGGCGCGCGATCCTTCCTCGGCTTCTTCGCCGGCGCACCGTTCTTCGGCGCCTGAGCTTGAGGAGGCGAGGGGGGAGGCACGGGCGCCCGTGGCTGACCGTCCGAGCGTGGGGCCGGCGGGCGCGGCGGGGCGTGGGGCATCGACGCGCTCCGGCCACCGCCGATTCGCAAGTCGCCGAAATCGAACGGTCCGGAATCCGAGTCCCAGCCGAGCCAACGTTTCAAGAATTTCAGCATTGTTGAAGTCGTCCGCGCTTGCCTCTCGAGCCAGGTCAAAACCGCCGCGAGACCGAGTCGAAAGTGTCGGCACTGACGACGGAAAAAGATAGCAGATAGCTACACTTAGGGAGGGAGCTTCAAGCGAATTTGTGAAATGAATCACACCGGCCGCGCTCGCCACGTGCGCCGGATCAGACGGAGGATCTGCGTGAGCAGATATGGGCTCAGGACGAGCACCCAAGCCGCTGGGTCCAACGAGAGGAAGTCGGACCAAATCTGATCGGTCAACGCGAGCAGGCCGCCTTCGCCCGCGTAGTCGCCGACGACGTGTTTTCCGACCCAAAAGATCGCAAGCGGTAGCAGCAGGAAGCCGCAGCCGAAGAGGGCTACCGCGATTACGAGCTCGCGCTTCCAGTGTCCCATCCGCATCCACGGCCCCGCCGTCTACGAACCAGGGGTCGCTAGTGTGCCATCGTTTCCAGGAAGCGGAATTGAGTCTCGCCAACGGTCAGCAAGTCGCCGTGGTGCAGCTCCTGGCGCTCCACTCGCACGGAATTGACGAAGACCCCGTTCGTGCTGCCGAGATCCTCGATCGCCACGGTGCCCCGTGGCGAGACCGTGAGCCTCGCATGCTCGCGGCTCACGAAATGAGTGAGTATTTGAATGTCGCACCGCGAGCTCCGTCCTATCGTCATCGTCCTCTTCGCGAGCGAGTACTGGCGCGGGGCGTCGCTCGTGAGGCAGATCAGCGCGGGCGTATTCGGCGATTCCGACGGTGAGTCGGTGCGGCGCAGTCGCTCCGACATCTTCGAATCGAGGCCCTGGAGCGACAGGTCCATGGCGCTGAGCTTCTGGAGAGCGCCGAGCTTCTGGTCCAACTCGGCCTGTAGCGTGCGGATCCGCTCGTCCCGTGCTTCGAGCGCTCGATCTTTGTCGATGAGGCTCCTCTCGATTCGAGCCGAATCGGAGCGCGTTTGCTCGAGCTGGGCGCGGACCTCGGCGAGCTGCCTGCGCGCGGCGTCGAGCTCGGTCGTCGCGGCCGTAGTGCGTTCTCGCGATTCGTCCGCGGCCGCTCGCGCCGTGACCAATGCCGCGCGCTTGTGCTCGAGCTCCGCTTCGAGTTGCGCAGCAACCTCGGCCACCGACACGGCTTGGCCGGCCTCGTCCGGGCCGCTGCTCGCCGCGAGCTCCTTCGCCGCCACTTCGGCCGCGTGTTCTGCCGCAGCCTGATGCTGCTTGGCGGCTGCGATCTCCTCCGCGTGCCGCCGGTCGTTTTCCAGCTGCGCGGCGCGCAGCGCGGCGAGCTGCTCGGCGGCATGATCCCGCTCGCGCTGCAGTGCTGCGATCTCAGCCCGCGCGGCACCGAGCTCCGCTGCGGTGGATCGGTTCGGGGCAGGACTCACGTCGAGCTCGTGGAGCTCGGTCTCGAGTGTTTCGGCCCGGCGTGCTTCGGCGACGAGCTCCGCTCGCAATCCCTCCGCACGCGCCGTCTCCCGCGCCGCGAGCGATTCCGCGTGCCGTTGGCGCGCCGTTCGCTGCGCCAGCTCGCGCTCGAGCTCGCCGATGCGCATGGCCTGGTCGGCGGCGCGCTTTTCGATCTCGTCCCACCAGGTGCGGCGGTTCGTGACGTAGGAGGTCAGGGCGTCGAGGTCCTCGCGCAAGGACTGGTCGCCCGGCACCGTAGGGGCGCTCGCGAGCCGCTCGAGCTCCGCGCGCGTCTTCGCCAGCTCATCGCGCTGGACCTCGTTCTCGCGTTGTTGCCGCTCGACCTCGGCGCGAGCGGCCGCCGCCTCGGAGCGGAGGAGGTCGAGCTGGTCCAGCAACTGCGCGAATTGGTTGTCGCGATCGACGATTTCCGCGGCGAGACGCTCCTCCGCGGCCTTGCGTTCAATGAGCTCGGTTTGCGCGCCCGCGAGCGCTTGGGTCAGGTCGCCGATCGCGGCGTCCTTTTCGACGAGGTGTCTCTCGATCTCGAGCCACCGTCCCGACAGCCGACCGATGTCGTGCTCCAGCTCCTCGATCTTGGCCGCCCGGCGCTCGAGGTCGCTCTTCAGCGCCGTGACGCTTTCGGCCTCGTGTGCCGTGAGGGTCAGGAAACCAGCGGTATGCTCCCCGGTATCGTCGTCGCCCACGGTGATCGCGACGCGCTCTTCGGAGTCGAGCACCGCGGTTTCGATGAGGATCGGCAGCTCGTCGGTGAGGTCGATGTCGAGGCGATCTTCCTGGTCGGGATCAGTCGACACTTCAGCGCCTTATCGTTAGTTCTTAGCGCGTACGGTAAGCGAATCCGGCCGTGCTTCGCCAGGGGCCGCCTCGAGCTCCCGTTTGGCGGCCCGGGTCCGTGGCGGCGTCTAGGCGGCTCGGGCACGTTGGAGTCGGGCGCGGGCCGGCCGCGACTCGCCGCGGCCCCGTCATCTGTCAAATGCCCGGCGCGGGTGCGACCCGCGACTCGGAGGCCGCGAGACGTCGACCGGGGGCCCGGCTAGCCCTTCGTGTCGCTCGGGTGGCTCGTCAGCCGATTCCGGGCTCCGGTCCGGACCCGTAGCCGTGCGGAGACGTCAAGAACTGCTTGAGCTGCTGCGTAAGCCCCCGGCACGCCGCCGCCTGCGGGCGCGCGATGAACGGCAGCGGGATGATGATCGCGGGCATGACGGAACGGCCCTTCACGTCCGCGTGGATCGTTCCGGCCGACTCTACTTTGTTGATGTCCCAAACGGTCGCGTCGTAGCGCGCGTCGTCCTCCCACCAGGCGAGTCCCATGCAGCCCGCGCCGCCGATCCCGGCCGCGCACGTAATGCCGCCGCCGCTCGCCACTCTGTCCGTCGAGCCGTCGAGCCACACGACGTAGCGGACGCCCGTCTTGCGCACCTGCTGCATGACCTCCGGGCGCTCGAGCAAGCGGGAAAGATCGTCCGTGCTCAGCGGGGCCGTGGAGGGCTCGAACCAGGGGTACATGCTGTCTTCGAATTCCTTGGTTGCGTGCACCTCGAGCCGCCCATCGCCGCGCGCGAGTGCCTCACTGATGCAGTCCACGAAGCCTTCCTCGGCTTCGTGGTTCGAGTGCTGCTTGCGCGCGAGCACCACGAGTTGCTCGCCCTTGCCGATGACGGCGTCCGTCTCCTTGTACGGCTCCATCCGCGTCTCGACTCCACAAGCCGCAATCAACGGCCCTAGCGCGGCCGCCAACAACCAGAGTCGTGCGCCGGGCCCGTTAGTTGACGATCTCAGATTTGGCAGTCGCGACACCAACCCCTGTCGTGGATCCATGTTGCTTCTCCGCTAGCCAGTTCTTGACCTGTGGCTGCTGGGCGAACTTCGTGGCAATGGCGGCACCGACTTCCCGCATCGCGGTGATCGCCGCCCTCTGAACCGCGTCCTCTTTGCTGTGTCCGAGCTCGTGCTTGCCGTAGCCGCTCACGGGCCAGGCGACGACGGTGTTGCCGTCGGGCTCGAAGAGAGTCAGCTGGTACTGTATCCAGACTTCGACGAACTTGTTCTTCTCGTTGACCGGGATGTCGAACTCGAATTTCTCGATCGTCGGCTTCAGGACGCCGTCGAGGGAGCCTCGGTCGGCCAGCGGCACGCTGTCGACGTTGTGAGTCTCCTGAAACATCTTCGCGAACAGCGGCTTGAACATCGCCACGTTGGCGTCGCCGAGCGCGATGGTCCACAGCGACTCGTCGCGGATTTCTTCCGTGTAGATGTAGTTGTAGAGCTCCTCGGGAATCAGGATGCCCATCTTCACGGGCAACGCCTCGACGAGCGGCGAAGGGAACTTCGACTCGACGATCACGCTCGACGAACAAGCTGCCAAGAGCGTGCCGGTGGCGAGTGCCAACCAATGGAGAGCCGGTCGAAGTCGAGACTGGGGCGGCATGTGCCGGATTCTACGTCCTACCCGCGGCCTTTCGTAGCCGTTTCAACGTTAACACCGATGCCCCGGGTGCCAAAGGTCAACGGTCGGCGTGCACGGAGCTATGACCACGCTTGCGGGCCAAGATTCCGCGCGTGAGCCGGCGGGTCTCGGGAAGGAGGCGGCGGAGCCGGCGCGGGCGGGTAGCCGGTGAATGAAACTGTTTCAGCGCTCGGCCGGCGGCTCGGTGACCGAAGCATCGGACCAGCTGCCGTGTCTGTCCTTGCCGGCGACGAATGTGATGTCGACGCGCCGGTTCAGCGCCCGGTGCTCCGCCGTGTCGTTCGCGACGCGGGGCTGCGTGTCCGCGTGCCCGCTGACCATGAGCCGGGCCGGCTCCACGCCCGCCGCGAGGAGCTCCTGCGCTACCGACGCGGCCCGCGCGGCCGAGAGGTCCCAGTTCGAGCGGTAGGTCCCGCCGCTCTTGATCGGCACGTTGTCGGTGTGTCCCGATATGGTGATCGCCCCGGGCATGCTCGCGACGAGACGGCCGATCTTCGCGAGCGCGTCATGCGCTCCGCTCTCGACCTCCGCGTTGCCGGATGCGAACGAGTCTTTCTCGAGCAGCTGGATCACGACGTTCGTGTTGTCGCGGCGAATCAGCACGCGACCCTCGTCGATCTCCTGGCGAAACACTTCCCGCAGCCGTTGCGCGCGCTCGTCGGCCTGCTCCTCCTGGGCCTTGAGCTCCTTCAGGCGCTGCTCCATGCCGAGGTCGAGCGTGTTCAGGTTGGAATCGACGGTGTACTGCCGGACCTCGTTGCGGTCGGTCGGCTCCGGGGCGGCCGGGCTGAACTCCCGAGCCTCGAGGCTCGTGCCCTTCGGCGGGTCGTTTGCGCGCACGTCGGTCTGCACGCCGAACGCCTCGTGCATCGATCCGGACATGAGCTTGAACTTCTCCGCGTCCATCTCGGAGAACGAGAGCATCAGAACGAAGAAGCACATCAGCAGGACCATCAAGTCCGCGAACGTGATGATCCACGGCGGTGTGCTGTGCGTCCGTGGCGGATCTTCGCCGTTTGTGATCATCGAGGACGGTTAGGCCGCCCGCTGCTCGTCGGCCCGCCGCGACTTCGGTAGGTAGTTCTTGAGAAGATCGCGCATCACTCGCGGGTGCTGGCCGTCTTGGATGCTCATCACCGCGTCTATGATCAGCGACTTCGCGAGGCGCTCTTCGGTGCTCCGCAGCGCGAGCTTGTCGGCGATCGGAATCGCGATGAGGTTCGCGATCATCGCTCCGTACAGAGTCGTGAGCAGGGCGATCGCCATCGCCGGGGCGATCTGCTTCGGGTCGTTCATCGAGCCGAGCATTTGCACCAGTCCTATCAACGTGCCGATCATTCCCATCGCGGGTGCCGCATCGCCGATCGCCTTGAAGATGGCCTGGCCGTCGCGGTGCCGCTTCAGCGTCAAATCCAAGTCCTTGCTGAGGATCGAGCGCACGACCTCGGGGTCGTGGCCGTCGACGACGAGGTTCAGGGCCTTTCTGAAGAACTCGTCGGGGACGTCGGCCTCCTCGAGAGCGAGGAGGCCGCTCGCTCGCGCCTGGTTCGCGAGCTCGATCGACTTGTCGATCAGATCTTCGGCGTCGGGTACGCGGTAGATGAACGCCTTGATCGCGACCTTGGTCGCATTCAAGAACTGGCGGAGGCTGAACTTCATGAGCGTCACGAGCAGCGTCCCGCCGAGCACGAGCACGAGCGAAGGCGTGTTGACGAAGGCGCCGACGGAGCCGCCGAGAACGATGGCGGTCCCGACCACGATGCAGACGCCGACGAGGCCGATCAGGGTTGCTAGATCCACTCCGATTCCTTTCGCTGCTGGCGAGCTTCGTTTCCCGGCGGACGCGAAGCGCGCGCAAAGTGCACGCGACCGTTATCGGCTCGGCGCGACGATTCTTAAGGGCTCGGCGCCGGGCACGCGGCTCTCGCGGCGCGCCCCGCGTGCTAGAGTAACGGCCGGGTTTTTTCCGGCAGCTCATCGAGTTGCGTGCAAGGAGGGCGGCCATGATTCGACTGCGGCACGGGCTGGCGCTGGCCCTTCTGGTCGCGGGCTCCGCAGCCGCCGCCGAAGGTCGTCAGTACGCGATAGACCCGGTCGGCTCCGACGTCCACTGGCTCGTGTATAAGGCCGGCTCGCTCGCGCGCCTCGGCCACAATCACGTGATCTCCGTCGCGGGGCTTACCGGCAGCGTGAGCACCGGCGTGGATCCATCCACGTCGCGTTTCGAGCTGCAGTTCCCGGTCGCCTCTCTCGTCGTCGACGACGCGAACTTGCGAAATGCTCTCGGTCCCGATTTCGCCAGTGTTCCAAGCGCCGACGACGTGGCGGGGACGCGCAAGAACATGCTGAGCGAGCGGGTCCTGATGGGGGATCACTACGCAACCATCCGAGTCACCGGGCAAGGTCCGAGCGGGGCTGACGGCGCGCAGACGCTGCAGATCAGCGTCGAGCTGCTGGGGCGAACGGTTGCGCTCACGGTGCCGACCACCGTCGAGATTCGGGGCGACGAGCTGACCGCGAGCGGGGAGTTCGAGCTCACGCACTCGGCGCTGGGGATGACTCCGTTCAGCGTGATGCTCGGAGCCCTGCAAGTGGCCGACAAGATGAAGTTCGTCTATCGCATCCGCGCGACCGCGGCGCCGCCGAAGAACTGAGCGGCCCGTTCGGGCGCTCCATCCGGCGGTGGGCGGGCCTCTGTAACACGTATTTCTGGGCCGATCCGGCCGCCGACCTTGCGGCCGTGTCGCTGATGCAGGTTGGGCCCTTCTCGGCGCCCGCGTGCCTCGAGGTCCGCGCCCGGTTCGAGCGCGGGGCCTTCGCCGCTCCACGTCCTGTGACCTGATCGCCTTTCCAAACCTCAAGAATCCGGCCCCGGGGCCGAATCTGGGTCCGTGGGCCGCGGTGTTCCAAGCCGCACCCGTGACCTTTGAGGGAGAGCAGGATGCTGGTCCTTGTCGGCTACGTCATCGTGGTCGGTGCAGTTTTCGGCGGGTTCGCGTTGGCCGGCGGCCATCTCGGCGCGATGGTTCAACCGCTCGAGTTCCTGATGATCGGCGGCGCCGCGTTCGGCGCGTTCATCGTCGGCAATCCGGCGAAGACGCTCAAGGCGACCTTCAAATCTCTCCCGTCGCTGCTCAAGGGCTCCAAGTACACGAAGGCGTTGTACATGGAGCTCATGGCCTTGCTGTACGAAATCCTGGACAAGACGCGCAAGGAAGGCCTACTCGCGATCGAGCGAGACATCGAGGCACCGAAGGAGAGTCCGCTCTTCAAGAAGTACCCGCGCGTGCTCAAGGACCACCACCTCGTCGAGTTCATCACCGACTATCTACGCCTCATGGTCAGCGGCAAGCTGAACGCGCTCGAGATCGAGGCGCTCATGGATCGTGAGATCGACACGCATCATCACGAGGGCGAGATACCCGCGCACGCGCTCCAACGGGTCGGCGACGGTCTGCCCGCGTTCGGCATCGTCGCGGCGGTCATGGGCGTCGTGCATACGATGGAGTCGGTCGGGTTGCCGCCGTCCGAGCTCGGCATCCTGATCGCGCACGCGCTCGTCGGCACGTTCCTCGGCATCCTCCTTTCGTATGGCTTCGTGGGACCGCTGGCCGGCGTGCTCGAGCAGAAGCTCCACGAGGCGACGAAGGCGCTCGAGTGCATCAAGGTCACCTTGCTCGCGAGCCTGAACGACGCCGTGCCGTCAGTCGCGGTCGAGTTTGGCCGTAAGGTGCTCTATTCGACCGAGCGGCCGGGCTTCGCCGAGCTGGAGAAGCACGTCAAGGGCGCGGCGAAGGGTCCCGCCAAGCCCGCGGCCGCTAAGAAGTAGCCAGCGATGACCGGCGAACAGAATACACCGCTCGTCATAAGGCGGATAAAAAAGGTCAAGGGCGGCGGCCATCACGGCGGCGCGTGGAAGATCGCGTACGCCGACTTCGTGACCGCGATGATGGCGTTCTTCCTGTTGATGTGGCTCATCGGCTCCACGACGAAAGGCGATCTCGAGGGCATCGCGGAGTTCTTCCGCACGCCACTGAAGGTCGCGCTCGCGGGCGGCTCGGGATCGGGCGACAGCTCGAGCGTCATTCAAGGCGGCGGCCAGGACCTGTCGCGCAGCGCAGGGCAGGTGCAGAAGGCGGACACTCCGGCCAAGCGCCAGACGATCAACCTGCAGGCTGCGCGCGCCGAGCTCCGCCGCCGCGAGCTCGAGAAGCTCGAAAGCCTGAAGAAGCGCTTCGAGAACGCGATCG